>Ga0180435_10000277_pt1 | contig 52964 bp, 37 predicted proteins | sample SS_ome_3_FD_132467 | JGI IMG/M metagenome (GOLD analysis project Ga0180435, IMG submission 132467) | Hypersaline lake sediment archaeal communities from the Salton Sea, California, USA - SS_3_S_1 metaG | ecosystem: Environmental > Aquatic > Non-marine Saline and Alkaline > Hypersaline >... | reverse complement strand
GCCGAGTTCGGGCATCTCGCCCTTCAGCTTCTGCAGGTCCTCGTCGTCCTCGATCGCCTTCGACAGCGGCGGGGCGCCGGGCCCGGCCGGGATCTTCTTGCTGATCTTGTCGACGTCGCGCAGTGGGATGTCGAGCACGCGACCCACGTCGCGGATCGCCGTGCGCGAGGCCATCGTTCCGAAGGTGACGATCTGCGCCACGTACTCGTCGCCGTACTTCTGCCGCGTGTACTGGATGACCGCGTCCCGACCCTCCTTGCAGAAGTCGATGTCGATGTCGGGCATCGACACGCGCGCGGCGTTGAGGAAGCGCTCGAACAGGAGGTCGTAGTGGAGCGGGCAGACGCGCGTGATGTCGAGCAGGAACGCGACCATCGAGCCAGCCGCCGAGCCGCGGCCGGGGCCGACGGGGATGTCGTGCTCGCGCGCCCAGTTGATGAGGTCCCAGACGATCAGGAAGTAGCTGACGAAACCCAGCTCGCGGATGACGCCCTTCTCGTACTCGAGGCGTTCGCGGGCCGTCGTGTTCTCGGCGCCGTACTTCTTGACCAGGCCTTCCTCGAGCAGGCGATCGAACAGCTGGTCGGGCGTCTCGCCCGTCTCGCTCTGGAACACCGGCACGTGGTAGGTGCCGAACTCGATGTTCACGTCGACCTGGTTGGCCACGTCCATCGTGGCGGTGACGGCCTCCGGCAGGTCCTTGAACATCGCCGCCATCTGCTCGCGCGTCTGGAAGTACAGCGTGTTCGTGTCCATCCGGAAGCGCTTCTCGTCGTCGCGCTTCGCGCCCGTGTTGATGCACAGGAGCGTGTCCTGGACCCGGCAGTCCTCGTGGCGCAGGTAGTGGATGTCGTTCGTCGCGACGATCGGGATCCCGGTGCGCTTGTGGATCTCGATCAGGCCCTCGTTGCACTTGGTCTGGATGTCGAGCCCGTTGCGCTGCAGCTCGAGCCAGAAGTGGTCCGGCCCGAACATGTCGCGCATGCGGATCGCCAGGTCCTCCGCCAGCGGCTGCTTGTCCTGGCGCAGCATCTGGTTCATGCGGCCGGACAGGCAGCCCGACAGGCAGGAGATGCCGGCGGCGTGCTGCTCGAGCAGCTCGAAGTCGATGCGCGGCCGCACGTGGTAGCCCTCGAGGTAGCTCTTGCTCGCCAGCTCGATGAGGTTGTGGAAGCCCTCGTCGTTGCGCGCCAGCAGCGTCAGGTGGCTGTAGGGGTTGCGCTCGCGGTTGTGCGGCTCGTGGCGCGAGTTCGCCGCGATGTAGACCTCGCACCCGATGATCGGGGTGATGTCCTTCGCCTTGCACTTCTGGTAGAGCTCGATCGCTCCGAACACGTTGCCGTGGTCCGTCAGCGCCAGCGCGCGCTGACCGTCGGCCACGCAGGCGTCGACGAGGTTGCTGATCCGGTTCGCGCCGTCGAGCAGCGAGTACTCCGAATGGACGTGCAGGTGGACGAAGTCGGGTGCGGCCACGAAGGGGCTGGGGCAGGAGGACCGAGGCGAATGGTGGAGCGCGCGCGGCGCGGCGCCGGCTGCTAGAGCCCGGCGCTCTTGTCGAGCAGCTCGAGCAGGAGCGCCTTCTGGCAGGGCAGGCGCGCGGCGGCCTGCTCGATCAGCAGGCTGCGCTCGCCGTCGAGCACCTCGTCGGTGACCTCGACGTTGCGGCGCACGGGCATCGCGTGCATGAGGCGCGCGTCGCGGCCCTTGCTCATGAGGCGCTCGTCGACGCGCCAGTCGGTGGAGCGGGCGCGGCGCGACGCCGCCACCGTACCGTCCCCGTAGGCGTCGAGGCTCTCCCAGGAGCGCGCGTAGACGATGTCCGCCCCGTCGACGCCACTCACGAGGTCCTTGGCGTGGATCAGCTCGCCGCCACTGGCACGCGCGGCGCTCGCGGCGCGCTCCACGACGAGCTCGTCGAGCTCGAAGCCGGGCGGATGGGCCAGGCGCACCTCGTACCCCGCGCGGCAGGCCGCCACGAGCATCGAGTGGGCCGCGGACACCGGCGCCGCGGTGGGGGAGTGCGTCCAGGCCAGGCACAGGCGGCGCCGTTCGCCGCCCGGGGTGCCCCCGAGGGCGCGCCGCAGGGTGAACAGGTCGGCCAGCGCCTGCAGGGGGTGCCACAGGCCGCTCTCCATGTTGACCACCGGCACCGAGGCGTGCTTCGCCCAGGCCCGGATCTGCTGGTCGCCGCGATCGACGGTCCAGGACTGGCGCTCGGGCGCCGGACGCACGGCGAGCAGGTCCACGTAGCACGACATGACCCGCGCCGCGTCGCGCACGTGCTCGGGCGCGCGGCCGTCCATGACGCGCCCGTCGCGGTACTCGAGCTCCCAGAAGTCGGTGTGCGCGGTCAGGTTGATCGCGTGGCCGCCGAGCTGGGCGACCGCCGCCTCGAACGAGGAGCGCGTGCGCAGGGACCCGCGGAAGAACAAGAGGCCCACGGTCGCGCCGGCCAGGGCGTCGCGCCCGATCGTGCCGTCGGCGTGGAGCCGTTCGGCGAGCAGCAGGATGCGCTCGAGCGTCTCGTCGGTCAGGTCGTCGAGCGCGAGCAGGTGGCGCGAGGGGCTGGTCATGCGCCGAGGATAGCGGCCTGCGGTCGGCGGGGCACCCGCGCCGTCCTCGACCCGTGGCGCGCCGTGCGCGTCGGTCGGAGTCGGCCCGTTCCGAGCCGGCGCCCTTCCGAGCCGGTGCCCCTCCGAGCCGGTGACCCTCCGAGCCGGTGACCGAGCCGTGCTCGGCCACCGGCGCGACCTGCGGGTCGTGCGTCGACGCCCCGCCGGTCCGAAGCCATCCCTCGGGCCGGTCCGCGCGACGGACTCGCGGCGCGGACGATCGCTCGGGCCTCGAACCGGTCGGCACCCGAGAGGGCGCTCGGACCGGGGCGAACTCGACGCCGGCGCGCGACTCCCCGGAGGCTATCCCGGCGTCCCACGGCTCCCCACCCCCCAGATCGGGGGGGCGGAGCCCGGTGCACGGGAGCTGTCCCGTGCACGGCTGCGTGAGGAGCGCGCCGCGCTCAGCGCTCCGGATCGAGCTCGCGGTGCAGCCCGTCGCCGACCATGAAGCGACGCATCAACTCGATGTGGCTGCCGACCTCGAAGTGGCGGTAGACCTGCTTCACGTAGTCGCGGACCGTGTGCGGCGAGAGGCCGAGGTGGTTCGCGATCGACTTGCTCGGCTGGCCGTCGATCAACAGCGCGAGCACCGTCTGCAGGCGCGGCGCGAGCGTCACGACCGACGACCCGTCCTCCGCCGGCGCCGCGTCGGGGCGGTGCAGCCAGTCGACCTCGCTCATGACGATGTGCACGAGCCGCAGGTCGCGCTCGCTGAACGGCGTCGCGCCGAACGGGCGGTGGATGCCGACCGCCGAGGTGAGCGGCGGCTCCTCCGTCATCGAGCGCATCGAGAAGATGCTCTGCCCCATGTCGAGGTCGCGCCGGAAGCCGGTCAACCACTCGGACTCCGCGTCGGCGTCGAGCATGTCCTCCATGCGCCGCGACCAGGACGCGTGCTCGGTGCACAGCGCGCCGATCGCGCGATGGATCGGGTTGTCCTGGTGGGAGTAGGTCTCGTCGGCGAGCCGCGCCAGCTGCTGTTCGCTGACGTTGTGGTGGAGCGAGACCGCGAAGACCGTCCCATCGGGCTCGATCCGCGCCACGTTCCACATCCAGTGGGTGGCGTCGACCAGGCCGACCAGGCCGTCCATCAGGTGCTTCTTCTGCGCCATGATCCCGCCGGGGACGACGGCGCACTCGGCGACGAGGTGCACCAGGGCGCGGGCATCGGCTTCGGCCAGTCCGGGGGCGCACTCCGAGGCGGAGTCGGGCGGTTCGGTCACGGGGGCGAGGGGCAGGCTCGACGATCCCGCGCCGGGCGTGGCGAGCGGGAGCCGAGGGGGCGAGTGGGGGGGCGAGCCGGGCCGCGCGTCTCCTGGCGCGCGTCGCCGGTGCCCACCAGCGTACCCAGCTCGCGCCGCGATCTTCGTCCGGGTGCGCGGGACTCGGCGAAGGAGCGCCCTGCTGCGCGGCTCCGGTGCGTCCGACCACACGGGCGAACGGGCGCGCGACCGCGCGGGCGCACCGGAGCACCGGAGCACCGCGGCACCGACGCGCAGGCGTCACCGCGCCGCTCCGGCGCCGACCGGCCTACGGGCGCACTTCGATCTCGAGCCCGCGGCTGAACTCGCTCGCGAAGGTGACCGTGTCGACCACGACCGCCTGCAGCGTCACGCGGATCCCGACCAGTGCCGGCGCGTCGGGAATGGGGAAGGCGTGGTTCGCCTTCATCGAGGACAGGACCTCGACGCCGATCAGCTTCGGAACCGGTGCGGTCGCGAGCAGGATCTCCTCGCCGAACGCGATCAGCGTGCCGCAGCCCGAGGCGTCCACGCCCGAAGCGCCCCAGAAGCACGCCGACACGCCGGTCGTGATCGACGCGGCCTGCACGGTGAAGCGGAAGGTCTCGCCCAGGTGGGCCGAGGTCTGCGGCGGCAGGATCTGCGCGGGGTTCGCGAAGCACCCGGGAACCAGGTCCCAGTAACCGATCTCGAACAGGTAGGCCGCGCCGGCACTGCTCGCGAAGTCCTCCGCGGGCGAGAGCCCCGAGCCGTCCTCGAAGGGCGCGCCCACGAGCAGGGTGTCGGCGTCCACGTCGACGCTCTGCCCGAAGTGGTCGCCCGAGTCGGTCAGGGAGGCCTTCACGTACGCGCGCGGCGCCCAGGAGAGGCCCGCCCGCTGGAAGAGGTACACGGCGCCCGCGTCCGGATCGGCGTCGTCGAACGGGTTGCCACCGACCCCGCTGGAGGACCCGTCCTCGAGCGGCGCGCCCACCGCGACCGTGCCACGGTCGAGCGCCACCGCGTACCCGAACTGGTCCTGTGCATCCGACGCGTCCGCCTTCAGGTAGCCCGATGCGAACCAGGAACCGCCGACGCGTTCGAAGGTGTAGGCCGCACCCGCGGCACTGCTGGAGTCGTCGGCCTGGTCGCCGCCGACGCCCGCGGCGCCGCCGTCCTCGAAGGGCGCGCCGACGAGGAGCGTGTCGCCCTCGAGATCGACGGACCAGCCGAAGCCGTCGCCCGCGTCGGTGTTCGTCGCCTTGACGTAGGCCTGCTGGGTCCAGCTCGAGCCGTCGTGGACGAACACGTAGACCGCACCGGACCCGGGGGACCCACCGCTCGACGGGTCGCCACCCACACCGATCGCAGCGCTGTCCTCTTCCTGCGCACCGATCGCGATCGTGTTCCCGTGGACCGCGACCGCTGAACCGAACGAGTCTCCCGCGTCCGTGTTGGACGCCTTCAGGTAGGCGTCGTGCGTCCACGCACCGCCCACGCGGCGGAAGACGTACGCGGCGCCGGCGCTCGCCGCGCCGTCGTTCGAGAAGGGGTCGACACCCGACCCGCTCCCGTCCTCACTTTGCGCGCCGACCACCACCAGGTCGCCGTGGATCGCGACGCGATGCCCGAACCGGTCCCCGGTGCCGGTGTTCGACGCCTTGAGGTAGGCCTCCTGCGACCAGGTCGTGCCGATGCGCACGAAGACCCAGGCGGCGCCGGCGTCGAGCGTGCCGTTTTCGCTGGGGGTGCCGCCCACGCCGGTGGCGCCGGAGTCTTCGTCGGGGCAGCCGACCACCACACGCTCGCCGTCGATGGCCACCGCGTACCCGAACTCGTCGCCCGTCGTGCGCGACGACGGCTTGAGGTAGGCCTGTTCGACCCAACCGCTCGGCGTGCGCACGAAGACGAACGCGGCGCCCGCATCGGTCAACCCGTTGCTGGCGGGGTTGCTGCCGAGGCCGCCCACGCCGTCCTCGAACGGGACACCGACCACGGCCGTGTCGCGGTCGATCGCCACCGAGTACCCGAACCAGTCGCTCGCGTCGGGCTCGGGCGACTTGAGGTAGTCCGTCTGCACGAGCGGATCGATGGTGAGCGGGTAGCGCGCACTCCTGTCGTCGACGACGATGCGCAGCAGATCGTCCGCCAGCTCGAAGCGCGCGTCCATGTGCGCGCCGTCCGCGTCGAAGGCGACGAGCCCCGCGTAGTCGCACGCGCGCCGACCGTTCGGGTGCGTGAAGCGCAGCGTGCGTGCGTCGTCCACCAGGACCGCAGCCAGGTCGGTCGTCAACGCGAGTTCGAGCACGAGCTCTCCCGTGCCCTCCGGTCGCGTCGCGAGGTCGAAGCCGTGCTCGAGTCCCGCGTCGCGATTGACGAACCACTCGACGAGGCCGGCGTCCCACGCGTACTCGACGCGCCGGCCGAGGTTCGCGACCGAGCGCGGCTCGCCCGCGCCGCGCAGGCCCCCGTCGCGGCCGAAGCGCTCGAGCGCGAGTCCGAACGACCAGTCGCCGCCGCTCACCTCGAGGCCGCGTCCGTCGAAGCGCGCGGAGTAGCCGTGCGCATGGGCGCGTGCCTCGAGCGAACCGTCGGCTGCGGTCCGTGCGAGGTGGCGCGCGTTCGCGAGCGCGTCGGTCAGGGTGGCCTCGACGAGTTCGGGCCGGTCGTCGGACGCTTCCCGCGGATCGGCCAGGGCCGCGGCCGGGGCGACGAGGGGGAGCAGGAGGAGGAGGGCCGGGGCGGGGGCCCGCTCGATCTTCGGAAGGCGCATGGACGTCGATGGGTAGAGTAGAAGGGGGTCCTGGGCGGAGGGGCCGACGGGCGATGAGGGGGGCGAAGCCCGCGCCCGGTCGACCGATTCAGCCCGCGCGATCCCCGGCGGAATAGGAAGAAGGCGACGCGGCGCGGCCGGGGGCGGCCGCCGGCACGGGTGAATGCCCGGGCCCTGCCCCGCGTACGGCCGTCGCTCCGCGTACCGGCACCCCTCGCGACCCGTCGGGCGCGGTGGGAACGGCCCGAGACTATCCTCCTCGGCCCGCGCCAGCGCCCCGCGCACCGATCGCGCCCATCGAATCGCCACGCCACCACCATGCTCTACGTCCTGCTCGGCCTGCTCATCGGCATCCCGCTCCTCGCCGCGCTGTGGGGCGTGGGCGTCTACAACAAGCTGGTCACGCTCAAGAACCGCTTCGAGAACGCGTTCGCGCAGATCGACGTGCAGCTGCGGCGGCGCTACGACCTGATCCCGAACCTGGTCGAGACGGCGAAGGGCTACATGAGCCACGAGCGCGAGACGCTCGAGGCCGTCATCGGCGCGCGCAACCAGGCGCAGGCCGCGGAGAAGCGCGCGGCCGGGAACCCGGGCGACGCGGGCGCGATGCAGGGGCTGCTCGCGGCCGAGGGCGCACTGACCGGCGCGATGGGGCGGCTGTTCGCCGTGATGGAGGCCTATCCCGACCTCAAGGCGAACCAGAACATGCTCGCGCTGCAGGAGGAGCTGACCTCCACCGAGAACAAGGTCGCGTTCGCGCGCCAGGCCTACAACGACTCGGTCATGACCTACAACACCGCGCGCGAGGTGTTCCCCGCGAGCGTCGTGGCGGGTCTGTTCAACTTCGCCGAGGCGCAGCTGTTCGAGGTCGTCGACCCCGAGGTGCGCGAGGCGCCGAAGGTCTCCTTCTGAGCGGGGCGTTCGCGCTGCGTCGCGTGCGCAGTGCGTGACCAGCGCCGCGCCGCGGCGCGACCCAGCGCGACCGACCTTCCGTGCAGTTCTTCGAACACCAGGAGCGGGCGAAGAAGCACACGACGCGGCTCGTCGTGCTCTTCGCGCTCGGCATCGTCGGCATCGCGCTCGTCGTCTACGCGGTCGCGGTGGGCGTGCTCGTGTACGGCGAGACGCCCGACGCGGGCGCGCGCTATCGCTGGGTCGACGGCGCGCGCGTCGTCGTGGACGCGCCCGGCCCGCCGTGGTTCCGGCCGGGCCTGTTCGCGCTCGTGGTCGGCGGCGTGCTCGGCTTCGTCGCGCTGACCGCGTGGTGGCGGTCGCACACGATCGCGAAGGACGGCCGCAGCGTGGCCGAGTACCTGCGCGGACGCCTCGTGCCGCGCTCCACGACCGACCCGGACGAGCGCAAGCTGCTCAACGTGGTGGAGGAGATGGCCCTGGCCGCGTCGATGCCGGTGCCGCCCGTCTACGTGATCGAGGACTCGACGATCAACGCGTTCGCCGCGGGGCGCACGGCGGAGGACTCGGTGCTCGGCTTCACGCGCGGCGCGCTGCTCGCGCTGGACCGCGACGAGCTGCAGGGCGTGGTCGCGCACGAGTTCAGCCACGTGGCCAACGGCGACACGCGCCTCAACCTGCGGCTGATGGGCTGGATCTTCGGGATCGCGGCGCTGGGGCAGGTGGGGGAGCTGATCCTGCGCGGGTCGTTCTACGCCGGCGCCGGACGGCGGCGGCGTTCGAGCGAGGGCGGCGGCGCCGCCGCGGCCGCGATCCCGCTGATCGGGCTCGCGCTCATCGTCCTCGGCTCGATCGGCTACTTCGTCGGTCGCATGATCCAGGCCGCGGTGTCGCGCCAGCGCGAGTTCCTCGCCGACGCGTCGGCCGTGCAGTTCACGCGCAACCCCGAAGGCATCGCGGGCGCGCTCGCGAAGATCAAGGCGATGGGGTCGGGCCTGTCGAACCCGCGCGCCGGCGAGGTGCGCCACCTCATGTTCGGCAACCCGATGAAGCGCATGAGCTCGTTGATGGCGACGCACCCGCCGATCGTCGAACGCATCGTGCGCCTGGGCGCCACTTCGAAGCTGATCGACGTGAAGGTGCCCGACCGCGCCAAGCAGCACCGCGAGCGAGTGGAGCAGGAGGCCGCCGATCGCATGACGCTCAACGCCGGCTTCATCGCGGCGCTCGGCGAAGCGCGCGAACGCCTGTCGCTCGTGCCGGACGAACTGCGCGCGGCGACCGGCGACGCGTTCGGCGCGTGCGCCTGCGTGCTCGCGCTGCTGCGCCAGACGAGCGACCCCGAGCGCTCGTCCCAGGACGCGGCGCTCGCGGACTGGCCCGAGCTCGCACGCGAGCTCGACCGCCTCGAGCCCCACGCGCGCGCACTGCCGGCCATCGAGCGCCTGCCCGTGCTCGACCTGTGCCTGCCGTCGCTCGCGCAGCTCACGCCCGAGCAGTTCCAGCGCTTCCTCGCCGCGGCCGAGGCGTTCACCGTCGCCGACCGCCGCACCGACGCGTTCGAGTGGGCGATCTACGAGGTCCTGCGCGCGCGGTTGTTCCCGCGCTTCGGGCTGCGTGCGCGGCCCGCCGCCACCGTCGCCTTCGGCGAGGCCCTGGGCGAGGTGCGCGCGGTGCTGTCGTGGGTCGCGGCCGCGAGCGGGTCGGACGCCGAGCGCGCCTATCGCGCGGGACTCGCGCACCTGCGGCGCAGCGGCCTCCCGGTCCCCGTCGGCGACGGGCCGTTGAGCCAGGGCGTGGCCGGGTCGCGGACCGTGCGGCACGCCGACCGACTGCGCGGGCTCGTCCCCGCCGAGCGCCGCGCGCTCGTCGAGGCGGCGGAGGCCGTGGCCGCGGAGGACGGACGGCTCAAGCCCAGCGAAGCGGAGGTGGTCCGCGCCCTGGCCGAGGCCCTGGGCGTGCCCGTCACGCTGAGCGCCGACGGCCGCGCGCCCGTGCCCGCCGCGGCGCCGGGCGAGCCCACCACGGACGATCCCACCGAAGAACAACCCCGTTCGGCCCGTTGACCCGCCCTTCACCGGCCGGTACAACCTGCGGCCCAACTTCGAGGCGTTCGCGCTTCGAGGTGACGGACGAAGGCACCCGTAGCTCAACTGGATAGAGCACCTGACTACGGATCAGGAGGTTTCAGGTTCGAATCCTGACGGGTGTACCACTCTCCCGCGGTCGATGCCCCGGGACGCGCGAAGGCGCGCCGCGCTGCGCGCGGCGCGCCTTCGCGCGTCCCGGGGCATCGATCGCGAGAGAGTGGGGCATCACCGGCGCTTCGCGCCGACTCGCTCCAGGTCCGAGAACTGGGCGAGGGTCCGGGGACGCGACTTCGCCGTACGGTGCCAGGCACGATCCTGCGGTCCGGGTCGTCCGCGGCCCGCGGACGACCCGGACCGCAGGATCGTGCCTGGCACCGTACGGCGAAGAACCCTTCGCCCGTCCTGGGAACGCGCCCGGAGACGATGCCGAGACGGAGACGATGCCGAGACGGAGACGGTGCCGAGACGGAGACGGTGCCGAGACGACGACGGTGCCCGAGACGATGTCCGACCCCACGACCGAGGACGAGGCCTTCATGGCCGAAGCGCTCGCCGAAGCGCGTGCGGCGCTCGCGCTCGACGAGGTGCCGGTGGGGGCGGTGGTCGTGATCGACGGCACGGTGGTGGGGCGCGGGCACAACCGCACGCGCACCGACACCGACCCGACGGCCCACGCCGAGGTGCGCGCGCTGCGGGACGCCGCGGCGGCGATCGGCGACCAGCGCCTGCGCGGGGCCGTGCTCTACAGCACCGTGGAGCCCTGCTTCATGTGCGCCGGGGCCGCCAGCCACGCCCGGGTGGCGCGGATCGTGTTCGGGGTCCGCGATCCCAAGTTCGGCGCCTGCGGGTCGATCGGCGACGTGCCGCGGGAGGGGCGGCTCAACCACACCAGCGCCGTGACCGAAGGGGTCGGTGCCGAGGAGGCCCGCGCGCTCATGGTCGGCTTCTTCCGTTCCAAGCGGGAGGAGGCGGCGGAGCGGCGCGCGGCGGAGTCGGACGGAGGAGCGCGCGAGGGCGCCTGAGGGGGCCTTCCTCTCGCGGAGCCCTTGCTCCGGGCCCCGTCCCCGGTAGACTCCCCGGCCCGAAACGCGAAGGGAGGGGTGCCAGAGTGGCCGAATGGGCCGGTTTCGAAAACCGGTGTGCCCGCAAGGGTACCGTGGGTTCGAATCCCACCCCCTCCGCCACCTTCGCGCTGCGGGATGACAAGTCGAAGCGTTCGGTGCCCGTGAACCGCGAGGCCAGCGAGCACCCGCGCGCGTCGCACCCGATGGAGAGGTGCCAGAGTGGCCGATTGGGCACGCTTGGAAAGCGTGTGTGCCCGCAAGGGTACCGTGGGTTCGAATCCCACCCTCTCCGCCATCGGTGGGCACAACAGGACGAGAGTGGGAGTGGGTCCGGGCACCGCGATGGTGCCGGTCCGAACCGGGTCAGGCCGGGAACGGAGCAGCCCTAAGGTCTCGCGTGTCAGGCGCGGCCGTCCGGGCCCTCTCGCGCTCTCGTCCTTGCGGTGCCGCACACCGACCCGCTGATCGACGGGTCGGTGTGCGGCACCGTATGGACGGCGCTCGCGCTGGTCCGCGCGGCGCATTACGCTCGGTCCCGCCCCCGATGAGCTACCTCGTCCTCGCCCGCAAGTACCGCCCGCGCACCTTCGCCGACATGGTCGGGCAGGAGGCGATCACGAGCGTGCTCGCGAACGCCATCGCCGAGGAGCGCGTCGGCCACGCCTACATCTTCAGCGGGCCGCGCGGCACCGGCAAGACGACGACGGCGCGCATCGTCGCCAAAGCGCTCAACTGCGTGAACGGCCCCACGCCCGAGCCCTGCGGCGCCTGCGAGCGCTGCCAAGCCTGCGACGCAGGCACCGAGCTCGACGTGATCGAGATCGACGCGGCCTCGAACAACGGCGTCGACTACGTGCGCTCGTTGCGCGAACAGGTCGGCTACGCGCCGGCGGCCGCGCGCTTCAAGATCTACATCGTCGACGAGGTGCACATGATGAGCAAGGGCGCGTTCAACGCCCTGCTCAAGACGCTCGAGGAGCCCCCGCCGCACGTGAAGTTCCTCTTCGCGACGACGGAGCTGCACAAGGTTCCCGACACGATCCTGTCGCGCTGCCAGGTGCTGCGCCTCTCGCCGATCAAGGTCGAGCACATCGCGCGCCGCCTCGACCAGGTCTTCGAGGCGGAGAACATCGCGGCCGAGCCGGGCGTCACCGCGCAGATCGCGGCGCGCTCGCGCGGCGGCATGCGCGACGCGCTCAGCTTCGCCGACCAGCTCATCGCGCTCGCCGGCGGCGAGCCGACGCTCGCCGACGTCCGGCGCGTCGGCGGCGCCGGCCCCGAAGGTATGCTCGCGCTGCTGCGCCAGGTGGCCGCGGGCGAGCGCGGGCCGCTGCTCGCGGGCACCGCCGAGTACATCGGTCGCGAGGGCGAACTCGTCGACGCGCTGCTGGGCGCGCTGCGCGCCTCGATCGTGGCCGCGTACTGCGGCGCGGACAGCCCGCTCGTCGAGGGCGACGGCGCCGTGCTCGCCGCCTTCGCGAAGGAGCTCGGCGCGAGCCGCTGCGAGGCCTGGCTGTCCGAACTCCTGCGCACGAAGGAGCGCATGCGCCTCACGCCGGGGCTCGAGGACATCGTGCTCGAGTCGTCGCTGCTCGAGCTCGCGCGCGCGGAGGTGCCGGCCGACTTCGGCGAGCTGCTCGAGCGGTTGGGCGGACTCGAGGCCCGGCTGGGCGGCGGCGGCCGATCCGGCGGTGGAGGTGGCGGGAGCGGCGCTCCGCCGGCGCCCGCCCGTCCGTCGGGCGTGGACCGCGGGGCGGGGTCCACGCCCGCGCCGCCGACCCAGGCCGCCCCGCCCGCCCCGCCTGCCGCAGCTCCATCGGCCGCTCCATCGGCGGAAGCCCCGGCCGACACTCCGGCCCGTGCGAGCGCGCCGGTCCAGCACGCACCGGTCGAGCCCGCGCCGCCGCCCGCTCCCGCACGGGCAGCTGCACAGGCAGCCACACCGCCGCCCGCACCCGCGCCGGTCCCCGAACCCGCCCCCCGGCCGGAGCCGGCGCCCGAGCCCCAGGTCGAACTGGCCCCCGCGCCCGCGCGCGCCGCCGACCCCAGCGAGCTGTTCGCCGCTGCGGTCGCCGACCTCGAGCGCACGCGCCCGTCCTTCGCCGAGCTCCTGCGCCGCGGTCGCGTCACCGTCACCGGCGCGCGCGTCGAGGTGGCCCTGCGCACGCTCGACGACGCCGACCAGCACCTGCTCGCCGACGCCCGTTCGATGGGACTCGCGCGCACCGCCGTGGAGAAGGCCTTCGGCGCCGGCGTCGAGCTGGCCATCATCCACGACGACGGCCGCGGCGAGCCGCCGCCGCCGCCCGACGCGTTCACCGCGCAGGTCGTCGACCTCTTCAAGGGTCGCATCGAGGACGCGCCGCAGCACCGGCGCTGACCCCGCGCGCCGCGCCGCGTCCCCCACCACGGACCGCGGCGCCGTGCTACGGTCGATCGATCATCCCCACGCACTCCACGAACGGCGAGGAACACCATGGCCGGAGCATTCGGCGAGATGGGCAACCTGCTCAAGCAGGCCCAACAGATGCAGAAGCAGCTCGACCGGCTGCGCGAGGAGCTCGACCAGCAGACGGTCGAGGGCACGGCCGGCGGTGGCGCGGTGCGCATCCAGCTCTCGGCCTACAGCCGCACGGTGAAGGGCGTGTCGATCGCCGAGGAGGCGGCCGCGTCGGGTGACGCGACGATGCTGTCCGATCTCGTGGCGGCGGCGCTCGAGGACGCGCTCGAGAAGGCGGAGAAGCTCGCCGACGAGACGCTCGGCAAGGCCACGGGCGGCATCAAGCTGCCGGGCATCTGAACGCGGCGCGAGGCGTCCACCTCGTTCGATCCCCGTGGCCTACCCGTCGACGTTCGAAGCGCTGCTCGAGGCGCTCGAGGCCCTGCCGGGCATCGGTCGCGTGAGCGCGGAGCGCCTGGCCCTGCACCTCGTGCGCGGGCCGAGCGGGCCGCGGCTCATGGACGCGCTCGGCGCTGCGCTGTCGCGCACCCTCTTGTGCGCGGCCTGCGGCAACCTCTCGGCGTCGAGCCCCTGCGCGATCTGCGCGGACGAGGGGCGCGACGACGCGCTGTTGCTCGTGCTCGAAGGGCCGCGCGACGTGGAGGCGGTCGAGCGCTCGGGTTGTTGGAACGGGCGCTACCAGGTGCTGCACGGCGCGCTGCAGCCGGCCGAGGGCACCGAGGCGCGCGACCTGGCGCTCGGGCGGCTGTGGGCGCGGCTCGAGACCGGCGCCGTGCACGAGGTGGTGCTCGGCACCGACCCCGACAGCGAGGGGGAGGCCACGGCCTACTTCCTGGCCGACCGCATCGCGCGCGAGTTCGAGGGGGTGCGCGTGACGCGGCTCGCGAAGGGGCTGCCGGCGGGCAGCGCCCTGGCCTACCTGCACCGCGGCGTGATCGCGGACGCCCTCGAGGGGCGGATGGAGCTGCGCCACCGACGGTGACCGGTACGGTGCCAGACCCCCCGGTCAGCGGCGAAGCCCCCCGCGCAGCGCGCGGGGGGCTTCGCCGCTGACCGGGGGGTCTGGCACCGTACCGGTCACCGTTCGCGCCAGTGGAACGGGAGCGGCGGAGCGGGGCCGCGGCCCCCAAGCCCGCGGCCCGCGCCGGTCGAGAGGTGCTCTCGTGGCACCGGCGAACACAGGACCTGGCGGAGCGGCGCGCGGCGGCATGGGCTTCTCCCAGCGCGCCGAGCAGCGGCTCGCGCTCGAGCCGCGTCTGCTCCAGTCGATCGAGGTGCTGGCGCTGCCGGCGGCCGAGCTCGACGCCTACCTGCGCGAGGCCTACGAGAAGAACGAGGCGCTGGCGCTCGAGGAGCCGCGCGCGCCGCTGCCGTCGCGACCCGCGCGCCTGGCGCGCGACGGGGAGGGGGCCACGGCGCGCCACGGCGAGTGGCTCGAGAGCCTGGCCGATCGCGACGACGACCCGCGCGCGTTCCTGACCGCGCAGCTCGACACGCTCGAGGCGGGCGCGGCCGAGCGCGCGTGGATCGCGCTGCTCGTCGACTGCCTCGACGCGGACGGTCTGTTGCGCGAGGGCGACGACGCGTTGCTCGAGCTGGCGCGCGACCACGGGCTCGAGGGCAGCGAGGCCGAGCTGGGCCGCGCGATCGCGGCGCTGCAGGGGCTCGAACCGCGCGGCGTCGGCGCGCGCGACGCGAGCGAGGCGCTGTTGCTCCAGCTCGAACCCGACGACACGGACTACGGCGCGCTGTGCGCGCTGATCGAACAGCACCTCGAGGACCTCGAGAAGAACCGTCTGCCCAAGATCGCCAAGGCGCTGAGCGTCGACGTGCCCCAAGTGGCGTCGTGGATCGAGCGCCTGTCCGCGCTGCGTCCGCGTCCGCTCGACGGTGCGCGGTCGGCCAGCGCCCCCGTCGTCGTGCCCGATCTCGTGGTCGAGTGGGACGGCGATCGCTGGCACCTCGAGTCGGTCAAGGGGCACCTGCCCACGCTCACGCTCGATCCCGAAGTGGCGGCGCTCGCGCGCAGCGACGCGCAGACCTCGGCGGTGCGCGCGCACCTGCGCGGGCGCGTGCGCGACGCGGCGTGGCTCGTCGAGAGTCTCGAACGCCGCGAAGCGACGCTGCTGCGCGTGGCCGCCGCCGCGCTCGAACGCCAGCCGCGCTTCTTCGACCGCGGACCGGCGGGCCTCGAGCCGCTCTCGATGACCCAGGTCGCCGAGGAGCTCGAGCTGCACACGAGCACGGTCAGCCGCGCGGTCGCCGGCAAGTCGATCCAGACGCCGTTCGGTGTCATCGCGCTGCGCGACCTGTTCCCCGTCGCGGCGGCCGAGGGATCGAACCGCAGCCGCGGCGAGGCCGCCGACCTCATCAAGGAGCTCGTGGCCGCCGAGGACACGACCGCGCCGCTGTCGGACGAGGACCTGGTCACCGAACTCGCGCGCCGCGGCCTCGTGGTCGCGCGCCGCACCGTCGCCAAGCACCGCGGCGAGCTGGGCATCCCGTCGAGCTACCGCCGCCGCACGCACTGAGACGCACCGCACGAACATGAAGCTCTTCTTCGTCGTCTGCACCCTGATGATCGTCGCGCTGTCCGGCGTGGTCGCGATGGACGGGCCGCGTCCGCTCGACGCCGGTCGCCATCCGTTCGTCGACGGCGCGCTCTCGATCGAACTGCCGGCCGGTGGGTACGACCGCACCGAGGACGCGTTCGCGGCGACGACGGTGAGCGGCTTCCGCTACGTGCGTTGGGACGGCGGGAAGCAGTGGGTCGCGAGCGCGGCCATGCCGACCTTCGCGCTGCGCCGCCTGTTCGAGAACGGCGGCGCGACCGCGCTCGAGGCCGAGACGATCGCGTTCGACGGCGCCGACGAGGCGCACCTGGTCCTGCGCGACAACGTGGGACGCGACGGCGTGCCCGACGCCTGGGGGCTCGTGCTGTTCGTCGGCGAGGTGGGCTTCGAGATCAACGCCGGCTTCGACGACGCCGTCGAAGGTGCGCGCGCGGCGGCGCGAGCGACGCTGCTGTCGACTCGGATCGAGTCCTGACCGCGCGGCGGCACGCGCGGGGTAGCATCCCCGCATGCTCGCTCGCAGGCGCCGGACCAAGGAACTCCTCACGCTCGCGCTGGTCGTCGTCCTCGCGCTCGTCGCCGTCGCCTGGTGGTCGAGTCACAGCGTGCGTCCCGTCGACCTGCCGGCGGGCCCCGCGCTGTTCGCCGACGGTGCGATCGAGATCGACCTGCCGGCCGGCGGGCGCGATCACACCGCGATCGACAGCCGGAACACCGCGACGGGCCTTCTGGACCGGTTGTTCGGCGAGCCGGAGCGACAGCTCGACCCGCGCTACCGCCGCGTGGTCCTCGCCGACGGGCGCATGCTGACCTCGAACACGAGCGCGACCTCGAAGTTGCGCGGCATCCTCGAGGGCGAGGCCGCGACCGCGTGGATGCTCGATCGCGAGACCCCGTCGCTCGGCACGCCCGCGACGCTGTTCCGCGTCACCTCCCGCGTCGACGCCGACGGGAACGAGTCGGGCTACTGGAACCTGGTCGTGTTCGAGGGTGGCGACACGCACGAGATCATGTCGCACTACGCCGAGGCCGCCGGCGTGACCGAGCAGGCGGCGAAGGCACTGCTGGAGACGGCGCGCTTCCATGCCGGCCAGCCACCGTCCGGCCCAGCAACCGTCCCTTCGCCATCCCGGCCAGGCGAGCGGTGACGGCGCGGGGTGACGGCGCGGGGTCGACGCCCTAGGCTCTCGCCCCATGAAGTCGCTCCTCCTGCGCGCCGGCACGCTGGTTCCCCTCGCGTTCGTCGTCGCCTGCGACGGGGCCGAGTCCGAGGCGACTCCGTCCCGCGGGTCCGCGTCGAGCGCGACGCCGTCCGCTGACGCCCGGCCGGATCCGAGCGGGCCCGATCCACGCGCGGCCGAGCGCGCTTGGTTCGAGTCCACCGGCGAGCGCGTCGAGATCGCGACCGTCGGCCTGTCGATCGAGCGGCCCGCGGGATTCGAGGTGGCGCGCGGCGAGGGCTACGACGGGTTGACCGCGCCCGACCACGGCAGCGCGATCGTCGTCGCGCGCGTGCCCGGCTCCTTCGCGTCGCGGGTGGGCGGCTACACCGCCGAGGCCCTCGCGGCGCGCGGGACGACGGTCCTCTCCACCGACGAACGCGAGATCGCCGGCCTCCCCGGCCTCGTGCACCACGGCACGAGCGCGTCGGACGACCTGGTGATCCGCCGCCTCTTGCTGTTCTTCGGCGACGAGGACGGCAGCTACCTGGTCACCGTCAACACGCCCGAGGACCTGTGGCCGGCGGTCGGGGAGGACCTGGCCGCCGTCGCGTTCGGCGTCGAGCGCGTCGAGCGCCGCCTGCCCGACGCGCCGCCGTTCGCGCTCGGGGACCCCGGGCCGCTCGTCGAACAGTTGTCCACGACCGGACGCATGTTCGTGGAGGAGGGCGAGCTCGAGCCCGGCGCGGTCGCCGCGCGTTTCCTCGCCGGCACGAGTCGCAGCCAGGTCGCGATCGACGACCGCGCGGCGTTCCTGCGCGCGCGGCTCGAGAAGCTGTCGATGATCGGCGAGCTCGAGGGCGACAGCGCGGGCCTCGTGATCGCGAACCGCCCGGCCGAGCGCTTCGTCGGCAGCTACCGCGACACGACGACGGGCGACGCGATGGTCGTCCACGCCACGCTGGTCGTCGAGCCCGACGCGCGCTACGTGTTCCTGCTCGGCACCGTCGACGCGGCGCGACGCGCCGAGTTCGAGCCGGTGTTCACGGCGCTCGGCGACGGGTTCGCGCGGCCGTGAGCGAGCGCTGGGACCGCTCGACGGTGTTCGGCGGCGTCGCCAAGCTCCTCGTCGTCCTGGGAGTCGTGCTCGCGGTGGTCCTGTTCGCGTTCTGGGGCGGGCGGAGGCTCGAGCCGGGACGGCACGACTTCGCCGACGCCCGCCTCTCGGTCGACCTTCCGTCGGGCGCCGTCGACCGCACGGGTCTCGCGGACGAGGCGGACCTGGAGCTCGACATGCACACGGGCAGGCGGGTCGTCGTGACGCGACTGGGGACGCGCGTGCACTCGTGGGTCGACGAGAACCCCGGCATCGTGGACTACGGTTTCTCTCGCTGGCTCCCCGTCCACGGTGCCGACGAGGCGTGGGTCGTGGAGGAGCTGGACTTGGAGCGGAACCTAAGTACGAGATACGCGCGCGTGCTCGTGGCGACGCACGTGCTCTTCCTGTGCGTCGAGCACCCGATCGACTCGGTTTCCATGCGCACGGAGGCCGACGCGATCCTCGCGTCGATCGAACCGAACTGAGTGCGCGGGCGTCGCTTCGCCTCGTACCCTCCCGCCCATGCGCAACGTCCGCGTCCGCATCGCCTACGACGGCTCGAAGTTCTTCGGGTGGCAGCGTCAGGACGGCTTCGAGTCGGTCCAGCAGTCGCTCGAGGAGGCGATCGAGTCGCTCACGGACCGGACCGTGGTCGTGCACGGCGCGGGGCGCACGGACACCGGCGTGCACAGCCTCGGCCAGGTCGCGAACTTCCACCTCGACACGCGGCTCGACGACCACGCGCTGTTGCGCGCGCTCAACGCGCACCTGGTCGACGGCGCCGCGATCACCGCGCTCGAGACCTGCGACGACGACTTCCACGCGCGCTTCCACGCGCGCGGAAAGCGCTACCTCTACCGCGTCGTCACCGGCGCGGTGCGTCCGCCCTTCGGCGACGCGTACAGCGCGTGGGTGCGCGAGCCGCTCGACCTCGCGGCCGTGCGCGCCGCGGCGCGCGCGCTCGAGGGCACGCACGACTTCGCCGCCTTCGCGTCGGCCGGTTCGCCGCGCGCGTCGACCGTGCGCACGGTGCGCGCCGTGCGCGTGATCCCTCGACGCGAGCACTTCGCGATCGCGGTCGAGGGCAACGGCTTCCTCTACAACATGGTGCGCGCGATCGCGGGCACGCTCATCGACGTGGGGCGCGGTCGCTTCACGCCCGAACAGGTGGCCGAGATCCTCGCCGGCGCCGACCGCCGACGCGCGGGACCGACGGCGCCGGCCCAGGGGCTGTGGCTGTTGCGGGTGCTCTACGACGAGCCCGTCCTGACCGGGCGCGTGCGCGGGCCGCGCGGCGCCGCGGGCTTCCATCCGTAGCCGCGCCGGCGGGCATCGGGAGGGACCCCGGTCGGGCCGGGCGCAGCGCCTCGCGCGGCCACTTCGAAGCGGGTCGCGGCGTTCGGTGCGCGCTCCCACAAGGGCTTGCCGCCGCCGCCCGTCGGGCTCCGTGAGTGGGCTTCGGTGCGTCCGCGGCACGGGCCGATGGGGAGGCGGCGCGCGGGCCACACGGAACCCCGCGCGCGGTGTACGGTCGATTCGCCGGGCCGGATCTTCGCCGTGGGCGGAGGTGGACGGGCGCGGCGCCGCACCCAGGACGACAGCCACAGCTGAAACGATGGACTTCGAGATCAACGCGCTCCACGACTCCTACCCCGACGACGCCACGGACCTGGTTCGCGAGCGGGTGCAGTTGCTCGAACGCATCGAGGGCGGCGCGAGTCACGTGCGGGCCGTGATCGAGCGCGAGGACGAGCACCGCCACCGGGTCGAGCTCGTGGCCTCGAGCTGGGGTCGCGCGGTCCACCGCGCCGAGGTGCGCGGCGAGACCCTGCGCGCGGCGGTCAACGACGCCGTGCACCGCTTGGAGCGCGCCCTGCGCCGCCGCGAGGACCGCCACCGCGACCTCCAGCGCCGCCAGGGCGGAGCCGCCTGAGCCGGTCCGCGCCGCGCGCTCCGGGGGCCTCGACGGTCTCGGGGGCGCCGGCGCGGATCCACACGAGCGGGGCGTGCGGCCCCGGGAGAGCGCGTCGCAGGGCGCGCCGACGCGAGGATCCAGAGCGGACTGGAGCGGGGGAGGCGTTCTGCTAAACTCCCCGCCGAGGGCCGCTTCCCGCGCGTCCTCGGCAGGCCCTCGGGCCCGCTCGGCGGTCGTCCGACCACAGGCGGCGTCCCGGGAGCCACGGTCGCGGACCGACCGGGGACGACCAGCGCGGTCGTCACACCCGTTCGCTCGAGCGCCCGTCCACGGGCGCGCCGACCGCGAGGCGGCCACCCTTCGGTTCGCTGCTCGGTTCGCCGGCCGGTTCGCCGGCCGGTCCGCCACCCGCGCGGCGCCGGGCCCCCGCTCCGGATCGGACACGCGTCCGGACCCGACCCCGCGCTCCCGACCCCGCGCCACCGTTCGCGCCACCGTTCGCGTCGCCCCGCCGGGCCGCGCGCGCTCCCGCTCCATCCGCCAGGCCCCCCGATGACGACCGAGACGTCCCAGTACTGGAAGCTCTTCAAGCCCTCCGCCTGCTCCCTGGGCCTCAAGGGTGACGAGCCGCAGGACGTCTTCGGCGAGATCGTCAAGAACATGGTCAAGGCCAAGGTCCTGCCCAAGCCGTTGGCCGAGGACGCGACGAAGATCCTCGTCGATCGCGAGGCCGCCGCGCCGACCGGCGTCGGCAAGGGCATCGCGATCACGAACGTGGCCGTTCCCGGGCTCGAGGTCGCCGCGGTGTCGCTGTCGGTGACCAAGCAGGACCTCGACTGGCAGGCGATCGACGGCGAGCCCGTGCGCGTCTTCTTCACGGTCCTGCGCCCCGACGCGGACGCGCCCGATCACGACGCCGATCGCCACCTCGAGATGATGCGTTGGATCGCGACGATGGCCCGCAACGACGACTTCCGTCGCTTCGTGGTCGGTGCGTCGACGCGGACCGAGCTCGTCGACCTGCTCAAGGAACTCTCCGAGTCCTGAGTCCACGCGTGCGACCGCGCTCCCGCGGTTCGCGCTCCTCTCGCCCGACGATCCTCGTGAGCGCCGATCCTGTCAGCACCCGATCCGTGGTCGTGGTGAATCCGAGCGGATTGCACGCGCGGCCGTGCCACGCGCTGGTGTCCCTGGCGCTGCAGCACGACGCGGAGCTCGTGATCCGCTACGGCGAGAAGGCCGTCAACGGCAAGAGCATCCTGGAGCTGATGACGCTGAACGCGGCCCAGGGCGCCGAGCTCGAGCTCGAGGCCAAGGGCGCGGGCGGCGAGGCCCTCGTGGCCGCGATGGCCGAGCTGTTCGCCAGCGGCTTCGGCGAGCTGCAGCACTAGCGATCCGTACGGTGCCGCGACCGAAGTTGCCCGCGGCACCGTACGGATCGCCGGCACCCGGAAAGCGTTTCCGATCGTCCCACGCGTGACCACGCAGTCGGAGCGCGGACCAGAACGCCGAACTTGTCCTCAGGGCCCGTGCGCGGACCGCCCGAAAGGACCCCCTGACCGTGTCCAGCGGGGGCAGACCGCCCTCGCGTGCCCCAGGGGATCCAATCGTGTTCCGCAAATCCAAGAGCGTCGTCGGCCTCGACCTCGGCAGTCAGTACCTGAAGGCGATCGAGATCTCGATCGAGCCCGCGGGTCCTGTCGTCACCGGCTACTCCCGGCTGGCGTTGAGCGAGGCATCCAGCCGCGAGGCCGCCATTGGAGAGTTGCTCTCCGGCGGCGGCATCCGCGCCAAGCAAGTGGCGACCGCGGTCGCCGGCCAGTCCGTCGTCGTGCGCTACATCTCGATGGTGCCGATGAACGACGCCGAGCTGCGTCAGGCCATCAAGTTCGAGAGCGACAAGTACCTGCCCTTCGCGGCGGAGGACGTCGTGCTCGACTGCCACCGCCTCAGTCACGTCCCCGTCGGCGAGTCCGACGAGGAGAAGATGAGCGTCGTGCTCGTCGCCTGCCAGAAGGGCGTCGTCCACGGTCGCCTCGAGCAGGTGACGAGTCACGGGCTCGTCCCGGTCGCGGTCGACGTCGACGCCTTCGCGCTCGCCAACGCCTGGGAGCAGTCGCGCATCGCCTCGGGCGGTGACGTGGCCTCCGCCGAGGACGTGGCGACCGCGCTCGTCGACGTGGGCGCGTCGCGCACGCAGATCAACGTGCTGCGCGCCGGTGAGACTTGCTTCAGCCGCGAGATCGGCATCGGCGGCATCGACATGACCAAGGCCATCTCGCGCCGCCTCGGCGTCGACGAGAACGAGGCCGAGCAGCTCAAGTGCGACCCCGGCGAGCGCGAGATCGAGATCGCGCGCACGATCACGCCGGTCCTCGAGGACCTCGTCGCCGAGCTCAACCTCAGCCTCGACTTCGTGGAGAACCGCGAAGGCGTGCGCGTCGACGAAGTGAAGCTCTCCGGCGGCGGCGTCCTGGCGCCCGGAGCGGCGGAGTACATCGAACAGTCCACCGGCCGTAGCGCCGCCCTCTGGAACCCGCTCGAGGGCATGGTCATCGACTCGGACCGAGTGGACGTCGAAGCGATGGAGGGCCAGGCCTCCTCGCTGGCGGTGGCGATGGGCCTCGCGGTCCGGGTGCTCGCAGCATGATCCTCATCAACCTCCTCCCCGAGGAGTACGTCAAGGCACGACGCACTCCCTTCCAGACCATGGCCGTCATCGGCGGTGTGGTCACGCTCAACGCGGTGCTGCTCGCGTGGCTCGCGTCGCTGTTCTTCGGCACGCGCTCGACGGTCCAGAGCGAACTCGACCTGCTCGGTCAGGACATGGCCTCGCTCGAACCCCAGGTCACGTACCACTCCGACCTGAGCAAGGAGAACAAGCAGTTCATGTCGCGCGAAGCGACGCTCGCCTCCATCACGAAGGGGCGCGTCAACTGGACCGCGAAGCTCGACCAGCTCGTCGACACCATCAACCACGGTGGTGACGGCGAGAAGTACCTGATCTGGTTGAACGACCTGACCGTCGTCCAGAGCGCGAGCGCGGCCCGCAGCCGCGGCCCCGCGAACGGCGGCACCTTCCGCGCCTCGGGCTACTCCGGCTCGCCGAACTTCGGTCTCGTCGCGAACTTCTTCGAGGACCTGACCGAGGACCCGTTCATCGACGGGTTCTACGCGCCGGCGCCGCCCCAGGGCCGCAAAGAGGACAAGGACGAGGGCCTCATCCCGTCCGAGATCTGGTCGTTCACGCTCGACCTCCAACTGCAACCCCGTGCGGAGGCCAAGTGATGGACGCCAAGCAGAAGATGATCGCCATCGGCGGCGGTGGCCTCGTCCTGGCGCTCGTCCAGGGCTTCCTGATCTACTCGCAGCGTTCCGCGATCGCGGGCATGCGCGAGGAGGCGGTCCAGCTCGACGGCCGGATCGCCCAGGCGCGCAAGACGATCGGCGAGACCGCCGACCTCGAGCGCGAGGTGATCCTGCGCCGCGAGACCGACGAAGTCGCGAAGCGGATCCTCCCGAACGACGACGACATCCTCAACTTCGTGCGCACGCTGCGCGAGTTCGAGGAGGACTCCGGCGTCGAGATCTCGCAGATCCGCGACAAGACCTCGAGCTCGAGCAACCGCAAGAAGGACGAGTCGGACTTCGAGAAGGTCGCCTACTCGGTGAGCTTCGAGGCCGACGCCTTCGAGATGCTCGCCTTCCTCGACCTGGTCGAGAGCCACGAGCGCTTCATGCGCGTGCCGTCCTTCAAGCTGAAGGCCGCACAGCGCGACGAGTACGAGGACGACCCGTCGAACGCCCGCCACGAGGTGGAGCTCGAGGTCGAGACCTACCGCTACAGCCCGCGCGCCGGCTCGAGCCGGATGAGGATCGACGGGTACGAGCGCAAGCGCGACCTGCTCGCGACCGAGATCTCCGCGCGCCAGCGCGAGATGTCGATCCAGACCTACGCCTACAAGGGTCACCGCAACCGCCGCGACCCGTGGGTCGATCCGCGCATGCCCGCGAACCTCAGCGCCGGTGACCTGGTGCTCTCGATCGAGGACCAGATCCGTCTGGTCGAGGACCTCGTGGCCCGCACGCAGGAGGCCTCCGACCTCCTCGAGCGCTGGAAGAACGCGAGCAACCTGATCGCCGACATCGAGGCGCGCAGCGTGCTCGAGACGAGTCTCACCGCCCTCGAGGAAGAGGTGCGGCGCGTCGAGGCCGACGGGAACATCCGCTTCATCACGGCCCAGCAGCGCTTCAACGGCGAGGTTCTGGACGAGATCGACCGCATTCGCGAGGCGCTGGCCGAGACGGACGACCAACAGGTCCCGATCGCCGTGCTCGAGAAGGCCGTCGAGACGATGCGGAACCACCTCGCCGGCGGTGAGTACGAGCTCGCGCTCGACGCCTTCATGGGCGTCGAGGGGCGCCTGCCCGGTGCCGAACGCGACCCGCAGCGCCGCCCGTACGTCGAGCAGCTCGAGCAGTACCGCCACATGGCGCGCACCGTGCTCGAGTTCGCCGAGCTCTCCATCGACGTGCGCGGCATCGTCGACCTGGGCGGGAACCGGAAGGTCGCGCTCATCAACGGCAAGACCTTCGCGCCGGGCGAACTGGTCGGGCCGGATCTCTTGCTCACCGGCATCGAGAGCGACCAACTCAGTTTCGTCTACAAGGAAGTCAAGTTGACTCGTCCCCTGAGTCAATGAGCGATTTCGGACCACGGTCCCCCGAGGCACCCATCTCCCAATGAATCCGATTCGTACCATCGTGGTGGCGCTCGTCGCGCTGCTCAGTTTCTCGGTGCCTGCGCACGCGCAGACACCCGACCCGGACGCTCGGGTGTCGATTCGCGTCGACGGCCGGCAGCTGCAGGAAGTCGTCGAGTTCCTGCGCGACCGCTCGGGGTCGAACATCGTCGTCCTCCAGGGGGGCGACACTCCGATCTCGCTCAAGCTCACGGACGTGCCGTGGAAGGAGGTGCTCGAGCTCGCTGCCGAGTCCGCCGGCTGCGTCGTCGAAGAGCGGACGGCGGGCGTGCTCGCGGTGACGCGCCCCGAGCGCGTGACCTTCGCGTTCACGAACGCCGAACTCACCGAGGTGATCGACACGATCGGCCGCGTCAGCGGCGCGAACATCGTCGTCGCGCCCGAGGTGAGCGGCACGCTGTCGCTGCGCCTCACCGAGGTGCCGTGGCGCGACGCGCTCGAGGTCGCGGCCAAGACGCTCGGCTTCGTCGTCGTCGTGGATCGTCGCGGCATCCTGCGCGTCGTCGATCCGGCGTCGCTCCAGGACCAGATGGTGGTGAAGAGCTACCAGTTGCGCTACATGCGTCCGCGCTCGACCTACGCTCCGCAGATCGCGTCGGAGTTCGTCGAGGGCGCGCACCAGCCCGCCAGCGGCGTGATCGAGGAGGACTTCCCGATCATCGAGGCGCTGCGCCGCGCGCTCAGCCAGAACGGCCAACTGCACTACGTCGAGGACCGCAACGTCCTGATCGTGCGCGACACCGACCAGGTGCACGCGTACATCGACGACGTGGTCGGTCGCCTCGACGTCGAGCCGCCGCAGATCTTCATCGACGTCAAGTTCGTCTCGACGACCAACACCGACCTGTGGGACCTCGGCGTCGACTTCGGCGACTTCGGTCCGCGCGCCACGATCAGTGGCAGCCAGGTCCCGATCAGCTTCCCGTTCGAGATGGGGGCCGGCGGCTTCGAGGACAGCCTGCTCGCGAGCGACAACGGCAGCGGTCCGTTCGCCGAGGACGTGCTCGGCTTCGCGGGTGGCATCACCTCGCCCGACACCATCTACGGCGCGCTCAACTTCACGACGCTCACCGCCACGCTGCGCGCGATCGAGCGCGACGTGAAGAGCGAGGTCGTGCAAGCGCCGAAGCTCGTCGCCCTCGACGGCCGCCCGTCGACGATCTTCGTCGGTGAGACGATCCGCTACGCGGAGGCCAAGACCGAACAGGGCCAGGCCGGAGGTCTGAACCTGTCGGTGGAGGAGGCCGAGGGCTCGCCGGTCGAGATCGGCTTCCAGCTCATGGTCCGCTGCAACGTGATCCCGGGCACCAACGACCTCACGCTCGAGGTCATCCCGAAGGAGACCAACCTCTCGGGTACCGGTGACTCGAGCCTCGCGCCCGAGGGCTTCGACGTGTTCACCGTCGGCGCCGCCGGTGCGGAGGGCTCCATCGCCCTGCCGCGCGTGCGCTCGTCGACCATCGTCACCTCGATGCTGCTCGAGAGCGGTCAGACCGCGGTCATCGGCGGCCTGTCGACCGACGTGAACCGCGAGACCAAGTCGCAGGTGCCGCTGCTCGGTCAGATCCCGCTGCTCGGCCGCCTCTTCCGCCACGAGGAGACGACCAAGGAGCGCCGCAGCCTGATGGTCTTCGTCACGCCGACGATCGTCCGCAGCACCGCCGACGCCGACGACCTGCTCCGCCGCGAGCTCGAGCGTCGCCAGGACGAGTACTCGGGCGAGCTGGAGCGGCTCATCTTCGGCGAGGGCGGCCTCGGCTCCCTCGGCGTCGAGACCGGCGAGGACGGCGACGACGCGAGCCGCGAGGCGCCCGTGGAGGGCGACGTGGACGTGTCGACCTTCGCCCAGGACTGATCCTGACGGCGCCGCGCTCGCCCGAGCGCGCGCTCGAGGGCCCGTCGACCCGCCCCACGGCCGGGGCGGCGGGCCCTTCCTCGTTCGCCCCATCCGCGGGTCCGCCCCGGGCGGGGCGCGAAGGGCTGCGAAAGCCCCTCCAATGACCTCCAAGCGGGGGTGGAGCGCGTCCGGCCGGCCACCGGGGCAGAGCCGCGCGCCCCCGAACGGGCCGGATCGGACACGCCGATCGCGCTCGAGCGTGGTGCCCGGGACGATCCGGGCTATCCTCCACCGCCGCGCCGGGCCTTCGGGTCCCGCGCGGCACCGCGACGGGCCGAGGGGTCCGCGAGCCCGAAGGCTCCGCGCCCCGCCCCCTCGCACACCGCCCATTCACCGTTCAACGGACCGGCGCTCGCAGCCCCGGTCCTTCCCACCGCCCGAGAGCGCCGGCCCGGCCCACGCCGCGACCGCCGTGCGAATCCTCGGGTCACCCCCGCGCGACGCGCCGCCGCCGTCCGCGCCCCGTCCGACCGCACCTCCATTCGGGGCGCGTGGTCGCGCGCGGCTCGGTCGGAGCGGTCGACGGCGCCGGGCCAGCTCCCTAGCAGCCATGATCGATCAGCCTCACTCCGAGTGGAGTGGGAGCGGCGACGCCGGTTCGGCCGCCGACGGACACCTGTCCGACGGCTTCTCCGACGGCGCGCCCCTCGAGTCCGCGGACCGCAACGGTTCCGCGCCCGCCGACCAACCCTTCGGGGCCACCGAGTTCCGCTCCGAGCCCGAGCCCCGCGGCTCCGCGGCCGTGGAGGAGGAGGCCGGCGACGGCGCCTCCCGCGGCGGCACCCGACGCCGCTCGCGCGGTGGTCGCGGTCGCCGCAGCCGGCGCGGCGACGCCCAGGCCGACGAACGGTCCGACGAACGGGCCGGAGCGGACGAGTCCCTCGACGACGCCGCGACCGCGACGGCCGACCGTGAAGGAACGGGTCGCGCTGGAGCGGGCCGTGACGAGGAGGAGGACGGGGAGCGCGCGACCGAGCCGCGCCGCGCCCGACGCTCCCGTCGCGCCCCCTCCGACGACGACGCGTCGGACGACGACCCGTCCGGCGACGACGCACCCGCGCGGAACGCGATGTCCGACGAGGACCTCGCGAGCGACGACGAGGCGGACAGCGACGAGGACGGCGCTCCGCGCAAGAAGCGCCGGCGCCGCGGGAGCCGCGGCGGACGCCGCCGCCGCAAGGCCAAGGAGCGCGCCGAGGACGACGACGAGAGCGAGGACGACTCCGAGGAGCCCGACGCCCCCGAGGACGCCGCCTCCGCGTCGGATGCGGACGCCGCACCCGCGCGCTCGCGCTCGCGCTCGCGCCGTGGCCGCCGCAGTCGCCGCGGCCGGGACGACGACGATCGGGACGCCGATCGGGACGACCGCGACGGGGACGACGACGACCAGGACGCCGACTCCGCCGACTCCGCCGTCAGCGTCGACGCGATCCCCGGCGAGGACGACGATCTGGGCGCGCCCCGGACCTCGCGCTCGCGCCGCCGGCGTTCGCGCCGCCGCACGAAGTCGGGCGACGCGGGCGAGGACGAGCGCTCGGGATCCGGCGACGGCGACGAGGACGCCGGCGACGACGGCGGGCACCGCTCCGTCGCGCCGCGCAAGCGCCGGCGCCGCACCAAGAAGAGGGAGGTCGAGGTCGCCGAGAGCGGGTCGGGCCGCCGCAAGTCGGGCCGCAAGCGCCGCTCCGGCGCCGCGTCCGACGAGGACCTCGACGCGCCGAGCCAGCAGCCTGCCGTCGAGCGCGACCAGATCATCCTGGTCAACGCCGTCGACCCCGAGGAGACGCGCGTCGTCGTCCAGGAGGGCGAGCGCATCGTCGACCTGGTCATGACGGTCGACCACCACAAGTCGTTCGTCAACGACATCTACCGCGGTCGCGTCGTCAACATCGAGGAGGCCATCGGCGCCGCGTTCGTCGACTTCGGGCAGGGCAAGAACGGCTTCCTGCACGCGTCGGACGTGATGCACATCTACGGCGACGACGACTGGCGCGTGGACAAGCTGCTCACGGCGCGCACCGACGTCGACGACTGGGAGGAGGACGCCCGCGCCCCCGGCGAGTCGATCGCCGAGGACGACGAGGAGGACGACGGCAAGACGGGCGGACGCTCGCGCAAGAAGCGGGCGAGCAAGCGCGCGAGCAAGGCCAGCAAGGGTCGCTCGCAGCGCGGTCGCGGCCGCAAGCGCAAGGCGATCAGCGAACTGCTGAAGCGCGGCCAGCTCGTCGTCTCGCAGATCACGAAGGACGCGATCGGCGACAAGGGGCCGACGCTGACGACCTTCATCTCGATCCCCGGTCGCTACCTGGTGCTCATGCCGTCGCTCGAGAAGACGGGCGTGAGCCGCAAGATCGAGGACGAGCGCGAGCGTCGGCGTCTGAAGCGCATCCTGCAGTCGCTCGACATCCCCGACGGGATGGGCGTGATCGTGCGCACCGCCGGCGTCGGCAAGACGAAGGCCGACATCCGTCGCGACCTCGACTACCTGCTCGCCGTGTGGGACCAGTTCAGCAAGCAGCTCGTGCTCGGTCGCAACCCCGCGCCGCTCTACCAGGAGTCGGCCGTGGCGATCCGCACGATGCGCGACCTGTTCAGCTCGCGCACGAAGGCCGTCATCGTCGACGACGAGCAGGTCTACGAGGAGATGCGCGAGTTCACCGAGAAGCTCATGCCCGAGCACCTCGACCGCATCCAGCTGCACGACGGCAACCGGCCGCTGTTCCACACCTACGGCCTCGAACAGGACTTCGAGCGCCTGTTCTCGCGCCGCGTCGAGCTGCCGTCCGGCGGTTCGATCGTGTTCGACCAGACCGAGGCGCTCGTGGCGATCGACGTCAACTCCGGTCGCACGCGCGACGAGGGTGCGGACTTCGAGACCATCGCGCTCAAGGCGAACCTCGAGGCGGTGCCCGAGATCGCGCGGCAGATCAAGCTGCGCGACCTGGGCGGCATCATCGTCTGCGACTTCATCGACATGATGCGGCCCGCCAGCCGCCGCAAGGTGGAGAAGGCGCTGACCGCGCTCCTGGCCGAGGATCGTGCGCGCAGCAAGATGGGGCGCATCTCGCAGTTCGGTCTGCTCGAGCTGACGCGCCAGCGACTGGGCCCGGGCCTGTCGACGCTGCTCTACGAGCCGTGCAGCTACTGCCGCGGAACCGGCCGTCGACGCACGGCCCAGTCCAAGGCCCAGGCCGTGCTGCGCCGACTCGGTTCGGCGCTGACCCAGAAGGGCTTCACGAAGGTCGAGGTGATCGTCCATCCGGACACGCTCGACTGGCTGAAGAAGCACGACTGGAAGGAGGTCAAGGAGTTGGAGAGCAAGAGCAAGCGCGAGCTGGTGTTCGTGTCGAGCGAGGAGCAGTACGAGGACTCGGTGTTCCACTACCTGCGAGCCGACGGCCGCGAGGTGCGCCCCGGGGGGCGTCGTCGGAGGTAGGCGAGGGTCGAGGGTCTCGATGGGGGGAGCACAGAGCGGCGCCCTGCGGAAAGGGGGCGCGCTTCGCGCCCCCTCTCCGCAGGGCGCCGCTCTGTGATCCCCCGCCCGGACCCCGGACCCCAGGCCATTCCCACCCCCCTGGCCCTTCTTCCCGGCCCGGGACTTGGCACACCGGGGCGCGATCGCTACCTTTTTCGGCCCTTCGGACCGCCGAGACGGGCGGGCCGGACCCCTGACGCGCGCCGGACGCGCCGCCCGGGGACTCCCCGAACAACCGCTGATCCAGTCACAGCCGTGTACGCCATCATCTCCGACCGCGGTCGCCAGACCACCGTCCGCGTGGGCGACGTCGTCGACCTCGACCTCAACGACTCCGAGCCCGGCGCCGAGATCACGCTCGACCGCGTGCTCCTCATCGGCGGTGAGGGCGGCGTCCGCCTCGGCTCGCCGACCGTCGACGGCGCGTCCGTCACCGCCAAGGTGATCGGCGAGCACAAGGGCGACAAGGTCGTCGCCTTCCGCTTCCGCCGCCGCAAGAACGTGCGCGTCAAGCGCGGCCACCGTCAGCGCTACACCCGCGTCGAAGTCACCGCGATCAACGGCTGAGCCCCCGGGGCACGCCACGACCCGCCGAGCGCGCGCCGCTCGCACGACCCACCACCAGACATGGCACACAAGAAGGGACAAGGCTCCAGCCGCAACGGTCGCGACTCCAACGCCCAGTTCCGCGGCGTGAAGCGCTACGGCGGTCAGAGCGTCACGGCCGGCACCATCCTCATCCGTCAGTGCGGCACGAAGTTCCACGCCGGTGAGAACGTCGGCCAGGGCAAGGACTACACCCTGTTCGCGCTGACCGACGGCACCGTTCGCTTCGGCACGCGCCGCCGGGTCAACGTCGACCCGGTCGCCTGAGCGCGGCGCGTTCGAACGGCGTCCGGGCGCGACCCGTCCGACCGACGACCGTTCGAGCGCGACCCGTCCGAACGAGAGAGCCAGTGCCCCGTCGGGCGCTGGCTCTTCGCGTTGACGCCCCGGCTCCTCACCACCACCTCCTCACCATGTTCGTCGACGAGTGCGAGATCCACGTGGCCGCGGGCCGCGGCGGCGACGGCTGCCTGTCGTTCCGCCGCGAGAAGTACGTGGCCAAGGGCGGCCCGGACGGCGGTGACGGCGGGCGCGGCGGCTCGATCGTGCTCGTGGCGAGCGGGCACGTGAACTCGCTGCTCAAGGTGGCGCGTCGTCCGCACTACCGCGCGGGCAACGGGCAGCCCGGCGGTCCGTCCAACAAGTCCGGTCGCGGCGCGACCGACACGATCGTCGAGGTGCCCGCGGGCACGCAGGTCTTCGACGGCCGGCGCGGTCACCTGTTGGGCGACCTCGTGCGCCCGGGCGAGAAGCTCGAGGTCGCGCGCGGCGGCAAGGGCGGGCGCGGCAACGCGGCCTTCGCCACCTCGATCGTCCAGGCACCGCGCCAGATCGAGCACGGCGACGCGGGGGAGAAGCGCGACCTGCGCCTCGAGCTCAAGCTCTTCGCCCAGGTCGGACTCGTCGGCCTGCCGAACGCGGGCAAGAGCACCTTCCTGTCGACGGTCAGCCGCGCGCGGCCGAAGGTGGCGAACTACCCGTTCACGACGCTCGCGCCCCAGGTGGGCGTGGCCGAGGTCGGGGACTACGACACGCTCGTCGTCGCCGACCTTCCGGGCCTGATCGAGGGCGCGGCCGAGGGGCACGGTCTCGGGCACCAGTTCCTGCGCCACGTGGAGCGCTGCCGGGTGCTGCTCGTGCTCGCGGACGTGTCCGACGGCGCCGACACGCCGGCCGAGGAGGCGGTGCGCGTGCTGCGCGGCGAGCTCGAGCGGTACAGCGCGGAGCTGGCCACGCGCCCGTTCGTCGTCGCCGCCACCAAGGTCGAGGACGACGCCGCGCGCGCGCGTGCGGATGAGCTCGCCGCCGCCCTGGGCCGCGAGGTGCGCCCGATCTCGAGCCACACCGGCGCGGGCGTCGACGCACTCCTGCGCGAACTCCACGCCCTGGTCCTGGCCGAGGCGCCGGCCTCCTGACGGGCGCGCGGGCCCGGCGCGCCCGGTCCCGTCGCTCGCCCGGTCGCCCACCCAGGGGCCGTTCCGAGGCCCTGCGGAGGGCCCGCGGAGCGGGGCCCGAGCGTCCGACTGCGCCGAGCCTGCCGGTCGGGCTCAAGAACCGCGGCGCGCGGGGTCGATCGCCCGACCCATGCAGTCCGACCACAGCCTCACAGACGGCTACGCGCCGCGCCCCATCCGGTTCGAGTCCGCGCAGTCCGCCGAGGAGCCGGCCACGGAGCCCGGCCAGGAGGCCGCCGACGCCTCCGGCGAGGCCCCCGTCGACGCCGCCGCCGAGGCCACCGCCGACGCGCTCGACGCGTCCGGCCCCGACCCGGCGGTCGTGAACGAGAGCTCCGTGACCGATCCCTACGCGATGGATCCCTATGCGCTGGAGCCCGGCGCGTCGGCCGCGCTCGAGGAGGCCGCCCTCGACGGGGTCGCCGAGGAGGCGTCGGAGCGCGAGGCCGCCGCGTCGGGGGCGTCCGCGCCGCTGCCCGGGCCCGCGCTCGACGAGGCGCCGCGCCTCTCGCCACGCCACCAGCTCGAACAGTGGCTCGACATCATGGTGCGCCGCGGCGCGAGCGACCTGATCCTGCGCTCGGGCGGTCGCCCCGCCTGCCGCGTCGACGGTCGCATCGAACAGCTCGAGGGCACGGTGCCGAACGCCGGTCCGATGCGCGAGGTGCTCGAGGGCATCCTCGGGCCCAAGCGCTTCGAGGACTACGCGGAGGACGGCGCGGCCGACGCGGCGCTGCAGCTCGACGGCGTGGGTCGTTTCCGCATCAACGCCTACCGCCAACTGGGTGAGCCGGCCGTCGTGCTGCGCCGCATCAGCGACGACCCGCCGGCGCTCGCCGACCTGTGTCTGCCGACGCGCCAGCTCGAGGAGCTCGCGGTGAAGAAGCGCGGGATCATGCTCGTCACCGGCGTCGCGGGATCGGGCAAGTCGACGACGCTCGCCGGCATGATCCAGTACCTCAACACGACCGCCGAGCGCCACGTGATCACGCTCGAGGACCCGGTCGAGATGCTCTTCAAGGAGCAGCGCTGCGTCATCAGTCAGCGCGAGGTCGGCACCGACGTGCCCAACTTCCACCAGGGCCTGCGCCACGCGCTGCGGCAGAGTCCCGACGTGATCCTGATCGGTGAGATGCGCGACGCGGAGACCGTGCGCGCGGCGATCGACGCGACCGAGACCGGTCACTTCGTGATGAGCACGCTGCACACGGTGAACGCGGCGCAGACGATCGAACGCATCGTCGGCTTCTTCGAGTCGCATCAGCACAAGCAGGTTCGCGCGCGCCTGGCCGACACGATCAGCGCGGTGCTCAGCCAGCGCCTCATCCCGCAGGCCAGCGGCGAGGGCATGGTGCCCGCGATCGAACTCATGCAGGCGACGCCGTACGTGCGCGAGCTGATCGCCGAGGGGCGCATCCCCGAGCTGGCGACCGCGGTGGAGCAGGGGGCCGAGGACGGGATGCTGTCCTTCAACGGTTCGCTCCTGCGCCTGATCGAGGCCGGCATGGTCGAGATCGGCGCCGCGATGTCGGCCTCCGACAAGCCGGACGAGCTGATGCTCGCGCTGCGCGGCTTCCAGAGCCGCGGGCGTGGATCGGGGGCGGCCAAGAGCACGGGTGGCGGCGGCCACGGCGCGGGGTCGACCTCGGCCGGCGGTCAGCTGCGGATGGGCGGCACGGGCTGAGCGCCCGTCGCGGGCCCGGGCCCCTGAGCCGGGCTCCGGTCCGCGAGCCGGGCCCGCGCAGCACGAGCCGGGCCCGCGGTCCCGCTCCGCGCCCCGGGAAGACGCCGCGGGCCGCCGCGTCCCAGGGTGCGCCGGGCGAGAGGCCGGGCCCGCGAGGGTCCGCTCGCCCGCCGACGAGGGACGCGCCGCCGGGCCGTCCGCGTCGGGCGCCCCGCCGACCGGCCGCGCCGGTCCCGCCGCGCCGCCCCCGGACCTCGTGGCCCGCGCCGAGACCCTCGGAGCGGCACACCGCGTCGATCGAGGGCGACCGGCGCGGATCCGCGCGCGCGATCCGGGCTAGGCTCTGCGCACCCTCGACCCGTCCTCGCACCGGTCCCCCGCATGAACATCGGCCTCATCAAGATCATCCTGTGGTTCGGCGTCGTCGCGCTGTTCGGCGGGCTCTTCCTCCACCTCTACGAGTTCCGCACCGACGGCCCCGCGCGGGCCGAGCGCTGGATCACGAAGGACATCCAGGAGGGTGTGTTCAAGCAGCCCAAGCCCGAGCGCCAGGAGCTGCCCGAGCGGCCGTACGCCCCGGTGAAGGGGATGTTCTACGCGCTGAACTGGACGGGTGAGATCCCGCCGCCGCCGCCGGTCGTCGAGGAGAAGCCAACGACCAAGCCGGTCGTTCTCGCCACGCCCGCCGACAAGCTCGTCGAGGTGCTCTTCATCCAGCAGGACACGAGCGACGCCGAGCGCAGCCTCGCCGCGGTCAAGTACATCGGCAAGCTCGCGGGCTACCAGTCGCGCATGAAGGAGGACGCGCACGTCATCCGGATCGGCGACACGCTGCCCGAGGACTTCGACTACTGGGAGCTCGTGGCGATCGACGCGGCCGAGGGCCTGACCTTCCGCTGCACGACGCCCGACGCGTTCGACAACGAACCCGAGGACGTCACCGTCGCGCCGCCCAAGCCGATCTCCGGCGAGATCCCGACCGCCGACGGCGGCGTGGTCGTGCGCCCTGAGCGCAACGCGATCCCGACGATGAGCGACGAGGACCGCGTCGAGTTCTTCCGCGACTGGCCCCAGCGCACGACCTCGATCCGTCGCAACGAGTACCGCGTCGGCACCGAGGACTCGGCCCGGATCCAGAACGACTACCTCGACATCCTCTCGAACGAGGTCAACCACCGCCGCTGGCGCAACCCCAAGACCGGGCAGTACGAGGGCATCGAGATCGTCTCGATCGCTGCCGACTCGGTGGCCGGCAACTTCGGCATCCGCTCGGGCGACGTGATCAAGAGCGTGAACGGTCACCCGGTGAAGTCGACGAACGAGGCGATCACCTTCGCCAAGAACAACGCCGACTACTACTCGGTGTGGGAGGTGCTCGTGTGGAACGCCGGCACCGAGCGCACCGTCACGATCGAGACGCCGCCGAACAACGGCGGTCAGTAGAGCGGTCGAGCGCGTGGGCGCAGAGCGCGTGGGCGCGGTCGTCCTGACCATCGACGCGGGCAACGGCTCGCTCAAGGCGGCCCTGTGGTCGCGACCCGCTGCGGGCCGCGACGACGGGGCCGCGCTCGTGGGCGCCGCGCTCGCGAACGCGACGCCGCTCGCCACCCTGCGCGCGGCGTGGATCGACGCCGACCTCGAGGCGCGCCTGGCCGACCTCGCCGCGCGCGCGTCCGTCGCGCTCGTCGCCTGCGTGGCGGGTCCGCGCGCGCGCGCGCGCCTCGACGCGGCGCTCGAACGCGCGGGCCGCGTCGACGCGACGCCCGACCACGGCCTCGACCTGTCGGCCTGCCGCCGGACCGAGACGATCGGCGTCGACCGACTGTGGGCGGCGCGCGCCGCGGTCGCCCTCACCGGGGGCGCGGCGTGCCTGGTCGTCGACGCGGGCACCGCGGTGACCGTGGACGCCGTCGGTCCGGGCGCGCGCTTCTGTGGCGGAGCGATCGCGCTCGGCCTCGCGGCCACCGCGCGCGCCCTGGCCGGCGAGGGCGCGGGCCTGTTCGCCGTCGAGGTCGCGGGCGTCGATCCGGCCCAGGTGCCCGCGCTGGGGCGCGAGTCGGCCGAGGCCCTGCGTGCGGGCGCGGTGCACGGCGTGCGCGGCGCGGTGTGCGAGCTCGCGGCGCGGGTGGCGCGCGAGGCCGGGCTCGCCGACGACGCGCCGCGCCTGGTCGGCGGGGGCGACGCGGGGCTGTTGCTGGCCGCGCCGGCGGTCGTCCCCCGCGCCCAGCACGCGCCCGACCTCGTGCATCGCGGCCTGCTGGCCGCGTACCTGGAAGCGGCGGGACGAGCGGGGGAGTCGACGCGATGAGCGCGGGAGCCGGCGCCCTGCGCGTGGCCGAGCTGACCGCGCGCGCGCCGGGCGGCGTGGCGGTGCTCGAGGTCTCGGGGAGCGGCGCCGTCGCGGCGGTCGAGCGCCTGTGCGGTCGCCCGCTGCCGCCGCCGGGCGCCGTGCGGCTCGTGCGCCTGGTCGAGGGCACCGAGCTGCTCGACGAGGCGCTCGTCGCGCCGCTCGACGCGGAGCGCGTGGAGCTGTGGCTGCACGGCAGCCCCGCGGTGACGGCGCGCGTGCGGCGCGCGCTCGGCGCGGGTCGCGACGGGGGAGCGTCGCCGTTGGAGCCGGGGGCGTCGAGCGACGCCGCGCCCGTCGCCTGGGCCGAGGTCGCGGCACGGCGGCTCGTCCGTGCGTCCAGCGAGGCCGGCGCGCGCGTGCTGCTCGACCAGAGCGAGGGCGCGCTCGATCGCGCGCTCACCGGCCTCGCGCACGCGGCGGACCCGGTCGCGGCCGCGCGCGCCCTCGTCGACGCGGCGCGCGACGCGCGGCCGTTCCTCGATCCACCGCTCGTCGTCCTCACCGGACCGGTCAACGCGGGCAAGTCCACGCTGTTCAACCTGGCCGTCGGGCACGAGCGCGCGCTCGCGACCGAGCAGCCGGGCACGACGCGCGACGCGGTGCGCGAGCGTGGACGCGACGGCGACCTGGTGGTCGAGTTCGTCGACACGGCGGGGGAGCGCGAACTGCCCGCGGACGGCGACGGTCGGGCCGCGGTGGAGCGCGCGGGCCAGGTGCTCGCGCGGCGCTACGCCGAACGCGCCGACCTCGAGCTCGCGTGCGCGCCGCTGCACGCGTCGTCGCCCGCACGCGGTCCGCGCCGGCTGGTGGTGCGCACGTTCAGCGGGGCGTCGAGTGCCACGGCGTCGAGTGCCACAGCGTCGACGGCCGATGCGTCCGCGCTCGACGCGCTCGCGATCGACGCCGTCGAAGCGCCCGCCGCGGCGCGCGCGGCCCTGTGGGCGGCGCTGCGGCGGGCCCTCGCGGTCGCGCCGCGTCCGTGGGTGCCGGGGCGCGCGGTGCCGTTCGAGCCGGCGCTCGTGGCCGCGCTCGAAGAGGCGCTCGCGGCCGGCGCCGGCGCCGTGCGCGCGGCCGCCGCCGACGGTCGCTTCGCGCCGCGTCGATTCTCGATCTGACCGATTCTCGCGGACCCGGCCTTCCGACGCGCCCGGGGCTGTGCGAACCTTCGCGTTCATGGGCAAGGCCGCGTCCGCGAAGTCTGGATCGAACCCGTCCGCGAAGGCGTCGTCGGCCGCGCAGCCGCAGTCCGCGTCCGCGGGCGAGCGTTCCGACGCCGGCGAGCCCCTGCGCCACCTGGTCTCGATCGACGACCTGGCGAACGACGAGATCCTCGGGCTGTTCGAGGCGGCCAAGGCCTTCTCCGTCGACCTGCGCGCGCACGCGCACCTGTGCCCCGGTTCGATCTCCGCGAGCCTGTTCTTCGAGGCGTCGACGCGCACGCGCCTGTCCTTCGAGTCGGCGATGCTGCGCCTGGGCGGCGGCGTGCTCACCGCCGCGGAGATGAAGAGCACGAGCGCGCAGAAGGGCGAGTCGCTCGCCGACACCGTGCGCATCGTCTCGGGCTACGCCGACATGATCGTGCTGCGCCATCCGAGCGAAGGCGCGGCACGACTCGCCGCGCGCTACGCGACGGTGCCCGTGGTCAACGCGGGCGACGGCAGCCACGAACACCCGACGCAGACCCTGTGCGACCTGTACACGCTGTGGATCGAGCGCGGCAAGCTCGAGGGCCTCGACGTGGTGCTCGCCGGTGACCTGCGCTACAGCCGCACGATCCATTCGTTCATCTACGCGCTCGCGCGCTTCAAGGCGAACATCGTGTGCGTGCCGCACCCCGGGCTCGAGCTGCCCGACTACGTCGTGCGTCGGTTGCACGACGAGTACGGCGCGGAGCCGGTGCGCGCGGACGCGCGACGACTCGGTGACCTCGCCGGCGAGTCGGACGCGATGTACCTCACGCCGAACAAGCCGCACCAGCTGTCCTTGTTCACCGAGCTGTCGGCGCTCGAGGTCGACCGCGTGGACGCGCTCTACATGACGCGTCCGCAGACCGAGCGCCACCACGGCGAGGACTCCGAGCGCTACATGCGGGTGGGGGCGGAGACGATGGCGCTCGAGCCGTTGCGCGACGCACTCGTCATGCACCCCTTGCCGCGGCGCGACGAGATCGACGCCTCGCTCGACGTCGACCCGCGCGGCGTCTACTTCAAGCAGGCCTCGCGCGGCGTGCCGATCCGCATGGCGATCGGCGCGTACCTGCTCGGCGCGATCGAGCTGCCCGGTCAGCGGTCCGCGGTCGTGCCCGGCCTCCACGACCTGCCGCCGGGGCCGAGCCCCTGCCCGAACACGACCTGCATCAGCCACACCGAGGCGCGGCACGTGAACCCCGCCTTCCGACTGCGCTCCCGCCACCCGCTGCTGGCGGCCTGCGCCTACTGCGGGCACGAGCTGGCCGGGGCCGTGGTGGGCAGCCGCTCGGCGCGGACCTTCGGTCCCCGGACGAGCGAATGGGCCGAGGGACTGCCCGTGGAGGACCTGGTCTTCTTCGAGGACGAGCGGGAGGCCCTCGAGCGGGGCTTCGCACGCCCCTAGAGGGGGCGGTGCGCGGATTCGCACAGGCGGCGGGGGCGGCCCGTCCTGGGGTCGGCACCGGACCCCGCCCCCTGGGCGCCGCCGGGCGGGACCCCCGCGCCGCGGCCCCGGGGCGGGGGGGCGGTACGGTTCTTGTTGAGTTCCAGCCGGTCGACCCGCCTCCCGCGCCAGCGGGGGTCGTCCTCCGCCGCGCATCGCTTGATCCCTCGGGCGTCCGCGCGGAGAATGGATCGCCGGTCGTCCCCACCCGTCCCGCGTTCCCGGCGGGCACCGACCGACAGGCCGCGCTCCTCGTGAGGCCGGCGGCCCCCCGACCCCAACCCTCGTCTCGTCCAGACCGCGCGTCGGCCTCGGCACGACCGGTGGGCGCTCCCAGCGCCCCGGCCGTCCACCGTCGGCGCACCGTCCGAGTCCAGCGCCCCGCACACCCCGCCCGGCCCTCGCGCCGCCGGGGTCGACGGCGCCCGAGTCTCACCCGCGCGGGACCCCGCTCCCGCTCCACACCATGACGCACCTTCCGTTGCAGTCGAACTCCTCGAACGGCCCGACCTCGCCGACCGGCCTCCGCTTCCACCGCGGTGCGGGTCAGCGCGTCGGCCTGGCGCTCGCCGTGACCTCGGGTCTGCTCCTGTCCGCCTGTGGCGGCCGCGGTCCCAAGCCCCCGGCCGTCATCGACCAGGACCTGAGCCAGATCGGCACGCAGGGCATCAAGCCGTCCGGCGGCTCCTACATCATCGATCCGCACGGCGCCGGTCAGAAGGCGGGCGTGCGCATCTCCGAGATGTACTGGGGACGCCTCGTGAACATCGTCGACGGCAACGGCGACACGATCTACCGCGACTACGTGGTGGACGCGAACTTCGTCGGCGCCGCCATCTCCGGCGAGGGGACGCTGCAGACGACCGACGCGGGCGGCACGCCGCTGACCTACGTCTACGACCAGAACGCGATCACCGGTGTCGAGTCGATCACGATCTCGACGCCGGACGACCCGGACGACGGTGAGGATCCGTTCGACCTCGCGGTGCTGGAGCTGACCGAGAGCGCGACGCAGATCGAGTTCGCCGACGAGGACGACCTCGGTCTCCTGACGCGGATCCCGCGCAACTGCGCCATCGTCGTTCGCTTCGACGACCTGATGGCCAAGAGCTCGTTCGTGCTGAACGACACCGTCAAGATCCTGACCGGCAACCCGCCGACGCAGACCTTCGACGCGCGCCTCCTCGCGGACGCCAACCACGGCGGCGTGGATCCGAACAGCGGGCAGTTCGTCAGCACGCGCCTGATCATCGACACCACCGTCGGTGCCTTCGAGGCCGTCGACGAGGACATCAACGGCACGATCCCGCTGAACAACCTCGGCCTGCCCGAGGCGAAGACGGACCTGCAGGCGAACATCACGCTGCTGTTCCCGACGCTCACCGACCCGCAGTCGGGTCAGTTCCAGCGCGTCACGAACCTGTCCGGCAAGGCGCTCTTCTCGGCGACCAACGGCCCGGTCTCCTCGCTGCCGACCCAGGACCTCGTGCGCGCCATGCGCACCACGACCGCGACCGAGGAGGGCGACGCCTTCCTGCGCGACACGAAGCGCCCCGAGATCGTCGGCTCGCAGAACGTCGAGGTCACCAACCTCGTCGAGGTCGATCCGGTCTCCACGGACGACCCGACCTTCGAACTGACCGTCGACCTCGAGTTCGCACTCACCGCCTGCGCGGAGGAGCCCGAGGCCGAGGACGTGGTCCAGTTCACGAACGACGTGTTCGGCAACGTCATCGAGGACAACGCCGACGACGTCTCCGACGGCATCGCGAGCACGACCCGCGTCTCCATCCCGAACAACGGATGGGTGCCGCAGTCGATCGTCGACGCCGAGGCCGCCACGCCCGGCGCGCTGCTCGACTACATCGAGACCCAGGTGCTGGGCACCGGCGTCTTCCGCCACCGCTTCGACGGCATCGTCGACTCGGACAACCCGTCCCAGCCCACGCCCGGCTCGGAGCTCGACACCGGCAAGGCCGCCTGCTTCGCGACCTTCTCGCCGGTCGCCGCCATGCCGCCGTCCGCCCAGGTCCCGAACGACGCCCAGGTGACCCTGCGCTTCTCGGAGCCGATGGACCCGGCCAGCTTCGGCGCCTTCGACAGCTTCCGCGTCACGCGCCGTCCGGTCACCGAGACCCTCGACGCCTACGACTACGTGGTCGGCACGATCAACTTCGCGCCGGACCTGCGCGAGTTCCGCTTCCAGCCGCTGCTGCCGTTCTCGAACGAGGACCAGTCGCCCGGCGGGACCGCGGACTCCGACAACGCCGAGTACCACCTGAGCGTGGTCTCGAGCATCGACGGCGGCCTGCGCGACCTGAACGGCAACCCGCTGCTCAACGTCACCGAGGACGTGGACTTCACGGTCGTCACCAACGCGGTCGCTTCGGTCGGCACCGGTGGCTACGTCCTGCGCTTCGAGGACGACATCCTCGACGAGACGGGCAACGGCAACTCCGACATCCGCGGTCAGTTCGTGCACGACCAGACCAACGGCCGTCTCCTGCCGCGCGGCGTGACCCGCTTCTCGCGCGTCATCGACCTCACGATCCCGGCCGTCGCGGCGATGAACATCCCGCAGGTGCCCGGCGTGCAGACGCCGCTGTCGAACCTCGGTAGCCGCCTCCACGCGCTCTGGCGCTACGAGGACATGGGCCTGACCATCAGCGCCACCGAGGGCACGTTCACCGACATCGACGTCGAGTTCTCCTACCTCAACCCGGTGGGCGGTCAGATCACCGCGGCGTTCTACCCCGAGTTCATGCTCGGCTTCGCCCACGGCTGCTGCCACCCGGACGAGGCGCTCGACACGAACCCGACCTTCCCGTCGGGCTTCCCGGAGAACCCGACCTCGGGCTTCAAGAACAACTCGAACTACGCGGACACCTACCTCGACATCGACGGTGCCACGCCCGACGTGCTGCACCCGCGGCCGCTCGGCTTCGAGGTCGCCAACTCCGAGCTGTTCACCTCCGAGACCGAGACTCCGCTCCTGCGCATGCCGCTGAACCGCGGCGTCGCCCCGGGCGAGCGCGAGACCTTCACCTGGCGCGACACCTCGATCACCCAGCGCGGCGCCCTCGCGCCGAACGGCAACACGCAGGGTGACGGTGTGCCCACGCTCCAGGAGTCCTTCTACCTGGGCTTCCCGCTCTGCCAGGGCTCCGTGTGGGGCGGTGGCAACGACAAGGGCGTTCCGACCGCCGGCCTGCCGGTGCTCCTCGAGTACCGCTGCTACCCGACCGAGACCCTGGCGCTGATCAACTTCGGCATCTCGATCTCGAGCGGCTCGTCGCGCAACCCGTACCACCGCGCCTTCTCGACCGGTGGCTACAACACGCAGGGCTCGGCCGTTCCGAAGAACCCGGACGCCGAGACCTCGCCGAGCGGCGGCTTCCAGGGCAACCCGCAGGCGCAGCAGCCGCTGGGCACTCCGACGCCGGGCCTCGACAACTCGGTGTACTACGGCCAGCTCGACTTCGTCGTGCGCCTGTCGCGCGCCCACACGGTGCCGATCGACGCCAACGGCAACCCGGACCCGGTCTACCGCGGCACCGTGATCGAGCCCTCGATCACGCAGCAGCCGACCGGTACGGAGATCCAGGTGGCCTACCGCGGTCACGACACCGTGATCCTCCCGGCGACGCGCATCCTCGACGCGGACAACCTCAGCGTCTACGGCGACGACTTCGGTCCGCTCGGCTTCACCGACGGCACGCCGGGTGAGTTCAACGGTTGCGGCAGCACCGGCTACACCTCGTTCGAGTTCGACGCCCCGAACTGGCAGGACGCGGTCCAGTCGCAGAGCGGACGCCAGTACGTCCAGTACCGCTTCACCTTCGTGAACAACGTGGTGTCCGAGCTCGCCCCGACCCTCGACTCCTTCGGCGTCGCCTACGAGTTCTAGGCCCGCTCGATCCAGGGTCCGCTCGAACGGACCCGCGGCGCCTCCCGCACCGGGAGGTGCCGCGCACCACGGGCCGCGCCCGTCCCCGTCCGGGGCGCGGCCCGACACCATCCACGACCGGCGACCGGCCGCCTCGCCACGCGAGGACCGACGGCCACCGCCGGCGAACACAGCACCTTTGCACCGACCAGCCATGCAGGCCTTCGACCTTCGACCGCAGCGACGCACTCGCCTGGTGCTCGGCACCGGCCTCCTGTCCCTCGCGTCCGTCCTCGCCGGATGCGGCGGCGGCAGTGACGACGACGGCGGCAGCTCCTTCCAGCTGCTCAACGTGAGTGGCCTCCCGAGCGGCGCCGCGACGACCTGGGAGATCAACCGACCGATCCAGTTCAACTTCACCGAACCGGTCGACTTCAGCACGGTCAGCTCGAGCGCGATCCAGATCCGCACCGCCACGGGGCAGCTCGCCCTGGGCGAGTTCCTCTGGGACGCCTCCCAGCCGTCGCGCGTGGTCTTCCAGCCGCGCTGCCCCACGGAGCCCGACCTGTCCGACGCCGGCCTGCAGATCGGTCAGGACTACTCGATCCTGGTCCTCGGTGGGGCGTCGAGCGGCGGCCTGGCCCTGCGCTCGGCCGGCGGCGACGCGCTGGCCTCCTCCCAGCAGCGCACCTTCTCCACGCCGAACTCCACCTCGCCCGACGAGGTGTTCTTCGACACCGAGCCCACGCCGCCCCAGGTGGTGACCTTCCCGCTGCCCGAGGGCACGCCGCTCTCCGAGCTCGACACGCTCGCCAAGGTGCGCGCGGCCGGCGTCAGCCACGTGGAGTACGGCGACGGCAGCGTCGAGGTGCTCCAGGTGCCCGGCGGCGCCGGCGCCGTCGAGATCGGCGGTATCCCGCTCAACCTCTACTCGGGCGGCGACCAGCGCTTCTCGCTGGTCCTCGAGTTCGACCAACCTGTCAACCCGGACGACTCGAACATCAACTCCGATCGCCTCACGCTGCAGTTCCTCGACGGCGCCGTCTGGCGCGACCTGCCGACGACGGTGACGCTCGAGGAGAACTGCACCGACCGCGGCGCCCGCGTGCGCCTCGACGCGGTCGGCATCGTGCCCAAGGACGCGCTGCTGCGCGCCGAGGTCGCGGCGGCCTTCGAGGACCTCGTCGGTCAACCGAACGCGCTGGCCGCGAACGAATTCGCCCGCCTGCGCACCGGCGACGGCGCCCTGCCGAACGGCCTCGACGGGCAGCCGCTCGCCGACGAGTACCTCGAGACCTTCGACTCCACGGCCTTCCTCGACCAGAGCACCCTGCTCGACCTGCCGAGCGCCGACTGGGGCGAGGGACGCCTCGCCGCGGCCTTCGAGTTCCCGACCGTTCCCAGCCTCTCGCCGGGCTTCGACTGGATCGTCGAGAACGGCACGGTCACCGTCCTCAACACGGCGGCCACCGACTCGATCCAGAACGACGCGGTCGCGGGCCCCGGCATCGCCGGTCAACAGACCGTGACGGACGGGCGCATCTTCCTGCGCGACTTCATCGTCGAGCCCAACGCGACCCTGCGCTTCATCGGCTCCGCGCCGATCGAGATCTGGGCCACGGGCGACGTGGAGATCAACGGCACGATCCAGGTGGTCGGCTTCGACGCCGAGAACCAGGACTCGCTCCAGTCGGCCAACGCGATCCCCGGCGCCGTCGGCGTCGGCGGTGGCGGCCAGGGCGGCACCGCGTCGCCCTCGAACCTGATCGTCCCCGACGAGAAGGGTGGCGACGGTTTCGGCCCCTTCGGTCAGCCGGGCTTCGGTGGCAAGGGCGGTGAGACGGCCTACGGCCACAGCAACGCCAACAACCGCCGCGCCGGCGGCGGCGGCGGCGGCCGCCTGATCACCGACTTCAGCGGCGGTCAGGCGGCCATCGACGGCGCCAACCCGACGCCGGGCAACGACGGCACGCCGATCAACCCGAGCGCGCCGAACCCCCAGACCTCCGGCTCGACGAGCGCGGTCGACGGCTCCAGCCCGCCGAAGGGCGGCGCCACGGGCGACTCGATCCTCCAGAACGACGTCGTCCAGGACAACTTCTGGGGCGCCCGTCGCCTGCTGTCCAACGACTCGATCATCGTAGGCGAGCTCTCCCAGCCGACGCCGGGTGCCGGCGGCGGTGCGGGTGGCGACTCGATCAACGTGTCGACCTACCCCGGTGACTTCACGGTCAACAAGAACATGCGCGGCGCCGGCGGCGCGGGCGGCGGCGGGCTCATCCGCATCAGCTGCCTGGGCACGTTCACGATGGGCCGCAACGGCCTCATCGACGTGGGCGGCGGCACCGGCGGTCGCGGTGAGCGGAAGATCTCCGACAACCGCGGCGTGGCCGGCGGTTCGGGCGGTGGCTCGGCGGGCATGATGGTGCTCGAGGCCGCGGGTGGCTTCGACCTCAGCGCGCCGGCCCAGAACCCGCCGCAGCAGTGCTTCCTCGCGCTCGGCGGCCTCGGCGGTCCGGGCAAGGACGGCAACGGCAACGCCTACGGTTCGGACAACTCCGGTGAGGCCGGCGGCGGCAACGGCGGCGGCGGCATCATCCAGCTGCACGTCTTCGACGACGAGAACATCCCCGGCTTCGAGTTGATCGACATCGGTCCGCTCGCGAACCCGAACTCGCTCGCCCTGCCGAACCCGCAGATCATCTTCCCGACCTTCGGCGCGCGCTCGCGTGCCCTGAGCCGGGCGATCCCGCTCGGCGGCGCCACGAAGGACGCTTCGGCCCTGCAGCCCAACAACAACCTGCGCTACGGCTTCTCGTCGTTGCCGGGTGCGGGCGGGGACGAGATCCCGGCCTCGAGCGAGGTCGTGACCGCGGAGGCGCCGCTGTACTCGGGCACCGGTACGACGATCGCGGTCAGCAACGCGAACGACTCGGTGACGCTGACGCTCGCCGACGCCACCGCGACCGACGAGGCCCTCAACCGCCAGCTGCGCAACACGCAGCTCCTGGCGGGCTACGAGGTGCGCCTGCTCAACTCGGGCGGCGTGCAGTCCTTCACCGTGGCCACGGCCGACTTCACCTACGACAACCCGGGCGGCACGCTCGTCCTCACCCTGGACGGCGCGCCCGACCTGTCGAGCTTCGAAGCGGAGACGACCGGGTGGCAGGTGCGACCGCGCTACTACCGCGTGCGCACCGACGGCGTCGCCGATCGCCTCCCGGACACGGGGCAGGTGGTCGTCGAGTGGCAGGGTCTGGGCGCCGATCCGAACGGCAACCCGAACACGGACTCGCCGATCGTCGACTGGACGACCGATCCGGGCACCCCGGGCTCTGGCTTCAACGATCCGGGCCTCACCGAGACGATCGAGTTCTTCCGCTACCGCGTCACCTTCAACAACGACGCGGACCTGACGCCCGGCCTCACGGGCGAGGAAGAGCTGCCGACGCTCGAGTTCCTGCGCCTGCTCTTCGAGTTCTGATCGAGGGCGGCGAGCCGGTTCGCCCGGCGCCTGGACCACGAAGCGCCCCGAACCCTCCCGCTCCGACCGCGCGGCCGGTCCCGACACGCTCGGGGCCGGCCGCGCGCCGTCGTGCTCGGCTATGCTCGCGCCGTGCACGAGCGAGAGAGCGAACGGCGAGGGGCCCGCGCGCGTCGGTGGCGCAGCCTCGTCGCGGGGCTCGGTCTGGTCCTCGCCGGTTGCGGACCGACCGCGCCCCCGCCCCCGGCCCTCGAGGTCACCCAGTTCCGGCAGGAGCGCGCGGAGCGCGTGCTGCTCAACGAGCCGCTCGTCGTGCACTTCTCCGAGGCGCTCGATCCGCGCTCGGTGACCCGCGAGTCGGTGCGCGTGCTCGACGCCGAGGGCGCGCCGGTGGTGGGGGAGGTCGAGGCGACAGGGCGCCGCCTGGCCTTCCATCCGCGACTGCCGCTCGCGCCCGACCTCGGCGACGGCGGCTTCCTGCCCGACCGCTCGTACTCGATCACGCTGCGCGGCTTCCCGCGCGTGGACGCGCTGCGTTCGCTCGACGGCGCGCCGCTCGTGCGCACCTTTCGGAGCACCTTCACGACCGTCGACGCGCGCGGCTCCGTCGCATCGGGCCCCGTCGCCCCGGGCCCCGTCACGCCGGGTCCGGACGCGGGTGGCGATCCCGCCGCCGCGCTCGGCGGCTTCCTCGACGACGCGCCGGAGCGCCGCGCGCAGCTGTCGTTCGAGCGTCTGTCCGTGGTCGCGGGCGAGCCGTGGTCCCTCGTCGCCGACAAGGCCATCGATCCGCGGTCGGTGAGCGACGCGCGGTTCGTGCTCGCCAGCCTGCCGCTGCCGCAGGGCGACGGCCTCGGCGCGGCGCCGATCCCGCTGCGCGCGACGCTCGTCGCCGCGCGCCCGCTCCACGCGCGCATCGAGCTCATGCCGCTCGACCCGAGCGGCCTCCCGCGCCTGCTCGAGGTCGGCGAGTACCTGCTCGTCGAGCTGCCCGAGGCGCCGCCGCTGCGCGACCTCGGCGCCGCGCCCGTCGTCGGTCCGTGGGCGACCGTCGCCGTCCCGCCGACCCTGGTCGTCGAGCCGCCGCCGCCGCCGCCGATCGGGCGACGGCTCGTCGAGACCTTCGCGACCACGGCCCTGTCCTCACCGCGCGTCGTCGAGGGCGCCGTCGGTCAGGCCCGCTGGGAGGGCGACGGGCGCGTGCGGCTGTCGTGCCCGCGGGCGAGCGGCGACGGTCGCGACGGCGCGGTGGCGCTGGCGGGCGACGAGCCGCGCGGCCGCGTGCGCGCGACCGACCTCGTCCTCGAGCGTGGGGAGGTGGCGACGCTCTCGAGCACCGGCGCGGTCGTGCTGTCGGCCCAGGGCCGCGTCACCGTGTCGGGGCGCCTCGAGCGGCGCGTGCAGGAGGGCGCGGCGCGTCGCGGCGAGGACGAGTCGCACCAGGACTGGCTGCTGCGGATCAAGTACGGCGACGACGGGCCGCCGCCGCCGGTCGAGTGGCTGGCGTTCGAGCAGGGCGAGACGCTCAGCGAGTTCCTCGAGCGCGCCCGCGAGGCGGAGCTCGGTGTGACCTGCATCGTGTGCGGCGGCGACATCGTGATCGACGGCGTGATCGACGTGGACGGGCCGCTCGTGCTCGTGGCGGGCGGCCGCGTCCGGATCCCGGGGACGGTGCGCGCGAGCGAGGCCTGGATCACGGAGCCCTTCGCGCGCAGCGGCGTGAACGCGTGGCTCGAGCCGCTCGCGATCGAGGTCGACCAGCCGCTCGTCAACGAACTCGTGCACGAGCAGCGTTGGTCGATCGTGTCGGGGCCGCTGCGCGCGGGCGACGGGTTCTCGCGCTGGGGCGCGTCGCGTGCGACGGGCTACGCGTCGCCGGGGGAGGGGAGTCGATTCGAGGTGCGCTTCGTCGGCAACCGGCGCGACGCGGTCGGGCGCCTCGTGGAGACCGAGCCGGTCGCCGACCTGCGCCTGCTCGAGGACTGTTCGATCGTGCGGCTGCGCATCGATCTGGTCGTGGAGGCCGCGGGCTCCGGACCGCCCGCCCCCTGGAACCCGCCCTGGCTCGACGACGTGGAGCTCATCTGGGAGTGACGGCGCTCCCGCGCGCGGACCCCCGGCGGGCCCCGGTCGCCAGTGGGGAGCGCGGGCAGCGCGCGCGGCTCGCTACCTTCTGCGCGTGGCGAGCCCCTTCGACCTCCCGCCGGCGCTCCAGTACGCCTTCGCGGTGCTGTTCGGCCTGACCGCCGGGTCCTTCGCGAACGCGGCGATCCATCGGCTGCCGCGGCCCGAGCTGTCGATGACGCGACCGCGGCGCTCGGCCTGCCCGCACTGCGGCTACCAGCTGCGCTGGTACGACAACCTGCCGCTCGTCTCGTGGCTGTCGCTCCTCGGCCGCTGCCGCTCGTGCAGGACGCCGATCGGCTGGCGCTACCCGGTGGTCGAGGTGATCTGCGGCGGCCTGTTCGCCCTGGCGCTGTGGCTCCTGCCCGATCGCGACGGCGGACTGCTGCTCGTGTGGTGGATCGCGCTGACCGCGCTCGTGATCGCCAGCGCGGTCGACTTCGAGTTCTTCGAGATCCCCGACGAGATCTCGATCGGCGGCACCGTGCTGGCGCCGATCGCGAGCCTGCTCGTGCCCGCGCTCCACACGAACACCCACGTGGCCCAGCTCATGTCCGAGGACCCCGGCGCGGTGGACCGCTTCGGCGCGCTGGCCGGCTCGTTCGCCGGGATCGTCGTGGGGGGCGGGCTGCCGCTGTTCGTCGGCTGGATCGGGAGCCGGATCTACGGCCGCGACGCGATGGGCCTGGGCGACGTCAAGCTCATGGCCGCGGCCGGGGGCCTCGTCGGGCCCGGCGGCGCCCTCGCGGCCTTCCTGGTGGGGGCGCTGTTCGGCTCCGTCGCCGGGATCGCGGCGATCCTGCGCTTCTTCGGGCTGCTGCGGACGCGACAGCGCGCGCGCGGGCGTAGGAAGTCCCTTTTCTGGACCTTCGCAGCAGCGCGCCGAATCGGCCGTTATCTCCCCTTTGGCCCATACCTGGCCCTGGGCATTGGTTTCACCCTGCTCGCCTGGGATGATCTGGTCAAGCTGTTGCCCGTCGCCCACCTCGGGGGGCCGTAGCTCGCCGCCGGCGCGCTCCGCTCGCTCCCCGGGACGCGCGCCCGACTCGCCTCCGTGGCCGTCGGCCCGCGCCGCGCGGCACCACCGCCCCCGGGGCGCTCCGACGCATGCCGCGCCGGCCCGACCTGGAACACCCGAGTCCTCCGCGTCCGGGCCCTTCGAAGACCGACGCCCCGCCCGCGGGGATCCCGGCCTCCCAGGGCCCCTGGACACCCGGACCGCGCCCGGTCCGAGCGTCACCGACCCCTCCTCCCTCACGATTCCCGCCATGCACACCCGCCCCGCCGCACCGCGCCGCCGCCGCCTGCTGGCTCTCGCCGCCGTGGCCCTCGCGGTCCCGTTCACGTCCGGCTGCGCCACCCAGCAAGCGCTGCAGGCCTACCAGGACGAGGTCATCTCGCTGCGCGACGAGAACTCGCGCCTCAAGAGCGAGAAGCTCGAGCTCGAGCGCCAGATCAACACCTACGAGGCCCAGGTCAACAGCCTCGACTCGCAGCTCCGCGAGGCTTCGGCGCCGCTGCCGACGCCGAACTTCGACGAGCTCACCAACGCCGGCATGGACGTCTCCATGCGCGGTCAGGACGTGGTGATCTCGATCCCCGCGGGCATCACCTTCGCGTCGGGCTCGGCCAGCCTCTCGGCCGGTGGTCAGGACGCGGTGCGCCTCGTGTCGCGTCGTCTGAAGAGCGAGTACCCCAGCGCCGAGTACTGGATCGAGGGCCACACCGACACGGACCAGCCCAGCAAGGGCAAGTACCCGACGAACCGCGCGCTGTCGCTGGCGCGCGCCCAGTCGGTGCACGAGTTCATGGTGCTCGAGTGCGGCGTCGCGGACGCGTCCTGCATCGTCGCCGGCCACGGTGAGTACCGCCCCGTCGTGGACAACTCCTCTGCCGAGGGCAAGGCGCGCAACCGCCGCGTCGAGATCGTCGTCCACCGCCGCTAGTCGCGGACGAGGACAGCGCGGGACCGTGGTTCCGTGCACCCGACGAGCCCGGGTCGCCGTGAGGCGGCCCGGGCTCGTTCGTCGTCGGGCCGCTCGCCGTCGGTCGCCGTCGGTCGCCGCCGGTCGCCTCCCGCCCCGGCGCGATCGGCGGGACTGCGCTAGGATCGCGAGCGGAGCGGGCGCGCCCGACGGCGCTCCCCGTCGTCCTTCGCTCTTCCCCTCCGACCTGCCACTCCCAGCACGGCTGCCCATGAGCCATCCAGGCCCGCGTCATCGCAACGTCGTCTTCATCGGTCACCCCAGCTCCGGCAAGACCACGCTGGTCGACGCCCTCGCCTTCGCGGCGGGCGCGACCCCGAGGAAGGGTTCGGTCGGAGATCGAACGAGCCTGTGCGATACGGAGCCCGAGGAGCAGGAGAAGCAGCACACGCTGCAGCTCGCGGTCGTCCACGCGCGGCACGAGGAGTTCGACTGGAACTTCATCGACACGCCCGGCTATCCCGAGTTCGAGGGCGAGACGCGCGCGGGGATGTTCGCCGCCGACATGGCGATCGTCGTCGTGAGCTGCGCGAGCGGCGTGACGACGAACCTGCGGCGCAAGGTGGCCGAGATCCGACGCGCCGGGCGCCCGATGGCGATCGTCGCCACGCACTGCGAGGACGAGAACCGCTCGTTCGATCAGCTCGTCGAGGAGCTGCGCGCCGCGTTCGGCGAGGTCTGCGTGCCCGGTCTCCTCCCGGACATGGAGGGTGGCGTCCTCAAGGGCGTGCACCGCGTGATCGGCGACGAGGGCAGCCCGTGGCGCCAGCGCCTCATGGACCGCGTCATCGACGGCTGCAACGACGAGGCGGTCGTCGAGCGCTACCTCGAGACGCAGTCCTTGACCGACGACGAGCTGCGCGCGCTCTACCCGGACGCGATCGTCGCGGGCGCGCTCGTGCCCGTGCTCTGCGCGAACCCCGAGTCGGGCGTCGGGCTCGAGCAGCTCCTCGCCTTCCTCGAGCGCTCGGCGCCCGGGCCGCTGCGCGTCAAGGGCTTCACGCAGGAGGGCGAGCCGGTCGACCTGGCGCCCGAGGGCGATCCGGTCGGCGTCGTGTTCGGCATCCGCCACGACCAGCACCTGGGCAAGGTGTGCCTCGCGCGCCTCCTGCACGGGCAGCTCGCGGCGCACACGAGCGTCGCGCCGGTCGGGCGCGAGGGCAAGGCCGAGAAGATCGGCGGCCTGTTCGTGCTGATGGGCGGCAAGGAGCGCGAGGCCGTCGAGAGCGCCGAGGCCGGGAGCATCGTGGCCTTCTCGAAGGTCGAGAGGCTCGAGGTCGGCGACACCTTCGCCGCGGCGGGCAAGGACGCGCGGCCGATCGACTTCCCCGAGCTGCCGCAGCCGCTCGTGTCGACGGCGATCGAGGTGAAGAACCGCGCGGACGAGCAGAAGATCGGCCCAGCGCTCAACAAGCTCGTCTCCGAGGACCCGACGCTGCGCGTCACGCACGACGGCCTGACGCACGAGATGGTCGTGAGCGGCATGAGCGAGCTGCACCTCGACATCGTCGAGTCGCGGCTGAAGCGGCGCTCGGGGATCGAGATCGACCGGCACGACCCGCGCATCGCGTACCGCGAGACCGTGCGCGGCAACGCCGAAGCGAGTCACCGCCACAAGAAGCAGAGCGGCGGTCGCGGCCAGTTCGGCGAGTGCCACCTGCGCGTCCGCCCGGCCGAGGAGGGCGCCGGCATCGTGTTCCACGACAAGATCGTCGGAGGCGCGATCCCGAAGAACCTCATCCCCGCGGTGGAGAAGGGGATCCGCGAGCTGTGCGGGAAGGGGATCCTGACGCACGCCCAGGTGATCGACGTGGAGGTCGAGCTGTTCGACGGCAAGTTCCACCAGGTCGACTCGGACGAGATGAGCTTCAAGATGGCGGGTGCGCGCGCGTTCCGCGAGGCCTTCACGAAGGCGAAGCCGACGCTGCTCGAGCCGTTGATGGAGCTCGAGATCCACGTGCCGTCCGATCACGCCGGAGCGGTGTTCAGCGATCTGACGAGCCATCGCCGCGGCCACGTGGTGGACCAGTCGTCCGAGGGCGACGGCGAGGTGACCGTGATCACGGCGCACGCGCCGCTGGCGATGCTGCAGACCTACAACCGCGACCTGCGGTCGATCACCGCGGGAGCGGCGACCTGGGCGATGCGCCCGCACGGGTATGCGCCGATGCCGGCGCCCGAGCAGGCGAAGGTGCTGGCGGAGGCCGGCAAGACGCACGACGAGGACTGAGCCCGCCGACACGCGTGCACGGGCGAGCGCCCCCGGCGACCAGTGGTCGTCGGGGGCGCTTCGCGTTGGGGGTGGGTCGCCGCCACTTGGGGGCTTCCGGAAGGGCACAGAGGCGCGCGCTTCGCGCGCTACACAGAGCCGGCGCTGCGCGCCGGAGAGGACCACAGAGCGCCGAGCGCTTTGCGCTCGGCGAAGAAGCTCGCCCTTCGGGCTCGCCGGAGAAGCCTCGGGGCGGGCGCGGAGCGCCCGCCGGAACCGGACCCCGGACCATGAGACCGAAGTCTCGTGACGGGCGCGAAGCGCCCGTCGGAACCCGATCGCGGACCGGAGGCATCGGGTCGCTGCAAAGGCCGCTGACCCTCGCTCCGTGTCACCCGTCCGAGCCCATGACCTCCCGTCCGGTTCCCGCGCGCGCGGAGCGCGCGCGTCTTCGTGGAGCGCGAAGCGCTCCACCTCTGTGGCCCTCTCCGGCGCGCAGCGCCGGCTCTGTGTAGCGCGCGAAGCGCGCGCCTC
>Ga0180435_10000276_pt1 | contig 52996 bp, 38 predicted proteins | sample SS_ome_3_FD_132467 | JGI IMG/M metagenome (GOLD analysis project Ga0180435, IMG submission 132467) | Hypersaline lake sediment archaeal communities from the Salton Sea, California, USA - SS_3_S_1 metaG | ecosystem: Environmental > Aquatic > Non-marine Saline and Alkaline > Hypersaline >... | reverse complement strand
TGTTTTCTGGATAAATATATACATAACGCGAAAACGGGAAAATTCAATCGTGATGAGTATATAGTATATTCGTTAATTGTCGAACAAGCCATGTGTTCTATGGGCGAGGCGAATTAAACGGTGAAGTTTTCAAGGAAGGGTTTTAGTCTGGTCGAACTACTGGTCGTAGTTGGCATTATCGCTACTTTGATGGGGATTGCCTTACCGGCGTTGAGTAAGGCCAGACGTCAGAGTTGGGAACTTTTGAATATCAATAATCAGCGGAATATCGTAAGGGCGGTTACGAATTTCGCCCTGGATCACAATGACCGTTATCCCGAATCGGTGGCGACTATCGGTTCGGCAAGCTACTGGAACTGGCAGGAACCGATGATGTTAACGGCCTTTAAAAGTCGCAGTCCCGGTCTGAATCGATCCGTGAGCGCCTATCTGCGTGAATATATAAAAAATGTGGATACCATGATTTGCCCGTGTGCCCCCGACAGGAATCCTTATCTGGAGGAAATGTGGCAGATGGGAGAAATGTGGGACAATCCTGATACCCCGTCGAGCGATGCTCCTTTTTTCGGGACATACTGTTTTTACTGGAACTATACCGGGTACCTCGACAAAGAGGAAGGGCCCTTACTGGGCCCACATAGAATCGGGGATAGTCGAAGGAGAAGCTCGATACTGATAAGTGACTATCTGGGATATGACAATTGGCGGAGTCCGGATATGTTCAGCAGTTGTGAACAATTCAAGCATGCCGAGATAGCGGATGGATTAAGGCTTTCTTCAACTTTCTGGACCTGTACACCTGGGGAAGATTTTTCCATGGATTTACTGGGCATTAACCTGAAGGCCGGCTATACGGATGGCCATGTGGAGAGTTATTCACCCTTGCAAGTGTTTCCCATGGAAGTGTCCAACAAGTCGGACGGCAGTGAGCCGTATCCGGAAGGCGTGGGGCCGGGCACAATCTTTTTACCGAAGAACAGTCTGTCTTTCTAGTATTGCGTACGGCTAAATTTTTGGGTGCTTGTATTTTCTAAGCAGCAACAATGGCGAGCTTTGCTCGCGGATCGTGATGAGTATAGAGCCTGCGGCCTTGAACCAGAACAAAATTGCTCACTCTTGGGATTTCTCTATCCGGACCGCACACACTTTCGTTTCGGGAATCTTTGCCACCGGATCAAGGGCTGCGTTAGTCAGGACATTTGTCGGTGTTTCGGCGAAATGGAAAGTCATCGATACCACCCCGGGAGGACAGATGTTCGTCACGTTCGCTCTGACGGATACCTTTCCCCGTCGGGAAGATACCTGCACCGGAGTGTTGGTTTCGATACCAAGACGGGCGGCATCGGCCGGATTGATATCGAGCAGTTCCCGGCCGTTGAGTAAATCCATTCCCCGCACATTTCTTGTCATCGTACCGGTATGGAAGTGAAAGATACTGCGGTCGGTGGTAAGGATAAACGGATATTTACTATCCGGCACTTCCGCGGAAGGTTTATAATCGAGGGGGACAAGCTTGCCTTTACCGTTGGCAGTGGCAAACCGCTCGGTATGAAGAATCGGTGTACCGGGATGATCTGTGGCAGGGCAAGGCCACTGAAGGCCTGATTGCTCCAAGCGGTCATATGTTATTCCGTGATAACTGGGTGTTAAAGAAGCGATTTCTTCCATAATTTCCTCAGGTCCGGAAAATTCGAACCCGGTTTTTCCCATTTTTCGGGCTATTTCAGATGTTATCCACCAATCGGGCCGGGCCTGCCCTATGGGTTCAATGGCTTTGCGGATTCGCTGTATCCGGCGTTCGGTGTTGGTGAAAGTTCCATCCTTTTCGGCAAAGGAGGCAGCCGGAAGAACGACGTCTGCCAGTTGGGCGGTTTCGGAAAGAAAGATATCCTGAACCACGAGAAAATTCAGATGCTTTAAAGACTCGGTTACATGATGAGAATTGGCTTCGCTAATGACGGGATTTTCACCCACGATATAAAGGGCTTTGATATTTTCGCGTTCGATATCATCAAAAATTTCAACGTGGGTTAATCCGGGATCGGCAGAGAGCGAAATATTCCAGGCTTTTTCAAATTTATCTCTAACTTTTTGGTTGTCGACCCTTTGATAACCGGGATATACATTAGGCAGAGCGCCTAAATCGCAGGCACCCTGGACATTGTTCTGTCCCCTGAGGGGATTTACACCGGTTGAAGCTTTGGCGATGTTGCCGGTAAGCAGGGCCAGGTTGCTGGTAGCCAAAACATTATCCGTGCCGTGAGTGTGTTGGGTGATACCCATAGCATAAAAAATGGAGGCTGGTTTTTCCGTGGCATAGCAGCGGGCCGCCTTTTGGATTTTGTCCCAGGAGACACCGGTGGTCTTGGTTACAAAGTCGGCATCGTAATATTTGAGCGACTCTCGAAAAGACTCGAAGTTTTCGCATTTTTCGTCAATAAATTTTTTGTCAATCAGATTTTCCTCAACGATAACGCGCATCATTCCCATGAGCAGGGCCACGTCGGAACCCGGGCGGTGCTGCAGGAACAAATGAGCGAACCGGCAGAGTTCGATTTTTTTGGGATTGGCCACGATCAATTTCGCTCCGCGGGATACGGCTTTCTTTATCCGCAGCCCAATAATCGGATGAGCCGCTGTGGTATTTGTTCCTACCGCCATGATACAGGCGGAGTCTGTTATTTCGTCTATGGAGTTCGTCATGGCACCACTGCCAAGGCTTTGCACCAGGCCGGCCACAGAGGGGGCATGGCACAAGCGGGCACAATGATCTATGTTGTTCGTTCCCATTATCTGGCGGGTGAACTTCTGGATGAGGTAGTTTTCTTCATTGGTACATTTGGCCGAGGACAAGGCGGCAAATTCATTTCCGTGATAAATTGACAGGTTTTCCGCTACGAGTTTTAGCGCCGTTTCCCAGGTAGTTTCAGTGAGTCGGCCATTTTTTCTGACCAGAGGCCTTTTCAATCGATCAGGATTATTGACGAAATCAAATCCAAATCTTCCCTTAACACAAAGGCAACCCATGTTGACGGGGCTGTCGATATCCCCGCGAGTGCCGACAATTTTTCCGCCACGTACACCCAGGTAGAAACTGCACCCCACTCCACAATAAGGACACACAGTTTTTACTTCACGAGTGGGCCGCTGGAAATTTTTGGGGATCAGTGCCCCTACCGGACATCTGACCACGCACTCACCACAGGACTCACAGCGGGATTCGGCAATGGGCTTATTGTCGAAAGTGCCCACCACGGTTCGAGGGCCGCGGAAGGTAAAATCGATACCGCCGACTTTTTGGATTTCATCACAGGTCCGCACACAAATACCACACAAGACGCACTTGTTCGGGTCACGATCAAAAAAAGGATTGCTGGTGTCAAGGGGAATATTTCCCTCCGTTTTTCTTAATTGCTCCATCCTTTTCTCGTCGATCCCCACATAAGCGGCAAGTTTCTGTATGGCACACTGGTTGTTCTGAGCACAGGCGAGGCAATTAACATTATGATTGGCGACGAGTAATTCCATTGCCACTTTTCGGACCTTGTCGATTTCCGTGCTTTCGGTTTTAACCTCGATTCCTTCCTCTACCGGCGCTCGACAGGAGATAGTCAAGCCACGTCCCTGTATTTCTATCATACACAACCGGCACACGCCCACCGGTTCCAGGTCCGGGTGATAACAAAGATGCGGAATATAGATGCCGTTATCCAAAGCGGCTTTTAGGATGGTGGTTCCCTTTTCCGCGACAATTTCCAAGTTATCTATTGTGAGTTTGATGTAGTTGTCTGACATTTGCTATTCCCTAAATATATCCCCTGGGTATGAGATAATCCTATGCGATTCAGTTAACCAATAGGCCTTGAGAAATGAAAGATTGAGCCGTTAAAACTGCGAAAGTTAACATTCAGAGAATCCCTTGTTATGTTCTCTGGACGGCCGCGAACTTACACTCTTGGTAGCACAGGCCACACTTAACACATTTATCCTGCTCCAATACGTGGGCTTTTTTTCTTTCACCCGAGATAGCTTTGCTGGGGCACACTTTCGCGCAGGCCGTACATCCGGTACAGGCGTCAGGGTCAATGGAGTAGGTAAGAAGAGCCTTGCAGGCTCCGCCGGTGCATTTGTGGTCTTGAATATGGCTGAGGTACTCCTGCCGGAAATAGCGAATGGTGGTCAGCACCGGGTTGGGGGCCGTTTGTCCCAATCCGCAAAGCGATCCCGTTTTTATCGCTTCTCCCAGATCAACCAGCAAATCGATATCTTCCGGTTTTCCTTTTCCCCGAGTTATGTCTTCCAGGATATCCAACAACTGTTTTGTTCCCAGTCGGCAGGGTACGCATTTTCCACAGGATTCCTTTTGAGCGAAATCGAGGAAATAGCGGGCGAAATCAACCATACAAGTGTTTTCATCCATGACTACCATCCCGCCGGAGCCCATGATGGTGCCGGCCTCATTCAGGGAGTCGTAATCCACGGGGGTATCCAGTAATTCAGAGGGGATGCACCCTCCCGACGGGCCACCGGTTTGCACCGCCTTAAATCGTTTGTCTCCGAGGACACCTCCTCCGATATCAAATATCATTTTTTTCAGAGTGATACCCAAGGGCACTTCCACCAGTCCGGTATTTTTGACCTGACCTACCAGGGCAAAGGTTTTGGTGCCTTTGCTGTTTTCGGAGCCGTATTGAGCAAACCAGGGAGCACCGTTTTGCAGGATCAGGCTGACGCAGGCAAGGGTTTCGACATTATTGATAATCGTCGGCTGTCCCCAAAGCCCGGAGCAGGCGGGAAATGGAGGTCGAGGCCGGGGCATACCGCGTCCACCTTCGATAGACGCTATCAAGGCAGTTTCTTCACCACAGACAAAAGCTCCGGCTCCCTCTTTAATTTTGATATGAAAATCAAAACCGGAGTTGAGAATATTATTGCCCAGCAGGCCGCACCGCGTTGCCTGGCCGATGGCTGTTCGCAGCCGTTCCAGAGCCAGAGGATACTCCGCCCGGCAATAGATGTACCCTACCTGGGCCCCAATGGCAAATCCGGCAATCAACATTCCTTCCAATAAAGCGTGCGGATCACCTTCGAGCAGCGATCTGTTCATAAACGCTCCCGGATCACCCTCGTCGGCATTACAAACCAAATACTTTTTGTCGGCCGGCGTTTCTTTACAAAACAGCCATTTACGCCAGGTAGGAAAGCCGGCCCCACCTCTGCCCCGCAACCCGGATTTTTTTATCTCCTCGATAATATTTTCAGGTCCGAACTCCAGCGCGTTTTTCAGGCCGCTATAGCCATTATGGGCGAGGTAGTGATTAATATTCGTTGGATCTATCGTGCCGCATTTGCCGAGCGTTCTTCTGACCTGATGTTTGAAAAAAGTTGTTTCCAACAAAGGGCCAATCCCATCGACATTTTCCTCCCCAAGTACTCCCAGGGCATACTCCGCCCGGCCATCGTTTTTTACGAGATAGTTTTCAATCAGTTCGCCAGCCCGTGCGGGATTAACGTTGCCATAGCAGATGCCCGGCTGGCCGGATTTTTTGATGCAAACAAGCGGTTCCGCGGAACAGAGCCCAATGCAACCGACTTCGACGATATGGGCGTCAATATTTCGCGGCGGTAACTCTTTCCGGAAAACTTCAAGTACGTCCAGTGCCCCCGCGGAACGTCCGCAGGTGGCTGTACCTATAAGTATTACCGGCTGCTGATTGTTTTGCAACTTGTGCCACTGCTGCCGGGCCTGGCGTCTGGTATCATCAAAACTCATTTATGCCTGGCTCCTTTTTCGGCAACAATTTTTTTATTTTACGGGGTGTTATATTGGCTTCGACCTTTTTATTAATCATTATACATGGAGATAATCCACAAGCACCTATGCAGGCCACGGTCTCCAAAGAATATTCCATATCTTCTGTGGTTTGGTTTTCCTTGATGCCCAGATGATTCTCGATGGCCTCCTGTATCCGCGGCGCACCCCTGACATAACAGGCCGTCCCCCGGCATACCATAACGTGTTTTTTGCCAATCGGGGTGAACCGGAACTGAGTGTAGAAAGTTGCGACGCCATATACATAACTTTCGGGCACTCCGATAAACTGGGCTATTTCCAGCATTGCTTGTTTGGGAAGATAACCAAACTCGTTCTGAACCTGCTGTAAAATCGGAATTAGTTCTTCTTTTTTTCCTTCGCAGGATGATAAAATTGAGTTTAGACGCTCTTGCATAATAGGCTTTCTTTACCATTTCCCATGTCATTTTTATGTGTGATAAACATGTATGATAATCACTTTTTCATAACCTGACAACAAAATTTATAGCGATTCAATCTGCCCTCGAAGGCCGCTGGTGTACCCATCGGGTATGAGAATTTTCGGCAGGGTCAGATGTAATTGTTTTTATGACAAGGAAATACATAATATGAAAACGGGAAAACGCGATCGTGATGATTGTGAAACTTAAATCCTTGCAGGCTAGTGGTTTGCGGGTGTAATAATAATAATTTGTGATGAAATTAAGTAAGTGTTGGAGAAAGCTTAACAGGATTTATACCCATCGTGTATGAAAATTCCTGGCAGGGCCCGATGTAATTGTTTTCTGGTTAAGTATATACATAATGCGAAAACGGGGAAATTCAATCGGAAGCAGTATAATAACGGTTTCTTCTCAGAGGAGTCTGGTTGAGCGTATAAAAACCTGGATTTATCTACTTGCACATATCAGGAAATTATGTATAGAATAAATAACAGGTATAATGATGGTGTTGTGAGATATGTAGAGTGTCTGAGGGTCTTAAAATAGCTATCGGTGGAAAAGGGGGTGTCGGCAAAACGACGGTTTGTGCGGTCTGGGCAGAGCTGTTTGCCGAAGACGGATTCGATGTTCTGGCCATTGACGCCGATCCGAATACAACCCTTGCCTCTGCTTTTGGCATCCCTTCGGAGAAAAGTCCCAAGCCACTTATCCAGATGAAGCCACTCATTGCTGAACGTACGGGCGTCAATAAAGATATGGTTGGGGCGTACTTCACATTAAATCCTAAAGTCAGTGACTTGCCGGAGAAATACTGGCTCGATGTGAACGGATTAAAACTGCTGGTATTAGGTTCTATAAGTCAGGCGGGTTCAGGTTGTGCCTGCCCGGAAGGTTCATTTCTCAAAGCATTACTCACTCACACCGTTCTCCAGCGACAGGAAGCAGTTTTGGTTGATTTGGCTGCCGGGGTAGAGTTTATGGGCAGATCAAGCATACAGGGCATAGATGCGCTCATATTAGTAGTTGAGCCGGGCGACAGGAGTATTCAAACAGCGAAGACCATAGCACGAATGAGTAAAGAACTGGGAATAAAACAAATCGCGGCCATCCTCAACAAGATTACAGATGCCGGGCAAGTGAAATTGATAAAGTCCCGATTGTCAAATATGGAAATACTGGCTGAAATTGAATATAGTTCGGTTGTTCAAACAGCGGATCTGCAGCAAAAAGGTGTTTTTCAGTCATGTACGGAACTGGTGGATAAATTAAGGGCCGGAAAGGGCAGGCTGATGGACTTAATATACCCCCTGGGTATGAGAGATCCCGGCAGGGCCCGAAGTGACTGATTCCGGATAAGTAAAAACATAATACTAAAACGGTAAAACTCAATCGCGATGAGTATAAAATCAGTGAGGAGTCATTATGGAACCTGAAAGGCGTAGTGTCGATAAAGCTGCACAGAAGATGATAGTATCTATGGCCGACTCGGGCCAGTCTAATGTTTGGGACAGGCTTGAAGATCAATCTCCGCAGTGTGGTTTTGGGAAGCAGGGCGTATGTTGTCGCATTTGCTCGATGGGACCTTGTAGAATCTCTAAGAAGGCGCCGTTGGGAGTTTGCGGAGCCGACGTTGACACAATAGTGGCGCGTAATTTTCTCAGATCGGTGGCTGGAGGTGCAAGCGCTCATAGCGACCATGGGCGAACTGTGGCGGAATTATTTGTTGCTGCCGCCAAAGGGAAATCACGCGACTATCGCATTAAAGACACCGCCAAACTGCATAGATTAGCCCAAGAGCTGGGTGTTGAAGTAAAAGATCGGCCGGATAATGAGATAGCTGTCGAGGTTGGGGAAATTGCCCTTGGTGAATTTGGCAAAAGTGAAGGTGAACAACTGATGATTCGTCGTGCGCCAAAACCGAGGCAACAGATTTGGAAAAAAAACGATGTTATACCCCGCGCCATCGACAGAGAGATCGTGGAATCGCTGCACCGAAGCACGATGGGAGTGGATCAGAACTATCGAAGTCTGCTTTGCCATGCCAGCCGGACCGCTTTGGCTGATGGGTGGGGAGGTTCGATGCTGGCGACAGACCTGCAGGACATTTTATTTGGAACGCCTTCGCCCAACCGAGGGGAAGTTAATATAGGCGTGTTAAGGCCTGACGAGGTTAATATAATAGTTCACGGCCATGATCCTTTAATGTCGGAAATTATCGTGGAAGCCGCGGCTGATCCCAACATGGAATCTAAAGCGAAAGCTGCAGGAGCAAAGGGTATAAATATTGCAGGTATCTGTTGTACTGCCAACGAGCTTCTGGTCCGGCACGGCGTTCCGGTAGCAGGTAACTTCCTCTGTCAGGAATTGGCCATTGCTACCGGAGCTGTCGAACTGATGGCGGTAGATGTACAATGTGTAATGCAGGGGCTTGTAAAAGTGGCTTCCAATTTTCACACCAAACTGTTTACGACGGCCCCCCAGGCCCAGATGCCGGGAGTCGAGCATGTTCCGCTAGAAAGTGATAACGCTCTGAAGATGGCAAAATATCTGGTGACTGCGGCGATTGACAACTATAAGAATCGGGGAGAAATCAACATACCGTCAGATAAAGAAGTCGGCGTTATGGGATTTACCAATGAATACATAAAATATATGCTTGGCGGGAAATTTCGGGGCAGTTATCGACCCTTAAACGACAATATCATCAACGGCCGCATTAGAGGGGTGGCGGCTATCGTCGGCTGTTCCAATCCCAAGGTTCCTATGGACTATACCCATACGGAACTTGCCAAAGAATTAATAAAAAACAATGTTCTGGTGTTGACAACCGGTTGCGCAACCATCGCCTGTGGTAAACAATCCCTGTTACATCCGAAAGAAGCCCTCGAATGGGCAGGTGCCGGTCTGAGAGAAGTTTGTGAAACGGTGGGCATTCCTCCGGTGCTGGCCTGTGGGAGTTGTGTCGATAACAGCCGTTTACTAGTGGCGGCTTCTGAGATTGTCGCCGAAGGAGGATTGGGGGAGGACTTGAGTGATTTGCCGTTAGCCGGTGCGTGCCTTGAATCCATAACGGAAAAAGCAGCGGCGATCGGCCAGTATTTTGTCGCCAGTGGCGCTCTAGTCATCTTTGCCCAAGAACTGTTTCCTTATCTGGGCAGCGAAAATGTCAAAAATTATCTGCTTGAAGGTATAGAAAAAGATTTTGGCGGCCATTGGGCCCTGGAATCCGATCCGGTCCAGGCGGCAAAAATAATGATAGAACATATTGAGAGCAAACGTGACGCTCTTGGTATTAACGAGCAGAAAGAACGCAAACTTTATGGCATGGAAGATCGGCGGACGTTAAGTGTTGAATGATTATGAATATATAAATTTTATAGGTAGGTTGGTTTATGTCGCAAATAATAGCATCAGCAGCGGTACGCGGGGCCTACGAAATTGTTGAGCAGGCGGAAGATATATTGACACGGGCAGTCAAAGAGAAAGGAAAAGACTGCCGGGTCGAGTTTCCCAACACGGGTTATTATATACCGATCATCTATTCGATGACCGGTCGAGCGGTAGAAACTCTCGCTGATTTTCAGGAAGTATTAATGGAAGTGAAAGATTTACTGCCTCCCCCGGTTGACGATCAGATATGGTTACCATATCTGGGGCAGACTTTGGACGCGGGAATGGCAACACTTTTCGCGGAAGAAATTATCGAAGCGTGCAAATATTTAATTGGGCCTCATCCGGTGAACGATCTCTGGCTGGGGGCGGCGGATGACGTAATCCTGCGCGAACGGGGCATCCAGTTTGTGGACGGCACCGCACCGGGTTTTGCCGCTATCGTCGGCGCGGCACCGGATGTGGAAACCGCGGTCAAAATCGCGTTAAAATGTCAGGAAAGGAGTTTGTATGTTTTTATGTGTGGACACAATAACGGCACGACATTATCCGAACAGCTTCTCGAAGGGGGGGTACAATTAGGCTGGGAGACTCGTCTGGTTCCATTTGGACCGGAGATAACCGCCGCGATATATTCGCTTGGTTTTGCCTCCAGAGCGGCCCTTAGCTTCGGCGGGGTTCAGCCGGGCGACTTTCGCCGTAACCTGTTGTATAACAAGAACAGAATCTTCGCTTTTGTTTTGGCGCTGGGTGAGGTTACCGATCAATGGTATGCTACGGCAGCGGGGGCGATTAATTACGGCTTCCCCACGATTGCCGATTCCGATATTCCGGAGATTCTCCCTGCCGGCGTGTGCACATACGAGCACGTCGTCGCCAATATTCTTCATGACGAGATTGTGGAAAAGGCTATTGAAGTTCGAGGTCTCAAAATAAAAATCGCCGAAATCGATATCCCCATCCCTCACAGCCCGGCGTTCGAAGGAGAGCGTATCCATAAGGAAGACACGCACTGTGAGTTCGGAGGGCAGAAGACGCCGGGTTTTGAATGGCTGCGAATGAGGGATATCGGGGAAGTGGAAGACGGAAAAGTGGAACTGAAGGGACCCGATATCGATTCCGTCGAACCCGGCGAAAGGTTACCGCTGGGAATTGTTATCGAGGTCGCCGGGAGGAAGATGCAGAGTGACTTCGAGCCGGTGCTCGAAAGACAGGTACACACATTTATAAACGAGGCCCAGGGACTGTGGCACATGGGTCAGCGAGATATCAACTGGTTGAGAATCAGTAAAAACGCCGCCCAGGCCGGATTTAAGCTGGAACACATCGGCAAGCTTCTGCACGCTATGTATCATGAGCAGTATTCTAATATTCTGGACAAGGTGCAGGTTAAGATATATACCGAGGAAAAGGATGTGTTGGAGCTGCGTGAACAGGCTCATAAAGTTTACATCGAGCGCGATGAACGACTGGCGGGCATGGTGGACGAAGATATTGATACGTTTTATTCGTGCACGCTGTGTCAGAGTTTTGCTCCCAACCATGTTTGTGTAGTGTCACCGGAACGTCCCGGTTTGTGTGGCGCTTACAGTTGGCTGGACTGTCGAGCGTCACACGAGATAACGCCTACGGGTCCGAATCAACCAATTCCCAAAGGCAACTGTGTCGATCCCGCCATAGGCCAGTGGGAAAAGGTCAATTCATTTGTTCTTAAAGCCACCGGCAGTAAAGTCGAGCGAATGAGCCAGTACAGTATGATTGTCGATCCGATGACTTCCTGCGGATGTTTCGAATGTATCGCCGCGGTTTTACCTTCGACAGGTGGTATAATGATCGTAAACCGGGAGTTTACCGAGATGACACCCTGCGGCATGAAGTTTTCCACGCTGGCGGGAACAGTCGGGGGCGGCAATCAAACGCCCGGCTTCATCGGACACTCGAAGCATTACATCAACTCAAAGAAGTTCATCGCCGCCGAAGCCGGAATTCAGCGCATCGTCTGGATGCCCTCTATGCTCAAGGAGGAGATAAAAGATTCTTTTATCAAAAGAGCGCAAGAACTTGAACTGGGCGGCGAAGAATTTCTGGCCCAGATTGCGGATGAAACCACGGCAACTACGGAAGAAGATGTTTTAGAGTTTATTACCAAAGCAAACCATCCCGTAATAGCATTGGAGCCTATGTTCTAAAATTTTTCGTTCTCCTGCCGTCTCCTGAAGTAATGAGGTGACGATGTCCCGGCAAGGAAAAGAGTGACGGTTAGAAAAAAATATTACTATACCCATCGGGTATGAGAATTCCTGGCAGGGCCAGATGTAATTGTTTTTCTGATAATTAAATACATAATACGCAAACGGGAAAATTTAATCGTGATGAGTATACAGTAAAAAGGAATATCCTTATGGCATTGACAGGATTGGAAATTTTCAAGCTGTTGCCCAAAACCAACTGCAAAAAGTGCGGCATGCCTACCTGTCTGGCGTTTGCCATGCAGTTGGCCCAGAAACGGGCTCAATTAGAGGATTGTCCGGATGTTTCCGAAGAAGCCAAGCAACAGCTGGCGGCCGCGGCAGCTCCCCCCATGCGAAAAATCGTTTTTGGCAGCGGTGAAAATCAGGTCCAGGTGGGGCAGGAAACGGTAATGTTCCGGCATGAAGAGAAGTTTTATAACCCAACGGTTTTGGCGGTGAGTGTATCGGATAAGCTGACCGGCAAGGAACTGGACGATCGTATCAAGGCGGTGAATTCACTGCAGTTCGAGCGGGTCGGCACCAGGATCGGAGTCAATGCCATAGCCCTGATAAACAACAGCGGTTCGGCCAATACCTTTGCGGAAGCTTACGCACGGTTAAAAGGCATCAGCCCTCTGGCTCCCATTCTGGTTTCTGATTCCCCCGAGGCTATGGGGGCGGCGGTTACCAAAGTCGGCCAGGCCAATCCTTTAATTGCCTCGGCCAAACTCGATACAACCAAAGAGATGGCAACAATCGCGAAGGAAAACAAATGCCCACTTGTTGCCCAGGCAGAATCGATTGAGACCCTTGCCGAGCTTACCGAAAAAATCAAATCCGAGGGAGTAGAAGATATCGTATTGAGTCTGAGCGGTTCAAATCTGCGTGACCAATTGTATAGCCTTGCAAAAATGCGGAATCTGGCACTAAAGAAGGGTTTCAGGCCTTTGGGTTATCCCGCCATTTCTTTTGTCGCCCCAGGCGATACCGGCCAACAGGTAGTTGCCGCTACCAGTCTGATCTGCAGATATTCAAGTATTGTAGTGATCGACACGGTAGAGCCATACGGAGTCTTACCGCTGCTCACCGCGGTCATGAATATATACAGTGATCCGCAGAAGCCCGTTCAGGTGGAGCCCAAAGTCTATGCCGTCGGGGAGCCGGACGCGAACTCACCGGTGATGTTTACGACAAACTTTTCTTTGACATATTACACGGTGGAATCTGATGTAGAGGCCAGCCGGGTGCCCAGCTATATCCTTGTAGTCGATACCGAAGGTACGAGTGTACTGACAGCTTATTCAAGTGATAAGCTCAATGAAAAAGCAGTAGCTGACGCTATGGTTAAAAATAATATCGAGAGCCTGGTTAAACATCGCAAACTAATAATCCCCGGTTACGTGGCGGTGATGAGTGGTAAACTGGAAGAAGCTACGAACTGGGAAATAATGGTGGGGCCGAGAGAGTGTTCGATGCTGCCTAAGTACCTGCATGAAGTCTGGAAATAATGGAACAGGTCAATAAGAAAAAATGCACGGTTCATTTTGAACCAAGCGGGCTGAAAACAGAGGTTCCGGTCGGGACAATTCTGCTGGAAGCGGCTCGCCAAGCGGGCATATATTTGAGCAGTATCTGTGGCGGGGACGGTTACTGCGGGAAATGTAAGGTGATCATTGACCAGGGACAATTTCAAAGTCGGCCGACAACCTTACTTACACCGGATGAAACCCGAGAGAATATAGTATTGGCCTGCGAAACCAAAGCGCTGACGGATATGGTGATAACCGTACCGCAGTACCATAATTTGGAAACAAGTCAAATCTTGACTGGAACCGATGTTCGCAGATTCAGCGATCTGGCCGGTGAGGCAAGGGAAGGAACGTTTGAGTTCGATCCTTTGGTTCAGAAGTTCAATATCGAGATGTCGCCGCCGACGGTGCAGGACCATACGGCCGACCACGAGCGTTTGTATCTGGCCCTCCGCCGGCAAATCGATGCCCCCGTCATGCAGACCGGTATCAGAATTCTGCAAAGGCTCTCACATATTCTTGTTGAATCTGATTACAAAGTAGCGGTAACAACCGGAAGACGCGGCGGGACAACGGAAGTTATCGAAGTTGAGCCGGGCAGACGGGGAAAAAACAATTTCGCCTTAGCGGTGGATCTGGGCACCACGACAATAGTGGCTCATCTGATAGATTTGACAAAGCCCATTACGGTAGATGCCGAAGCTACCTATAACAGCCAGATCAATTTCGGCGAAGATTACATACGACGAATAATCTATGCGGAGGAGAACGACGCCTTTGACGAGATGCAGAACCGTTTGGTGCACGACGTGAACAATCTTATCATAACACTGGCTACCAGACAAAAAATCGATCTGCATGATATAACCGCTGTTATTTGTGCGGGCAATACCGCAATGCTGCATTTTTTACTGAATCTTGACCCGACGCGTATACGAAAAGAACCATACGTGGCCTCGGTTGGGTTTATACCCCCTATTCGGGCGGCAGAAGTGGGTATTCAGATCAACAAACGAGGTTTGCTATACTGTCTGCCCAGCGTAGCCGCTTATATAGGCAGCGATATTGTGGCCGGGGTATTAAATACACGAATTTACACGGAAAATAATGTCTGCCTTTTAGTTGATATCGGGACCAACGGTGAGGTTGTCCTGGGCAACAAGAACTGGCTGGTTTGCGCCTCGAGCTCGGCGGGGCCGGCGTTTGAGGGAAGCGGGGTCAGGCATGGTATGCGAGCCGGCGCCGGCGCTATTGAGAAACTGAGTATTTCCAGAGATGCTTCCGTCGAATTTAAAACAATCGGTGACAGTTATCCAACCGGACTTTGCGGTTCAGGACTTCTGGACACTCTGGGTGAGCTTTTTATCAACGGCGTCATAGACCGAGCCGGCCGGCTAATACCAAATGGCAATTCCAGGCTAACCGATGGGGACGAAGGGTGGCAGTTCCAGATTGTGCCGGCAAGAGATGGTCATCAGGAAATAGTTATAACCCAGGCGGATATAAACAATCTGGTTCGTTCCAAAGCAGGGGTTTTTGCCGCTGTTCGCGTGCTGATGGAATCGACACAAACAAAACCGGAAGACCTGGAGGCGATTTATTTAGCGGGCGGATTCGGGAATTTTTTGAATGTTCGTCAGGCAGTCAACATCGGCCTGTTACCCGATATACCGCTGGAGAAAATTCAGTTTGTCGGAAATACATCAATCGCAGGGGCAAAAACGGCTTTGATGAGCCGAAAGGCTCTCGACGTCGCCGAAGAAATCGCTAAGAATATGACCTATTTTGACTTGATGAACCATCCGGATTATATGGAAGAATTTGTACGAGCGAGTTTTCTGCCGCATACGGATTTATCACTGTTTCCATCAGTGGCATTTAACGCGGCAAAAGCGAGGCGTAAAATATGGCCATAACGATTGCCGTCAGTGGAAAAGGGGGGGCAGGTAAAACAACCTTAGCCGCTATGATTGTCCGAATTATGTGCGAGCAAGGCCGAGGTTCTGTTCTTGCCGTCGATGCCGATCCTAATGCCTGTTTAGGTATAACGATGGGAGTTGAGCCGGTCGGCACTATAGCAGCGGTACGCGAAAAAGCGGCGGAGAAAACTGTTTCCAACCCGGGAATGGACCGCATAAGAACATTGGAATACGGCATACAGCAATCCGTGGCCGAAGGAAAGAAGTATGATTTGATCACAATGGGGCATCCGGAAGGGCCGGGCTGTTATTGCGCGGCCAATAACCTTTTGCGGAACTATCTGGACAAATGGAGCAGGTCTTATAGATTTGTGGTCATAGACAACGAAGCGGGTATGGAACATTTGTCTCGCCGCACCACTAACGGTGTGGATATACTGTGCATAATAGCGGAGGCAACAAATGTCGGGCAAATGACAGCAAAAAGGATTTATGAGCTTTCCCAAAGACTGCCCATTACCGTTAAAAAAACCGGTGTTATCTGGAACAGAATCGACAGTGCCCATGAACTGAACGGTATTGATATTTTTGGTAGTGTACCTTATGACAATAATGTAACTGATGCTTCCGTACAAGGCGGGACGATCTTTGACCTTGAACAAAACAGTCCGGCGTTTTTGGCCATGCGGAAAATACTTAAAACGATAGCAAAAGTATAAAGATATGCTCATCACGATTGAATTTTCCCATTTTCGCATTATGTATATACTTAACCAGAAAACAATTACATTGGGCCCTGCCGGGAATTTTCATACCCGATGGGTATATAATCTTATGATGTAAGCTGTTTGGGAGGATTTCGAATGGTTATACCTGAGACAGTTGCAAGCTTTAGTAGCTCGGTAAGCCGGGTTACCCTGGGCGCGACAAAAGATGAAGGCGGTACTCGCAGTTCAAAGGTAACCGTCGGAGGGGCACGCAATGTGGTTTACGGTGGAACCAAAGACGACATAGGCGAAAAACCGGTTATTGCTATAGATGTACTGGACAGCAGACCGGAGGATTGGCCCCAGGTGTTGGCTGAACCCTATCAAGACGTTTTTGACAGTCCCGCCGATTGGGCGAAGAAGTGTCTGGACGAATTCGGAGCTGATTTAATCTGTTTGAAATTTGACGGCATACATCCAGACAAAGATGACAAAAATACCTCTCATGCCGTCAAAGTCACCAGGGAAGTATTGGAAGCCGTTGGTGTCCCACTTTTATTGTGGGGGTGCGACAACGATGACAAAGACAATCAGGTTATGCCCAAAGTCAGCGAAGCAGCCCGAGGGGAAAAATGCCTGATAGGGACCATTAAAGAAGATAATTATAAAGCTTTGACGGCAATCGCGCTGGCCGACGGACATAATCTTATTTCGGAAGCCCCCCTGGATATCAATATTGGTAAACAGGTTAATATTTTAGCTTCGGATATGGGTTTTCCGCTGGAACGCATAGTGTCATACCAGTCCACCGGAGCTTTAGGTTACGGATTGGAATATACATATTCGATCTTCGAACGGCAGCGATTGGCCGCCCTCGGTGGCGATAAAATGATGTCAATGCCGGTTATCTGTGATGTGGGTTTCGAATCCTGGCGGGCCAAAGAGGCCAAGGTCTCAGAAGCCCCCGGCTGGGGTGATGCTGCGGATCGAGGACCAATGTGGGAGGCTGCGACGGCGGTATGTTTGTTACAATCCGGTGTCGATATAATTCGGATGCGCCATCCGAGAGCCGTGGCCATTGTTAAGAATTTCATTAATCAGACATGGCAATAGAAGATATACTCATCGCGATTGAATTTTCCCGTTTTTGCATGATGTATATACTCATCCAGAAAATATTTACATTGGGCCCTGCCAGGAATTATTATACCTGATGGGTATAAAACTCTTCGCAATCAAATAAAAGGAATCAGTTATGATATTGATTGGAGAATTAATAAACGGAATGTTTAATAACGTCAAGCAGGCCATTGCCGACAAAGACAAGCAGGTTATTCAAAAGCTGGCTCAACAGCAAACCGACGCCGGCGCCGCCTATCTTGATGTTAATGTGGGAACGGCAGCGGCAGATCAGGAAGGAGCGATGCAATGGCTGGTCGAAACTATCCAGGAAACTTGCTCAACCCCCCTTTCGCTCGATTCACAAAAGATCAATGTTATCGCGGCGGGCTTGAAAGTGCTTAACGCTGACAATGGGGGGATTCTGAATTCGTCACCATTAAACAAAAAAACCGACGAGGAGATACTGGATAAATATATGGAAATGGCCGAGCAGGCAGGGCCGAAGGTGGCGATTATCACCCTTACGATGGACAAAAACGGCGTGCCGCAGGACATCGATACGCGTGTAGCCATAGCGGCGGAAATAATCCAAAAGGCAATGGCAAATAGTTTTGATATTCAGCGACTGTATATCGATCCCATCATACTGCCGGTAAAAGTTCCCAATGCGCAGGTCCAGCCCGGTAATATCCTGGCGGCGATGGACCAAATAAGATTTCTGGCTGAGCCGGCGCCGCATTTGACCATTGGCTTGTCAAATTTATCGCAGGGGGCAACGGAAAGAAGCCTGATAAATCGTATATTTCTCGCCATGGCTGCTTCACACGGATTAGATTCGGCCATTGTCAATGTGCTTGACGAGGACCTGATGAAGGTATTAGCTACGGCGGAGATACTGATGAACAAACAAATATATTCCGACAGTTACTTAAAAGTGTATACTTCTTAAGGGTGAAAGTTATATACCCATCGGGTATGAAAATTCCTGGCAGGGCCCGATGTAATTGTTTTTCTGACAAGTAAATACACAATACGAAAACGGGAAAATTCAATCGTAAGCAGCATATACCCGTTACCGGTGTAAAGCATATCCTTCACGTGTTTTTCTCTCTTGTTCTTGTTGAAAGCAGGATCAGATTTCTGATTGCTTCGGTATCTCGGGCTGTCATCCAGCGTTGTTCGAATTGCTTATCCTGGGCAATCTGGGCGATCGCCATTAACGCCCGCAGGTGATAATTTCTTTCGTCGGAGCTGCCGACCAGTACGAACATACTGCGAACAAGGTTGGGAGCATGGGGAAAGTCGATGCCGTCAGTTGCCCGGACCAGCAGGACGTCGAATTTTTCCCGACCTTCGACGATTATGTGAGGTATCGCCAATCCCGGTCTTATGACTGTTCCCCCTTCCCTTTCCCGCTGCAAAAATTTTTCGATGAGAACACTTTCGTCGGTTCCCAGCCGCTGGGCCAGTATAACCGCAACCTTTCTGAATACTTCCTCCGCGGCTTGCCGGCCCTGTATGTCGAGGATTTCACAATGTCTGATAAGTCGATCGAACCTGTCTTCGATTATTTCGTCGCGCTCTATAAGGATATCTCGAAGTTCGTTTTCCAGGGTGACTGTCTGGAGGTCTTTGGCGGTAACCCGCTCCACAATATGCATGGCCGCAGAAGCCCGGCTGACTCGCCGAGAAGCATAGAGGAAGTACCATATCATGCTCAAACCGAAAAAGCCGGCGGAAATCAACAGTGGAATCATTCCCATGTCTATAATGAGGAGACTATAAACGATGACAGCCAGAATGTGGACGTAAGGATATAGAGGCGAGCGGAACTTCGGGCGATAACTCTGTATGCGGCTTTCACGCATTATGATTACACTGGCATTGGTCAGGATGAAAAGGATAATCTTGAGAGTGGACGCGGTTTTTACCAGCGTCTCGAGATCAAGACAAATGATAGCGGTGATCATAAATCCGCCGGTGAGTAATATGCTGATATGGGGTGTTCTAAATCGTCGGTTCACTCGTGACAAAACAGGGGGTAATAAATTGTCGCGGCTCATAGCCATCGGTGACCGAGATGCCGCCAGTATGCCCCCGTTGGCAGTGGTGAAAAAGGCCGCTACTGCCGCCACCGCTAAAACGACAAAGCCCGGTAAACCTATAAAGGTGTTGGCTGCCTGCGATATTGGCAGGGAGCTTTCTATTAATTCTTTCCCGCTCAACACGCCAATAGTGACAACAATGACTCCGAGGTAGAATAAGGTTACGACGAACCATGAAAGTATCATCCCCAGGGGAAGATTCCTGCCGGGATTCTTTACTTCCTCGGCAATATTGTCGGCCTTGGTCAAGCCGCCGAAACTCACAAAGACAAGTCCCGCGGTAGCCAGAATTTGCAACCACCCTTTTTCAAGAAAATTGGTATATTGGGCGGATTTCACAGACCCGGCCCCCCAGAACACAAAAACTGTCAATATTGCCAGCAGAAACGCTACCAACAGAATTTGAACTCGGCCTGTGTGCTTGACGCTTACAATATTCAATCCCGTAAAGATCAGGCAACAAAAAATGCTTATCGCTTTTAGATGCCAGCCACCCAAATGTATGTTAAAAACCGTTTGTAAAGTGACCTCCACCAGAATGGCCATGCCTACAACCGCAAAGGCGCTTTTCAGGGTCAGCGAGAACCAGCCCGCCAATCCGCTGAACAAACCCCAAAGAGAACCCAAACTTCGCTCGATAAAAAAGTATGTACCACCCGCTCGGGGCATGGCTGTAGCCAACTCGGCTTTGCTCAACACACTGGGGAGTATCAAAATCGAAGCCACTAGATAAGACAATATAATGGCGGGGCCTGCTTTGGCGAAAGCTATGGCCGGGAGGATAAACAAGCCTGAGCTTATCATTGCCCCGGTGCTTACGGAAAAAACATCGAGCAAGTTGAGTTGTCTTTTCAGATCACTATTTTTCACGACATCATTTACCCGTTCGATATGGCGATAAGCATTGACACTTCTTATAAAGTATTATTTTAATGCAACGTATTGGCAGGGCCTTAGTAATGAAATGATACCCAATGGGTATATCATAATTTTCCCCGACGTCTGTCAAAACAGGTGATCATTCTTTGGCCGGAGGCGAATCCCCGAAACACTTCTCCGCATATTGACACCACTGGGCACATCCCTTGTTGATTATAGAATTATATACCAACGTTCCGCACTGAGGGCACTTGCGTTTCGGTTCATCTTTCCAGATTTCTACCAGCAGGTGACAACCACGACAGGGAACTTCAAAAATATCTTCCGGTTTCCAATATCTCTTATCTTGGCCGGGGCAATTTATACTCATCACGATTGAATTTTCCCGTTTTTGCATGGTGTATATACTTATCCAGAAAATATTTACTTCGGGCCCTGCCAGGAATTATCATACCCGATGGGTATACCATAAATCACAACCGTTCTAAAATACCGGTGCTTATCCGGCATCCTCTGCCAAACCATGCCGGATTTTCCGTTTTATCTCAAACTTCAGATATGTGTCTCCAGAGAATTTTAGGCTGAAACTCGGGTAAAGGCAACAGTGTTATAGTCAACTTTCGCAGTTTTTGCGGCCTAATATTTCATTCCTCAGGGCCTTTAGTGCAACAGGAGCTTTTTATTGACTTTCGGAAGATATTTTCAAGATGTAAAAAATTCAATCGTGATGAGTATAGGCTCACAAACATTTGTTCAGTGTCTAAGGTCCGATTTTAATTGATTTCGATTTGGTAGTTGATTCGTTTGGTGCCTTTAGGGTCGTAGAGGCCGACGCGGATATAGTTTCCGAGCCATTGGGTGGCGTCTTTGACGAGAAAGTTTTTAGTAACGGTGGAGCCGGGCTGCATACGGGAAATTACCTGTTCGAAACTGTCCATGTCGGGCAAATCAATAAAACTGTGCAGACTGACTTCACGCTCGGACTCGTTGGTGATTACCTGTTGAATCAAAAGGTCATTTTCATTGGCCCGTAGCGTGAAAATATTGACGTCAATCCCGGTAAGGCGGATTTCAAAAGGGATGGTGGTTTTGACTCGATAATTTTGATCGGCGTCGATGGTGAAAAAAACGGGTAATTCTTTTTTACCACCCAGTTCGTTGCCAGGCATTTTTAATGAGATATCCGTTTCGTATTTTTCATGAGGCTGGAGGATAAAATGCAGAGAAGAAGGGTCTATTACCCAATGTTGGTGTTTTCTTTTTTCGAGCAGGGCACGCAGGGTGCCGGAGACCGGGGTATTGAAGGGATTGGTGAATTTCAGCTTTAACTTCTGGCGGGAAATATTGGCATCAATAACGGAGGGAGAGATTTTCAGACTGGCGCGAAGGGCGGCGATGCGAGTGTTTACATCGCTGATTATAATAGGCCAATCGGATATTTTCAGCCGGGAGATACCGTTTTCGGTGGGTAGGAGACTGCGGTTGCCGAACAAATCCACCATTTTTGGGTTTTCCCCCAGATATAATTGGACTTCGGGGGGAGATTGACCTGATTGCTCATCGAAATTGTTGTTCCAGGTTACGATACATCCCTGGCCGTTGCGTTCAAAGATAAGAGCGGGGATATCGGGAGTGATATCGAATCGACCGACAAAGCGGGTTCCGCCGAGCTGATCGGCCAGAGTGCGAAAGACCAGGAATAATTCGGTAGGTTCGGTCGTCAGGCGTGCTTTATATTTTTTCTGCCGCCAGGGATGATCGATGAAAATATTCCGGGCGAATCCTTGTTTGGCATAAGCGATCCGTTTGGCAAAATCGATGAGAACTTGTTTGCGATTATATAAAAGAGGCTCGATGGTTTCGATATTGGCCCAGATTTGATCGATTTTGCGGTGGTGCCAGTCCTGGAGGTAATTCGGAATTTGTTGAGGAACAATAGCGGAGGAAATATTGAGAGCGACGTAAGAAGTGTTAATCTGAGGACGGTGGATTTCAAACATACCACTGAGGGGGACCACGAGTTTGGTATTGCTGACGAGTTTGTCAAACTCATTGCGCATAGAAGCGACGACCAGGCGAATACGTGGGTCCCAGGTTGGATTTGGCCGGTTCAGGAAATCGCCGCCGATCTGCCAATAGGGGACCTGCTTGGCATACTGGGCCAGAACCCCGGCTACCTGAGGACGCCATAGTTGTACATCCTGGCTGAGGATATCTAAAATACTTTGGTTGTCGAGGCCGGTCTCAAGCGCCAGCTTTTTCGAGATTTGATCGAATACGGCTACCAGTTCAATAGAATTACGCTGAAGGGTGATTAATTTCTGATCGAAGTTTTTTTCCGTGAAAATAGCGACGGTCTGATTGTCGTTTTTTTGCCAAACGGGCAGCTTGACAATCTTGGCATTACAGAGGGCCGTTAAGGGCATTATCGATTCCCATGGTCCCGCGTTTTCTCCCAATGCTATGATCCCGAAACCTTTGCCGCTGAATTCGGGATTACCGGTCAAAGGGCCCAGTTTGAGAAAGCTGAGCGTTCGGGTAGCGATTGCTTTATTAGCGGCGAGGATATTCAATTCCGCGTGATATATCCCGGCTTCAATGTCGGGGAGTTTGATTTCTCTAATTTTCTTCTCACCTTCAATTCCGGTAAGGACCCAGGATTCATCCAGTTTGGCAGTCCCGATGGCGTTACGTACGATAAAACGCATCTGGTAATCGTAAGAGCTTACCCCTTCGATTTCTACCCTCACGGAAACGGGCTCGTGGTTTTCGAAGACATTGCCTACGTTTTTGGTACGCAAAATTACGCGAGGGATTTGATTGATGGTGATATCATCGAACCAGGCAACAGCGTGAATATCTTTACGGAAAATCAGGTCGGTATTTTGAGGCTGATGATCCCATTGTTCCTGCTGAAGTAACTGGACCTGGAGAGACAGGAATCTGGCCTGGTGGAAGTTGCCGGGGATATAAACCTGCATTTTGGCCCAGCCGTGAGCGTCATGGTCGGACTCCGCCACCAGCTCCGAACTGTGGCTGCTGCCGGGAATTTCTTTGCCGACCCGGTCCAATAAAGCGGAATAGATTCGAGCGCGAGAGGCATGAGCTTTTTCCAGGTGAACATAGCCGCTGATTTGATAGTCGCTGCCGGGAGTAACGCGGATTTTACGCCAATCGTATTTGAAACCAACGCTGCCACCGTCGGAAATGAGCTTGAAGCTATATTGGCCGTCAAAAGATATTTCATTGTCCAGCTTCCCTTCGGAATAATGAGGGAAACCTTTTTTGCCTAACACTTTACGCCAATGCAGGGGCAGTTTGTAGGAGTGGATTTCCCTCTCCTCGAAGTCGAACCGGTGGGTAATCTGTTGATCTAAGAGCAATTCGCGGGTTGTGGGAGAAGTGGGTTGATTTGGATTAAGAGCGGTTGAAGATTGGGCGAATGTAAGTGGACAAGTGATGAGAATGAGGCTGAATATTATTCGTAAATATTTGATAGACAAATGGATATACGTTAAGGAGGTGCGACTTTTTTCTATGTTGTTAACTATGGCCACTACGATCCAGGTCCTTAGAGATATTCTAGCGCTCTGTCCAGCGTAAAATGCCGGGTACTAACGGCGAGCAAAGCTCGCCACCAGCGTTACTTAGGAAATACTTGCTCCCGCAAATTTAGCCGTACGCTGTACTAGTTTGATATTCAGACAGTTAATATCTTACCAATAAAATCTTATGTAAAATGGTAAAAATCCTGATTTTGAGAACATTTATACTCATCACGATTGAATTTTCCCGTTTTCATACTATGTATTTTCCTGTCATAAAAACAATTACATCTGGCCCTGCCAGGAATTCTCATACCCGATGGGTATATTTATATTATCGGTCTATCCGATGGATTTTCCTGAGTGGGAATTCGCACTTTTTCTTGCGTAATATTTTCTGTTATTCGCTATGATTGATAATCGCCCCTGCTTGGGCGTAGTTGATGGCCTCGACAGCTTTCTGGTCTCTGCGTTCGACATCGATATCTGTTTTCGCCAAAACCTGCTCGGGTATAACTCGTTTGCCTGTAGTGACTTACTTTTGAAAAAGCATTAAACGCAATCAGGGTTTAATTTGTTGTAGAACATGCGTTTAGATAACTTCGGTAAAACATTGCGTACGCATTGTCAGGTGAAGTATTTGGTTTTATCTTGCATGAATTGGGTTGATAGGTTACCTTTCGGGTCTTTTGATACCCTGAAAATAAGATGTTAATAGCAGGAGATTATTATGACCGAAGCAGCTGATCTTACGAGAGCACAACTGGATGATTTGTGTGTTGAAACAATACGGTTTTTATCGATGGAGGGAGTTCAGGCGGCCAAATCCGGTCATCCGGGGATGCCGATGGGGATGGCCTCGGCGAGTTACGCGTTATGGAGCGAATTTCTGAAATTCAATCCGAAAAACCCAAAATGGCACAACCGGGACCGTTTTGTCTTGTCGGCGGGACATGGCAGTATGTTATTGTACGCGATGTTGCATTTGTGTGGATATGATTTGTCGCTGGAGGAGTTGAAGAACTTCCGGCAGTGGGGGAGCAAAACCCCGGGTCATCCGGAATATGGTATGACGCCGGGAGTGGAAGTGACGACTGGGCCTCTGGGGCAGGGGATTGGTAACGCAGTGGGTATGGCGATAGCGGGGAAATACCTGGCGGCCAAATTCAATCGGGATAATTATAACATATTCGATTATAGTGTTTACACGATAGCGGGTGACGGTTGTTTGCAGGAGGGAGTAAGTTCGGAGGCCTGTTCGCTGGCGGGTCATCTGGGGCTGGATAATTTGATTGTCATTTATGATGATAACCACATTACCATAGACGGGGACACGTCATTGTCCTTCACGGAGGATCGAGCCAAGCGTTTCGAAGCTTATAACTGGCATGTGCAAATCCTGGAAGGGGACGGCAATGATCGGGAGGCGATCAGCCGGGCTCTGGAAAAAGCTCGCGAGGAAAAAGGGCGTCCGAGTATCATCCAGATGCGTAGTCATATCGGGTTCGGCAGTCCTAATTTTCAGGATACCCATACGGCACATGGGGCACCTTTGGGTGATGACGAGATTAAAATCATTAAAAAGAATTTCGGGTGGGATCCGGAAAAAGCGTTTTATATTCCACCGGTGGTGAAAGATCATATGGGCCAGTCGGTAGTGAAGGGGCAGGAGCAGGAAGATGAGTGGAATGAGATGTTTGCCGGCTATGCCAGAACTTATCCGGAACTGGCGAAGAAAATCAGACAGGCCGAAGCCGGGGAGCTGCCGGTTAATCTGGACGACTTGTTGCCGGAATACGAAGCGGGGGCTTCGGTAGCGACACGTAAGGCTTCGGGGGAAACGCTGAACAGTGTTATGCCGGAACTGGACATGGTATTGGGTGGCAGTGCGGATTTGACACCCTCGAACAATACCCATTTCAAGGGTGCGGTTGATTTTCAGAAAGGCAGCCCGGAAGGAAGGTATCTGCGTTTCGGTGTGAGAGAACACGCGATGGGGGCGATTCTGAACGGGATTGCGACGACGGATTTACTGAGAGCTTACGGGGCGACGTTTATGGTGTTCAGCGATTATATGCGGCCGGCGATTCGGGTGGCGGCGTTATCCCATTATAAAAGTATTTTTGTGTTTACGCATGACAGTATCGGGGTGGGCGAGGATGGCCCGACCCACCAGCCGGTAGAACATCTGGCGGCTTTGCGGTGTATTCCGAATCTGGTCGTCTTTCGGCCGGCGGACGCGAACGAAACGGCCCAGGCATGGAAATACGCATTGACGCATCAAGGTGGCCCGGTAACGATGTTATTCAGTCGGCAGGGTTTGGTGGTTCTGGATCAGCAGAAATATGCCGGCGCGGAAAATGTGGTCAAAGGTGCGTACACTCTGTTGGCGGTGGATAAACCGGATGTAGTACTGATGGCCAGCGGATCGGAAGTTGGCCTGATCATTCAGGCGGGGCAGCAACTGGCGGAGGAAGGCGTAAAAGCGCAGGTGGTTTCGATGCCCAGTTGGGAGTTGTTCGAGAAACAGGATCAGGCCTATCGGGACAGCGTGTTGCCTCCGGCGGTGTCAGCCCGGGTAGCGGTAGAAGCGGGGGTAGAGCAGGGATGGCGTAAATGGATCGGAGACAAGGGAGTGTTTATCGGAATGTCATCTTTTGGAGCATCGGCGCCGGCGGCGAAATGTTTCGAGGCGTTTGGTATTACCGTGGAAGCGGTTGTAAAGGCAGCGAAAAAAGCAATGCAATAGAGTACGAAATCGCACTGGCGATGAGTATAAAGATTTATTGATGCTTAGTATCTTACCAATGAAATCTTGCGCAAAATAAAAAAAACTGATAATGGAGCGAGGCTCCAAAAACCCTATTCGGTTCCCGACCCTGCCGGGTTAGGTCGTTCTATGAAAACAGTGAGAGCCTTTACGTTGGTGGAACTGTTGGTGGTGATTGCCATTATCACGGTATTAATCGGTATATTAATGCCGGCTTTGCGGATTGCCAGGCAGCAAGCCACCGCCACGGTTTGTGTGACTAATATTAAAGGGCTTTTAAGGGGATGGAGTATATTTGCTGATGATCATAATGGCCGCCTGTTGCCGGGTAATACGGGAGAAGGGCAATGGGTCGATGTTCCCAGATCACCAACATTTTTTGGGGAACCTGTCGCCGAGATTGATATCAGGGAGGCGGCGATAGAAAGAGGTTTGTTATGGCCTTATATCGAAACTTATGACAGTTACCATTGTCCGGGAGACCAAAGACCCCTGGATACAGCTTACCTGAGTTATTCTGTCTCAGGGGCTATCAACGGAGAAGAAGGGCCTCGGGCGGTTAAACGTTACCCGGATATTAAACTTCCGGCTCTGCAATTCGTGTTTGTCGAAGAATCGGACGCGCGGGGATGGAATATGGGTTCCTGGATTATGCATAAACCGGAAGAGCGGTGGATCGATCCACTGGCGATCTGGCATAATGAGAGGAGTAGCCTGGGATTTGCGGACGGTCACGTGGAGATTCATACCTGGATCGATGAACGCACCATTAAAATGTCATTGCATCAGTTGTTAAATGAAATCCATCCCGACAATCCTGATTTATTATATATGCAAAGGGGGTATCCTAAAATACTGGACCCCTAACCCGGCAGGGCCGGGAACCGAATAGGGTCTCATGAAGTCTTGCCCCATTATCAGGTTTACGCAACGGATCGACAAGAATTATCATATCCATGGTGTATATCCGGGTTAATTGGCAGGTTTTTTGGTGTTGGAAGCGGGTGATTGGGAAAGGGTGAGGATCTGCTGGTAGCTTTTCAGTTTTCGCAGTCGTTCGTTGAGAGGGGCTTCCCGGGCAGGGTAATCTTTTAGGCGTGGATCAATTTTCAGGAGCAGTTTAATGATATCGAAGTTTTCAGAATCGTTTTCTCCGATGCGTTTGAGTTGTTGGGCGATTAACTTGAGAGCGATATCGGTGTTTCTTTTTTTCCAGTATTGCCGGTCCTCCTGAGAAAGCGAATCAAAGACGGGGGCGACGAATATGTTGATGATATTGGCCTGGCGGAGGAGTTGGTTTTCGACAGAGCTGTCGAGTTGGTTGCAGGCCTGTTTTATTTTATCGAGAGTTTCCGGTCGAAAAGAGGAACGGAGAATCAGGGTTTTCACGACCGGTTGTGCCTCTATGAGTGTATCGACATTTTCATCCTGAAGGGCAAGGTCCATGATTTTTTGGCGATATTTGTTCTTGTCCGATTCCAAAAGGTCTAAGTTTAATATTTTTTTATAGGACAAAAGGGCCTGAGCGTATAAGTCACTCTTTTCAGCGAAGATCCCCTGATGAGAGAAAACCAGTAATTCATATTTCGTTTCTATGGTGATGCCGGCCTTTTGTGCCAGATTGATTTTTTCGCTGAGCAGGCTGATGATTTCCTGATGCAGGAGAGAGGGGGAGTCGGGATTGGTATTCTCAAATTCTTTCGCCCAGCTGTAGGTGTCTTCCAGAGGTTGGGTGGTGAGTATTTCTGTAAACGCGTTGCGGATGCGTTTGGCCACTTCCAGGTTGGATTCTTTATCCAGTCTTTGGCGTAAGAGTTTGAGATGCTCTTTGGAGCCGTAGCTTTTCAGGGCGGCAATGACGGCGTCGCGGACCTGGTTTTCCTCGTCGTTGAGGAGATTTCGATTATCCAGAAGAATAGGGAGTACGTTTTTTCGATATAATTTGGTGAGAACATAAATAGCCTGGCTGCGGATGACACTATCATTGTCGTCAAGAGCTGATGTCATAATATCTTTGAAATGTTTTTTCGCCGGTAGCTGAAAGGCTTCATGAGAGCTGATTTTATTTATGGGAGGAATCAGTTTTTGTCTGATAACGGTGACCTGTTTCTGATCGAACAACTCCATGCTATTGTTGTATCCCAGGGCCATGGCAGCTATGATATTTTCAACGAGGATTTTGCTGATTGAGTCGGCGTTGGAATCAGAGATTCTGCCGAGAGCGCGAGAGGCCTGAATAATAACATCGATATGATGAGAGTGGCGGAAAAGCTTGAGGGCCTGGTTGGCGGCGGGAAGGTAATCGAAAGTACCCAGTGCGGCCAGTAGAGCGGCCTGAGCGTCGGGGTGGTCTTCGTGGGCTAATTGTTTGAGAAGGATAGGAGCGGTGTCCAGGGAAGTGTTTGCGTAGAAAACGAGATTTTCGAGGGCCTGGGCGGTTAGTTGTCTGATTTGGGGATTGTCGTTAGAGATAAAGCCGGTTAAGAGTTCAACGAGAGCGGCGGTGATTAATTCGTTTTTTCCCTCCCTTAATTCGGCGGTATCGGTCCAATCCACAATCTGCCTCATGGCCCAGATATTTTCGGCATCATCGGAAGTGTGGCTAAGGAGATATGACTTGAGTTCCTTGATTTTATTTTCGGATTCGGTAATCTGCTGGAATTTTTTGGTAAGTAGAAGGAGGTATTTGTCACGCCATTGAGCGATTATCTTCCGGTTTCGGTTTATTTGCTGCTGGGATTGGTTGTATAAAGTCTGGTGTTGTTCCAATTGCCAGTGCAAAAATGCTTCTTCATCGATTTTCAACAATAGAGGGAGTTGCTTTTTCTGGAACTGAGGGATATTAAGGGGGGCGGGCAGATGAAGGATAGTTCGGAGAGCTTGCGCGGCACGGTTTTTGATATCCGGTTCTTTATCGTCGAGCAGTTGGGCAAGGACTTTGACCGGTTGGGTACCGGGCAGAAGTTCTAAAGCGGAAATGGCCGCGAGTCGATAACGGAGGATATGGACGGGATCGGAGGCAATTTGGGCCAGTTTTCCCGGGACGCCGTCCCGGCATTTAACAAGAGCTTGCGCGGCCCAGAACGAAAGAACCGGATCGTCGGATTTCATGGCTTTGAAAAGAGGTGAGATGAAGATTTCGGGGATCGGTGGCTGGTTGGCGGAAAAGAAGTAGCCGTTATTTTGCGATGCGATGGCCTGACAGATAATGATGCGGGCGGAAGCTTCCCCTTCGGAAACGAGATTGTCTTCGGCCTGGAGGATATTAACGAGAGCCTGGTGATAATTTTTATTAGGACTCTGCAGCAGAGCCCGGGCGTGGGTGAGTCGGTTGTTTATATGGGTGTCATTGTCCAGGAGTATCCGCACCATCGCGTCGATGATGGAGGGTTTATTGTCTTCCAGATTAAACTGGGCCGGGGACGCGGAGGCAAGAAAGAGAAGGGCCGCAAACCAGGTGGTAAGAGAAATTTTTATGCAATTGTGGGTCAAGCTACTCATTGTCGCGGTGTTTCCTGAAAACGATATTTTGAATGATAACTGTTCCGGAGCTATTCTCCGGTTATATACCTGTCCCACATGAAAATAACATGCGAGTGATTCTGTAACTCATTTTAAGAAAATCGCTTATAATCGGACCTGCCAGGAAAAATTATACCCGGTGGGTATAAAATGTTGCTTGGGCGCTTTGCCCGCTTATCCGCTGCTTATATAATACGATATTCCAATTTCAGAGTTCTGTCAAATATACTCATCGCAATTGAATTTTTCCGTTTTCGTATTGTGTATTTACTTGTCAGAAAAACAATTACATCCGGCCCTGCCACGCCCAATAATACCCCATGGGTATATGACCGGTTTTTGGGATTGGAAAAAGGGTTATTGCTTTGTCTTACGTATTTATTTACACTATTGCCATCGGCTATTGTCGCACCCAGGGCCTAAAATTAGTGTCGTTTTTGCCATAGATATTTTTCATTAACCTGATGAAAAGAACGGGAAAACTCAATCGCGATGAGAATAAATAACAAAAAGACGGTTCTGTGGTTGTTAATAGCGCTGGGGGCGGTTGCCTTTCTGGTTTATCGGACTGATCGAGAGGCCTTCAAGGATGCTATCAGTGATATCAATATCAAATGGGCGTTTGCAGGGGTTGGTCTTTATTTTCTGGCTCAGACATTGCTGGCGCCGCGTTGGGTGCAGCTATTGAAGGTGCAGGGGGTAAACATTTCTGTTTTTCAGGCGATAAAACTAACGTATTTAGGTTTGTTTTATAACAATATGATGCCCGGCGCCGTCGGGGGCGATCTGCTCAAAGGTTGGTATATAACACATCACAGTGAAAAACATCAGCGGGTGGAAGCGGCGGTGTCGGTGTTTGTGGACCGGATGGTGGGACTGACTGGGTTGGTCCTGGTGGGGGTGATCGCCAGTTTTTTTGTGGGGGGGGCATTGAGCATACCGATAGGGCCGCGGCTGGTAGAGGTGCGGGTATTGATTTTGCTGATATTTTTCGTGATGATGGCTGTGATTGTTGTGTTTATGAGTCGGCGGATTCGACGAACGCTGTTGCTGGATCGTCTGCTGGCAATTCTTCCGTTTTCCAGACAATTGCGTAAAGTAGATGACGCGATTCGTATCTACCGACGGCATGGAGGGACGCTTGTCATCGCTCTGCTGTTGACGGCGGTGATCCAGGGATTGTCTATTCTGGCGGTATGGGCGCTGACGCGTTCTTTGTATCTGACGGAAGTGACATTTCTGGAGTGTCTGATAATTTTGCCGATTGTCTGGATGGTAGGAGGAATCATTCCGGTGCCGGGGGGCTTAGGGGTGATTGAGAATTTGTTTATTCCCTTTTATGCTTCGGCGATCGATCCTCCGTCGGGATCGGTGGTGGCAGCGGGTCAGGCGGCGGCGTTGGCGTTGTTGTACCGGATGATGTTTTGTGTGTGTTCGGCTCCGGGAGCTTTGGTGCCGCTGTTCGGGGGGCATTTACCCAAAGCCAGTGAACTGGAACGAGCGATGCAGGACAATGAGGAGGAGGGGGGTAAAAAATTATGATTTCTTTATCAGGGACAGGTTGGCTTTTGGGCCCGTTGTTGGGTTATTTGCTGGGTTCGATCCCTTTTGGATTGTTGATCGGAATGTCGCGGGGGGTAGATGTACGTAATCAAGGCAGCGGCAATATCGGTTCTACCAATGTGGGGCGGGTACTGGGACGCCAATGGGGTTACCTGTGTTTTATTCTGGATGTTGTTAAGGGTTTGGGGCCGGTGCTGTTGGCGGGTCGTTATTTGCAGGGGGCGGAAAATTGGAGCGGAGACGGGGTCTTGACGGTGGGGGGGCAGTTTGTGTGGTTGAGCGTGGGGGCGGGGTGTATATTGGGGCATATGTTTTCGGTTTATCTGAGATTTAGCGGGGGTAAAGGGGTGGCGACTTCGTTGGGGGTGCTGCTGGGGATTTGGCCATATTTCACTTTTACCGCGGTGATCGCATTGTTGTTGTGGGTGGGGATATGGGGGATGTGGCGGTACGTTTCTTTGGCTTCGATTGGCGCGGCGGGAGCATTTCCGATTATTTTTGCCTTGTTGATCGGGCAATTGGGGCCGTGGAAATTCGATAAGTTATGGCCTCTTTTGGTTTTCAGTTGTATCATGGCGGTCTTGGTGGTGGTTCGTCATCGCAGTAATATACGAAGACTTCTAACGGGAACCGAGAATCGGGGTGGACCAACCAGAGGTGCGGAAAATGATTCGTAGGCATGTTTACTACCGGGGGCAGGTTCAGGGGGTGGGTTTTCGTTATACCACAGTCCGTGTGGCGGGAAATTACGCGGTAACTGGTTTTGTCGGAAACAGAGCCGATGGTACAGTGGAAGTGGTGGCTGAAGGGGAGAGGGCGACGGTGGATGCTTTTCTGGAGAATCTGGGAGAAGCGATGAGTGGATACATTCGGGAAACCAAAGTGGTAGATGAGCCTTACCAGGGTGAATTTGTCGGTTTTAACGTTCGGTTTTAGAGGAAGGGTGACTAATTTACGATCAAAAGATACCGGGAATTCTCTGCCTGCAAGAGGTGTAACGGTAAAACGTGGCAGGGGAAATTGTCAGTTTGTGGGGTTAAGGTACGGAGGGATTCGGGAGACTGGGCGGTTACCATGATGATTCCTGAGTTTTGTGAAGGATCGATGTGCAGCTGACGGGCGAAATTACCAATTAGGCTGATGTTTTCGGTGACCCATTTTTGGGCGGCCAGAGCCTGGGGCCAGATATTTTCGTGAGAAGAAAGTGTCGCGGTGAAAATGAATATTCGACCGGTGGCGTCGAGGAGTACGCGAAAGGTGGAGGGGATATGCGAGGGAAGTGGCAGGGGGATTGCGATGGCGGTGGGAATAATTTTCAGCCAGCCAGGCAGGGCCAATTGCAGGGTATCGTTCAGCTCGATATCGGTTCGAGGTAATTGGGATACTTGGACCGGCTGGAGGATTGGGGGACGGCAATGAGGAGTGAGCGGCTTTATTTCGGGTGAATCCGCCGAAGAGTTGAAAGAGTTTTGGTTGAATTCAGTCCGGTTTTTTTCCGGTGGCTTTGGTGTGTGGTTCTCCGTTGACAGAGGGTTGTGATTGAGGCTGTGTCTTTCTTGGAAAGAGGGGGTAAAAGAAACAATCCCGGCGGATTCAGAGATAGAATCTGAGGTAGATGTGTCCGAATCGACTAATTCATATCCTTTTAGCTGTAATTTACGGTAGAGGAATTTTTGGGCGGTATCGCAGAGCTTTTGGAAAACCTGTTGTGCTGTTTGAGGGTCGGGAGCCGAACAGAGAAAAAGGGAAATTTGCCGGTCCCGCGAGGCTTCCGGAGCGAGGGATTTAAGCGTTTGATATGTTTGGATGATATCCGATGAATCACAGCCGGCCAGGAGGGTGATCCGGGGGTCGTGTGCAATCAGTTGTTCGCTTTTCAGGCGGCAGGAGGGATCAATATGGATTAACAGGGTGTCACAATCCATTGCCAGTTCAATCAGGGCCGACCGTAATTCGGAGTTATCACTGGTTTTGGTGATGGGGGTTCGTTCCGGATTGTCGATATCTGTTTGGAAATCGACTAAATGAGCTTGGTGTTTATCGACGAGCACCAGAGAAATATCTGTGTCCTGTTGGAAGAGATACCGAGCGTACCGGATTGATTTTTCCAGGGATGGGTCAGATTGGATTCCAATCAGCAATTCGACGGTCGTTTCATGGGAAATATCAGGAGATGGACTTTCCGGCAGAGATGGGTTGTTATCTGTTGTGGCTGCCGGGGGGCAAGCCAGAGAAGCAAAGGACGCCGCTGGTGGTGTTCTCGGGGGTGAATTGTAGGGAGAACCGTTGGTATTCCGGGAGAGATAGATTTGCGCTACCGATGCGATACCGCGTAGATTTTGGGCTGAAGAAGGGCCGGCCATGTGGTTTTAAACTACCTCAAGTACGGAATTGAATTCTCCGAATTCATTTGCTTCTATTCGTTCATTGTAGGGGTCCTGCTGCCAGCGACCGTCTACGACATAACGATAGCGATAGTGTCCTTTGGGGATTTCCATGTCCACGGTCCAACGGCCGTTGTCCTGGGAACGAGATAGAGACGTATGTTCCGGTTGCCAGCCATTGAAGTCGCCGGCAATCTGAACCAACTCCGCTTTGGGATAGAGGGCGGCAAAGATAACTTTGTCTTGTTGTTGGCGGACGCCGTAGAAATTGTCGATTTTTTCCTGAAGGGTAGCCTTTTCCATTTCCGGACTAGTCGGATTGGTGCCGATCAGTTGGGCGGATTCTTCGAGAAGTTCATTAGCGGTGCGGCTGATTTCCCGGAGCTGCTGATGGACGTTTTTCACGCCGGTCGCGTGGGGCTCGGCAAGGGATTCCTGGGCAATTAATTCCTGAGCCAAAGCCAAAAAATCGCGCATGCCTTTACTGCTGGGGTCATATTCGGTTATCGCTTGGCCGAAACTGGAGGCCTCTTTCAGTTTGGTGTTGAAGTTTATGACCGTCTGGAGAAGGTGAGAGGTGTAATTTTTCCGAAGTTCGCTGAGAACTTCGCGGGCCAGTTTGGTTCTTACATCGTACATACTGGCGACGATTTTGATTTTGATATTCTGGCGGCACTGTTGTTCAAGTACGGCCAGGGTGTCTAACTGACGGGCCAGGCCATGTAAGGCAAAATAACCTGTTTCCACCGGGATAATGACTTCGTCCGCGGCTCGGAGGGCATTGAAAGTGAGAATTCCCACGCTGGGAGGGCAGTCGATAACTACGTATTCATACAAATCCTGAACTTCTTCCAGGACATTACGCAGCTGGTCTTCCCGGTGTTCTTTATCGGCCAACTGGGGGTCAAGTGCGGCCAGCTCAATACCGGAGGGAGCTAAATCGAAGTTTTGGCTGATCTGCCAGGTGATGTCTTTCATGGAGGAGGTGTTATCGTTATAAGCAGAGATGAGGACGTCATAGATGTTGCGTTCGATCTGTTCTTCGGGCACCGCCAGCCCTACCGCGCAATGGGATTGCGGATCCATGTCCACCAGTAGGGTTCGCCGTCCCTGATATGCCAGGCTGGCTGCCAGATTGGTCGCGACGGTTGTTTTACCACATCCACCTTTTTGATTGATAATTGATATGCAGCGCATGTTTAACCTCTTTTTTTCCCGAAGCAAATCAATTCTGCCAGTAAGTTTACCCCAAACTTCACCATCATACTTCGGTTATGTTTAAGTAATACCTGTTTTCTCTGTTAAAAGAAAACCACCTGTGCTCTTCCCGCTCCGATATCATTTATACTCATCGGGGTTGAGTTTTCCCATTTGTGCATTATGTATTTGCTTGCCGGAAAAACAATTACATCTGGCCCTGCCAGGAATTCTCATACCCAGGGGGTATAGATCAGTGTCTCTATGAAAAGAGACCGATAATATTGTCGGCAAAGCTGACATAAAAACTTTACTATTTTATCGGACGACGTCAAATAATTCGTCGATGACAGTATTGAAAATGGGGGTAGGGCAGGATACAGAAGGTTTCAATAGAGTCACAAGCGACAGTCGGAGTACGTAATCACTTAAAATATAAGTGTTTATGATAATAGTGGCCGGCGGGGGCTTGTAGTGATGCTGATAATGTTAGTCGTGGTTGATCAAAGGAGATATCACAGGTAAACTGGGAGTTTTTCAGATTATATACACCATGGTTATGAGTAATTTCGGCAGTGTCGCAAGTGTTTGTTTTTTAGTACTGTATATAACACAATAATTTTTGATTTCAGCAAATATAAAGGGAATAGATAAATCTCCCAACTCGCCTCTGGCAGAAGCTGGTCCAGCTTAAGCTGGTCATTAACAAGGCCCTGTCAATACGTTGCGTTAAAATATTACACAAGAAAAAGTGCGAAAACGCACAAAGTAGAGAATATACATTATCATTAAACCGTCCCATAAGGACTGCCCAAAAGTCCGGGCGGGGCGGTTTTGGAGGTTCGGAACCTTTGAACGCTCAAAGGTTCTGAAATTAAAATAGTTCATTTCCTTTCATCGCGAGCGCAGCGAAGCAATCTCAATCTTCCCATTTCTAACAACCGTCCCTATCTCTTTATCTCCCCTCCCTCTTCTTGCACTCCTTGCACTCCTTGTGCCCCCCATTGGCCCTGCGGGAGAAATGGCAGCTTGCTGCCCTTGCTGTGTCACCCCGGCGCAGGCCGGGGTCCATCGGTCATGCTCCCTTTTTAGGACCAATTAAAAGTACTTAGCTTTCGCAGTTTTTGCGGCCCAATATTTCATTCCTCCGGGCCTTTTGAGAGACAGGAAGATTTTAAAAGTTTGGGGCAATATATTTATTAATTTTAAAATCCGTGTAATCTGCGTAATCCGTGGTTTCAATTCTTAATAATTCCGTTGCGTATACTCGTCACGATTGAATTTTCCCCTTTTCGCATTATATATTTACTTATCCGAAAAACAATTACATCTGGCCCTGCCAGGAATTCTCATACCCGATGGGTCTACATTATCATATAATTCGTTCCATAAGGCCTGCCCCAAAAGTCCGGGCGGGGCGGTTTTGGAGGTTCGGAACCTTTGAACGTTCAAAGGTTCTGAAATGAAAATAGTTTACTTCCTTTTTTTCTTTATTCGATTTGAATCTATCCTGTTCCAGTAATCGCGAGCAAAGCGATCTGTTAAAGACCTGAAATATAGTATGTTACAGCATTTGTGATACCCTGTTTTGCCGAATTATACTCATCGCGATTGAATTTTACCGTTTTTGCATGATGTATAATACTCATCCAGAAAACATTTACATCGGGCTCTGCCAGGTATTATCATACCCGATGGCTATATAATGTGAAAAAAGACAAATCTCAAATGCAATTAGTGAGTATAAAATGGGACAGGAAGCTCCAGATGATGAAATTAGTGGGGTAATCGAAGAGTCCCGATTGATTCAGCCGATTCAGATTTTATGAACAAACAACATGAAAAACATTCGGGAGGTTCCCTTTCCGTTAATACGGTATGGGCCGTGCTCGGAAATTTATTTTTCGCGGGGGGGCGATTTCTGATTTTTATGATTTTGGCCAAAACTTTTTCGGAACAGCAGGTAGGGCGGTTCGTGTTGGCCTTGGCGATTGTGACGCCTTTGTCCTTTTTGTTGAATATGGAATTAAGGCTGGTACTGGTGACCGATACGCGAGGCGAGGTAAAAGCTGGGTATTGTCTGGGTACCCGGATAGCGAGTAACCTGCTGCTGGTTATGGTTTTGGGTTTGGGATGTGTTTTGATGAGATCTCTTTGTGGGTGGCAATGGAATCAGTGTGTGATTTTGCTGTTGGCGGGCGGCGTTCGCATGGTGGAGAGCATCGCCGATATTGCCATCGCGGTATTGCAGAAGTATGAGCGGATGAAGAATGTGGCTATTTCTCAGATGTTGAAGACGCTGGGAGTTTTATTGTGTGCGGTGGGGGTAGCCCATTGGGCTGACAATCTGATTTGGGTGCTGTTGGGTTGGCTGTTGATGGTGGGGGGAGTTTTCTGGTTTTATGACAGACGGCGGGCAGGGCGGTACGTGAGTATGAAGGTTTGTTGGCGGCAATCGGAGGTGGTTCGGTTATGCAAGCAGGCTTTTCCTTTGGGTGTTTTTGTTACGATTACGACTTTTCATGAAGGAGTGTCTCGTTATTTTGTCGCTCACTACCAGGGCGAAGCGGTGGTGGCTTATTTTGCGACGATGCTCTTTGTGATGGCGGGGGCGGCATCGGTGCAGAACGGAGTGAATCAGGCGGTATTGCCCCGTCTGGCACGGTATTACGCCGGGAATATAAGTGATTTCTGGAAGCTGTTGGGTAAAGTTTTAGGTGGGTCGTGGTTGGTAATGCTGGCAGGGCTGTTAGTGGTGGCCTGGCAGGGTAGGAGGATTGTGGCGCTGATCGCCAGGCCGGAGTATGCGGAATATCTTTATTCACCGCAAAGGCAGAGCGTATGGCCGATATTTGTGATTGTGGTGCTGGGCGGATGCCTGACGCTGACAAGTATGATCCTGGGAGATGCTATCGTGGCCTGTCATCGCTACAAAAGCCGGATGATTGCGGTGGCGCTCGGCGCGGTGGTGAATATCGGGGTATGTTGGCGGTATATTCCCGATTATGGCCTAAAGGCCGCTGCCTGGGCGGGTGTGGTATCCGCGGGAGTTATCGTATTGATATGCGTAAGTGTACTTTTGTTAAGTGTCGAGAGAAAAAAAGGTTAACTGGTGTTTCTTATTCAGCCCCGGATATCGAGCGATTGGCCCAGGCCGGAAACGACGGCACCGAGGGTAGGGATTTGATTTTGCTGATTCGTGTTCCGGGCGACGTCAGCAGCTTTATCAAGAAGAGTAAGGACCATATCGCCCTGATCCCGTGCGGCGTCGAGGGTTTTGGCCGCGACGCGGTAACTGATTTCCTCACGGAGCTGGATGCCAGATAACTGACTTTGTAATAAACTGTTATTTACGTTACCGATAGATGACATTGACTCGGTACCTCTCGTAAAAAGCCTTATCTGACTATATCGGCAAAAAAACGGGGGAGAGTTAATGTAAAATTATGAGTATAAACCGATGGATAAAATAACTTGATTATAAAGAGTGCAAAAGGTAAGAGAGGTACTCTTAAGAAGAAGTCTGACATTATGGGAAATTATGAAAACTTTACTATACCCATCGGGTATGAGAATTCCTGGCAGGGCCGGATGTAATTGTTTTTCTGACAAGAAAATACATAATATGAAAACGGGAAAATTCAATCGTGATGAGTGTACTTGACATACTTCCGAAATCGGTTCGGGGAAGATATCGGCAATCGGCGTTCTGTAAGGCGTCTTCGGCAAAATCTTTGGCACGGTCCATCAAACGACTGGATTTGTGCGCCGCCCAGATAGCTCATTTGCTGCATTTGAGCGGAATTTCGAGCGTGGAAGGTAAGGTTTGCCTGGAGGTGGGTAGCGGATGGGTGTTGTCGCACGCGGTGATATTTTATCTACTGGGTGCGAAAAAAGTGATCGCAACGGATATTTTGCCTTGGGCTTATCCGCCAGCCTTGAAAGTAGCGATACAAAACGCGGTAAGTTATATAGTTAGAGATGTTTTGTCGCCCTTCGCGGCGCATCATGAGATCCGGGCGCGATTGGATCGATTGCTGTCGATACCGGAGTTTTCATTCGAGCTGTTGCGAGAGATGGGGATCGAGTATGTCGCCCCGGTTAACTGGGCGAAAAAGCCTTTGGAAACTTGCGTGGATCTGGTGTATTCGCTGTCGGTTCTGGAAGAAGTGCTGGCGGATGAATTGGGTAATCTATTGGGCAATCTGGAGCAGGGCCTCAATGAGGGCGGGGTGATGGTTCATGCTGTTCATATCGATGACAAAGGAAGTGTGGGGTTGCAAAGAGATGATTGGTTTGAAGTTTTTAATGAGGTAAACAATCTGGATTGGCGGATTTTGTACCAATGGCAACGGGGAGAGAACCGGCCGGAAATAAGAAAGGCTGGGGTGAGCAACCAGGAGCGAGGGGTCAGTCATATGGGAATTTTATGCACGAAGAAATAGTAGATCGAAATAGCGAGTATAACCTCTGAGTAAGAGAATTCCCGGCAGGGCCTGATTGACTGTTTTGAGAGGGTACTCAAGCTGACCGGTCCGATGTGTAAAAAGTGCTCAAAAACACAAAAAAATGGATATTTTTTGAAAATTCTTCCAAAAAACACAGTTTTTTTAAAAGCAACATAAACTACTGTAGTAAAAGGATATATAGGGATATTTCGTATAAATTCGGTCCGTTTGGGTAAAGTAGATATATGAGAAGTTGGGCAAGCCAAATTGCGATGAATATACCCCCTGGGTATGAGAATTCCTGGCAGGGCCAGATGGACTGTTTTGGGTAAAGTAGATATATGAGAAGCTGGGCAAGCCAAATTGCGATGAATATAAGATGGCGAGATTTGTGATTCATAAACATACGCGGGAAGACGATATTCATTGGGACTTGATGTTGGAAAAAGGCGAAGTGCTGGTAACCTGGCAGGTGCCGAGGGAGCCGGAGCAATGGTCGAGAGGGCAAGTGTATTGTGAAAAGATTTTCGATCACCGGCGGAAATATCTGGTTTACGAAGGGGATATCGAAGGTGGCCGAGGTAAAGTATGTATTGTGGAGCGCGGGGGTTATGAGCCGATAGAGGTTACAGAGCGTTGTTGGCGAGTTGAGATCGAGGGTGATGTTTTGCAGGGCGAATTGGAACTAAGGTACTTGAAAGGAACGTTATGGCAGTTGAGTTATCAAGGAAAGCAGGGATGAGTCAGGTTTGGGGCTGGGGGTGTCTGGTTTTGTGGTGGAGTGGCCTGCTTTTGATCCTGGGGTTAGGGGGTTGCGGAAAGGTGAGTTTTGATACAGTTAAAGAGGATTTTCGGCATATGCCGTCGGATTTGTGGCAGGACAGCAAGGATTTAGTTACCGATCCTGTCAATGGAGCAATTTTACTGGCGGGTGGCGGCGCGTCGGGTTATTACAGTTGCAAAGAAGATAATCGGGTGGCGCATCATTTTGAGGGGCATCATACCTTTTCGCGGGATTTTACCATTGGTGTCGGAGCGGGCGGGAATCCGGGGACACATTTCGCGTTGGCGGGCAGTGCTTATTTATACGGGCTTTTGGCAGAAGACGACGAAACGAGGGCGGTATCCCGGAGTACTATCGAGGCCTTGGCTTTGACAGGTCTGTTGACGACGGGATTGAAATTAATCGCTAACAACCATAGTCCCAACGGTGAATCTCTGGCGTGGCCGTCGGGGCATACGTCCAGTACCGTAACACTGGCGACAGTGATGAACGAATATTACGGGCCCTTGGCGGGGGTGCCGCTTTATGGTTTGAGCGGGCTGGTGATGTACGAACGGATGGAGACGGGTGAGCACTGGGCGAGTGATGTGATTTTTGGGGCGGCGATCGGTTATACCGTGGGTAAGACGGTGGCGAGTAAGCGGAAGCCGGAGATATTTGGCATGGAAGTGATGCCTTATTTCAATCCGGAATCGGGCAGCTCGGGCATTGTGCTGGCGAAGAAATTTTGATGGTGGGGCCCAATGATGGGTGACGTTTGACAGGGGATATTTATGCGAGCCGTTATACAGCGAGTAAGCCGGGCGAAGGTGGAGGTGGCGGGAGGAGTAACCGGTGAAATTGATAGGGGGTTATTGGTTTACCTGGGGGTGGGGAACGAAGATACGGATAAGGATGCGGAATTTATCGCGGAGAAATTGGTACATCTGCGCATATTCGCGGACGCAAAGGGGAAGATGAATCTTAGTGTCGGTGATGTGGGGGGGAAGATATTGCTGGTGAGTCAGTTTACCCTGTACGGAGACTGCCGGAAAGGGCGTCGGCCTGGTTTCGACGGCGCCGGGGAGCCGGAAAAAGCGGAAGGACTTTACGAACATACGGTTGACTCGATTCGACAACGGGGAATTGAAGTGGCTATGGGGATTTTTGCCGCTCATATGGAAGTGACGAGTGTCAATGACGGGCCGGTGACATTTATCCTCGACAGCACGCGGCTTTTTTAACATAAGTGTATATATGGGGCCGCAAAACTGCGAAAATTAAGTTATGACACATTGGGCAAAAACTTATGAAATAACCGGGCTAAAAAGTGGTGGGGGAGTATTTTATCGGGGTGAAAGATTCTTTTCAGAACCAGGGTGAGGAGGTCTGTCGTCGGAGGTGGATTTCATCGATGACGGCGTTACCTTGGTGGGTAACGAGATAGAGTATGATCTCGGCGATTTCTTCCGGGTTCATGAGGTCTTGCTCTTTGATGTCGGGGCGCATTTTCTTGACCAGGTTGGTGTTGACACCGCCGGGGCAGAGGACGTGAACGCGGATATTGTCGGCTTTGAGTTCTTCGGCCATGGCGATAGACATGCCACGGAGGGCGTGTTTGGAGGCCCCGTAGGCTATCTGGTTGGGGTATCCTTTGACTCCCACAACAGAAGATATATTGATGATATAACCTGGTTGAGCCTGGCGCAGCAAGGGGGTGAAATCGCGGCAGAGGATGAAAGCGGCGCGGGCATTTACGGCCATGCAGCAGTCCCAGTCCTGATTGGTGGTCTGTTCGAGGGGGCGGGGGACGGCAATGCCGGCGTTATTGACGAGGATGTCGAGGCGATTGAATTTGGCTTTGATGGTTTTTACCAGGTTGTCGATGGATTGTTCGTTCCGCAGATCGGCGGGAACGCAGTGAGCCTGGCCTTCGGTTTCTGAGATTGATTGGGCAATCTCATTAAGAGCGGTTTTGTCGCGGGCCGACAAGATAACGGTAGCGGATGCCCGGGCCAGGGCCAAAGCGGTGGTACGACCGATTCCCCGGCTAGCTCCGGTGACCAGTGCTACTTTGTTTTGCAATATTGGATTCATTTATTGTTGTGTCTGTCGGTACGGTTTCCGTTTGCGAAGCGCATTTATTTGATAAAACGCATATCCCCGAAATTCGGTACGAGGGGAAAGCGCTGCTGGAACGGGAGCCGGTAGGCGGAAGGCCAATAGACAAAGAACGCTTTGCCGATCAGATAATCCCGGGGTACGGTACCTTCCCGATAAGTTTTGTTATTGCCCAGGCCGGGGGTGTCCCAGAAGCGAGAGTCGAAACTATGTGGACTGTTGTCACCCATGACGAAAAACTCATCGTCGCAACCATCTTCATATTTTCGCAGGGTGATGGGATAGCCTTCGGTTCCGTGGGCGGCGGAGGAATTGTTGTGATTGGTATAGTGGATATCGCGATAGAGGGCGATGTGGCTTAGGGTAAAGGTGTCTTTACCCTGGCCGGAGAGAGAAACTGAGGGCAGATGTACTTTTTTGCCGGATTCGTATCCCCATTGGGCGGGATCGTTGGGTCCCAGGTAGGTGAGGGGCTCCAGGTCATCCAGGCATATCTGCAGAGAGTGATCGACATTGGCGAAAGAAACCCGGAGAGGCCGGTCGGTCTGAAAAGGGGGAAACCGGTGTTGGGCAACGGTTTTCTGATTATGTTCGTCGAAGATAGTGCAGTTTCCATTGAACTCTATGTCCGCCCGGTAGTTACGGTTATATTTGCCGAGAGAGATGGAAATTTTCCCTTCCCGAGATTGAGTTGTGAGAGTGAAAGCGAGTTTGATATCGGATGGCAGGTCAAAATGATTGTGTATTTGAGGGCCATTATAGGCGCAGAATCCGATTATTTCCCGGAGGCGATTCTTTTCGAAGTTAAGGTGTTGTGGTTTGTCGGAACCGGAGAAAATATATCGATGGTTTTGAGGATCGATCTGCCAGGAGGAGTGATTTTCGGGAATTAAAGGTTGTTTCCAGCAAGAGCGAGCATGGGAATCGTCGGGTTGGTAATCGTTGTCAAAGGCGGTGATCCAGAGGGTGTCCTGAATATGAGGTGGTTTTCTCTGGATGATGTTGTTTATATAAACGTCGCCGTCGATGATTTCGACGGTATCACCTGGGGTGCCGATGAGTCGTTTGATATAATTTTCAGAAGGATTGGTGGGATTTTTAAAGACTATCACATCCCAGATTTTTGGTTCGACAAACTGATAAATATATTTCAGGACGAGGATGCGGTCGCCGTTACTGACCCAGTAGGGATTGTCATTGACAGAAACGCCGCAAAAGGGACAGGTGGGATGATTATTTCTCTGGCGAAAACGATTGGGAGTGGTTTTGAGAGGGTAGGGCGGGATATAACCTTTCGGATAGGGGGCACCGGATCGGGGATTGATATAGCTTTCGGGAGTGAAGCCGAAGTTGTAACGGCAGGCGCATTTAGGGCAAGTGAGAGGGAAATGGGCTCCCCGAAGGGTGTCGGCCATACTGCCGGTGGGGATGACAAAGGCTTCGACGACAAAGGCACGAAAGACAAAAGCGAGCACAAAAGCCATTATCAGAGATTCAGTGGTTTCTCCGAAAATATGAAAGGCGTTTTTTTGATGTAACCGGGAAGCAGCTTGATTTTTAGACATATTATGTTTAACTTTCGGTGTGTTCGACTGTATAGTAATGAGCAAATAAAAGTAATAGTACTGCGTACGGCTGAATTTGCCGGGTGCTTACATCGCCATGGTATCGATAGTGGCGAGCATTGTTCGCAGATAGTACCAGGTTTTTACGCCGGACAGAGCACTAGTTATGCCAAGGTTATACCCCCTGGGTATGATAATTCCTGGCAGGGCCCGATGTAATTGTTTTTATGGTAAGTAAATACATAACCCGGCAGGGCCGGGAACCAAATAGGGTTTCATGAAGCCTTGCCCCATTGTCAGGATTAGTGACCATTTAGGGCAAGATTTCATTGGTAATATCACAAGAAAACGAAAAAATTCAATTATGGCGAGTTTACATGAAAATTGATAATCCGTCAATGGTTGACTTGGGTGGGAGATTTACTCCTGACCCATCGGGTATGATAATTCCCGGCAGGGTTCGATGTAATTGTTTTTTTGATAAGTATATACACAATACCAAAACGGGAAAACTCAATCGTGATGAGTAGAAGAGGTGTTGAAGATGGGTGGTTATTTATTATTGGCAACAGGCGAGAAGGGGGCGCCGGCCGCGGGATCCGAGCAACAAGTTATGAGTATCCTGCAAGATGAACTGATTGAGGCAAATGAAGCCTGGCGGTTCCTGTTATTGCTGGGGGTGGTTTTGGGAACTTTAATTGTCGGCCGAATCGTTCGCTATATGATTGTGGGGAGCATGAAGCGACTGGAAAAGAAGGAAGGTGTAATTCTGCCGGTTTTGTTTATGCGTTGTCTGCCGGGGCCGACGGTGATGGCGATCTTTGGGGGGGGCATTTATGCCGCCCGGTTGTGTTTCTTATTTGCTATTGATGGTCGCACGACGGGTTTTAGCGGGAGTATCTATGAATTATGGGGGAAAATCAGTCATGCGGTAATTGCCCTGTCGGCGGCCTATATGCTGTATCGACTGGTTGATGTCATAGAGTATTATCTGAGGTGCTGGACGAGCAAGACCCAGAGTTCGCTGGACGATATGCTGGTGCCGGTGATTCGCAAGAGTTTGCGGATTTTTATTGTCGTAGTAGCGTTATTGTTTATCGCGGACAACATCTTGAAAATGGAGATCGGGTCGATATTGGCCGCGGCGGGGATTGGAGGATTGGCTTTCGCTTTGGCGGCCAAGGACACGATCGCGAATTTTTTCGGATCGGTGACGATATTCGCGGATCGCCCGTTTCAGATGGGAGATCGCATTCGAATCAACGGTTTTGACGGGCCGGTGGAGGATGTGGGATTCCGCAGTACGCGAATTCGTACTTTGGATGGGCATTTGGTGAGTGTGCCCAACAGCAAAATTGCCAATGAGATGGTGGAAAATATAGGTAGAAGACCTTTTATCAAGCGGGTGGCGAATATAACGATTACCTATGATACGCCGCCTGATAAAGTACAGCGGGCGGTCGAGATTATTAAAGAAGTACTGGCGGAAACCGAGGAGGTTAACCGGGATACTAATCTGGTGCCGAGAGTGTATTTCAACGATTTCAAGGACTGGGCATTAAATATTCTGGTGATTTATTGGGTGACGCCGCCTGATTACTGGATGTTTCAGTCGGTCAACGAGAAAGTTAATCTGACGATTATGCGTCAGTTTTGCGCCGAAGGGATAGAATTTGCTTTCCCAACGCAAACGGTTCATGTCCAGCAGAATTAACAGGGGTGGAGGGAAGGTGTTTTTTTGCCGCATGAATATTTTTTGCTTGACATACTGGCTGTTTAGGCAATTATATGCAATGAGTAAAGTGGTAAATATGGATGCTTTGGGTATAGGTTACCCGTGCAGTCGCATGTTTTGTGGTTTTTGGGCGGCCAGGATGGCCGTCTGGAGCAATTTCAGATAATTTACATGAGAAAGGAATTGATTCATGGCAGACGATGCTAAAGATGTAAAAAAAGAAGCTGACGTAGTGGAGAAGCCCGCGGGTGGTGGCGAGCAGATTCGGATAACTTTGGATGACAAAGATGTGGACGCAGCTTATTCAAATTTTTGTCGGGTAACCGGCACGCCGGAAGAAGTGGTTATCGATTTCGCGTTGAATCCCAATCCTTTCTCTCGGCAAGACCAGAAGATTAAGATTGATAAAAGGATGGTCTTGAATTATTATACTTCCAAGAGACTGTTCGCGGCGTTACAGCAGACGATAATGCGTCATGAGCAGAATTTTGGTGTGATTGAACTGAATGTTCAACGTCGTCTGTCGCCGGCAGCGCAGGACGCGGTTCAGCAAGGCAAGAAGTAATAACTGAAGCCTTTCCTGGGGCAGGGAAACCTGTCCCAGGTGCTTCATTAAGAATTCGCGAGCCGATATTTATCAATTAATCTTGTTTTTCTTGTTGTTTACAGCGAGAAAAGATAAAAAAATAAGATTTGGGTTGACATATCAAAGCTCGGAGGATAAATAACAGTAATAACATTTACGAATGGTATGTCTGTTGTTCCTGAAGTTCGGAAACTGGTTGTCAAGTAAAAGGATAGGACTGATTGTTGATTTTGGAGAGCACAATGCCTATCCCGATAAATTTGCAACTATTATAAGGAAAAAGCTGTCAAAGATGCTTAAAGCCATGGTAGGCGAATCGGAGAGATCCAGGTGTTTTCAGGCAAGCGAGGGATCGTGTGACAGGAATGGACACACTTTTGGTCCTGTTCTGGTGGGGTGTTCGTTGCAAAAAAAGGGTGTTTTTCGGGTCTTTTCAGTATTATTGGCAAGGATTTCGTATGTGAAGTAGCGGTGGAAGATGCACCGGGAATTATAATCGTTACCTTTTTAACAGGCATTTGTGAGTTTTAGGGCACAAATTTGTAAAAATGGTAAAAAAAAGAATTTTTTAAAAAAAAAGGGTGGAAAATTTAATCTTATCCGCCTAAATTACAGACAATTAGAATACGAGGAGGTAATTGGATAGAGATTATCCGCCCCAGTGGCTATTGGAAAAATAGCAAAAGTGGTTGGGACGGTGATAATATATTGTTGAAAATGAATATAAATTTAGAGGTCTATGGTTCTTAGAAACCATTATGTCGCCGCGGAAAAGGAGATACAAATTATGGCTAATGGACTTCGTAAGGTAATTAAGAAAGCTCGCAGAGAATTAACAAGAAATTCAACCCTAACTCGCCGCATTAGATTTGGCCCTCGCTTACGGGTGGAGGAACTGGAGGAGCGTATCGCTCCGACGGCGACCGCGTTTGCGGACAATGCCACTGATACAGTGACCGGTGGAGCAACCACGATCACCCTGACCACCGACGGTGATGGGTTTACCTTCACCGAGGCGGATGGTGATGTATGGGGTGTTGCCCTGTCAATGAGTGGAAGAAACATTGGCCAGGCGGCGCAAACGGGTGATGTGGTCTTCACATTTGATTCGGCCAATAATACGGCCACTCAAACCCTCAATTCGATTGATTTCGGTAACAGTGCCAGTTTAACCGCTGCGGACGGTGTTGCGGCTGTCTTTTGCCTGAACACTGAAGTCGGTGACGGGCAGCTCGATTTTGGCGGTACCAACTGCATTATCGACTCCAACGATTCGGATATTCTGGGTGTGTTTGGAGTGAATAACACATTCAATGGCGGTGGTGTTGCCGGCGATCTGGACACTGTTGCCGACCTGAACAATGATCCAACGGTTGATCAGGAAGTGGCCATGTCGGGTCATTTGAATTTCACCGGTGTGAGTATGAGTGGTGATATTACCACGCTTATCGGTGGTGGTGTGGGTACGGTAACCGTCGGTTCAATTACTACGATTCAGATGGATGATGCCGATGGGTTGGATGGAGATATTGACGGGATTACCGCCAGTGGTAATGTCAGTACTCTGACGATTGACGGCGATCTGGAAGGTGCGGTCAATATTACCGGCGCTTTGAACAATACCTGGGGGATTGGCGGGAGTATTAAAGCTGCCGCGGATATTGTGGCCGGTACGGGTGTTACGGGTGCGATCACCGCCGCGACAGGAATTGCCGGTGATATAACCGCTACCGCCGGTGGCATTACAGCTAATGTAACCGCTACCGCAGGTGGCATCGCTGGTGCGATTACCGCGACGGCGGGTAATATTTCTGGAAATATTATTGTTACCGCTGGTGATTTAGATGGTGATGTAACCGCGACAGCCGGTTCGATTGCCAATATAACCACATCCGACGGAGACATCGGTACAGGTTGTGACATTAGCGCGAACACTACAATTGGAACTATAACGGCCGATGATAATTTCGGCGGTACGGTAACCGCGGGCACGACTATCGCGGGTATTGTTTCCACGAATGGAAGTCTTTCCTCTGTTATTCAGGCAGGCGGAACGATTACGGCGGTAACGGTTGACGCCGATGAAACATCGGGTGGTAACATTACCGGTGCGATTACGACAACCGCCGGCAATATAGGCTCTATTGATGCCGGAGGTAATGTGACGGCAGCGCTTACCAGTGCCGGAACTATCGGAGCGATTACCCTTGATGGTAATCTGGCCGCGGCGATTACGGCGGCGACTGGTTTTACGGCGGCCATTCAAATCGATGATGGTATTCTGGCGGCGGGCAGTCTGATTGCCACGACGGGTAACTTTGCCAATACAATAACTATTGATACGGTCGGTATGGCCGGTGCTATTACCGCTACAGCGGGTGATATCGATAATACGCTGACGGTAACCGCGGGCGGCATTTCTGGTACGGTTACGGCGGGGACGGATATTGATGGAGCTATCACGGTTACTGCTGGTGGTATAGCCGGAGCAATTACGGCCGGTCAGAATATTGATGGAGTTATCACGGTAACGGCCGGTGGGGTATCCGGGTCGATTACTGCTACGGCCGGTAATATTACTCAAACGGTTACGATTGTAGCGGGCGGTTTGTCGGGAGCGATCACGGCTACCGCGGGCGATATCGATAATACGATTACGGTGACCGCGGGTGGTATTGCCGCTACGGGTGCCATAACGGCTGGTACGGATATCGATGGCGGCATTACGGTAACAGATGGTGGGATATTAGCCGGTGCTACCATTACGGCAGGGACTAACATTGATGGGGCCATCCTGGTAACGGCTGGTGGAATGGCCGGTACGATTACCGCAACGGCCGGTAACATCACCAATACGGTAACAATTACGGCGGGCGGCTTGTCGGGTACGATTGCGGCCACCGCGGGTGATATTGACAATACCGTAACTGTAACAGCCGGCGGAATTACCGCAACTGGTGTTATTTCGGCTGGTACGGATATCGACGGAGCCATTACGGTGACTGCTGGCGGGATAGTCGCTGGTGCCGCCATTACCGCGGGAACGAATATCGATGGTACGATTACGGTGACTGCCGGTGATATGGCCGGTACGGTTACCGCCACGGCCGGATTAATCGGGAATGTAACCCTGGGGGCCAATGGTGGTTCTATCACGGCCGATGCCAGCTTTACCGCGGGGACAACGGTGGGGACGTTAACTGCGGACGCTGATTTCGCCGGTGATGTGACAGCAGCTGGTGGAGGTATTACGGGAATTATTTCGACCGATGGCGATATTACTGCCGACAGTACGATTACGGCGGCGGGCACGATTGGTCAGGTTTCGGCGGATACCAATGAAACCAGCGGTGGAGTTATTGCCGCTGCGATAACAACGACGGCCGGCAATATTACTACCATCGATGCCGGTGGAAATATTACCAGTGCAATAACCGCGTTTGCCCAGATTGGTACGATTACGACCGACGGCGAACTTAGTGGCGACATAACGGCAGGTACCGGAATTACCGGTGCTATTCAGGTTGATGATGGTATTACGGCGGCCGGTTCAATTATGTCAACCACGGGCAATATTGCCAATACCATTACTATCGATACGGGCGGCATGCTGGGTCTTATCAAAGCCGATGCCGGTGATATTGATGGTTTGGTAACGGTTACTGCCGGTGGGGTATCCGGGACCATAGAAGCGGGTGTTGATATTGATGGTGCTATTACCGTAGTTGCAGGTGGCGTTTCCGGTACGATTAAGGCCGGGACGAATATCGATGGTTTAGTAACCATTACCGCTGGCGGCCTTACTGGTGTAGTGCAGGCTTCCAATGGTAATATTGGTGGCGGTTTAACCGTGACGGCCGGTGGTATCGCGGCGGCGGCAACGGTTTCCGCCGGAGCGGACATTGACGGAAATATTACCGCGACAGCGGGAGATATTGACGCCGACATAACCGCGGCTACGAATATTGACGGAAGTATTACCGCAACCGCGGGTGCTATTGCTGGAACGATTACCGCTACGGCGGGTAATCTTACCAGTGCTCAGATTATGGCAGGTGCGGGTAATATTACTTCTATTGTCGTAGGTGGTGCTATAAGTGATGCCGGTGGCAATGTCAATATTCTGGCAGAAGATGATATTACCTCCATTGCCGTGACAGGAAATATTGGTGGCGGCGGTAACACCGTGACTATCACTTCTTCCAATGCGGACATTGATGGAACCGGTGATGTCGGGACGATTACTTCCGGTGGTGAAATTACCGTTACCCTGAACGCTATTAACATTGATACGATTCGTTCCGGCGGATTGGCCGGTGAAGATATTAATGGTACGATTACCGCGACCGGCGACATCGACCTGGTCGATGCCGGTGACGCGACAATCGAGGCTACCGTAACCGCGGGTACGGCAGCATCGGCTTCACCACTGGCGACCTTTATCTCCGGTGGATACAGCTTTGCGGTCTGGGCCTTTGAAACGGGTAGTACGACAACAGTAGATACCGGTGTGACGGCACAGATCGTCTTTGACGCATCGGGGCCGATCACCCTTGATATTACCAAATTAGCGGACAGTACCGGGGCTACCACGCCGGATATTTATGTGACCACAAGAGTGGAAACCGGCGCGGAACAGACCTTTACCGATACGGATGTTGATGTGGCGACGGTAGCGATGAATGTTACCGTGGGCGCGGACGCACCGGTAACGATAGATACGCTGACGATCGAAGGTAACTATCTGACATTAGGCGCAGATACCGATGTGGTAGTCAGCAACACGGTTGTTGAAGGTGGAGTGGCCGGTACGGTATCGGCTGAAGTTGGAGAAAACATTTCCTTCGGGAGCATTGCCGGTAATTTAATTATTAATGTAACCGGTGGTGGTGCGGCGGGCAATTTAACCTTGACCGAAGCAGGTATTACCGGCGCTTTCACGGTAACGGTGAATGGTTCTCTGGCGGATGTGGTCATGGGTGATGCTTCTCTGAATAAGGCGGGCAGCATTGCTGATGGCGCCAGTATCGCGGCATCCGGGTCTATCGGCAACATAACCCTGGATAATGGATCAGTAAATGGAAGCGTTACCGCCACTTCAATCGGCGACATATTTGTTTCCGGTAATCTGGGTAATGCCATTACTAATAATTTGAATATAACCGCCAGTACCGGTAATATCGGTAACATTGAGATCGGCGGTTCAATTGGTGCCGATGCAGCTCAGAGCGTTGTTATTCAATCAACTGCCGGCAGCATAGGTGATGTTATCGCGGCCGGTGCGATTGGTGCCGGTAACGGTACCACGAGTATTGTGGCCAGTACGAATATCGGTAATGTTGAATCTGGTGTGACAATTGGTGATACGGCTACGGCGGCAACCATCACGGCCACGACGGGTACGTTAGGTATCGTATCGGCCGCTGGTGACGATACTGCCGGTGTTGGTATCAATGCCACCATTACCGCCGGTGGAAACATTACCGCGGTAAGAGGTCTCGATCCGATCGAAAATCAAGGTGGTATTAACGGGACTATCAAGTCCAGTAGCGGCAGTATAGCTGACGTAAGTACCATTGATGCGACTATAGCCGCCAATATTACCGCTGCTGGTGATATCGACAACGTTATTGTTCAAGCGGATGTTGCGGATGGTCTGGCGGATAATGGTAATGTGACGGGTAATATAACTGCTGACGGTGATATCGACGCGATTACCGGTAATACGATTACCGGAACCGTAATTGCCAAGGCCGCGACGGCTACATCGCCAGTTACGGTTTGGACGACCAGTGCCGTTACATATACCCTGGATGCTACTGCGGGTCCGACCTACAGCTATAACTACAATGCCGGTGCTATAGATATTACGGTGGATAATTCCGGCGGAACGGCTTCTGTTGATATTTCAATGACGACCGTGGCTACGGCGACGGGTGCTCTGGACGATGCTTCGTTTGACTTGAATATACTGGACTTCACCGGTACTTCGACGCAGTCTGACATGGGTACTCTGCTGGTGGAAGGTGATCTGACCTTTGCCAGTATGGAATCTATCGAAGCGTTGATTGTAGAAGGCGATTTGGCTCTTCCGGTTGAGTTGAGCGACAGTTCCACGGCGGGCAATGAAATCACCGCGATTGCGGTTGGCAGTATCATGGGTGGCCTTGATAATCCTTCAGCAACACAGTTGGCGGGTATGTTTATCGATCCGGCCGGTGGCGCGATTGGATTTGCCGCTCCGGCAGTGGATACCGCATTTACGGTGTCGGTGAGTAATATTGCCGGTGGCTCTAGTGTGGGTGATGACGTGAGCTTTGCCGTCGGCACAGCTACTGGATTCGACACCCCGCTGCAATTGTCGGCCGGTGGAACAGGTGTTGCTCAATATATCGTTACAGTGACCGCCGACGGTGTGGATGTTGACGCTGCACGGACCGCTGATGGTGCGGTCACCATAGACGGCGATCTGGATTATATGATCTATGGTAATGATATCGATATTGTCACCATTTTGGGATCGATTACTGAAGATGGCGGTATAACCGCTTATCACATTGATAGTGTAACCGTAGGTCGGGCCAATGATTTGACCAGCGGTAACATGGATGGCCAAATTATCGTGGTAAGGCCCAGCGATGATCCCACCGCGACAAT
>Ga0180435_10000275_pt1 | contig 53036 bp, 89 predicted proteins | sample SS_ome_3_FD_132467 | JGI IMG/M metagenome (GOLD analysis project Ga0180435, IMG submission 132467) | Hypersaline lake sediment archaeal communities from the Salton Sea, California, USA - SS_3_S_1 metaG | ecosystem: Environmental > Aquatic > Non-marine Saline and Alkaline > Hypersaline >... | reverse complement strand
GATGCAATGGTCGAAGCATTAGCATTGGATCCACGTATAGGATATTCGCATACGCAAGTGCCAGGACCAGATGGTAGGTTTGGGTTTGGCGGACATTGTTTACCAAAAGATACATCAGAATTTGTTGAATTAGGAAAAGAGTGGCATCGTCCGCTGAACCTATTAGAAAAAGCGAGAGAATTAAACGAGAAATATCGTGGGTGAGAAACGCAGAAAAACTATATACCAACTCCGCAAAGGATTACTGGATCCTAATCAATTAATACATTCAGGTAAATGGAACGAAAAGTCCATGGATCGAATTATAAAGGAACATACTTGGTGGAAGTTAATCAAACAATGAGCGATAATGAAATTTCTCTAGAGGAATTTAAAAGACTTGTTACATTTTTATTTTTAACTTCAACAGCAAAAGGGCACGACAAAGGGTTAAAAGTTGTTGATGGTGAGTATGTACAATATAAAAGTGTGAATTTTTCTAATAAAAAGGTTAATATAGATTTATTATATTATATCACCGATTCGGAAAAAGTAGGTTTACTTCGTGCAATGTCTTACCATAAAAATTTCCGAATCGAAACAACAAAAGAAGATATCATTAATTTATTACAAGAGATATAAAATGAGCGATACCAAAAACGATAAAACTGCTTTTGACACTTGGCTTACACTCAAGTATAATACACGTGAAGAAATGTTAAATCAAATTGATCGCGCAATATTACATGAAGATGTACATGTAGGTGACGAAGAATTTAAAATGTATTTGGATGAAATGAAAGATGCAGCAGGGATCAAAAAAAGTAACATTCGACCCAAAAACGATGAGGAACTTTGAAATATACTTTATATTGAAGTATGACAGAGATACTTATAATAAGGTAATGCAGTTTCATAACTGGGTAATTAAAGAAGGTTTTACGTTCGAAGACGTTGAAGAAATGTTTTCGTACATCAAACAATCACAACGTAAAAGAGAGATGATCGAAAATGAAAGATGACGTTAGAGAACGGTTTATTAATGATACCAAAAACCATAATGTAGAAATAATTAAAAATGATGGTTTGTATCGACATTTAAAATGTACTAATAATGGTTCTCAAACATATAGATTTGATATACATACTTGGCCGGGTTACCTAGCAGTATCCGGCGACATGGGTTGTTGGATGTTTAGTCGAATCGAAGATATGTTTGATTTCTTTATCATGAGCGATAATGATTTCAATAAAGATAACATTATCAATCCAGGGTATTGGGGCGAGAAGTTATGTGCAATGGATGGTCACCATGAAAATAGTTATGAAAAATTTAGTGAAGAACTATTTGAAGAAAATGTCATGGATGAATATAAAGGTTGGCTCGACAGCAATGATATCGAGCCAGATAGTGATTATGCCCAGACCATGCTAGAAGCATTGCAAGAACAAGTAATAGATTCTTCATACAATGGCGAAGTTCGTGCGTATGATGCAGCAATGTCATTTAAGTTTGACGACTCGGATTATAATTTATATAGTCCAGGTAGTGAGTCTACCTCATACGGTACTTTTACTATGCATGACTTCTGGGATTATAATTGTAGAGATTACACTTACCATTATTTGTGGATTTTATATGCAATAGTATGGGCAATTACAGAATACAACAAAATCGAGGACAACAATGAAGTGGACAATTGATAAAAGTTTTGATTGGTGTTATGGACACCGAGTTTGGAGCCAAGAGCTCAACGCAGACTTTACAGGTAGTGAAGGTACTTGTTTAGCATGTAGACATCTACATGGACATCAAGGTAAACTTAAAGTAATGCTCGAAGGCAATGAGCTCGAGCGTGGTATGGTAACTGACTTTAAACACTTAGGTTGGATGAAGAACTTTATTGATGATGTTCTCGATCACAAGTTTATTATGGACCTTAGTGATCCGTTAGTGCCACACGAAGTACCAGAATTATGTGATGATGGCAAACTAGATGTGGTTAGAATGCTTAAACATAAGCCAGAAGGCTACTGGGTTCCAAACTTTATGTTTCTCGAAGGACTTTCACCAGCAGTATATGAAAAATACGAAGGTATGGTGTTTGTAGACTTTGTTCCAACCAGTGAGAACTTGAGTGCTTGGTTACTTAAAGTAGCACAAAAGAAAATGGCCAAGATGGATGTTAAGGTTGTAGCAGTAGAATTTTGGGAGACTCCGAAGAGTCATTGTAGAGTAGATGTGGACTAGAAAGCATTGGATTACACGTGATGACTTACCAAAGGGGTTCGATTATGGAAATTTCTTCAAGATGAGTAAGGTGTGGCGTTGGGATCTTAAATGGTGTGACAATTTTGTTATTAAAGTAGATCGCCATAAACCAACAAGAAAAGGAATGTGGAAAAGATAATGCGTAAGATACTTGCCACAGAACAAGAACGTATGTGGTACAAATTAAAAGGTGTGACATTATATCGTGCCTGCAAAGCAATTCATTTTCGAACAACTAATGGCAGTTGGGAAAGACGTGTTTATGATACTGACATACCAAAAAAAGATTTACGAAGGAGACTTAGTCAATGATTGAAACATTAGATTTAATTCAATTTGTTGATACTAACCCATTTGTATCTGTGGTAATAGTAGTATGTTTATACTTCTTACTAAAACTACCATTTAGGATGATCAACATACTTGTTCGCGGGTGGCCGCCAGAACACTTAGACGCAGATGGCGATGTACATCACAAGAACGAAGATAATGAGGAAGAAGATAACCAAGAAGATAAATTGTAATAAACCTGTAATACTTTACTCTATAAATAGATAAATGAACAAATATAAATCCATATTCATATCCGACGTCCACCTCGGGTCAAAGGAATGCAAGGCATCAGAGCTAACTTCCTTCTTAAAGAAGAATTCAGCAGACAAACTATTTTTAGTCGGAGACATCATTGATGGCTGGAAGATTAAACGCAAGAAATGGCGATGGGATAAAAAACATTCTAACGTTATTCGTCAGTTACTTAAACATTCTAAAAAAAGCCAAATAACCTATGTCGCAGGCAATCATGATGAATTTCTTAGACCATTCATTAACCTAGGTATTGATCTATATAATATTAAAATAGTTAATCAATGCGATTACATAGATACCAATGGTAAAAAGTATATCGTAACTCATGGTGATTTATTTGATGGCATATCTCGTATGGCTCCAATGATGAGTTTCTTAGGAGACTGGGCGTATGATAGAGCTTTACAATTTAATAATTGGTTTAACTATGTTAGACATAGAATGGGATTTGGTTATTGGAGTTTAAGCAAATTCTTAAAACATAAAGTCAAAGGTGCAGTTCAATTTATTTTTGATTTTGAAAACAATTTAGTAGGTTATGCCAAAAAAAGAAGTTATGACGGTGTAATATGCGGTCATATTCATCATGCTGAAATCAAAGATATCGAAGGCACAATATATATGAATACTGGTGATTGGGTTGAATCATTAACAGCATTAGTAGAACACCATGATGGTCGTTGGGAAATAATAGAATGGAAAGAAAAAGATGAAGAAAATACTAGTAGTAACTGATAACCTAATGGATCAAGTAAATGGTGTGGTTACTACATTTACACATCTAAAAGAAGAAGCAAACAAAGATGGATACGAGATGGTATTTATTGATCCATCAAACTTTAAACATTGGTCTGCACCAGGCTACCCAGACGTTAAACTTAGTTGGCCAAAAGGAATAGGAAAATTAATAGATGCTCACAGACCTTGTTATATACATATCGCTACTGAGGGGCCGCTTGGTTTCGCTGCTCGATTATATTGTGATCGAAAGAGGTACATTTATAATACGTCATACCATACAAAATTCCCAGAATATCTTTCAAAAATGTATCACGTTCCGGAATTCTTAAGTTATGCCTATCTACGTTGGTTTCATAAACATAGTGGCAAAGTATTAACAACAACAGACACAATGGTTAAGGATTTACAGGATCACGGTTTTAAAGGTGATATTGTTCCTTGGACTCGTGGTTTTGATACTGACATATTTAATGCAGATGCTAGAACGAAAGTACATAATGGAATACATAGTGATTTAATCTTTCTATATGTAGGGCGAGTTAGCAAAGAAAAAGGGTTAGACGATTTTTGTAATGTAAAATTACCCGGTGTTAAAATTATTGTAGGCGACGGTCCTTATAGAAAAGAATTAGAAGAAAAATATCCAGAAGTTATGTTTGAAGGTGTTAAACGTGGAAAGGATTTAGCAAAAGAATTTGCTAACGCTGATGTATTTGTATTTCCGAGTAGAACAGACACATTCGGTATTGTAATGATTGAAGCTATTGCATGTGGTACTCCGGTTGCAGCATATCCAGTTGCTGGACCCATTGATGTTGTGACACAGGAAGTAAATGGTTACTTAGATGATGACTTAGATATTGCTATAAAAAAATCATTATTATTGAGTAGAGATACGGTATTAAAATCGAGCAAAGAATGGACCTGGAAAAAGTGTTGGGATATTTTCCACCAAAATCTTTGTGAAAAATGAATAATTCTGCTATAGTAATATTACAGTTAAATTACAGGATATTAAAATGAAATCTGAAGGTGAAAAACGCAATAAAAGAATTTTAGACGAGATTGAAGAGAATCTCGCAAAGCATCGTAAACGCATTAAGAAGAAAATGAAGAATGATGACCTCAGTAAAAAGGATAAAGTGTTCTTAGATGGTATGTACACTGAAGCTACTGAGTTACGAAAAGTAATTAAGAAGGCTATAAAGAAACAGGAATGACATTTGACTTTGATAAAAAGATATTTTGGAAAATGTTAAGTAACGATTTAAACAGTCTCAATAAAAAGATTAGCAAGCGTAAACGCAAGTTACTCAAAGCCGAAGTCTTGCATAAACCAAAGAAAGTTCGTAAGCATGAACGCAAACTGCTCAAACTACTTTGTCTATATAGAAGGATGAAACAACGATGAGTGAATCATATCCAGTCTTGTGGTTTTTTCTAACAACGTTACCTCAGGCTTTTATTGGTGCTATGTTAATTATGGCATCGATAGTTATAGTAAGTGCAGCAATCGTATTATTATCTAATACTGATTTTATTAGACGTTACTGGGACAAAGAGCCAGAACAATACGACCTGTTTAATACTCACATGGAATTACAAATTATGCATCTTAAAGATATCGTTAAAGCAAATGCCAAGCGGGAGAACCAGGTTTAATACCTTGTTCTTTGGCTAATGCTAGTTTACGATTATGTTCCTCTGCTTGTTGCGTTAACGGTACTTGCGGAGGCTTATTAATATCGGCAGGGTTGCCTGTTTTAATAAATTGGTACATTGGATCATCTGGTGCTAACACACAGTTATCATCACCGGCTTCATTTTCAGGAACAAAACTAGATGAAGTAAAACGTATTTCTTTAGTCATACACATATTTATTTAATGAAAATAATAAATATTAAATATGTCTATCAAAAATAACATCATTAAAATAGGTTACATGCTTCTGTTATTAACAGGAGGGATCCTATTCGCCTGGGTTAGCTTAGATCATATGCACATGTTCCATATTATGAAAAGTTCATCAGTGATAGATGATCACAATAACTGCAAAAATACCGAATATGTTGCTTATTTAAAATCTTCAGATACTTATGTTTCAGTACATAAATGCCCTGGTTTAAACGATTTACCTGAAGGATCTAACCACAAACACCATTAAAATCAGTAATTTAAGTACTAAATACCTACTAAGTCATTGAATCTACTAGGATTCTTTTTTACTAAAGTGCCGAAAAAAGGTTGACCTTTACGTTCAAATATCCTATAATATGCACATAGTTAGGAAATGGAGATTACCATGAAAGTAATTAATATTATCACTCTAATTGTAGCATTACCTATTTTATACATAGTCTATAGTCCAGTATTCGTAGGCGATATCATTGACGAAATCTTAGACTAATTTCGGAGTTTAAAATGATTACTTCTTTTAAGTTAGCTGAGAGAAAATTTCGTGTCGTTATCTCAACCGGCCCTACTGCGGCTGATGATAGAGCTATTTACATTAAAGCAGCAACTTCGGACCTGGCGCTTCATAAAGCCAACGAATATTGCAAACATCACAATATCCAGAATCCAAGTATATTGGTAGAGGAATAACATGAATTCCATGGCAAAGTACATAGACTTTGACGGTCCGCTAACTTTAAAAGAGAGAGTAGAATTAGTTCCTTCTAAATCTCGTAGAAAAAATATTCGTAAAAGATTAACGTTAGCAACCAGTCAAGGTGGATGTTTTTATTGCGGTACTAATATGTGGATACGAGGAATCGAACGTCACGGTGATCCACGCAAAGAAGCAACACTTGAACATAAAGTTCCGCAAGTAATGGGCGGAACTAGTTATATAGAAAATTTGGTTTGTTCGTGTAAGGATTGTAACAATACACGCGGCCATATTTCTCATGCCAAATTTATTTGGATACGCAAACAAGAAAACTGGAAAGAACTAGCAGCAAAGGAACTAACCAAATTACACAGTGTTAATTTTAAAAAGGAGAAAGAAGTTATATCTCGTTGGCAAAATGATATTGCTAAACGAAACCGAGTTGCTCGCGGATTTATTAGATATCAACTTCATTTAATCAACCAGTATAAAACTTTCGTTTATATTTAAACTAAGGAATTCACCAATGTATTTCCAGAAAACCAAATTAGCAATTGCCCTAGCCACAACTGTTACATTAATTGGCTGTGGTGGCGGAAGTGGTGGTGGTACTGTTGTTAAAAATATTGCACCGAGCAACGGTGACACTATTTCATTATCACTTCCGAATATATCAAACGTTTTCGGATTATCAGAAACACGAAATTTTAGTGTTACTCAGCAAGGCGAAATTGATGAGTTAATGGCAGTATTTAACTTCGTACGTTCAACTTCACTTAACGACCTGCAAGCAGATAATACCACTATTGTAATCGACGGACAAGAACTGTCATTGCAAGATGCATGGAATGTTCTGCAAGGTGTTACTACACAATTTTATGATGGGCGCGAAGCATTTTGGCATAGTGCCGCAGCTAACGGTCATTATGATGATAGCGAAGCTGAATTTGCAGAAATTGCGTATGCCGCATCTAAAACCAATGGCTTAACTACTGCTGATCAAATTAATTACTTTAAAGATATTGGTACCGGAACTAAACCTGCTGATGATCTCGACACCGTAACTACCACAGCACCTACAACGTTTAATGCCTACTGGAAATCACCTGACCCTATTCAGGTTTACCAAGACCCAGATGGTAGCTTATACTTTTACGATGAAAACAATGTTAAGGTACAGTTCGAACCAAACATTCATAATACATCTGATTCGGTAGAATCTTCTGAAATTACATTAAGTGAACGAACTTATACAGTAGTTTCCGATCCTGTGTCTGTGACTTCGCATCGTGATTATACCGAAGTAGTTGACGATGGCACTAACACTACCACAACAACGTATCGTGAAACTATAATCACTACCACAACTTATACTAGAACATACAAAGATATAATTTCAACTACCACTGTAACTTATACCAATGGCGGAGTTGATACAGCAAGTTCAGTAGAATCAACAACGTTAATATCCGAAGTACCAAGCGTTACAACTAACGTTGATTCTGTAGATATTATAGACCAATCAAGTGTTGCGAACGCAGCAACCATTGTCAGTTATAACGATGTTACAACTACCGAAACAATAACCACGGTAGCTGATCCATTTTTATACGAAACCATTACCACAACCGATACTCGCGAAGATGGCGTATATACAATCTATTACGATTATTGGCATACAGTTACAACAATCACTACCACTACTACCACTACCAGAACTAATACTTGGTCAGATGATAGTATTACACAAGAAGTGATTGATGTCCAATCTAATAGTGTTGAAACCACTGACGTTAATGTTACCACTCGTTATACCGTCGACGATTTACCGCCACCTGATCCGGAAGCACCAGACAATGGCGATGGTGGTGGATCAACTACAACCACAGTTACGCAACCTACATTAGATTATGATCCTGCAACATATGATGCAGCCACGTATTATAACAGTGAGTTCATAGGTACACCTACTGTTGTTACTAGTCATGATCCAGCCGACCATTATACCACAGAATTTGAAAATAATGCAAACGAGCATATTCATGCCAACTATGCATACGCAAGAGGTTGGACTGGTAAAGGTTCGACTATAATGATCATGGACACAGGTATTGATACTAACCATGCAGACTTACAAAGCAAAATCAAATATACCTGGGATCCAGGGTATGAAGATGGTCACGAAGATACACACGGCCATGGTACTCATGTTGCAGGTATTGCTGCCGCAGCTAAAAACGATACTGGTACACACGGTGTCGCATACGATGCGAACTTAGCTGTTGCTAGAATTAGCGACAGAGGATTTGGATATAGCTATGCATTGCAAGCTCTAGCATGGGCTAATCAATATGAAGATATTGTTGTAGCTAACTTGAGTGCTAATGCTAATTATGATACTGCCTATAAAAATAGTATTACCGATCACGGTAATGGCATTTACACCAGTAACCATATTCATTATGGTGGTGCAAATTACTATAACATGGAAGATCCTACACAGTGGGCAGCAGCATTAGGCAGCGAAATGGTTGTTACTGTTGCAGCCGGTAACCACGGACTTGATTATGTTGCTAACCCTGCAACATTCGCAACCGCAGTTGATAGCAACGGTAACCTACTCCTTAATGGTCAAATGATGGTAGTAGGTAACTGGAATGCAACCAACGGTGACCTAGATGGATCAAGCAATGCTGCCGGGCATGTATGTAAGGATTATACTACACAATGTAATGACCCTTATTTAACTAAGGAATTCTATATTATGGCACCAGGTGTTGTTGTTAATAGTACAACCAACAACGGTGATTATGGTACAATGACTGGTACTAGTATGGCAGCTCCTGTTGTCGCAGGTGCAGTTGCAATTGTACATCAACTGTGGCCTTATATGAAAGGTGCTAACATTGCAAAACTGTTATTCCATACTGCTGATAAAGATTTCACAGGGTATAACGAGAATAAACATGGCCAGGGTCTACTTGATTTAGATCAAGCTACTCGTCCTGTAGGTGAATTGCAAATTGCATTAGATGGTAGAACTGGCACAACTTCATCAATCAATGGTAGTATTAACTTCTCGGGCATTGACGGAGGTGCAGTTAGTAGCATTTCAGCAGTTGATGATTTTGACAGAGATTACACGGTTAATCTTAGTGGACTAACAGGTGACTATGAACAGTCAGTTGCATTAATGCAGCACAAGCGCAATGATATTTGGGCAGCAAGATTGGCTGGTATGGAGACTAACAAAGTCGGCAATTATCTAGCAAGTGTGAGCAACAATGGTAATCATGCTATTGGTTATAGCCATAAAGTATTTGACGAGCCTGTACACTTTAATATGAGTTATACTAGCAGTGATTCTAGTCCATGGATTCAAATGTCTGGCATGTGGGGCGAAGTTAAACGTAGTAGAACCCTTGAAGCTAATGTTACTTACGACTTTGATAAGAACACATGGGCTAAAGCAGGTATTATGAACTCTAGCACAGACTTCGAAACTGGAATAGTAACAGAGATAAATGATATCCAGAGTGTTTATGCTGCGGCAGGATATGATAAAAATAACTGGAGTGTATATGGTGGGGTTAAACCTTATGCATTAGGTGGTGATGTTACAATGAAACTTCCTACTAGTGTTGACCGAAATGGTATCATGCACTATTCAACTGTTAAGCAAGATATCAAAACTCCAGTTACTGGATTTGTCGGAGTAAGTCATAACTATACTCATAATCAGCATAGCACTACGTTTACAGGAATTGTTGATTCCGAAAACGATTCATATGCTCGATTCGAATATAAATATGATTTTTGATAAATATTTTAAATATCCTAGGGTTAAATTATGGCCGAAACTAAACCAATAATCGACGACATTCCAAGAACAAAAAAGAATGGGGCTTTCCCTTCTTATGGTAGACGTTCGTCAGATAGACCACTCGGCGATGTTATAGTTGAATGTACTTCTCAAACCAATGAGTTAATCAAAGTTAATGTTGATAAAATGAATGAATATATGATTCATCGCGAAATTCAACTATACGAACGATTACTTACATTACACACAAAAACACAAGGTGAACTTTCTGAACTAAAAGATAAATTAGATATCCTATTAGAAATGCACCAGCCACCGGCGCCACCAAAAATTCGTACTTTAACTAGAACAATTTGGATTGCAATAGGATTAGGATTTAGTGCTATTCTTATTCTTAGTTTAACCCATTTTGAACAAATTCGCCAATATTTCGAATCCTTATAAAATAATTGACTTCTTTTAAAATTGCCTATATAATATAACATATTATATAATAAAGGTGTATTATGAACAAAATTTACTATTCTTGGTCTGATCTCGAAAGCCAAACATTAGATCTAATCAAACAAATTAACCTATCACACTGGAAGCCAGATTACATTGTAGGTATTACACGAGGTGGGTTGCTTCCTGCTAAACTACTATCACAATGGTTTGAAGTTCCTATGTATTCACTGGATGTAAGTTTACGTGACAATACAGATGGCATTGGTCCAGAATCAAATTGCTGGATGGCAGAAGATGCTTTTGGATATGTTCCAACAGAAGAACGTGTCACTGGTGCTGTTGATTTTGAAGTATGTTCTGAACCAGAAAAGCAAAAGAACATTCTTGTAGTTGATGACATCAACGATAGTGGTGCAACTCTTAACTGGATTAAAGAAGACTGGAAGACAAGTTGTTTACCAAGTGATCCTGTATGGGAGACTGTATTTGGTTCTAATGTGCGATTTGCTACACTAGTTAACAACTTCACAAGTGATGCAGATGTAAACTATTATAGCGAAGAAATAAGCAGAGCAGAAGATCCAGATATCTGGATTGTATTTCCTTGGGAAGATTGGTGGAGAAATAATGAGCAAAATTAAAATAGCAGAAATATTTCACAGCTTACAAGGCGAAGGTAAGTTTGTAGGTGTGCCAAGTGTATTCGTAAGAACATTTGGTTGCAACTTTAAATGTCAAGGCTTTGGTATGCCAGTTGATCAAACAAGTGATCACTACCAAGTTGAACTTAGTAGAGAAGCAGATGACATTGCTAAAATCTATAAAGAAAACCCTAACAGATGGAATCATTACGAAGAACTTCCATTGGTTAAAACAGGGTGTGATTCTTATGCATCATGGCATCCGGCTTTTAAAGATTTAAGCCCGATGTTAGAACATGAAGCTATTGTTTATGAAGCAGAACATCAACGTAAAGAACATCATCCATTTGCAGTCAATGATGGTAGCACTCATTTAGTAATTACCGGTGGTGAACCGTTGCTAGGTTGGCAACGTGCGTATCCGGAAATGATTGATGCGTTTGTTGAAAAAGGTTATAAAGACATTACATTTGAAACAAACGGTACACAAGAAATAACAGATGCGTTTGCTGACTATATGTTGTTACAGCAGTTATCCGCAACCAAAACAGCACCACGATATACCTTTAGTGTTAGTGCTAAATTACCAAGTAGTGGCGAACACCAAAAAGATGCATTAAAGCCAGAAGTGGTTGCAAGCTATCAAGCATTTGGCGATGTGTATCTAAAGTTTGTTATTGCTTCCGATTCAGATGCACATTACGCAATCGAATACATTAGATCATACAAGAAAGCTGGCTTCACTGGTGATGTCTATGTTATGCCTTGCGGTGGTGATAGCGAACTGTATAACTACAATGCTCCTAAGGTAGCAGAGTTAGCAATGAAATATGGGTGGAAGTATAGTCCACGACTTCAGGTTGACTTATGGAAAAATGAGTGGGGTACATAATGTGTGATCGTACCAAAGCTGAAGTATTAGCCCGAGAATTATGTATCGAACACTACGGTGCATCTATCGGAGAAGCTAAAGCATTGCGTAACCGTGTTGAAGATAATTGGACACGTTGGATACCAAAATCAATTGAAATCTTAGAAATCCTGGAGAAACATAATGACTGAAGAAGAAAATCCGCATCGTTCAAAACGTTACGAAGGTGATAAGCCTGCTAAAGTAACTTCTTGGATGCCACAAAAATGTGACGAAACCGAGGAATGGATTGATGCTGGCGAAGAGTTTTATGCATTTGATACTAAAGATGGTGAACGCGAAATACTAAGCGAAAAGGGTTACGAGATTCGCTTACTTAAAGGACAGTATCAGGTCCCCAATGAAGAAGATGACCACGACTGGTAAAATAGAAATTCCAGTAATGCGTAAAACTGTGCCGACAATAATAGCACAAGATATCATTGGTGTGCAGCCAATGAGAGGACAGATGCCCAATATGGGAATTATACCACATTACGAATGTTATAGGTTAAAAGGACCTTGGCCTAAGAAGTGCAAAGATACCGGTAAACGTATAATGCCTTATGAGTGGCATTATAAATTAAAGTATGGTGAGTGGGATGAGCGTGGAGAATGGGTAAGCGATAGCTTCCGTATTTGTGCTGAAGCATATACCATGCGAGTATTACAAGGTGATCCACGTGTTCAAAACGTTGAAACTAAACATAACCCTTGGTGGAAAATATAATGGGATATCAACCAATGTCAGACTTAGTTTTTTGGGCCGAAGGTATTGCATGGTTGCCTAAGAAATGTATCGAAACTAACGAATGGATATGGCCCGGACAAAAGTATTATCGAGCAGAGCGTGAAATATCACGTGCCGGCGATTTTGATTTTGGAAGTGAATATAAGTTTTATAGTGAAAAGGGTTATATGCTTAAAGTCTTAACAAACAGCACAAAGGAGTGGTAATGGCAGAGTATCATCCAGAATGGGAAATGAATCCCCCAGACCACGAAGAGTTTAAATTTGATTGGATCGAAGTTAGATGCGATACATTCCGTAGATGTAGTATATCTAATAAATTATTATGGCCTTATCAACGTGTTTACTTTGGAGAACATAGATGCTACGGTTCAATAGAATGGATCCGTAAATGGGTACACAAAGATTATATTGACTTTGAGTTAATGAAATGAAAAGCGATACTAAAGAATACGCAATATTTGGAATGATGCAGAATGGACAATAACGAACTTTATGCTCACTTTGACCATAGCACAGATGATATAACTTACATAGGACCTAAACGAATGTCTTATAAATGGGATAGGAAAACAGCAGTAATACCACATAAATGTTCCGAAACTGGCAAGTGGATTTGGCCAGGACAAACATTCTTCGAAGGTAGTTATGCTGAGTGGGCAGACAATGGCTGGATTAAACATGTTTATACATCTATAACGCCTAAAGCATATACAGCATTAAAGTTAACTGGCACTGATAAAAACGGGTTTAAAATATGAGTGATAATATAGAAGGATGGGACAGAATAGGGTGTGACTGCGATGGCCATGCGGCTCCAAAATGGGAACAAGAGTTAATGGTAACACGTGACTGGCGGATTGTTCGATGCAAGGAAACTAATGAAATAATTTGGCCATTTCAAAAACGTTATTATATCAAAGATACTTACGTTGAGATTACAATGGATGTTGATGCTTATTACAATCACAAAGGTATGATGATACAAAAACTTAAAGGAGAGTTTTAATGGCACCAACAAACCTAGCAGATAGAGATTATGAAGCAATTTACGGTTACTTATATAAAAAAAATTCAGCATTTAGGATCGAACACGTTGTGAATAATAAAGATTTTATGGATAGGGCATACTTTCAATTGAAGAAAGTTTATATTCCCAAACGATGTGCTTTATCCAATGAATGGATGTGGACTGGTACTGAAGCATATTTTGGTATGTATGGAATTAACGGTCCAGCCGGCGAACCACCGCTAATAATCAGAAAGTGGGTTAGTAAAGAAGCATTTATGATGCACCAATTAACCAAATGACTAGTAGATTAAAAGAAAGATTTCACAAACGATATAGAAAATTAAAGGCGACACATATGGCTTGGCCAAACGATATGGAAAGATTAGTAACCGACGATATAACTATTACAGAACTCTGGATGGTTAGGGAACGTATGAAAGCTGGACATTTTAAAGTAATTAAAGACTCTGGCTTTGCAGAGTTTAGTAGTTTCGTTGTTGAATTAAACAGTGGCGAACAATATGAAATCGACGAGTTTGTCGACGAAGTATTAAGCGTAACAAAGGTAAAATAATGTCAACAATAATCGAAGGCGGAGGAAATGACGTGTATTTTAAAAAATATCATGCAGTTTATAGATTTGAACGTCCATGGAAATTTGTACGTTCCACACATGATCAAACTCCCATCTTACCTTGGGAGAAAATATACATAGGCAAGGATTCGTTTGTAATGCCACAAGTTGACAAATATTACTTCACCAAAGAAGAATATATGATGCTTAAACTAAAAGGTGATATATAATACTATGTTAGATTGGCTATTTAAAAAGAAACCAGAAATAAAAGAAGCACCAAAAGAACCTGATTCTATTTCAAAAGAAGAAGCACAAGCAGCAGTGAAAGCCGCTGTTAAAAAGGCAGAAGTAAAAAAGAAAAAGTCGCCTAAAGAGATTGCTACAGAGAAAGGCGAACCTTGGGTTAATATACTAAGCATGGATATCGATCCAGATGATATCGACAGCGGTGCATTTGAATTAGATTGGAACGATAAGTTTATCACTCAATTAATACGCAACGGTTACACCGGAAAAACAGATGTTGACATTGTTGACCAATGGTTCCAGAATGTTTGCCGCAATATTGCATTAGAAGTGTACGAACAAGAACAAGCCGACATTAGTCAAACACCCGAGAACGCAGCAAGATTTCACCAAAAGAAAAATCTAGGTGATGGACGTTCTGAAATATCATGACTATACTTTATGTCAACGGTGACAGCCATAGTGCAGCAGCCGAAGCAGTAAACCCACATGCGTTCGCCGAAGATGATGGACAATACTTTTATATGGGCCGAGCTCCACATCCAGACAACGCCCATGTATCTTGGGGAGCTCAATTAGCATCATTGGCTAAGATGAAGCTACATCTAGCAGCAGAATCTGCATCAAGTAATGATCGTATTATTCGCACTACAAAGGAATGGATTCAAAATCACGACACCTCTAACACATTAATAATTATACAATGGTCTACATGGGAACGAGAAGAATGGCTAATCAACGACACTTATTATCAAGTTAATGCCAGTGGGATAGATATAGTTCCGGATACGCATAAAGAACAATATAAACAATATATTGCGAATGTAAATTGGAATACAAAAACAATTCTAGCACATGAAAAAATATGGGACTTTCACGAATACCTAAATGATTTAAATATCAAACATGTTTTTTTCAATGGTAATAGTCACTTCGGAAAAATTGCATCAACTAAAGAATGGGGTAATAGCTATATTGATCCTTATGATCAATTTGGTACGTTTGATTCTTATCTAAATAAAAATGGATTCCTAAGAGTAACGCCCGATTCATATCATTATGGTCCAGATGCTCATGCAGCCTGGGCTAAACATTTACTGAAATATTTAATTCAAAATAACTTGATCTAATATAGCATTCTTGCTATAATTATATTATGAAATATATACTTGTTGATACTTTGAATACGTTCTTTAGAGCGAAGCATGCCATTAACCCTAGAGCCGATCTCGAAACTAAAGTAGGATTTTGTCTACATGTTTTGTTAGCAGCCATTAACAAAATTCAAAAGAAATTTGACGCCGACCACACTGTTTTTATGTTAGAAGGCAGAAGTTGGCGCAAGGATGTTTACGATCCATACAAAGCAAATCGTACCTTAGAGAAATTAAAGAAAACCGAAGAAGAAATAGAAGAAGATGAGCTATTGTTCGAAGTTTTATCAGATTTTACTAAATACATAGACGAACAGACAAATTGTACTGTTCTTAGGCATCCGCAAGCGGAAGCTGACGATTTAATTGCCCGTTGGATCGCCCTTCATCCGAATGACGATCACATTATTCTCAGTAGTGATAATGACTTTGTTCAATTACTCACTAGTCAAGTTGTGCAATACAATGGTATTACAGACCACACCATATCCCTAGATGGCATTTTAAATGACAAAGGACAGAACCTAGAATTCTCTGTTAAAAGTGACTCGAAGCTTAAAATAGGAAAGCCAGATGAAACTTTTAAACCAGATCCAAATTGGAATAGGTGGTCGTTCTTTCTAAAATGTATGAGGGGCGATCCTTCGGACAACATTTTTTCAGCTTACCCTGGTGTACGGGTTAAAGGTACAAAAAACTCTGTTGGTTTAACAGAAGCATTTGCTGATAAAGAAAAACAAGGCTATGCTTGGAATAACTTAATGTTACAACGCTGGCTAGACCACAACGAAAAAGAACATAAGGTCTTAACAGATTATGAACGTAATGTTCAACTAATTGATTTAACCAAAATACCAATTGAATTAAAACAAGACTTTGATGATTTAATTAAAACATCAATCCAACATAAAGACGTTGGACAAGTCGGAGTTAAATTTTTAAAATTCTGCGGTAAGCACGAGCTTAAGAAGTTAAGTGAACAACCCGATCAATATGGAAGATGGTTGAATAAAACATACCAAGGTGAATTACTCAATGATTAAAGCAAAACCAATAGTTAAAGATCAATTTTGGATCCTTAAAAAAGGTGATAAAAAAGTAGGCGAAGTAAACTCGTCGGAACTAGGATTTAGACTTAATGTAGGTGAACATACTACACATATTAAAACTATTTCAAACTTAAGAGAGAAGTTTGGAATCGAAATGGATTTGACTATTAATCCAACCATTCAAAATGTTACTCATACTGATGTACATGGATATCCCGCAAAGGGCGAAATTTTCAATCCTATATGGGACGTACAAAATAAAATACCATTGTACACACAAAAAGAAAATAGCAAAAGTTTATTTGCTGCCGGTTGGTATCGTGTAAATATACACAACAAAGAGAAAATTGTTTTCTCTCCTAAACTAATTATTTTACAACGCAACCCATACGAAGGCCCTTTTAAAGAAGATCCTTCTAAAAATGAATTTACACACTTATTCGAATGATACATATTAATAATTTCATTGATAAAATCAAAGCACTCGAATCACAAAATAGCAAGAACTTTAATATGTCTATGCGTGAAGCAAAGGACCTTCACGCTGACATAACTAAGTTATTATTAGCCCTACAAGAATTACATTCATCAGCACCCCAACAAAATGTAGATACTATTCAAGTTAAATTCTCCGGCGAAGATTGGTAATAAACTACGCAGTTATTCATAAATATATGTTCATAACGAGACATATATTAATGAGTAGGCCAAAGCCAAAAGTAATTACCGAAATTACAAACAAATCAACATATAAAACAGATCAGGTATTAGCCAGCGACGGAATATGGGCTGTATTCTATGAAGGACAACCAATTAACCTACGAACTCAAAATATGCTAGTACAATATCCTGGTCCAAAATACAAAAAGGTATCATTTAGTAATCAGGGTCATGCTATTAATTTAGCCAAGAAGCTAAACAGACAATTCAAGACCGACCAATTCTCTGTGGTCTTTTTAACACAAGGTGAGCAAATTTTCCCAAAACCAGAAGAAGATTGAAATAACAAAGAATGTCCTTGAACAAGTACCACACATTCAATTAACGCCCGACAGAGCATTAATAAATTGGTGGTTTCACACAAACGGCGGCTTTAGATTATCTCAACATGGTTACCGAATTTTCAACGAACATCTTAAACTAAAAGCATATACATTCGAAGTTCTTCCGTCTGATGCTAATAGTGCAAAATTTCTAATAGATGCAGATAGAAAATTACAATCACCATACTTTATAAACTTTAAAGAGCAATCAATAATAATATTCGGAAGTAAAGAAGCTTCTGCTATAACATTATGCGGTAGCAACGTAAAGGAATATCTTCAAAATTATTGCTAAAAAAGGTTGACAAATCGCGGTTTTCTGCTATAATTACTAAATAAAAGTAAATAAGCATATACTAATATAGTAATAAACTTAGGAGATTTAAAAATGAAATGTAAAGAACCATTTAAAGCAATATTTTATGCAACTGTATTTTTCAGCTCAATCACATACGGTGTTGTAAATGCAGCCGAGGAACCAAATAAATCAATTCCGATAAATGGAGTAAAAAATTCTGAAATGATAGATATATCACCACAGTGGGTTGATTTAGAAAAAGAAATGAAACGAATTAAAGCTCGCAAAGAAAAGAGCTAATATTAAAACCATCAAAGGAGAACTTGACATGAAAACTTTATTTAAAACATTAATTGCAACAACTTTAATCGCATCAGTATCAACTGCTAATGCATTCTGGAACAACGACAATTCAAACTGGTATGGTAACGGCTATAACAACTATAATGGTTATGGCAGCGGCGATGGCAACTTTGATGGAGATGCTAGAGCAGATGGCGATTTTGAATCAGAATTCACATTCACATTCAAAGGTCGTGCTAAAGGCAACGCTCGCACAGATGGACGAGGTTACGCAACTGGTTACGGTGATGGACGCAATAACTGGGATTCATACGGTTATGGTTACTACCAACCAGAAACATATACTTCACCATACGGTAACTACTTACCAGCACACTAAAACCTAAAAAAAAGCCCTACATTTGTAGGGCTTAATTTTATCTCAAATCAAAGAGAATTTACAATGAAATGTTACTATTCGGTAACATTAAATATTTATACTCGTTGACATCTTCGGCAGTTTCTTATAATATACACAATATGAACACAGAATCAAGCCAAACGTATTGGGTCCGAATTTATACAGCAGGACCGCTACAAACAATTGAACAAATCTGTAGAGAGTATGTAACAGAAGTAGGTGCTTGTGTTACTGTAACTCCTACCAAGTACATTTACACCGGCGGAGAAGAAACTGGTGTGATTATTGAGCTTATTAACTATCCAAGGTTTCCAAGTAAAGAAATTGATATTTGGGTATCAGCTGAAACACTAGCAGAGAAAATTATGCTAGGTGCTTGTCAAGGTAGCTACACTTTAATGGATCCTAATAAAAGTTTCTATGTATCACGTAGGGACGAGTTTAGATGAGTTTCTTTAGCTGGTTATTTGGCAATAGAACAAGAAAGGAACTCGGTCAAGACGAATATGTTTGGGGTGATGATCCCATAGATGGTTTCCTTTCTACGGCTACACTATTAATGGATGTTCATGGTACTGAATATACTGTTGCGTTACTTAGAACCAATGAACCAGGGCGTGAGCCTGTAGTAGGTCAAAATAAAGTTATCCCCGGCGGGATGATTGTTAACACTGTAGACAAAAGAATGTGGCTTGTTGATAAAGATGGGATTCCAGTCGAAGTTGAACTAACGTACAAGAATCATTTTGAAAAAGATGTTCTTGACAAAGTTAATTTAGACAGTATAATAGATAATACTAAATAAAAACAAATTACGCCTCGGTGGTGAAATTGGTAGACTTTGCGAGAGTGGCGAAATTCGGTATACGCACTAGACTTAAAATCTAGCGACCTAACGGTCATGGGGGTTCAAGTCCCCCCTCTCGCACCATATACTAAACACAAGCGAATTTAATCGCTTGCATAAATAAAAGTATGGACACAAAAACATATCTTTTATTTGAACAAAAAATAAGACAAGATCATTTAGATCTTAACGAGCCTTGCGTAGAACGCGGAGGCAATAGTACAAACCATAGAGGTGTATTGGCACAATACTTAAATACACCAATATATGGTAGACCTGCAGACTTATGTCATGCTTGTCATAACGATAAATGTTCTAACCCTAAGCACTTGTATTGGGGTACTCGAAAAGAGAACATAGAAGATGCTAAACAAAACGGAACGTGGCAATCAGCCTGGGATCGAAGTGTAGCAAAATATGGTTATGAAGAAGCGTGTAGGCGTAACGGCCGAGGTAATAAGGCAGCAGGCGGAAAAGGTAATAAAGGAAAATCAAAAAGCGAAGAACATCGCAGAAAGATTTCCGAAGGAGTGAAGAGGGCGCAGAAGAATTAGTCTGTCCTGAGGCACCAAATTTTTGTAGACCCATTAATGCAAGTGTCGAAACTTGCAGGGCGTGAGTGACCGCTTACCGTACTATAGGATCGCAACCTGTAGTAATATACAACCGGTAATACAATTTATTTTTAGGAAGGTTACCCAAGCGGCCGACGGGAACTGACTTGAAATCAGTCGAACTAGCGATAGTTCCGAGAGTTCGAATCTCTCACCTTCCTCCATACAATAGAGTATAAGACTATGAACGAGAAATCGGTGTAAACTACGAGATTAATTCTCAAATAAAACTCACTAAGCAACTGCTTAAAGACGTTAAAAACCCCGAACATAAAAAACAATTAGAATCATATTATAAGGGTTTATTAGCGTGTAAAGATTTAATAGATCAATGTAAAAAGGAAAAGTAATGTCAGCAAAATGGCAAAAAGATGTAAAAGGTAAAACTGGTATACAAAAATACTATGTCTCAGGTGTTTCAACAAGTGAACTCCTAAAACACGTTAACGATGAAAACGGCAAGCGTAAAGTAAAGGCTCGCAGAGAACTTACTAAACGCGGTGTTGATTGGGCAGTGAAAGAATCCTAAGTTATCCATAAATATATAGGATATCATAGGAGTTTTATAAAACAATGGCACAGTACGATTACGTTAATCCAAATTGCTTATGTTCAATACAAAGCAAAAAATTAGAAGTCGATAAGGACGTCTTCATCTACTATGTTGATAATGCTAGATCAGTGAGTTTCTTAACTCGTGGTTTAACAGGCGACAGAGTAGACATTCCGTTAAACGGTCAAAATCCTGAATTCGTTGTTAAGAAGTGGTATAACACAACGATGAAAAATTCTTAACAGAATACATAATTAATAAATAAATTTGATTACGCTGGTATAGCTCAGCAGGCAGAGCACCTCACTTATTCGAGATGATAGTGTCTCAAATACTAGGGTTTAGAAATAGACCCTAGACTAGGAGTTACTACTCCAAAGAGTAATGAGGATGTCGTTGGTTCGATTCCGACTACCAGCTCCATATATTAATACACCCTCTGGGGTGTATTTTTTTTGATATATTGGCATGGCGGCATTTTTATATCAAATGCATAAATATTACTATGAATACTTATACACCGTACACATATCTAATAGGATGGACTAGATATAATAAATGGTACTATGGATCACGTACTGCTAAAAAGAATAATTGTTTATATGAGAGTGGGTGTCATCCTGATGATTTATTAAAAACATATTTTACATCATCTAATAGAGTATTAGATATGATTAAATTATATGGTAATCCAGATGTTGTTGAAATAAGAAAAACTTTCCCAAACAATCCAAAAAAAGCTCTACGTTGGGAAGGCAAGGTACTTAAAAGATTAAAAATAGGACCAAAAGAACACTGGCTTAACGATGGATACTTACATAATGTTCCAAATAGCTGGGCAAATAAATCTAAAGAAGAAAGAAGAAAACATGGTCAAAATATAGCAGAGTCACAAATTAAAAAAGGTGTTCATAATTTTTTAAAGAAAAATAGAAAAGGAAAAATGGGTAACGAGTTTGATTCTAAGTCTGCTAGAGAAACTTCATTAAGGCGTATGAAAAACGGAACAAACCCATTTTGTAAATTATGTTGTGTTGATCAGGAAGGCAATATAATCTGGACAGATAAAGAAAAATATTACGATCAAAAACATACAGGTAAATTAGTTATGAATTCGTCAAAAGAAGGCAAACGTAGATTAGCGGAGAAAAAACAATGAGCGGTTCTTGGATAGGAGGCAAAGGATCTAAACGCAGAAAAGAGGATCCTAAGAAATTTAGCGAAGGCTTTGATCTTATTTGGGGCAAAAAGAAGCAAGAACAGAAAAAACCTAAAAAGGGTTAAATAATTTATTATTAATCATTATAAATGTTTATTGTTCATTCCGATAAATATATTATAATTGCAGGTAATAAAATTATAATGTCTACAGACCAATCAGATAAAGAAAGATTAATTAGGTTAGAAGAACGAGTTCTGTCACTTCAGACCGAAGTCGGAAAACTCAATGAATCTATCTCCAATATAAATTCATCAATTAGAACCAATGAACTTTTAGTGTCAAATAACAGTTTAACTATCAGCAAAGGCGAACGTTTATTTTGGATAGTGATATCTGGTGTTGTGGGTTTAGTAATTTGGTTATTACAACATAGTGTAGGAAAATAAATTTTAGAGTTATTTTATGGATCTTTATAATTATAGAGCAAAAATAGTACGAGTAGTCGACGGTGATACAGTTGATGTCGATTTTGATTTAGGATTTGATACATGGATCAAAAATCAACGTGTTCGGTTAAATGGAGTTGATACTCCAGAGGTTCGTACAAGAGATTTAATGGAAAAAGATGCTGGGTTACTAGCAAAAGACAAAGTAGAAGAATTTTTACCAGTTGATAGCTGGTGTGTAGTGCAAACAGAATTAAAAGACAAAGACAAATATGGACGAGTCCTCGGCACATTTTGGGTAGACGACACAAACGTTAATCAATACCTAATTGATAACAATTATGCAGTTTCATATCACGGACAAAGCAAAACACTAGTAGAAGCCGCACATCAAAAGAACTATAGCATTTTACGTCAACGCGGTGAAATCGACGGAATTATCGAATAATTTTGTAAGTCATTGATTTTAAAAAGAATAATTATTTAAGCACTTCCACGTAAGTGCTTGTTTCTTAAAGGGTTTTTTATAAAACCCTATTTTTTTGGGTCATTTTTGCGGTTCTGTGTACAATGTGACACGTTATGCAGTAAAAAAGACAAAAATTTTGTAAGTCATTGATTCACTGTAAAATAATCATTTTAATTTCAGCAGGTTACGTCACTCGTTGCATATCCAAAATCTTTTTTACAGAAAACGGTTGACATTTTGGCTCAGATCTCCTATAATATGCACATAGTTAGGAATTAGGAGGTATTTACTCCAATGCACAATTGATATGGTAGGGGCCTAAAACCCCGGCTCACAAGAGCAATCCTAGTTACACCTCCCAATACTAGGTACAGGATTTTTAAATTAGGGGTTGACATTTTGGACAACCCTGTTATAATACACAAACTTTCGAAATTAACTTAAAGGTACATACATGGCTAAATTTGTAAAGATTACTGCTCGTGACGAAGATGGTGAATTTTCATACACTGGACAGTTAATTAAAGAAAGTAAAGACGGTGCGCTGATTCGTACCGGTATCGCTGAAATGTTTTTTCCAAAAGGAGACTATGATATGTCTAACGCTCGTAAACCCCGTAATTTTAACGCTACCGTAGAAACAGCCGCTGAGGTTGTTGCTGAAGCAAAAACCAAACAGCCGCGCAAAACTGCAAAGGCTTCCAAAGCTAAACGTGTTACTAAGATTGACACCGCTGTTAACCTTATTGTCGCGTTTAAGAAAGACAATGCAGAAGCTTCACGCCAGGAACTTATCCATCACCTTATGGATAACATTGACGGCATGAACGACAAAGTTCGCGCTTCTTCACTTTACCAGGCTGCTATTAAGCGAGTCTAATCCAAATTGAGGTGAGCCTGGGACCAGGAGTCCCCCACGAGAGAGATGTAAGCCTACCACCTGGTAGCATTAGGCTCACCCTTCCTGGAGAATAACAATGTCCGAACAGTTACTTTCACGCATAGAGAATATGAATATAGCACAAGAGCTTGAATTCAATATGTGCAATGACGGTGGTGCTATGGTTGAACGTACTGCTGAAAACTGTTGGGTATTATATGAAATCCCTTTGTACGGTGGTGAGCCACAAGCAGAAGGACATTATGAATCTCATCAGTTAGAAGATATGATCGAAACTGCATTATCTTGGACATAACGATGATTAATAAAATTCAAATCGCTGCATTAATACTCATTAATACTATTTTGTTGAGTGCATTTGTGCAAGTTATTCTCCACAACGGATTTGGTATGCCACTATGACTGACTTACTATTAAGCATTATCGCGTTACTGTTGTTCTGGATTGGTTACAATACAAATCAGATAGGCAAAACAATGGTAGACATTGCTAACATGAAAGCAACTGTTGACGGTAAAGCACAGGCAGCTCGTATAGAGATTGCAGAGATATTAAGGAATAAACAATGAACATCGAGATTGGTATTGCAGAGATATTAAGTATTATATCAATTATTTTTTCATTAAATGTATTATTATGAATATCGGACAGTTATTAACTTATTGGACTACCAAAGGTCTAGTTGTTGAGTCCGAACTGTTATACGAAGGACGTTCACATAGCGGAAACGAGTTCAAAGTTTACCACTATTCTGTTACCAAGAAACACATAGGCAACTTCGCAGAATTGGTCGTTAAAACTAATTTCTATGGCGAGCCAACTAGGTTGATCCATGCTACTATCTTTCATGATTTAATTGGTAGTGGCACACCAAGAGCATTTATTGAAAATGCTAACTTAGGAAAACTAGAGGATTATGTAGGATGAGTATTGTTGATTGGAAAACAAAAACAGACCTGTCGCAGGTTAATTTCAATACTGATCCTGAGGTTACATTCGCAATGTTGTCGGGTGATCTGGACAAAAAGTGGGAAGGTAAAATTCTACCTAAGAAAAGAATAATTAAACTTAGAAATACTTACAGTTCGAATATCTTAATTACAATCGATCAAACTGCTTTTGTCCAGTCAGCTAAACCAAGGTTTAAAATGTCTGCAAATGGACCTATTAGGATGACCATTGATGAGCATCATGCTATGACATTAGCGGTGCGCGAAGCTATTCAAGTTTATGAGCAACTGTTTTGATATGAGAGATTATGTAATGGAAGATTCTGAATTACAATATCGTGTTGAGGTATCTGATGAATTCATGAATCTCGAATGGACAGATACTCCGTACTTTGAATGGTGCAAGAGACACACCGGCGGTAACTGGGATATGCTGAGACTAATCCACGGAAGGGTTCGTGTAAAGTTTGCTTTAGAAGAAGATGCAATGCTCTTCAAACTTAAATTCGGTTAGATTATGATAGCATCAGACGACATAAAAGAAGCATTAGCATCAATTGGGTTCGAAGCTGAAGATATATCTCCAGAGGACGATCCTGCTTACACGTTATTCAAGAATAAAGATGGTTACTTTTTTGATGTGTGTTTATGCAAAGAAGTTCAATCATTTTCATTGGGCGAAGTGTTAGAGCAAATTATGGCTTCTGACAATACAGCGGAAGAATAATTATGCCCACAGCATTTGACGGTACCAAGGTTCCAATATTCTTAGATCCGCTACCTTGTGGTGGAATACCGAAATTTGATAATGATAGTGGTTATGCTTATCGTTGTAATGTATGTGGTGCAGTAATAGGCAGCATTGGTATGCCGCGCGATTGCGCCGAGATGGTTCTTGAGAAAGAACAGAAAGAACAAGTATGGAAGGCTATAGCAGAATGAAATTTAAAATGAAACATCCAATCGGCAGTTACTTTCTTGAGATTATTATGGTAATCTCCCTAATAGTTATTGCGGGATCAGAGTGGTATTTGTTATCATGAGCGGTTGGTTAATTGCATTAACAGGTTTGATTTATACCTACGTTTTTATAGATCAACTTATGCGCGGTAATATGGGAATGGGCATTGCGTATGCAGGTTATGCTTTTTCTAATATCGGCCTTTATATGTTAGCATCTAAGTAGTTTTGTTCTATATAAACTAAGTCAGGAAAAACTTCGCGCCAGTTAGTATTACGTCTGCGATCTAATTCATCTAGGTATGTTATACAATTTTCAAACTGTTCTTTATTGAACTCAGTTCTTCGTTTTGTTTTGTTAATGAAACCAACCATTTGTTTATATGTTTCTTCTTCATCCCAGTTACTAGTCGGCATTGCTGCAAGAATTTCGTCAAATACATCATCCCAATAACCCTTAGGCCATATTTCGGCGTCGAGCCACGGAAACCCTGTTACCTTTTGATGATAATGGCCAATCAATGATCGTTTCTTTCTCCATTCGGCTAATTTTGCGAATAGTAAAGGCATAGAACGAATTCCTAATCCTGTAACTGTTTGATTTATATTAACACGCAACCAATATTCTTCTTGCTCTACTAACCAATTCATGTTTGATTCGAATAAATCTAAATTAATACCAGAACGTATATAGGCCTGTTCTTCACCCCAGGTATCAATACTAGCAGTTAAGTCAAAGCGTTTAATTTTTCCTTCGTCGACATATCGTTTAAATGTCATTAAATAGTCTTGAAATAATTTTTTATCAATGCTTAAATTAGATACCACATTAATTTCAATATTTGGATTTGGATGTGTGTCAAAGAATTCTACTAAATTTTTAAATTCATCCTGTAAGAAAGTTTCACCACCTAATATATGCAAACGTTCTAACTTAACGTAATTTGTTTCTAACCACTTCCAAAAACCTTCTACTAGTTTATCATAATGCTCAATTCTGTCAGAGGCTCCTGGGCGATCGGATCTTTTACTGTATATGTTACCAAGTACAGGAAACTCACCATATGTATCAAACTCTTTCTTAATGCGTGAGCTATTTGTTGGTCGACAATAAATGCATCTCATATTACATGTAGTAGATAAAAATACTTCAAGAATACGAGGTGTTACATTAATAGCAGTCGGGTCATCGTCTAGTTCTGGTGGAACTTGATTTGGAATTTTTAAATGAAATAATCTGTCTGAATCACCACCAAGTTTTTCAACTTTTTCGCAATATTCACAACCACCTTCACTTGGCCATATACCATTTAACATTTTTGTTCTTTGTTCTAATTTTTGTTTGGTATTATGAAAATTTTCAAAATCATCTGGATTGATTGTATGTCTAATGCATCTATGACAGCTTGCAGTGGTTCCTTCTGTTAGCCACAATGTGCTCCAGGTCCATTTTAATTTACAAGCCGGAGTTGTTTTAATAGGAAAAAATTTATCGGTCATATTGGATATTTACCACCTAAAACACTTGTGTATTAAATACATGTAGTATATAATTACTACATCATGAGCAAAAATATATGACTCCACAAGAAATTGCAGAATACAAAGCCAACTGGAAACCAGGCTTTATAGTTAAATTACACAGTGATTTAGATTGGAAAGGTAAAGATTGGTGTCGCAAGAACTTAGAAAGACACCAATGGAGTATGTCCTCATATACGGATATATATGAGCATACATTTCATTTCGAAAACGAAGAAGACTATATTGAGTTTTTAACTGCCGCGCAAGCAGACTTTGACTAATTTCGACTTGGAATTAGTTAGAATTTAATTTATTTGATAACTACGAATGTATTCGTAATGTTAGGCCTAGCCTAATCTGTTAACTGCATGAGAATGAGATGATCTTTAAACCATCATATTGGGAATCCGAACCAGACTTTGAAATCGAAGTCGAAACACAAAACAATCACACTAAAACATTTCAAACTAAAATCAAAGATAATAGATATGATCGGTATGGCGAATACGACGATGACCATATAGATCAAGATTATTAATTTCTCCAAAAAATTTGACGCATATTAGTATTAGGCTATATACTTGTGTTTTTATTACAACTTGTAGCAATTCTGCTACATTAGTATAAATACTAATCGATATTAGTAATATTACTGATATTAAAAATTTGGAGAAATTTACAATGAAGAAAACTTTTATCGCAGCGGCTATCGCTGCATTAATTTCAGCGCCAGTGGCTGCTGATGTAACTGTATCAGGTACAGTCGAGCAAGAAGTTATTTTTGCTGATGGTGATTCTGTAACTCGTAACACTGATGTCGTTTCGGGTGATTCTGAAATCGTTTTTTCTGGTTCAGAAGACTTAGGTAACGGCAACTCTGCATTTTTCAAAATGTCAATGGGTGTTAACAGCGAAGGCGCAGGTTCTGCAACAGCATCAAAAGATATGTATGTTGGCTTAGCTGGTGAGTTTGGTTCTGTACAAGTTGGTCAATTCTTTGGCTTAATCGGTACTGCTTCAGACAAAACTGTTGACGTATATGAAACTTCGTTGGGCTTAGACGTTAATAACAGTGGTCGCGTAGCAAATGCTGCCGCTTATACAACTCCATCGTTCGGTGGTATCCAAGGTACTATCGCTATGGTATCTAACGGTGCAGCCGGCGAAGAATACGCTGATGCATTGCAGTACATGGTTTCATATAATACAGACGATTTATATGTTGCTGGTGTTTTATCCAATGATGAAGCTACAGACGACAAAGTTTATTTCTTAGGCGCTCGCGCTTCAATGGGTGACTTTGGTTTAGGTGGTGGTTTTGAACGCCAGGATCCTACCGTAGGTGCAGAAAGTGATCTTTGGATTGTTGGTGGTGATTACACATTTGGTAATAACGTAGCTACAATTGGCTACCAAGATGAAGATGGTTCTGGTAATACATGGGCTGCTGAGTTAAAACATAGCTTCAGCAAGCGTACATCTGTGTATGGTGCTTACCAAGTATTTGAAGCAGATGCAGTAGATTCAGACACTAATACATTTGGTGCTGGTATCCGCCACAACTTTTAATAATAATTAAAATTATAAAAAGAATCCTCGTTATTACAACGGGGATTTTTTTTGACTAAATAACCATGCAGCGCCGAAATTCTTCGACGTCGGAAAAACATGACGCTTAGGGTTCAACCCTTTTACTATCTTAGATAGAACGCCATCCGTACGCATACTTCTTGCAAGCAATACATTATTTTTATATAATAAAATCTATGCTTGAACTTATAATAACTGCATTGTCAGGTATCCTATTAGGTATCTTTACAGGACTGTTGCCGGCACTACCGGTTTATACAGGTCCCTTTGTTTTATACTATTTTTACAATGACTTACCTCTCGAACATTTATTAGTATTCTGGTTTGCTGTTGTTTCTGGTAGTCAATTCTTTGGTAGTATTGCAACTATTACCACTAGGATCCCTGGCGAAGAAAGTTCATTGATTTATATTAACCATTTGGATAAATTTTCGTTAAACGAAAAAAATATACTGTTACATAATACAGCATTTGGCAGTCTTATTGCTGGGTTAATTGCTGTTGCATTTATGTATGTTTTTATTCATTCTGTTAACTTTGAGGTATTACCTTGGTTATCAAGTGTATGGGTAGAGATTACCATCTACACCTTGGCCATTATCGGATTCTTCTTTATGAATCAAAAATATTGGTGGACACTATTACTGTTAACATTAGGTATATTAATCGGGCCGCGTAATAACTACGCATTACCAGACTTATGGTATCAACTTCAATACTATGTACAAGGACATACTTTTTATATGCTTGTCCTCGGTACATTGCTTATACCACAAGTAGTATTCTCAAATCACGACTCAGCGAAAACAACTGGTCATTTTAAAGCAAAACGATCTAAACCATTTGCATATATTTTAAGTTTAAAGTCATCATTTATAGGCATGATATCTGGATTAATACCCGGACCTAGTGCTAGTGTGGCTGCTATTGCTGCTTATAAGGCTGCGGGCAAGAATAATAAACATAGAGTTCTTGCTGCCGAAACAGCAAATAATAGTGCCGTATTAACTAGCGCAATACCATTATTAGTATTAGGATTACCAATTAATCAAAATACATTAATAATGTCAAACTTAATGGATTTAAAAGGGTTAACAATAACTGAATGGTTATTCGAAGAAAGTATCATTTCTGGATTATCAGTTATTGACATAACTTTGTTATCTGTTATAATGTGTTTATTAATATTCTATATACTCAGCACACATCTGATTAACTGGTATGTAGCTATAATTGCAACCATACATCATCGTATGCGTTTTATATTGATTGTTATTCTGTCTGGTCTTATTGCATTAGATGTGACAAACAATGATATCACTATAACTGCATATATGACGATGCTTGCTGGTTTTACAGCATTTGGATTTTTATTAAAAAAATATGATGTTAGTCCTTTACCATTCTTGTTTGCTGCCATTTTAGGTAATAAACTTGTATGGTCTTATATACAACTTTTTACAATTTATTAACTATGAAAAAACTATTACTTTCACTTTTATTAATTTCTGGTAGTGCATCAGCACTATGGAACAATGACGATGATATCACAATTGTTAACCCAAGCAACAAAGCAAGCCCTGCAAGTGTTTTTGCTCATGCGTACAAAGAAGCAGTAGATGGTAAATTCTACCAAGCTAGTTCTTGCGAAGATGCAGGCGCAAAATTCAACAAAACAAAAAATGCCGTTATGATTTATAACAGCTCAGTGGAGTTTGCTGCTCGTAACAAAGGGTTAGATTGTACACTTAAAGGCCAAACTGCTAAGAATGTGGTTTTTGTAGGCCAGACATATATGTACATTTGTCGCTTACCTGGATCAACAGAAGAATTTAACAGTAAAGAAAACACACTAGGTATGGCATCAATGTATGCTGTAGAGAAACACGAAAACCAATTCAAGAACAATGGAGCTAATGTGAAGATTGTTCCTTACGGTGGTTCAAAAGGTGTACTTAAAGCTCTACGTGCAGGTGACATCGACTTGGGTTGGATGGGTTCTGGTCTTGCTAAGAAACAAGGCAACAAGTTAGATTGTTTATACAGTACTAACCCAGCAGACGATAACTTCATCGGTAAAACTGTTGCTAAGAAAATTCCAGACTTCCGTATTACTTACGTTGTCTACACTAACGCAACAGACCCAAAAGTATTAGAAAAACTAAGCTCTGTTGAAAACAGTGAATCGTTCAACAAATACATGAACAAAAGCCTTGTAACTGGTTCTTGGGATATTACACAAGAAAAAGTAGACGGTGTTCTTGATTATGTCGATTTAATGGAAAACACTTGGGCTAAGTAATGTCTGAATACCTATATCACAATAAGGGTGTTTATTCTTGTAATGGGAAACCATTTCTAAATAAACTTGATGCAATTCTCGAAGCTAACCAAAACCCTGATTGTGGTATAGGGTGGGACTACCATGACAAAATATTCGGGTCGCATAAATGGGATGCAGAACCCGAAGCATCACTGGAAGATTTATATAAAGCAAGAGCTTTGCAACTTAGAGAAGCATATGATCATCTAGTACTATTTTATAGTGGCGGTGTTGATAGCTGGTATATCTTAAAAACATTCATTGACAATGATATTAAGCTAGACGAGATCTATATGTTTGGTGCATTTAAAGCAGAAGAAAAAATGCATTCTAAACTAAGTTACGATCGTAATCCTGGATACTATACTAGAGAGATCAAGCAATCATTACCATTATTAAAAAAACTAGTTGCAGAAAAAGACATCAAGCTAAATGTATTTGATTGGACTGATCATATTCTTAAAGGGACAGAAGACCTAGACTGGTTTTGGACTGCTGGTGTACGATTTGATCCGACATGCATGGTTCGCAGTAAATTCCATAAAATCTTCAGAGAACATTCTGAATTGTTACACAAAGGCAAGAAGGTTGGATTTGTGTATGGAGTAGACAAGCCAAGACTGTTAAGAGATGATAATTCAATATATTTCGCTTTCTTAGATGTTATTATGACAACCGGAACATTACCAACTAATGACATTCTAGGAGAGTATTGGGAGAATGATGAGTATTTTTATTGGACTCCTAATATGCCTGAGATTGCAATTAAACAAAGTCACACAATTGTCAACTGGCTTAACAAATTCAACAAAACCCATTTAATTAAACATATGAGTAATATTTCTTCATTCCATGATGAGGATTATTACAGAGAAGTTAATAAAGCAATATACCCTAAGTGGGATCCTAAAACCTGGCAAATTAAAAAACCTACAGGTGCTATTTACAATGAGCTGTCTAAATGGTTTTTCGACGGTGATTTTGAGGAACGTATCCGCTGGGAATCTACCCTGTGGGAATTGGAGCGAGTATGCGGAAAACAGTGGTTTAACGAAAATTCTGTGTCAAAAGGGCTCCGCGGACACCTTAGTCCCATGTATAAAATCGCAAATTATTCAATAAATCCAGCAATTTCAACAACTTAAAACCGCAAAAATTTGAAAAAAGAGGTTGACCTTTTGGCTCAGATCTCCTATAATATGCACATAGTTAGGAAATAGGAAGATTTATGCAAATTCTTAAGGAAACTACTGATTGGAGCAATGCAGGGTATAACGTTCCAAATCACACTTATGTATTAAATGGTGACCGTTGCATAGGCATGGTACAAGATAATGGTATTATGCAGAAATTCCATCGTCCATGTAAGTTCTACAAAAAGAACAGAACTTTCAAGAAAGTACAGGACAAAAAAATTACTGAATTTTTCACAGAAACTTGTTGACAGTTTCTAATTTATCACTTATACTTATTTCAGACAGTTAGGAAACAAAGGAGAAAAATATGTCAGACGCAAGAACCCTTACTAGTACCGAAGTTAAAACTTCACTGAAACGTTGTTTTACTTCTAAACGTCCTGCTTTTATTTGGGGACCTCCAGGTATTGGTAAATCAGAACTTGTCGAAGGTATTGCCGCCGAAGATGGCGCCCACGTAATTGACCTTCGCTTGTCACAGATGGAACCAACAGATTTGCGTGGTATTCCATACTACAACAAAGACTTAGGTATGATGGATTGGGCTCAGCCTGTTGATCTTCCAACAGAAGAAGAAGCTTCTCAATACCCATACGTTATTTTATTCTTAGACGAATGTAACTCAGGTGCGCCATCTGTAATGGCTGCCGCTTATCAGCTGGTACTGAACCGCAAGGTTGGTAAGTATCATCTTCCAGACAATGTTGTAATTGTTGCCGCTGGTAACCGTGAGTCGGACAAAGGTGTTACTTATCGTATGCCAATGCCACTTGCTAACCGCTTCGTTCACTTTGAAATGAAAGTGGATTACGAGAGCTGGTTGGATTGGGCTGTTGACAACAAAATCCACCAGGACGTTGTTGGTTACATTTCTTTCGCTAAAAACGACCTGTACGACTTTGATGCTAAATCAAGCTCACGTTCGTTTGCTACTCCACGTTCATGGACCTTTGTGTCAGAGCTTATCGAAGATGAAGCTGATCACAATACCATGACTAACCTGGTATCGGGTGCAGTTGGTGAAGGTCTTGCTGTGAAGTTTATGGCACACCGCAAGGTTGCTTCTAAAATGCCTCGTCCAGAAGATATCCTTTCTGGTAAGGTTAAAGACCTGGAAGTTAAAGAAATTTCAGCAATGTACTCACTGGTAACTTCTATGTGCTACGAGCTGAAAGATGCTATCGACAACGATGTAGATGACAAAACCTTCCACGAGATGGCTGATAACTTCTTTGGTTTCATGATGAAGAACTTCGAAACCGAACTGGTTATTATGGGTGCGCGAGTTGCATTGACTACTTACAACCTGCCATTCAAACCTACCAAGTTGAAGAACTTTGATAAGTTCCACAAACGTTACGGTAAATATATCCTGAACGCTAACAGCTAATTAGACGGGGGCTACGGCCCCCTTACTGTTATGACCCTTGCTGTTATGAACTTAAAAAAACTCCGAGAAGAAGTGCATTAGGAATCTGTAGACGGTACTAGATACCTTATTAAGGACCTAACAGATGATCATTTAAAGAATATTCTTAATTGGATATTTTATGTTATGGAAGAAAACTACCATGATTCAATACGCAACCTGCTACTAGCAGAAGCAAATTACCGTAAAATGATGAATTTTGCCACCCAAAAACCAGTAATTTGTAAGGATAAAGATGGATATTATCAACTAAATCAATAGGTTACAGCTAAAATAAAGGTTGACCACCTGGTGGTATTTTGCTATAATATACATATAGTTAGGAAAAAGGAACAAAAATGTCAAACACAGATACAGCAAACAAAGATTTAGAGAAGAAATTTGCCGAGCTTATCGGTCCTACTGATCCTAAAGTAGACTTAGATGCAAGAGAAAAACTTATTTCAGCTCGTGTAGGTTTGCTTCTTAATGCACCGTTCTTTGGTAACATGGCTACTAGGCTTCAACTTACCAATGCAGATGATTGGTTAACTACTGCCGCAACAGACGGTAGAAAATTCTACTACAATTCACGATTCATTAATATGCTTCGTACCAAGGAACTTGAATTCCTTTTTGGACACGAGGTACTTCATTGCTGTTATGATCACTTTGGTAGACGTGGTTCGCGTGATCCGCAGTTGTGGAACATTGCAGACGACTACTGTGTTAACGCTGACCTTAAGAAGCATAACGTAGGTGAAATGATTACTACCGTTCCTGCTTTGTATGAACGCAAATATAAAGGTATGTCTGCAGAAGAAGTGTACGATGATCTGTATGAAAATGCAGAAAAAATCGACATGCAACAATTAATGGATCAGGTCTTTGACGAACACCTTGACGGTGATGGTGATGATGGTCAGGGTTCAGGCCAGGGTGGCAATGATCAAAGTGGCGAAGGTAAGTCTGGCCCAGATGCATTAACCGAAGAAGAAAAGAAACAGATCCGAGATGAAATTAAAGAAGCAATGCTAACGGCTGCCGAAGCCGCTGGTGCTGGTAATGTTCCCGGTAACGTTAAGAAAATGATTAAGGATCTTACTGAGCCACAGATGGATTGGCGTGAACTTCTTGATATGACTCTTACTAGTGCAATCAAAGACGATTATTCATTCATGCGTCCTTCACGTAAAAGCTGGCACATGGATGCTATTATGCCAGGACAGACTCCAGGTGAAGAAGTTGACATTGCGGTAGCTGTTGATACTTCTGGTTCTATTAGCCAGACTATGCTTATGGACTTCCTAAGCGAGGTACAGGGCTGTATGGAATCATTTACTGCATACAAGATCCACTTGTTCTGTTTTGATACTAACTACCATAACCCAATGGACTTCACTAGCGATGATATCAGTGATATTACCGACTATGAACTTGGTGGCTTTGGTGGTACTGACTTTAAGGCTATTTTCGAACACTTGAAAGAGGACGATATTGTCCCTGAGCGTTTAGTAGTATTCACAGATGGTTACCCATGGGATACCTGGGGTGATCCAGACTACTGTGATACACTTTGGATTATTCATGGTAATAAAACTATCGAAGCACCATTTGGTGTAACTAGTTATTATGAAGAACTTGCAGACAAGAAGGCTGCATAACAGGTTAGATGTTCTGAGAGCTTCCGCACCTCCTTTAACCTAACTATTCTCAGAGCATCAGGGGGACTTCGGTCCCCCTTCTTATTTAAAGGATGATAAAATGATACTAATAACAAAAACATCATGCAATGACAATAACCAAGAAGATACTTACCTTATTACTGTTAACTGTCTAAGATTAGGTGAATTCAAACATAAACGAGACCCTGATGCAGATGCGTGTGGACTGGCGCAAGCATTAAGGGCTGCCGCTGATGCTGTAGAGTTAAAGTCATCAACCTTTAGCGAAGATGTTATAGAGATGTTACGAATAGAAGAATCATAATGTCAATATATTATAAAACACCAATACAACATAAAGGGAAAGCTGTCGCAAGGCATAGCAACGAACCTAACACCATTTCTGCTATGGATACGTTGGCATGGACAGATGTTCCGTTTACTAAAGGGGAATACAAATCAGCAATGCTAGGTGAAATGGCCGAATGGATGCGTACTAACTTAGAGCCTGGTTCGTTTTATGTTAGCATGACAGCAATAAGGTTTAAATATGAACAGGATGCTACGGCATTCCTATTAAGATTTTTATAGAGAAAAATTATATGCGCCGTTAATGGCGGATAAATATCCATAATAACATAATCATTACAGGAGAAAAACAAATGAAAGATGATGTTGCAACAGAAGAAAACGTAGCAGAAGAAGCTACTGAAGCACAAGCAGGTGTTCAATTGAGCATTGGTGACCTAGCAAATATGCGTCAGATCCTTGACGTTGCTACACAACGCGGTGCTTTCAAGGCTGACGAATTGGCAGTTGTAGGTAGTACTTACAATCGCTTAAATGCTTTCTTAGCAGGTGTTCAGGCACAGGTTAATGCTACTGCTGAAGGTGAAGCAGAAGACTCTACAGAGGAGTAATTACATGTTTGTAAAGCACATTGGTAAACATAATAACCGTAAGGTTGCAATCGTTTTTCGTCAAGTTCCAGACGAAGAACATATGGCGTTGGTTTGTTATACAGAAACAATCCCGTCATCTATTCACGATTCACTTATGAATGTAATTGAATCCGAAGTTGGACAAAATACAGATGATTTATCTGAGGTATTACACCGTAACTTCTTACCAGACGGTCGTGGCATCTTAGAAGCACTTCATAAAGAAGGTATGCTTAAAAAGGTTCCTACTAGTCAGGTAATTGTTACACCCAATGCCGAAAGTCATGTTCGTTTAGATGAACTTAATACTATCATCAATGATTTGAAAACTGGTAATGAAGCTGCTGATAAAATGCGTGAGCTTGATGAAAACGCTGGTATGATTGATCCATTAACACAAAAGAAACAAGTTAATGAAGCAGTTGAACCAGTAGCCGAAGTTCCACCAATGGCAGCCGCTGAAGGTGTATTAGATGATGGTGCTATTGCAGCAAATCTAATAGAGCAAAGTAAAGCAATGGCTGCCGAAGCCGAACGTTTACAAGAAGAAGCATACGCATTAGATCCATCTCTTAAACCTAAGAAGGTTACTAAGAAAAAAGCTACTCGCAAGAAAGCAACTTCTAAAAAGAAAGCAACTGCTAAAAAAGCAACCACTGAATAATAGGACCCACTACAATGAGCGATATACTTATTGAGCAGTGGGAGAATATTATTAAAGACATTGAAAAAACTAATGTGCCTTCAAACTGTATTCATCGTCTAGTGTTAAAGCTAGACGGTGAATCATCACCAACACAAAAAACAATTAACATTAATAAACTACGAAAGCAAGGTGTGTCATCTGATGATATAGATGTTATCATTGACATGAATCTAGCAGAGTTTCAACATCATATTAAACGAGTTGATATGTTTGTCGATGTTAAGGCTGTTGCTAGTTTGGTGCAACCAATTACAGATAAACTATTAAAATTATGAAAGCAATATTCGCATGTGACGACAAAGGTGGTATAGGTAAGGATGGTGGAATACCTTGGCCTAAGTCTGACAGTGACCTACAACGTTTTAAAGATTTAACTATCAATGGTATTGTTGTAATGGGTCGCGGCACCTGGGAATCTAAAGGTATGCCAAAGCCATTACCTAAAAGACGTAATGTTGTTATTAGTAGCACTGAAATTGATTTGCCAAACGATGTTATTAGATTCCCTAATACAGATATGTTAATAGGTACACCAACTGCTTGGATCATTGGTGGTGGTGTATTAATTAACAGTTTATTACCAAAAATAGATCAAATCTACATGTCACGTTTCGATGGCGACTATGATTGTGATACTAGCGTAGATTTAGATTACATCAAGGAACATTTCGATGTTAGACATCAAGAAACTGCTCCTGATCATATATTCCAAGTTCTAACAAGAAAACAAGAAGAAGAATGAAATCATACTTAGAATCATTACAACACATATTAATGAATGGTACTATCAGAACTGATAGAACTAATACAGGTACTAAAGGAGTATTTGGGTTACAAACCAGATACGATTTAAAGAAATCTTTCCCAGCAGTTACAACTAAACGGTTGGCCTGGAAGGCTGTAGTAAGCGAGCTTCTTTGGTTCATCGAAGGTTCAGGCGATGAACGCAGACTTGCAGAGATTTTACACGATTCACGAGACAGCGAAAAACGTACCATTTGGACTGATAATGCCGAAGCCGATTATTGGAAAGGTTCAAATGGAGACTTAGGTCGGATTTATGGTGTACAATGGCGTAGTTGGCAAACATTTCATCCTTTGGCACATAGCGAAGGTGTTGATGATTTACGAGTAGGAAAAATCGAAACTGTTGATCAGTTACAGAATTTAATCGACGGTATTAAGTCTGACCCAACAGGACGTAGACATATATTAACAGCGTGGAATCCAGGTGAGTTAGATCAAATGGCTTTACCACCATGTCATATTATGTCACAGTTTTACGTTACTCCTTATACATTAGAAGAACGTATGGCAATGTTCCGCGAAGAATATCCTACTGTTTGCGGTGATATTAACGGTTACTTTGATAAGGAAGCAATGTGTAACGAGTATAACATTCCTAAGGGAAAACTTAGTTGCCAAATGTATCAACGTTCAGCTGATATGTTCTTAGGTGTTCCATTCAATATAGCATCTTATTCTTTATTAACACATATGATTGCTCAAGTATGTGAACTAGATGTAGACGAGTTTATTCATACCATTGGTGATGCTCATATCTATTTGAACCATATTGACCAAGTCCAAGAACAACTAAGTAGAGAGCCATTAACACCACCTAAGTTATGGTTGAATGCTCAGTGTGTGGATATTGATATGTTTACTATGGAAGATATTCATCTAGATGGTTACGAACACCATCCTTCTATTACAGCCAAAATGGCAGTATGACAGCATTCACTTTATATGAATTTGAAATTTCGGACGTCGAAGATCCAGAACAGCTAATCGATTTCTATATTTTCTCCCATATAAAAAATACCGAGTGCGGTCAATGGATCCTTGACAACGCCGACCAAATATATTATAATATAATTAATCACGAAGATAATGACTTTAGTCAAATGGTTATCGTGAAAGCAGAATTTAACGATAAATTAGCAACCGAATTTTGTCTCAGGAGAGAATCTAAAAAATGAATATACTGGTAATAGGTGGTGCAGGTTTCATTGGTCATAACGTAGTTCGTATTTTAGAGGAACAAGGTCATAAGTGCTTTATATTCGATAACTTTACAACATATGATGTGTTAGATTATCAGGATCATAAAAAACTTATTACAGAACGTTTATCTTTAGTTGATGCACAAGTAATTAAAGGTAACATAGAAGATTATACTAGACTCGAGTTTGCATTTGACACAGCAAGACCTGAAGTAGTTATTCATTTAGCAAGTCATCCTAGAGCTAAGATAGTTAACAATAATCCATTCCAAGCTCGCAAAACAATGATAGATGGTACAGAAAATCTATTAAGATTAACTAATTACTATGATGTTAAACGTTTTGTTTATATTAGTTCTAGTATGGTATATGGAGATTTTGAACGCGGTGTATGCGAAGATGATGATCTTAAACCTGGTTCTATCTATGCAACATATAAACTAGCCGGCGAACAATTAACTGAACTCACAGCAAAAACTGGTAACTTCGAATATGCTATAGTTCGTCCGAGTGCCGTATATGGTCCGCGTGATGTAGAAGATCGTGTTGTTGCTAAGTTCTTCGCTAAAGCAATTAATAACGGAATTCTTAACGTTAACGGTGCGAATGAATATCTTGATTTTACTTATGTTGCAGATGTAGCACATGGCATTGTACTTGCTGCAACCAAAGAAGAAGCTGCTAACCAGACATATAATATGACATATGGTTTCGACGAAACCATATTGAATGCTGCTAAAACTATTATAGAACTAGTCGGCAAAGGTGATATTAATATACGAGAGAAAGATGCAGATATGCCTAGTAGAGGTTATCTAAATAATGCAAAAGCAAAACAAGAATTAGGATATTGCCCAACGGTTAATATATTTCAAGGGTTCAAGTTATATAATGAATGGCTCTCACATTAAATTCTTTGGGTTAGATAGACAATATAAAAACCTAAGAGAACATTTACTTGACGTCACAGACGAAGTGTTGAGTAGTGGTTGTCTAATGGAAGGTCCTTATACCACTGAGTTTGAAAATTGGCTATGTAAAGTTAATCAATCTATGTATGCTATAACTTGTCATAGTGGTACGCAAGCATTAGAAATAATTGCACAATACATGGTAGAGAATATTTCTAATCCTAATCATACTATCTATGTTCCTACATTGACATACCCAGCTACCGCTAATGCGTTTATTAATGCAGGGTTTAATGTAAAGCTCATTGATTGTGATTCATACGGACAAACTGATTTTGATACAGCATACGATATTATGTCCGATGTTAATAGTACATTAATTGGTGTTGGCTTGTATGGTGAGTCATTGGATATGCCAAAGTCACCCGGACAGTTTAGTCTAATAGAAGATGGAGCACAACACTGGACTAGTGATATGTTTAATCGGTTAGGAACAGCTACAACCATTAGTTTTGATCCTACTAAGAATTTATCTGCTTCCGGTAACGGTGGTGCTATTGTAACCGACAGTCAACTAATAGCTAGTTGGGCAAGAAGTTATCGCAACAACGGTAAACATGATAATAATATCACTGGCACCAATTCTAGAATGAGTGAATTAGATTGCGCTCACTTATTAATACGCAAGGATCATCTTCAATATTGGGAAGTCCGTAGAAAGGAAATAGCAGAATACTACATAGAACAATTAGAAGATAGTGATGTTCGTATAGTAGCAAAACACCTAGCTGATCATAGCTGGCATAAGTTTGTAATAGATGTTAGTAATACAAACATTTCACAATTAGAGTTACAAACAAAATTACGCGAAGATGGTATAGAAACTAGAGTACATTATCGTAGACCACTACATGAAGATCCAACTTACAGTCATTTAGATGGTCCAGGTATTGTAGGTGTTGCTAGTTCACTAGCTAGAAATGTATTGAGTTTACCTATATACCCTGAGCTAACTGATTCTGAAGTTGAGTCTGTAGTTGAGCGGGTTCTTTACCATACTTCTTAACGAAGTAATTGTTTAACCATTCCCATTCATAAGTTAATTTAAGTTTATCAAAGTCTAAGTCTACTTCTCTAAAGTAGTCAATGGCATCCTCTGCTCCTTTCCTACTCCACTCGCCAATAGGACCTTCACCTTCATTGAGCCATTTACCCAAACGATAATCATCTTCCATATCCGGAGCATTAGATAAGTTCCAAGATAATTTAATTACTTCACGAAACGCTGAACGCCATGCAGTCCATATATCATCTGCATAGTTAGCCACACCACTTAACACAGGAACAACTTCATGTTCTGCATCCAACGTAAAGTCTAATCCTTTTGGTGTTGTTCCTAATACTAGATCTTTATGATATGCAATCATTGCCATATGTCCATATACTAAACCATTAATAGGATTTTGTGCATAGAAGATATAATGCTTGTTTTGTTGTAAACGATCCGGTTGCCAATCCCAATCGAAATTCTTATCTACTGTTAACTTAGCGAACACAGCAAAGAACCAAGGAGTTTCACTTGCTTCCGCTGCTGCTTTATATGCTGCTTCACGGCCGTTAACACCGTCAACTCTTACTAGTCTATTCTGTTTTCCTGCTAAACATCGTTGCAAGTGCTTCCAGTTTTTTTCAGCATTTTCTTCGCCATTAGAAATAAACACAACATCAAGTGGTTTGCTATAGTCTGTTCCACTATGTGTAGTATCAATGAAAGGATAATCATACAATTCTGTTAAAAGGTGGGTTTTTGCGTCCCTAGGCACTATAACTGTACTATTCCCCTTATTAAGAGGCGTAATAGTGCGGGTTTTTTCGCGCCATAAGTTAACTGTCGGAATTTTAGTGTTTTGTGTTGTGGAATTATTAGTGAATAGTGTTAGTGGTTCTTTGAATACATGCTCGCGCACAGGCTCTACAATGCTATTTCCATCCACATGAACTACCGGTAGCAACCAACGTGGTACACGAATATAGTCAATGAAATGTACCGTATCATACCATTCTAAAAGTTCCGTTTGTTTTATTTGATCATTGAAGCTAGGAACATTCACAAGGAATGTGTCACCAAACTTTTGCTCATCACTGGCAAAAACATGTAACATAGTTTCTTGCCACTCGTTTGGATACCAGGTAAAATCAAAGTCACTGTAATCACATACACTAGAACATACCCACACAAAATCACTTTCTTCACGTGCTAGTATTCTCTCTAATGTTCCTTTGTAACTAGCAATAAAGCGAGCACGTTTCTTGATAGTCATACCCTTCTTCTCTAACTGTTCAACGACTAAATTCGTTTCGGGGTTACCGTGGTCTATAAGGTAGACATTTTTAGTAATAGGATCATTCCTTTCTACATGTAAGTCTGTATGATAATTGTCATCTGTCCATCCATCCTTAGGACACAAAAAAGTTTCACTATTTGCTTGATGTTGCGATGGAAATATATGTCGTTGGGTTGCTTCCCACGGCTTAGGTTCCCAAAGAAAATCAAAGTCACTATAATCGCATAAGTAGTTTACAATCCAAAAGAATCTTGTTCTAGATAATTCTTTTGCTTGTTCGAAGTTACTTACTTCTTGCTCGTGTGCAAATAAATTTGGTTTTGTACCTATATAAAATATATCAAACATAAATGATCCGTATAGACGAAATATATAATAACACTTTTTGGCCTTGGATGCAAGAGCATTTGAAAAACAAACGTGTGTTCTTTTGCGACCCGCCCGGTAATACTAGTCCAGACAATTTATTTAACTTTGGCGACAAAGTCATTCCAAATTCTGGTTACTTATTCTTCCACGACCAGGAACCTGTACACACAGATATATACAAACCATTATTCGACGATGTTAAAAAAAGGAACATGGACTTAGTCAACAAATACGGTACAATACCACAAGGTGTTGTTACCAGCGAATATAATAGTGAAGCTGTAGAAGAACTTTGCAAAACATACAACTGGAAATCATATTATTATTTTTATCACGGCTGGGCATGTTTGGATTGGTTCCGCGGGTATGATAAAACATTCTTAATACCACATGCTCGTAATAGAAAGCCTACCAAAACATTTATGAGCCCTAATAGAATAGTAGGTGGACATAGGGACCATCGTATGTTATTCATGTATAATCTTATTAAGAATGATCTATTAGATAACCATATTAGTTTCCCTAGAGTATGCCCTGAGGAGAATACAGATGTATCGTTCATTGCAGACCGTTATACAAGAGTGTACGAAGACATACACGAAACATTCGATAAAACGTCTTTACCAATGTTATTTGAGAGCGAGCAAACTCAAGTAATGTCTAGCTGTTGGCTAACTAACTTTAACGAAGCGGCTGACAGTATGTTTTATGTGCCTACAGAAACTGTTTATTTTGGTAGACGATCGCATTTAACAGAAAAAACATTTAAGGCAATAGCATTAGAGATGCCTTTTATATTAGTTGCCCCAGCACATAGTTTAGAATACCTAAGAAGCTATGGCTTCAGAACATTTGGAGATATTATAGATGAAAGTTACGACAAGGAAGAAGACGATATTAGAAGAATTGAGAAAGTTACAGAACTCCTTAAGGAAATTGAATCCTCGAGCCCGCAACGTAAAAGCGAGATCTGGCAGGCGTGTCAAAAGGTAGCAACATATAACTATAGACATTTTTACAATGGTAATTTTGAAGGATGGCTTTGGTTAGAATTAAAAGATATGTTAAAGCAAATAAAGAAAGATTATGAAGCCTAAATTCTTAGTACACAAAACGGCTCGTAATAGAGGACCATATTTTGAAATTATTAAACCAAAATGCTATCCAAACTTAGCGCAATACGAAGGTGTACCATATAAAGAATCCTGGGGCAAATATTGTTTACATTGGCCATACACATATCAAGTAGACCAGATGTCTTATATGCAATATTTCGGATATGATTTTGATGTGATTACAAATGTCGTTGACATAGACGAATTTACTTTCTATCCTATTGCTATTAGTTTCTTTGATTTTGATGTTGATTGGTTTAGTTTATTTGATTCTGATATTTTAGAGTTAGTAAGAAATAAACAATTAAAAGTTATATTTTTTTATAGTGAAGGTGATAATCCTTATCGAATAGATGAACACTTATCATGGCAATGCGAACAATATAAAGTGCCACGCGAACAGTTATTCTTTGTTAGTGCTAATTCTAAAGCAGATGACATATATCAATTCTATTACTTCATGGATGATGAACTTATGTATCACTATAGTAATAGACGGTCAAATCCGTTACCTATTAACTTAAAAAATCGAAGCAAGAAGTTTACCGCTTTGGCTCGTGTACATAAATGGTGGCGAGCAACCATTATGGCACAGTTCTGTAAAGATAATTTGCATACGCAAGGCTACTTTGGTTACTTGAACCAAGAAGGTTGCGGAGATGTTCCTGAAGACAATCCTATATGGCGTGAACCAGATCTAGAAGAAGCATTGCAAAACTTTATGGCTCTAACTCCGTTTAAGGCAGATGATCTAACACCAGACGACCATAACGATCATGAGATAGTTGTAGAGAAACATTTCAATGATGCTTACTTAAACGTAGTAATCGAAACGCATATGGATGTGGATCAAAGCGACGGTGTGTTTATAACTGAGAAAACATTCAAACCTATTAAACATGCCCAATTGTTTATTATGTTTGGTGCTCCGGGTACTATACAAATGTTAAGAGACTATGGTTATGATGTATATGATGATATCATTGATCACAGTTACGACAAAGAAATCCGAACAACTGAACGATTCCAGCAAGCATACCAAGAAGCAAAAAGACTGATATTGTTGCCAGACCAACAATGGACAGAGCTGTATAGAGAATTGTCAAATCGTATTACCTCCAATCAACAAAAATTTATCAACAGTAAACATAATAGAATCAAACAGCTTTGGGATTCTATATACAACGACTTTAACTAAAAACTTTTACGCCGTATTTTTCTTCAAACCGATCTGCATCGCTGCGATCGTTGACCATTGGTTCACCGCGTATGTTTAAGCTGGTATTAAGTAGCATAGGACAACCCGTTATATCATACCATGCTTCTAATAATTTCCGAATACCACTATCATCTTTAGGAACTGTTTGCACTCGACTTGTACCGTCGATATGCACAATAGCAGGAAACTCTTTTGGCTTTGTACAATGTGCGACTACTTGCATATAAGGACTAGTATCAAAGCCGGCCGGCATGTCGAAATATTCCTTGGCATGTTCTTCTAGTATAACAGGAGCAAATGGTCTAAAACGTTGTCGCTTCTTAATATCATTTACAGCATCTTTAATATCGTTGCCGCGCGGATCAGCAAGTAATGAACGTGCTCCAAATGCACGTGGTCCGAATTCTGCTCGTCCACTAGCAACACCTGCTATATTATTTTCTATTAGGTGTCGAACTAAATCATCTACTGGATATTCGCCTTCGATGTTATGTCCTAAGAAAGCATTATTCCATTTCAACTTCTTGCCGTATGCCAATGCCGCTGCACCTAAACTAGATCCAGCATCGCCCGGGTTAGGCATGATCCAAATACTGTCAAAGAAGTTACCCAAGTTTCTATTAGCTAAACAGTTTAATGCAACACCACCTATGTAAACAAGGTTATCACTTTTACCTATTTGTTTAGCTTTTTCCATAATACCATAAATCATTTGTTCTGTGATTTGTTGTGTACTGCAAGCAAAATCCGATTGTTTTTGAAGATCAGTGATATTCTCACTCATGCCAATATGTAAATTTTCCTTAAACTTTGGAGGATTGATGTTTTCTACATAACGTTCTAGCATGTAGTTGGTGTCGTATGGTCTTCCATAACCTACCATACCCATTAAAATATATTCTTCATCCAATGGACGTAAACCCACCGCTTTAGTTGCTGCACTATAAAATAATCCAATGCTATGCGGATAACGTTGTCTCCACAAGCATTTATATTTTGCAAACCCCTTTTTATTATACTCGGCATGCCATATACTAATAGTATCTAGCTCGCCAATGGCATCAATCACCACGACTGTTGCGTTATCGTAAGGACTTGTTTGAAACCCGGCAGCAGCATGTGACTTATGATGTCCAAATGATGTAAGTTTTTCACTTCCTTCTATAACGTTATGATGTCCTTTAAACTGTGGCATTAGTGTTTGATATAATGACCAAGCTCTATCAACATCTTGCCCGGCAAATAGTTGTCTTATCTTTTTAAGCCAATGATTCTCGTAATACGCAACTGTACTTACAGGTCCGTATGTTAATGCATCGCTAATAATTTCTGGACATAAATCTTTATCATGTTTCTTTTTACTATAACGTTCGCTGTGACTAGCAAACAATATATCACCATCTGGACTAACAACAGACAATCCAGCGTCATGAAAGCCAGCACTTACACCAATAATATTACTCATCAAAAAATCCCTCTGGATGCAACGATAACCAGTGTTGTATAAATGCATCTACATCTTTGTTACGTTGTCCACCAATTTTATCTAATAGAATAGATCCATTAGTCTGAATTAAATCTACTAGTCTAACCGTTACATCTGCATCCGGTAACATCTTTCCTATGTCGGACCAAACTTTAGATCCGTTCCACATTGTGGTATCGAAAAAATCTACAGAATCAGCAAACACATCTATATTAAACTCTTCTTTAAGTTCAGTTAAAATATGTTCCGGACATTGTCTTAGCTCATCTAACATTGTTACGTCTGGCCAAGATTTATCTTTAACATTATTATAATTTTTAATTATAACTGGATCAACTACACTATTCAATGATTCATTATCTACATACAAGAATGCATTCTTATATTCTGCTAATGCGAGTTGTAATTTAATATCTGCATACAGTATAATCTTTAATCCTTTTTGATTGTTCCATTCTTTATCAGTTGGATCACAATAAAAAAATACTTTATTATCAATATCACTTAACTCAGTTAATTCATTGTCAGGCCATATTTCACTTGACTTCCATTTACTTGTGTCTTCTATATTCCATTGTTTGTGTTTAATCTCATTGAGATCCTGTGTATCCGATTTAAATACACACCTGTATTTTGAACCTAGTAATACCACCCACAATGCAAGAAAGCCGCCGCTGCCACCGGCATAATTAATATTAATCATTTATATATAAACGGATCTCGTTTTTTAAGTTCTTTTAATTTTTTACGATAACGTATTTCTAATGTTATTTTACGATATGGCCAGGTTATTAACGACCAAAGTTTTTTCAAAATCTTCATTAATGCTTTCCTATTGCTTCTACTTGACGTTGTACAAAATCTTTATCACTCCAATGATAATCAAACTCACAATATGCATCATGTGTCTTGACACTGTAAACGTCAAGATATTTATATAGCGTATTCCAGATGTCTAGATGATTTGTTGTCCAAAATGTTTTATCTAAATTAACCTGCCCTACCTGTGGGTGACCAATCGTTAATGTCTTATCTTCTGGATCAAAGTTATTAGCAATCAACCATTCCTTAAAATCTACTATGTTTTGTTTCATCCACGGATGGCCTGTTGTATCTTGTGCCCACTCTATATCAAAATCTCCAGCGGCTAATGTTTGTCCGCGCATCGCGGTTGTAGTAAGCTCGTCTACTCTAGAGTCTTTACCTTCGTCTTGGAATACTTCCCAGTGATGTTTACCTACTGCTTTGTTAACACCTACATATACACCACCGGTTGGACGTAATAAAGTATCAACGCCAAATAATTCAAAATCTTGTTCTTCTAATTCAAAACGTGGTGCATTGATCCAACACATTAATTGACTAGGACGTTGCCAATCTGGTGCATTAACTTTCTGTCTGTTACTTAATGCCCAGCTTTCAAACTCGTGACATAGTAAGTTTACTTGTCTGATATACCAACGTTGTTTGTCTGTGGCATTTAAGAAGTGTCTACTTAATCCTTGGGCAGTTCCTTGTAGTTCTTCGAAGTATCTGTGTAATTTATTAAAGTGGTCATGATATAGTTTTAATCCTTCTTTACCATCACCAACTTCATCAACTAAGTTAATAGAGTTTTCTAATGTAAATGCATCGTTAATTTCGTAGTCAATGGAACTATCATTTATGTAGTCGATTACACGATTGATTTCTTTAATAAGTAATTCACCATTGCGATCACCATCAGCAAAGCCAAAGAAGCAATAGTTCTTTTCTAAATGATAGTTGTTGTTAAGTAAATGGTTTAAAGCTGCAAGCCATTTACGACTTAAACTGTTATCATGTATATCTATATACACAGGAAACTTCTCTCCTGTTTTAAAATCACGCAATGTGATTTCCATTCTATCTAATAGAGTTATACCATTCATAAACTTCTTCGTCCTGCTTTATAATATCTGTAAATCTTAGACCACCACGTAAGTCGTCTATAGTTTCTATTCTTGCTTTACCTTTACGCCAACCTTCTAAGTATTCGTCTGGCCATTGTTCTTGTGTTGTTGCTCTGTCACGTAAATGACACATAGTATCAATTAACGGTTGTTGCTTTTGTGTGTAAGCATTAGGCTTATTAGTATAATCTAAAAATTCTTCAATAAATCTTCTTAATATAGGTCTTGGCAATGCCAATGGTGACATTAGTATATCTGGACTAAATGTAAAGGTAACCTTAGAAAGTATTGTAGTATTTAATTCCTTACTTAACTCTAACATATTTTTCAGTTCGAACAGTCCTGGTAATGTTAGTGTAAAGTCTAAACGCATTTGACGTTCGTGAGTTGCTATGTCTAATCCACTTTGAAAATTTTCCAAGAATTTGGGCCAACTAAGACCTGTTCTAATGTATTCTCCAATTTCTCCTGTTCCGTCGATGGAAGCACAAACTTGCCAATCCCTGAGATTACATAATATATCATTATAAAGAGAAATTCCCTTATAATTAATCTGACTGAGGTTGGTATTGTACCTAGCATATACATTATCACCATCTCCTAATTCTATAATGCGTTTCATATAACGCCAATGTTCTTCCATCATAAGTGGTTCACCACCTACCCAATACACTTCTTCTACACGATGACTTTCAACTGCTTCTTCGAACTCTTTGTCTACTTGGTTGTATTGAAACTCTTTTATCAATGGTCGTACATTTGGATCCATCCAATTGTTTTTTGAATCATTCCAATTAATCATATTATGTTTGCGTTCTTCACTTTCCCATGAACTACTTAACATGTCACCACACATACGACATTTAAAGTTACATAAATTTGAAAAGCGATAGTCCCAACTAACTGGCTTCATCGTTGTGTAGCCTTCGTTATCCGTGCTATCCCAGATACTATCGTACTTGTGTTTAAATAAATGATAAAAATAGCTACGATATACATCTGTGTTAAGAAGTTTGTGATTGCATACCTGGCATTCATCTGGTATATCTCCATTCATCATTTTAACACGAACTTGACGTACATGTTCGCTGTTCCACCAATCTTCTAGTTTAAGTGGCTTATAATCTCCTGTTCCTGCTTTGGTGTCTATGTATTGTTTAAAGTTTTGTGCTGGTTCTCGACTTGCACAACATAAACGTCTTTCTGACTGTGGCGAAATATATGTATGTGTCCACGGTGCCATACACAAGAACTCTGGCTTTTTATCTGGTTTCTTCATATATTAACTCGTATAATTCTGGTTGCACCTGTTTTAAATCTTCGTGTTTGCGATTATCTAATGTTGCTATATTTTGTCTTACTTCGTGCAAAGGTACAGAACTATTGCCTTTCATAAACTTAATAATATTTTCAAATTCCTTTTTAAACTCCGGAATCACATCAGCTTCTTCTAAGCGCGTTGATATTACTTCTTTAGCATGTTGCGGCAACGAAGTAATACAATGGACCGGTGCATCATGCAACATATTCCAATATATAAAATCAAATCTATCTTTATAATCTGCTAACCATTGTGCTACTTCTTCTAAATAATACACATTAAAAATATTAACTGTAGTACATATTTGTAGTTGAATCTTGTTATAGTCGTCATGTAACTTAATAAACCTATATAAGTTTTCTTGTACTGCATTCCACTTAGCTCCATGACGTTGGTATTCAAACCGTTCACCAATATCATCAATACTAATAGCAATCTCTACTAATTTAAAGTTATTCCATAAGTCCACATACTGATCTGGATAGATCGTTCCATTTGTATTATAATGTATTTCGATATTCTTGGCTAGATTACGATCTACTAGTTTTTGCAGGAACTCAAAGTGCTCCTTTATCATAAACGGTTCGCCACCAGTGAATTCTAAATAACGTATTTCATCAGCATGGAAATCTAATTCATTCCAGAAGTTTGAATTCTTATCACGTGGCCATGCACCTTCTTTTACCATAACTTTAGCAAAACTAAAGTTACGAGCTTCGTATGGTAGTTCTTTAAGTTCTTCGCCGGCGTATGTGCTTGAACTCCAACTACCACATATACGACAAGCTAAGTTACATATATTACCTAGCTTTAAGTCTAAGAACTTTAGTTCTTTTGCTTCCGTTGTCCACTCGGTTTCGTCTGCTAATATATCTTCTAAACGATCTAATGTGTGCATACGTTTAGATGTGCCACCACTTTTTTCCACAGCCCAACAACGTCTACATTCTTTAGGCTTATCACCTTTTAAGAATTGTTCACGCATGGTTATTAATTGTGGGTTGTTTTGTATATCAGCTAGTGGTACTTCTGTTACCCTAATCCTTTCATCGTTGACATTTAATAACTCTACATCTGCTAAACAGCATGGACGTACAGTTCCAATGGGACTTGCTTCTAAACTAATCCAAGGTAACGGACAGAATGTATCGTGTGTCGGTTTCATAGTAAAACTTCACCAAATTTTATTTTAAATAATATTGCATCTTCTTCATGCTTTATATCAAGTGCTACTTGCGGTTCAAATGTCTCTGGATCTGTAATACTAGAATAATTAAATTCAATCTCCTGATCTTCTAACCAATCGAGCATTGCGTTTGTATATGCAAACAATGGTACCGCACCACTCGGTCTAAAAATAAATCTCATAATACATCAATACCAGCCAATTCCGGAAACACGGTATAAAGATTTTCGTTACGAATATTATCTAACTGTTTTGTTTTGTGTAAAAATGGATCAACTAAAAACTCATTATTATTCTGTATATATTTAATTGCACTTTCAAACCCAGTTGACGCTCTATTTAATTCGTCGTTGTCTCTGAGCCATTCAAGATGTTCTTCATATTTTTTAATAATTCTATTTTTTAAATCTTTAGGTGCGATATCAATCCTATACTCTGCTGGATCTTGTAATATATTAACATTAAAATCTTGTGGTTTAATAAAACCTTTCTCTACCCAATCACGATGGAAGTCAACTATGTGCAATGAATTAAAAATACTTAATGTAGAACTAATATAAAAATCTACGTCTGGACATATACGCATCATATTTTTTCTGTTTTGTTCTACATCTGCCCACTTAGTTCCTTTGCGTAAATATTCAGCACGTTCGCCCATTGCATCTAAACTTGCACCGACACTAACACTATCAAATAATTTCCAATATTCAAAAACCGACTTACCTTTAAGATTAGTTCGTGTAAAATTTGTATTATAAATTAATCGAACATTAAATCTTTTACGTTTAACAAGCTCTTCAAGAATAATATAATGTTCTTCCATCATAAGTGGCTCACCACCAGCAAAATATATTTGCTCAACGTAATCAATATGTTCTAATATTTGTTCTAATAAATCATTTTCAAATCTGCCAGCGATATTTAATGCTTTGTGGTCTTTTTCGTAACCAGGATTTAATGCAACTTGATCTTTAAACCAACTACTGCTAAAAATATGTCCACACGATCGACAACTTAAATTACATAGGTTACTAAAGCGGACGTCAATATATGTCATATGGAAATTATCATATGTTCCATCCGGTTGCGTATCTTGCACTCTACCGATATGATGCCCATGATGTTTATTAGCACTTTTACGCATACTAAAGAAACCATGCTCATCTTGTTCATAACAACGCGAACATAATTCATTCTTTTTGCCAGCTAACATATTAGTACGCAACTCTTTCATTTTGTCCGAGTTCCATAGTTCTTTTAATGTATTGTCATGAGTGTTACCACAAGGCCCTGCTTTCATTTCTGCACCACAACATGGCCACGCATCGCCTGTTGGGTATGCATGTAAATGAATCCATGGATATATGCAGAAAGTTTTACTATCACGCAATAAACTAATGTCAAAATCTGTTAACTCCAATTCTGAAGTTTTCACTGGTGTCCAGCTATTGTAACCATATGCCATAGTATCATTATTCTCATTTGTATTAATTGTTTCAACGACGTCGTCGATTTGAACAAATTTAACCGGTACGGTATCGTTTGTATTACTTTCTAATGCATCTTTATATTTTTCTAAATTATTATTACATGCAACAACAAAAAAGAAATTACTTATGTCGATGTCTTTATTTAAAATATATGCAAGCATTTTAAATATTAAATGTGCATTAGCATTATCAACTGTTAAGTAAAATAAAATTCTTTCATTGGGATTATATTCTTCTTTGAATATACCTAATAACTTTTTTTTAAGCCAAATATAATAACTTGGTTGTGTTAGACACTCATTGAGATTAATTACATCAACAATATCAAATTGTTCTTTATACTGTTTTATTAATTCGTTAAGAACCATTTAAACTCCTATACCATTTTGCTAATCTCGGAAATGTTTCACAAAAATCTTTACCACGTCTTTCATCATACTGTTTATAGAAATGATAAAAGTCGTTATGTAATGCTTTCTTATCAAACGTATCATCATGTGGTGTCTTAACTACATCAAGATATTCTATTAATCGTTTTGTTTGATTAATTTCCATTTG
>Ga0180435_10000272_pt1 | contig 53251 bp, 42 predicted proteins | sample SS_ome_3_FD_132467 | JGI IMG/M metagenome (GOLD analysis project Ga0180435, IMG submission 132467) | Hypersaline lake sediment archaeal communities from the Salton Sea, California, USA - SS_3_S_1 metaG | ecosystem: Environmental > Aquatic > Non-marine Saline and Alkaline > Hypersaline >... | reverse complement strand
CGCGGAGCGCCAGGTAGTAGGCCGCCGTGAATCCCGACGGACCGCCGCCGACGATGGCCACGGAGTGACCCATGCCCACGTCGGAGCGCGTCACATCGATGACGCTCTTCAGGTCATCGAACCGCTCGGTCGCGTAGCGCTTGAGCCAGCGGATCGCGATCGCCTCGCCCTTCACACCGATGCTGCAGACCTTCTCGCAATTGCGCGTGCAGACCTTGCCGCACATCTCCGGCATCGGGTTGTTGTCGTAGATGATGCGGACAGCCTCGGCATCGTCCCCGTCTCGGATCGCGGCGATGTAGTCCGGTATGTGCATGTGCGCCGGACAGGCCGCGATACACAGACCGCACTGCACGCACCGGGACGCTTCCCTGCGCGCTTCGTCCTCGGCGTATCCGATGACGACCTCAGCCCACGACTTGACGCGCTCGACAGGATCGAGATGCGGCATCGGAACGCGGTCCGGGTCGAAGAGATGGAATCCCTCGTCCTTCCGCCAGCCGTCGACGCTGTCGTCCCACGCCTTCGCATCGACGCCCGGCGTGTAGCGGAAGGCGTCCGCATCGCCGTCGACCCAGACGTACTCGTTCGACATCCCGAGCGACGCCGACGGACAGACGTCCACGCAGAGCGCGCACCAGCAGCAGCGCCCGTAGTCGACCCTCGGGCGCAGACCGGCGTCCCCGTTGACCGGCTCATCGACCGCCACCATGTCGATCGCCTCGTTCTGGCAGATGTCGGCGCACGTGCCGCATCCGACGCACCGGTCGGTGTCGTTGATATGCCACCCGCGATAGCGCGGAGCGCCGGGACGCATCGTCCTGGCTTCGGGAACCGTGTAGGGCTTCGTGAACGCCCTGACCCAGGCCGAGAACGGTGTGATGATGTGCTTGAGGCTCATCTGCTACCTCTCGATCTCGGGCGGACAGGTCTGGAGCGACACCATGAGCGATGAGAGATCCGAGATGTTCGTCCCCGGGAGCATCCGCTCGAGCAGGCTGACGCCGTGCACGTACGACGGCCCCCGGACGTTGACGCGGCGGACCTTATCGGAACCGTCGGTCACGACGAAGTATCCGAACTCGCCGCGGCTCGCCTCGGCGCGGACGTAGGTCTGGCCCTTCGGGATGCGCCAGTGCATGAGACTCGGGAGCTTCAGACAGAACGGACCTTCCTTCGGCATGGAGGCGAGCATCTGTCTGATGAGATTGATCGACTGCGCGATCTCGCGTCGCCTGACGCGCGCGCGCGCGAACATGTCGGAGCCCTCTTCCGTGATGACGTCGAAGTCGAGTTCCGGATAGACCTCGTACGGATAGTCCTTCCTCACATCACGAGGGATACCCATCGCGCGGACGATCGGACCCGAGAGCGACATCTCGTCGACCCACTCGGGCGGCACGTAGCCGATGCCGATGGCCCGCTTCCTGAAGACGTCGTTCTCGAACATCAGACGGTCGATCCACGGGAGCCTCTCCTCGATCGTCTGCAGCGTCTTCTCGAGTCGTCCTTCGAACCCCTCCGGCAGGTCGCGCCGCACGCCTCCGTAGACGATGTACATATGATAGATGCGGTGGCCGGAGAGCTCCTCGAAGCTGTCGAGCACGTAGTCGCGGAGCGTCATCATCCACTGCGGCACGGGACCGAGGCCCATTGAACCGACCTGGCCACCGAGCACCATCAGCGTCGCCGCAAGACGTGACATCTCGAGCGTGAGCGTCCGGATCCACTGTGCCTTCTCGGGGATGTCGTCGTAGATACCGGCGAGCTGCTCGAGCCCCTTGGCAAGCAGGTACTCATTGGTGTCCGGCTCGGGGACGCAGATGCGGCAGACGATCGGGAACGACTGGATGAACGTGCGCCGCTCCATGAGCTTCTCGAAGCCGCGGTGGAGATAGCCGACGTGTGTGATCCCACGCTGGATGGTGTCGCCCTTGAGCCAGAGCTCGACGGACATATTGCCCGTCACGCCCGGGTGCTGCGGACCGAACCAGAGGTGGGTCTCTTTGGTGACGTCGTAGTCGTTACTCATCCGTGTTCTCTCCGCCCGGATCCGCGGCACCGGTGACGTCCGCGGCGCCGTCCGTGCCCGCGGCTCGGGCGTCTCCCGCAGTCCCATCATTCATGTCGGCGAGCTTCCGCTCGCGCCCATCGTCCTCACGTGCTGACCATGCATCGGTGAAGCTCTTCTCGTCGCTCACACGACCCACGAACCGCCGCGTGTCGATGCTCCTGCGGCCCGGACGGTCCTCGTAGTGCTCGACCGAGTACTTGAGGGTGTCGAAGTCGCGCCGCATGGGGGGGATATCCTTCCAGCCCTCGAGGATGAACGGCACGCCCTGTCTCGGGCTCCCCTCGAACCGGATGCCGAACATCTCGTGAATCTCCTGTTCGTACGTCACCGCCTGAGGCCAGACGCCCGAGACCGTCGAGAGCTCGGGTGTCTCACGCGGGATCCGGACGCCGAGGATGACGGTGCGACGTTGCGCGGGGTCCGTCAGAACATAGGAGACCTCGAACTCGCCCTCTTCCAGCCAGTCGGTCACCGTCAGCAGCGTCAGCTGGACATACCCGTCGCCTCTGAGCTCCTCGAGTCGCCTCGTGAGTCCGGAGAGACCAACCGTCTCCTGTGTCATCCATCCGTCGGACCGCATGTCTCACCCTCGGTTGCTGCTACCAGGTATCATGCCGCTCGCAGCTGTCTCGCTGCTACCAGTTGTAGTCCGGCATCCGCCAGTCGCCGATGACGCGCTTCTGATTGACCTTGTACCGGTCGATGTTCTCGAGATACTCGTTCCAGCCGTTCGCCTCGCCCTGCTTGATCTTCTTCATCAGCTCCTGGAAGCCCGCGATGAGCGCCTCGGGGCGCGGCATGCATCCGGAGATGTAGACGTCGACCGGCAGGTAGAGGTCGAGCTTGTTGATCGTGTAGTACGAATCCCAGTACATCCCGCCGTTGATCGTGCACGAACCCAGGCCTACCACCCACTTGGGCGCCGGCATCTGCTCATACGCGCGGATGACGCGCTTGAGCGTCTTGAGCGACAGGTACCCGCCGATGATGAGCACGTTCGACTGCCTCGGTGTCGGCCGCGGCGCCATCCCGAACCGCGCCATGTCGAAGCGACTCGTCATCAGAGGACGAAGCTCGATCGCCCCGCATCCCGTCCCGTACGCCATCACCCACAGTGAGTTGGCGCGGCACCAGTTCTTGATGGTCGCGAGCGCCTCGCGGTAGGCCAGCGGCTGCTGGACCTCGGTCGCGCCGAGGTAGCAGTACGGGTCGACCTCGCGGCGCGGTGACGCCGGTACCGGCTCGTACGGACGGTCCTTCAGGACGTCCGGCGGCGCCGGCTCGATCCGTTCTGGAACCCTTCTGATCTTCTCATCCTTCAACTGCGTCTCTCCTGCTCCGTGCGATCGCTGCGCGCAAGTCTTGCGGCATGCGTGGGACTACGACGCGAGGTGCTTCAAGACCATGGCGAGCGCGATGCCCGCGAGTCCGAACCACGTCGGCCACCTCAGGAAGAACCGGACGGACTGCTCTGCCCGGAACCTCGGGAAGACCGCGCCGACGAAGACGGCCCACATGTACACGATGAAGATCTTGATCATGGCCTCGGGGATGCTCGTCGCCCCGCCGAGGAAGAGGTTCATGAACAGCGCCGACTTCGCGACACCGAAGATGGCCCGACCCGACATCATCAGACCGAGGAACGTGCTGTTGTACTCGGTCGGCGGACCGATCGGGATCTCCTGCGGAGCCAGCACGATATTGAACGGCGAGTACATCTGCATCCCGAGGAACGAGAGCAGACCCGCGACCCCCGCGAGCGGGTTCATGAACAGATACCAGTTCCCGATGCCGCCCGCCTGCGCTTCGATGATGCCGCTGATCGAGAATGTCCCGACCTGCGCGACGAGCGCGATGAGGGCGAGCGAGAACGGGAGCTCGTACGACGACATCTGCGAGAGGCCTCGCGAGACGGCGATGATCGCGTGCGGGTGGCCGCTCTCTCCGGCCCCGAGCGCCATCCCGAGGCAGCCGAAGAACATGAAGTAGATGACGAGCAGCACATCGCCGTTGAACGAGAACCCGGCGAGCCCGGGCATCCCGGCGACGATGGGGATCAACAGGTAGATGCCGATCCCGCCGACCGTACGGAAGACGGGCGCGAGATAGAACATCATCCCGTGTCGGATGGACGTCCTCTGGAAGAACAGCTTCGCGACGTCGAGGTACGGCTGCCAGACCGGAGGACCGATCCGGCTCTGGATCCGCGCCATCACCTTGCGGATGATGCCGCCGATGAGCAGCCCGTACGCGATCGCTCCAATGACGGAGAGCGCACAGAGCCCGAGATAGCCGATGTCGAGATCGAAGATCGCCTGCATCGTCGTTCTTCCCTGTCCTATCCTGCCGGGCCCCTGGCCTGCCGGATCCCCAGCAACGAGTCCCTATCCCGCGAGCCGCGAGAGCACCGCGGCCGCCACAACCCCGAGGAACACGACCGCGTAGAGCAGATACGTCTGTGCATCACCCGTGTAGAACCGCCGGCCGCGCTCGGCGACCGCCGAGAGCAATGCCGCGAAACGGCTCCAGCCCCGCTCAACGGAGACGCGGAGGACCGGAGCGAACGCCCGCTTGTACGGACGATAGAAATCGTAGGCGTAGTGGATCTCCTCGGGCGCCGGCGGCTCCTCCGCCGCCATCACGATGTCGAGCTGCCTGACCTTGGTCGTCTTCGGGCCGAGGAAGAGCACCCACGCGAAGAAGATCGCGAAGAGCCCCATCACCATCGCCATCACGCCGAAGGCGTTGAGATATCCGAGACTCACGAGGAGGCTTCCGTTCGCCGCGAACGCGACTCCCTGTTCCCCGAAGAAGGGAGCCGTCATCGCGGTCGTCACCCTGAGCAGCGCATCCGGGAACATCGAGAGCCCCATGATGGCGAACACGAGCAGCGCCTGCGCGACGACGAAGATCGCCGGCGCCTCCCGCACCTCACGGTGCCGGGGCTTGAGCTGGCCGAGGAAGATCGTGTTGATGAGACGGAAGAGGTAGAGGAACGCGATGACCGAGGCGAACATCAGCACACCCGCGATGAAGTACCACTCCTTCTCGATGAGCGCGTTGTAGATGAGCCACTTTCCGGCGAACCCCGAGAGCGGCGGCACGCCCGAGAGCGCGATGATGCCGATGAGCACCGCGATGTACTGCGCGGGCATCTTCTTGATGAGTCCGCCCATCTCGTGCATGCGGCGCGTCCCGGTTCTGTTGACGACCGCCGCGATGGCGAGGAAGAGCAGGAGCTTGATGAGCATGTGGTTGACCGAGTGATAGAGCGCGGCCGACCACCCGAGCGGTGTCAGGAGCGCGAAGCCCACGACGGCGTAGCCGATCTGTCCGACCGACGAGTACGCGAGCAGCCGTTTGGCGTCCTCCTGGAGCGCCGCGAACAGCGTCATCGAGATCGCCGTGACCGCGCCCAGCCATCCCAGCGCGTATCCCGGCCCGTAGGTACCGCCGATGAGGAGCGGGTCTGCGCCCGCGATGAGTCGCGTCCCGAACAGCACGATGCCGAAGAGCGGCATCTTGGAGAGTACGCCCGAGAGGAACGTGGAGAACAGATCCGGAGACTCGGTATACGCATCCGGCGCCCAGACGTGCGTGCCTGCCGATGCGGCCTTCACCGCGAACCCGGCGCCGAGCAGGATGGCGGCCCAGAGAGCAGCCGCCCCTCCAAGACGCGTGAAGTCGGCGATGGTCGTCACTCCCGCGCTCAGGGCGACGAGGATCCCTCCGAGAACGAGGAACCCGGCCGCGCCCGAGAAGAGCATGTAGCGGAACGCCGGGCGTCCGCCCCTCTCCCCCTGCGCGACGAGCAGATACGATGTCCACGTCATCAGCTCCCAGCCTGCGAAGAACCCGAGAGGGCTTCTCGCGTCGACGAGAAGAACGAGAGACGCGACCAGCAGCAGGAAGAGACCGTGGTATCGCTTCCGGTCGGGCGGCGTGCCGACGCCCGCGAGAAGAACCGTGAACGCTCCGAAGAGCACGATGAGCATGAAGAAGCCGGTGACGGCTGTCGGCGCCAGGCTCCCGGTCTGATGGAGCATCCAGCCGGAGGCCGCGAGCGCGACCAGCGAGAGGAACTGGAGCAGACGTCCAGGAAGATGCCCGGCGACGAGAAGCACGAGCCCGGCACCCGCGAGAACGAGGACGGCGTCGGTCGACGACGTCACGAGCCTCGACGAGAGAGCCAATCCCGCGCCCAGGGCGATGATGCCGAAAGCGTGCGCCGGCAGGAGTGAGCCGATCGCCGCGGGCCTCGCCGCGGAGTCGCCCGCGCGCGCGTGCGCCAGCCTGAGCCAGCGGAAGTAGTAGATGAACTCGAGAAGCGAGCCCGCGAGCACCGGGATGATCCACCACGCGTGCGGACCGCGCGCGAGCGCGACGAGCGCATCCCACTTCCCCCAGAACCCGGGGAACGGCGGCAACCCGACGATGGCGAGCACGAGCGCGGCAAGCGAGAACCTGGCCACCGGCGAACCGGCGAGGGCGCCCTTCCATTCCACGAGCTTCTCTTTGCCTGCCGAGCCCGCGAACCAGAGCAGTCCGGCCTTCGCCAGCGTGTGGTTGACCAGCAGCAGTCCGACGGCCGTGGCCGAGATCTCACCCGAGTGCGCCAGCGGCATCAGCATCACGATGAGACCGAGCTGCGCGGACGTCGAGTACCCGAGCATCCGACGCACACGCGTCTGTCGGAGCGCGAACAGATTCGCGAGTACGAACGTCGCGCTGCCGACGATCATGAGCACGAGCGTCAGGTCCACGGCCCGGAAGATCGGCATCAGCTTCCAGAAGGCGAAGACCGATGCGTTGAGCGCCGTCCCGACGGTGAGAGCCATCACGACCGGTGAGACCCCGTCGTAGAGGTCGATCGCCGGACCGTTGAGAGGGAAGACCTTGAGCTCGACCAGGAATCCAGCAAAGAGGAACAGGAGCACGACGCCGAGTCCGAGTATCGGTGCCGCTCCCGCGCCGCCCGGAGCCAGCGCGGCTCTTCCCGACGCAGCACCTGCGTCCGAAAGAGCTTGCGCGATCCCGTCGATGGACAGCGTCCCGGTCAACCGGTAGAGCATCGCGATCCCGATGAGGATGAAGGCGGATGCCACCGCGCCGAGGAACATGTACTTGAATCCCGCCTCGAGCCCGCGTGACTCGTCGCCGGTCGCGGCAAGCGCGTAGGTGGCGATCGAGACGATCTCGAGGAAGACGAACGTGTTGAAGAGGTCGCGGGTCATGATCAGACCGTTGGTGCCGACGACCATGAGGAGCACGAGCACGAGTCCCCGAACGCCGCCGGCCGCCGCGTCGCGTCCGGCGCGCGCGGAGACCGCCCCGAACGAGCCGAGCGCCGCCGCCGCCGCGAGCGCCATGAGAACGGCCTCGGCGAGACCGAACCTGAGCGCTATGCCGAATGGTGCAGGCCACCCGCCGGTCGTCACGGTGAGCGTCGCGCCGCTGCGGAGCGCCGGGAACCACGCTATGACGGCCCCGAGCACGAAGGCGAACGTCAGACCGGCGAGACCACGCGTCGCGCGGTCACCCAGCCGCCGGACGACGGGGAGCAGGAAGGCCGCGCCGAGCGGCACGGCGATGAGCAGGACCGGACTTACCACTTGAGCTCCCTCAGTTCGCGGACGTCGAGCGTCCCCGCGCGGTCGTGGAGACGCACGATGTACGTGAGCATGAGCGCCGTCACCCCGACGCCTATAACGATGGCGGTAAGAACGAGCGCCTGCGGTACCGGATCGACCACGGCGGTCGCGTCGACCGCGAGCGTCGTGGCGTCGGACAGAAGAGCCGGATCATCGATGATCGGCGCGGTCCGTCCCGCGAGCGACCCGACGCTCGCGATGATGAGATGGACGCCTGTATCGACGATCGAGAACCCGAGGACCATCCTCAGAAGGTTGCGCCTCAGAAGAGCGCACGCGAGACCCGTGAGCACGAGAGCGAATCCGGCGCCAAGGTAGAGCGTTCCCGCGTTCATCGGCGCCCTCCCTTCGTCCGTTTCTTCCCCGCACGCCGACTCGTGCCCCCGCCGTGGCGCTTCCCGCCGCCACGGTGCCTGTCGCCGCTCGGACCCCCGGCGACCGCCTCTCCGCGCATCATGACATCGAGCAGCGCGGCGAGCTCGGAGCCGACCTTCAGACCGATGAGGATGTAGATCACGGGGATGATCCCCGCGGAGAGAAGCCTGTTCCACTCGCCGAGCGGGAGCACGCCCCGGTTGGCGAGGAACGACCCGGCGACCCAGAGACCCGCGAGACCGGCAACGACGAACGCGAACCCGGAGAGCGACTCCAGCCAGGACATGAGTCCGTGCGGCAGTTCGCGCTCCCGGTCGGCGAGCAGCAGCAACAGCACACCCGACGCGACCACGGCCCCTCCCTGGAAACCGCCGCCAGGCGTCAGATGGCCGTGGACGAAGATGTAGGCTCCGAAGAGCATGATCGGCGCGACGAGCACGCGCGCGCCGGTCTGAACGATCTCGCTGGCCCTCGACGCCTTCGCGTCGACAGGCTTCCTCTCGCGTCTGCGGAGCACGAACGCGGCGCCCGTGACCGACAGGAATAGCACCGTCACCTCGCCGAGCGTGTCGAGACCCCGGTAGTTGACGACGACCGATGTCACGAGGTTCGCGGCGCGATTCTCCGCAATGCCGCGCTCGACGTAGTGCCGACTCACGGTCCCGAGTTCGTCGGGAGTCCCGAGCCCCAGCAGCACGAAGAAGAGACCTGCGATGGCGACCAGCGCGATGAGGGTCACGACCGTCCGTGTCATCGGCCCTCCCCCGTTCGTCTGAGCGCGATCAGGAAGATCACGGTCGTCAACGCCGCGCCGATGGCGGCTTCCGTCATCGCCACATCCGGCGCGCCCATCCGGAGGAACAGGTACGAGACGAGCAGACTCACGACGCCGACCATGATGACGGCCGACACGAGGTTGCGCACCGTGGTTGCCGTCACGGCGACGACGACCATCAGAAGGCAGACGAGCGCGTCAAGCCAGATCATCGCGCCCCCCTCTCGTCATCCCCGTCCCGGCGGTCCGCAGGATCGACCGAGCGGCGCGCCGCGCCGCCGTCGTCAGCCAGAGCGTCCTTCACGGAGCCCTTCGCCAGCGGGATACCCGCCGCGTGGGCCGCCCTTGCCAGCGCATGCGATGAGATCGGATTCGTTACGAGGACGAAGACCGCGATCAGGAGGATCTTCGGGAGCCACGAGGGCATCATGATGCCGAGCCCGGTCAGCGCGAGGAGGTTGCCGAGCGTGGTCGCCTTCGTGCCGGCCTGCATTCGGTTGTAGAGATCGGGCATCCGCGCAACGCCGATCGCGCCGAGGAGCAGGAACACGCTCCCGGCCAGCGTAACGAGCGCACCGATGACATCCCATGCGACCATTCGAATCCCTCATGGCGGCGCCACCTTGCGTGAGCGGCGGCGGGCCTGCTGTTCCCCGAGGCTAGATCCCTCGGTCGAAGTACCGTGCGAGCGACATCACGCCGAGGAAGGAGAGCACCGCGTAGACCAGCGCGACATCGAGATAGATCTTCCTGCCGCTGAAGACGGCGAGCGCCACCATCCCGGGAACGAACACGAGTGTCATGACGTCGAGCGCCACAGCCCGGTCCGCCGCCGTCGGCCCACGAAGGAGCCTCAGAACGGCGAGGAGGACGGCGCCGGCGGCCAGCGCCAGCGCGATGAGAAGGAGGTTATCAGCCAAAGATCCTCTCCAGGTAGCGCTCGAACCCGCGCACGATTCGCTCCGAGGCCTCTTCGATCCCGTCGGCCTCGACGTCGATCCAGTGGATGTAGAGCTCCCGCCCGGAGATCTCGACCGTGAGCGTTCCGGGTGTGAGCGTGATGGAACTGGTCAGGAAGAGCCTGCCCAGCGGACTCTCGAGGGTGGTGCGGACCTTCACGATGCCCGGACGAATAGGGAGCGCCGGGTTGATGACGCGGCGTGCGACGTCGATGTTGGCCGCGACGATAGCTCTGAGAAGATAGGGGATGTACGCGACAAGCCACCCGATACGCCGGTAGATGGACCCGGGGCACCCGGTGACCGAGTGCACCGCGCTCCTGGCGACCGAGGCGATGACGAGCGAGACCACGAGGCCGGTGGCTACCTCCTGCGGATCGAGACTCCAGGTCAGAACGAGCCACAGCGCGAGAAGCCCCGCGCTCAGGCAGATGAATGGTCTCAGCGTTCTCTCCTCGTGGGTCTACCGTCCGGCCGCTCGAACGATCGCGGCCGCACGATCCGGGTCGACGGGGTGAGCGGCCTCACCGCCGGCCATCGCCGCGCTCCCGATTATGATGCCCGATGCCACCTTCAGGATTCGGGGAATCGTCTCGACGGTCGCTCCGCTGCCGATGAGCACCGGAGTCCCGGGGAGAACCGCGAGGACACGCTCGGCGTCCTTAAGCGATGCCGGCGCACCGGTCCCTTCCCCGGTCACGATCAGCGCCGCGGCGCCGCCTCTCTGAACGGCGTCCAGCGCCTCCCGCTCGAGCGTCGTCTCGCTTAGGGGTGCGGCGTGTTTGACGAAGACGTCCGCGAATACGGCCAGGCCGGGGGCGGATTCACGGATGGACCGGAGGGTCGCCCTCGCCTCGCTCTGGATGATGCCCTGGTCGGTCACGGCCGCTCCGGTGTGGACGTTCACGCGGATAAAACGGGCGCCCACGGTCGCGGCGACAGCCACGGCGGACAGTGCGTCGTTGCGGAGCACGTTGATGCCGAGCGGCAGATCGATGCGGTCCGCTATGCGGGCAGCGACCGACGCGAGCCCGGCAACGGCCCCGCGGCCGGCGAAATCCCGCGCGAACGGGACATCGCAGTAGTTCTCTATAATGAGGGCGTCGAATCCGGCCCGCTCGTACGTTGCGGCGTCCGCCACGGCACGCTCGACCACCGGCCCCATGTCGCCGCCCCACCCCGGGCTCCCGGGCAGGGGAAGGACGTGGGTCACACCGATCAGAGCGGGCTCCCGCCCGAGTAGCTGTTCCATGCTGGCCATGATTCCCCCCGGAATGCCCGTCTGCCCCGACCGGCGCGCGGCCTTGAACACACGCTGAACGCGGGCAGCCTCTCGGCCGCCCGCGTCGCTCGATCCTCGTATCTTGAATGCCTCGTCACGGGCAGCTCTGTCTATCGCGTCAGCGACGCGACCGTCTTCTTGTCAAGCCGCTTGACCACCGCGACGAGCAGCTTCACCATCGCATCGTAGTCCTTCCGGTGCAGCACGCCGACGTGCCCGTGGATATAGCGCGTGGGGACGACGAATGTCAGACACGGTACGCCTTCCCTGTTGAACTGGATGGTGCCGCTGTCTGTGCCGCCGCGCGTCAGCGCGGTCAGCACGTACGGGATTTTGTTCTTCTCGGCGGTGTCGATGACGAGATCGCGCAGCTTGCGGCTTGGTATGGCACTGCCGTCGTAGATCATGATACCCACGCCGTCGCCCAGATTCTCACCCGCGCCGTCGGAGCCCGGCGTGTCGGTCGCGATCGTGACGTCGATGGCGAACGCAACGTCCGGATCAACCCGGTTCGCGCTCGTCCTGGCGCCGCGAAGTCCGACCTCCTCCTGGACCGTGCCGACGCCGTAGACCGTGTTCGGGTGCGTCTTGCCGATCTTGTGGAGGACGTCGATCACGGCCGCCACGCCGATACGGTCGTCCCACGCCTTCGCCGCGTAGGTATGCTTGTTGCCGAGAACGGTGAAGTCCGAGATCGGGATGACCGGGTCGCCGGGCCGCACGCCGAGCTTCTTCTTCACATCGAACTTCCCGGCCGCGCCCACGTCGATGTACATGTCCTTGATGTCCAGGACCTTCTTGCGCTCATCAGGCTGGAGGACGTGCGGCGCCTTCGACCCGATGACGCCGACGTGGTCTCCCTTGCTCGTGCGGACCAGCACCCGCTGCGATAGCGCCACGTGACCCCACCAGCCGCCGATCGGCAGGAACTTGATGAAGCCTTCCTTGGTGACGTTCTTGACCATGAAGCCGATCTCATCCATATGCCCGGCTATCATGATGCGCGGACCGTCGGTCTTGCCCTTCTTCTCCGCGATCAGACTTCCGAGCTTGTCATACGAGACGGTCGCGACGTCCTCGACATAGCGGGCCATCAGGTCGGCGACCTCATCCTCAAAACCGGAGATACCGTTCGCCTCGGTGAGCTCCTTGAACATCATTTCAGTCTTGTCCACAGGTCCTCTCCTTCGGAAGTCCGTGCACGATGCGGTCGCCGGGAGTGAGCCGGCCATCGCGTGATTGAATGGCATCCTGTGAGTTTAGAGGGACGGAGCCTCCATCGTCAAGGACGGCTCGTGAATCCGGCGCGATCAGGAGCATCGCCCCCGGGGATCGCACCTACCGGAGCCAGTCGTCGGCGTAGTCCGCGGGCAGTCTGAGCATCTCGAAAAGCGTGGCGATGAGCTCGTCGTCCTCGCCGGCGCGCTCGGGATTCCAGTACTCCCACACGGTCTCGCCGGCGGTGGTCACTTCGAACGCGCGGCCATTGTCGGACTCAGTGATGAGCGTATTGCCGTTGCCGAGCCTCTCCGCCGTGCCGCACGACTTCGTGTAGAACTCCTCGCCCTCCACCTGACCGTAGCTCCAGACCTGCTCCTGCGTCACCGGATTGAACTCGACCACGCGTGAGTGAGGCCCCGCGCCGCCGTTGTCGAACAGGAGGATAGTGCCTCCGGGCAGGAGCTCGGGCTGGTGCTGGCCGAGCCACGGTCCCGCCATGAGCCAGACGATCTCGTTCGCGTCATAATCCAGCACGGCGATGGCATCGAGCTTCCTGAACGAGATCAGGAAGTTGCCGGCGCTGAAGGCGGGGATGACGTCCGAGAGCGTTCCGTCCAGCAGATGGAGCGTGTTGGTGTGCGTGATGTCTCCCGCCGTCCTGAAGTTGAGCGCCCTGACGGCCTGTTCGTAGCTCGAGTTCCAGAACGCATCGAGAATGGACCGGCGCCCGAGTTCCGTCCCATCAGCGTCGAGCACCGTGACGAAGTCCTCGAGGATGATGGACCGATCGCTGACCTCGGGAACGACGCCGGACTCGCGGCTCAGAACGAAGATGCGGCCGTCATCCATCACCTCGAGGTCGTGGTGCTCGCCGCCGAGGTGCTTCCAGAGCACGTTCGAGTCACGGTCGACCTTCACGATCCCGACGCCCTCGTAGATACCGAGGACGTCTCCGTTCTCGTAGAGATACGCGCGGCGCCAGTGGCTGGTCTGCGTGTTCGATACGAGATCGGACCGGTCGGGCCACACATCGAGGAAGTCTCTTCGCCAGGTGTGGAGCACGCGGCCGTCCATGTCGGTCAGCGCCGCCGCCGCGGCGTGACCGGACGAGTAGAAGTTGAGACCGTCGGCCGCGCGAGCGCGGTCGTAGATGGTCACCCCGCTCGACCCGCTCGCCGGTCTCGACGCCCCGAGATAGCCGATCGAGTTGAGCTGCTCGATCTGAGCGCGCTGCTCGGGAGTGAGCTCCCCCGAGACGGACGTGCCGCTCTCCACCGGGACGACCTCGCGCCACCGCCCCTCGGGACCGCCGGGTCCCCCACCGGCAAAAGCCCCGGCCGGAGGCCTGCGGTCCGGTGCCGATTCCTGGGCCATCGCCCCTTGACACATGGCACAAAAGAGGACCAACGCGGTCGCCGCTGTGCATACGGCACGGGCCCGCGACGGGAAAAGCGGTCTCTCGCTCACATGTGAAGCGGTCCCCGGTGGAAACACGGTGTGCATGATGGCTCCCTGACGTGGTCTTGTGTCCCGAAAGCAGTCTAGCACGGGCACTCCCCGTCGCCAAGCGGCATGGCTGCAGGCGCACGGCGGACCGACTATCGTGCTGGAACGTTCCTTGCAATTCTCTCAAGAGCGTTGCCTGTACGGGGAAAAGGCGATAGAGTCGCACAATCGTGAATCGGCATCATGGTAGTGAAGCTCCGTCAGCCGACCCGTCAGGATCACCGATACCGCAACCAGCATGAAGGACGGGGGACCACTCGTGATCAAGACCGCCATCATCGGAACGGGCGCCTGGGGGAAGAACCTCTTCCGGAACTTCCTCACCATGAACGAGAGCGAGCTGCTCACCTGCTGTGACCTCGACGGAGACAGGTGCAGCGGTCTTCTGACCGGCATCCCGGAGGTCGCGAGCACGACCGACCCTGAGGACGTCTTCAAGGACCCGGGTATCGACGCCGTCGTCATCGCGACGCCGGCCCCGACGCACTTCGAGCTTGCGAAGCGCGCGATGGAGGCGGGCAAGGACGTCTTCGTCGAGAAGCCGATGACGCTTGCGCTCGAGGACGCCGAGGAACTCGTGAAGATCGCAGACAGACTGGAGCGCATCCTGATGGTCGGCCATCTGCTCGAGTACCACCCCGGCGTGCTGAAGATGAAGGAGCTCCTGGACTCCGGCGAACTCGGTGACCCGTACTACCTCTATTCCGAACGTGTCAACCTCGGCAAGATCCGCAAGGACGAGAACGCACTGTGGAGCTTCGCGCCCCACGATATCTCGATCATCCTCTACCTTCTCGGCGAGGAGCCCATCGAGGTCGCTGCCCGCGGGGCCGCGTACATCCAGCCGGGGATCGAGGACGTGGTCTTCCTGTGGATGCGTTTCGGCAACGACCGCCTCGCGCAGATCCACGTTTCGTGGCTCGACCCACACAAGGTCCGCCGCACAACGCTCGTCGGCAGCAAGAAGATGGTCGTCTTCGACGATATGCAGGCCGGTGAGAAGATCCGCGTCTACGACAAGGGCGTCAACGGCAACGGAGACGGAAACGGGAAGCACGGGAGGTTCGTCGGGTTCGATGAGGCGCTCTCGTTGAGATTCGGCGAGGTGACCATCCCGGCTCTCCCGTCGGCGGAGCCTCTCCGGCTTGAGTGCCAGCACTTCATTCAGTGCGTGGAGAATCGCACGAAGCCCCGCTCCGACGCCCGCGACGGACTCCGCGTGGTCCGGGTCCTCGACGCGGCGCAGCGCTCGCTGGAGGCCGGCGGCAACGCCATCAAGCTGTCCTGAATCCTGATACGATCCTGAAGGGATGGACCCCATGGAGAGGTTCGTGCACGAGTCCGCCTCGGTCGGCGAGGGGACGACACTCGGGTACTTCACGGTCGTGGAGGCCGACGTTGCCATCGGCGCCGGCTGCGAGATCGGCAGCAACGTGGTCATCCATCGGGGCACCGTCATCGGCGACCACGTCCGCATCGATGACAACACGGTCATCGGCAAGCTCCCGATGAAGGCCGCTCTCTCGGCGACGACCGACGGAAGCACCGTCCCACCCGCCGTCATCGCGGACGAGTCCCTCATCGGCGCCTGCGTCATCGTCTACGCCGGATGTGAGCTCGGGCGCCGTGTTCTCGTGGCCGACCTCGCCTCCATCAGAGAGAACGTCACCATCGGCGAGTACACGATCGTCGGACGCGGCGTCACCGTGGAGAATTACTGCAAGGTCGGGCGTCGCTGCAAGCTCGAGAGCGAGTGCTACATCACCGCGTACTCCGAACTCGGCGACCGTGTGTTCGTCGCGCCGGGTGTCGTGACCTCGAATGACAACTTCATCGGACGCACCGAGGAGCGGTTCAAACACTTCAAGGGAGTCACGGTGCAGAAGGGCGGGAGGATCGCAGCGGGCTGCGTCATCCTACCGGGTCGGACCATCGGGGCCGACGCCGTCGTAGGCGCGGGTTCCGTCGTCACCCAGGATGCTCCCGCACGCAAGGTCGTTCTCGGCTCGCCGGCCAAACCGCTGCGCGACGTCCCCGAGAACCAGCTTCTCGAGAACCAAGGGTGGGACGACTGAGAACCGCGGAGGGCCGGCCGCAACCCGTACCAACCGAGCATGCAACACGGGGCAGGGATCTCTCCCTGCCCCGTTCTTCCTGTTCTCGAGTTGCCTCGCTGATTACCTGTTGCGACGCCTCACGACACCGGCCATGCCGAGCAGACCGCTACCGAGAAGGAGAAGCGTACTTGGCTCCGGGACGACGGTGTCGTCATCGAAGTCGCCGTTGAGCGTCACCACGTCGTTCCGACATCCCATCGTCCACTCCAGCCCGATCTGATCGGTGAGGGCGGGATTGGTCAGAAGACTGCGGTCGATGGTGAGCTCGAAGACGTACGTGCCGTAGCCACGCTCCGTGAGCCCGTAGTTGTAGTGGTTGAGCGCCGCGTATCCGAGCGTCGTGCCGCCGCTGAAGTTCGTCGGTCCGGCCTCGGCGACGAACGACGTGTTGCTCTGGTACCAGTCGCCCATCGTGGTCTCCGCCAGCCTGCCCGTTGAACCGTCGATGTCGACGCCGAGCGTATGCGAGCCGAGCCCCATGTCCATGGCGAGGTCGCCGGCGGCGATGTGCTCACCGAGGAAGCTCATACCACCCGGGACGTTGAACGACGTGACAACGGCTATGTATGCGTTCGTCGCGTCGTTGTCGAAGTACATCGCCTCGATGTCGAAGGCCTCTCCTCCGTGCGCCGGTCGCCCGTGATACGCGCTCCAGTTGTCGTCGATGGTGTAGTCCGCGGTCGCCGTGCTCGGCGTCCAGTCGTGATCGAACACACCACCCGTCGTGGTGAGGTCGACCCCGAACCAGTCGCTCAGCAGACTCGCGCCCGCGGTCCCGGCCAGGGACAGGATGAGCACCAGACTCAGAGCAAACATGAGTGTCTTCATGATGTCACCTCCGCTTGATGTGGCTCCAGGTTGTTTTCGCCCACAAGGTAATACTACCACGATTCCAGACCCTAGACAAGCACAATCTTCTGTGTGCCGCAGGTTCATACGATGAGGGGCCGGTCGCTGGGACCGGCCCCTATACTGGGACTGTTTTATGATGCAATGTTCACTTTTTGCGCCGATGGCCTCGAACTATCTTCGCCGTCTCCTCATCCCGAGAGACCCGAAGGCCGCCAGACCCGCACCCAGCAGCATGATGGTCGAGGGCTCGGGCACCGGGCACTCGGCATCCGCGAGCAGGAGGACCTGGCCGCGGTAGGTCACGTCGTAGGACTGCCCATCCCACATCTCGAAGAACGGCGCGATCTTGTTCATTCCGAACTCCAGCCCGTCGAGCGGGAGTCCGCCGAAGAACGCGGAGGCCCACCCGGTGGCCATGGAACCGATGGGCATCGTCGAGAGCCACGTCATCGAACGCATCTCGTTGCTGAGAGCACGGTACTGGTAGTCGGGTGACGGACTCAGGCTGATCGAGGATGTGAGGTCATCCCCCCCACCGTCGACGTCCCATGCGTAGTCGCCGATGAGATTGTATGGATCGCTCGCTCTCGTCGGAGTGATCTGATGGTAGCCGAGGTGCACTCCGCGACCGGGATCGACCGTGTAGCCCACATCCGTCCACTCCACCACCTGATCGTCCGCCCATATCCCCTCGTCATCCATACGGATGACGTGCGATGTGCCGAGTCCCGGCACCCGCTCAGTGAACGTGATTGCGAGATCGGTTCTCAGGTACCAGTGACACGCTTCCTCCGGCGTGCGGACGATCAGATCGAAATCGGTCGTCGACCCGCCGAAGTCGCCGTAACCCATCTGGTCCTTGGGATTCGCGTCGTGGTCGTACCACCCCTCGCCAACGAAGAGCAGTTCCGACACGTAGCCGGCCCCCGCGGCCGTCACGACGGCGGCGAGGATACAGACAGCCGCGAGCGCGGCGAGGTGCCTTCCCATGATTTTCCCCCTTCATCGAACACGACCGGCGCAGCATGAGCTGCGCTCGCAGTTCTCTGAGCGTGTCCGGACCGGGTCCGGAGTTCGCGCGTCGGTATTGAACCACCTTCAGTCGTGTCTGTCAACGCAAAACGCGGAGGTCCCACCGACGCAATGTCGCGTCGGATGACGAGTTGCGAGGGATGTGAAACGGTGGCATGAACTACAGTGAGGGTCTAGCGAAGAAGCGTCATCTTCCGACGGACGGTCGACTCGCCGACGCGGAGCTCACAGACGTAGATGCCGCTCGCCGCGATCTCCCCGCTTCGTTCGTAGCCATCCCAGGACGCCACGTGCTCTCCCGGCGGGTACTCGCCGTCGACGACGCGACACACGACGCGTCCGTCGATCGACAGGACCCTCAGCTCGACATCAGCCGGGGCCGGCCCCGGAACCGCGAATGCCATGGTCGCGTCCCCACGGCACGGGTTGGGATACTGCGCGAACGCCACGACCGGAGGCGGAGGCGGGGGCAGCGTGATCGCCGCCGAGGCGGAGTGTGCACTCTCGTTCCCCGCGCTGTCGACGGCCGTCGTCTCATAGGCGTATGTCAGACCCGCCTCGACCTCATGGTCGAGGAACACGGAATCCGCGATCAGCGCCTGGTTCAGCTTCTCGGTACGGTCGGGCTCGGCCGGGTCGTCGCTCATGCGAACCCGGTAGACATTGTACCCTGCAAGATCGGACTCGGGCGAGGCGAGCCACGTCAGTTCGACGAAGGCGTTGCCGAGCCGACACGTGAGCGCCGAAGGGGCCTCGGGTGGCCACAGGTCTGGTGGAGCCAGCGTGCGGAACGACTCATCGCCGCTCGTAACCATACCGCCGGCCTCGTCAACGGCGTGGATCCGGAAGTGATACTCGGTGTCGGGTTCGAGACCGGCGATGATGCTCTCGTACCCGCACTCGCCGGTGCTCACCCCCGGAACGATATCACCGTACTCGGCGTTCCTGCCGAACTCCACCCATGTACTGCACGCGCGGTCGGTCGACCAGCGAACGGCCGCGTCCCGCTCCCCAACGACCCAGATGGCGGGACGCACGATGAGCGGTTCCTTGTCATCGACGACCGAACCCATCGATGGACCCGTTCGGAAGGAGCACGGCTCGCTCGTCGCCACCCCTCCGGGGCAGCAGCTCTCGACCATGTAGAGGTACTCCACGTAGGGCACGACCGGCGAGATGACCACCTCATGCATCAACACGAGCATCGTGCTCTCGATCGTGACCGTATCGCCTCCGGCCACACCGTAGCGAATCGTCGAGGACGCGGGCACGTCCGTCGTCCACGTGACGACGACCGACATCGCGTTGATCGTCATCGCGGACGGCGTGCTGATCTCTGGCGGGACCATCGGGATGCCCTGCATCGTTTCGAACGTATCGGTCGGTGACATCGAAACGGCGTCCTGAGTATTTCGGGCGCCGATCGAGTAATGGTACTCCGTGGACTCCATAAGTCCAGTCAGGGTGCACGCGTGAGCAGTGGAGAGGCTCGCCGGGCTCGATATCGAATCGCCGAACGAGGTCGTCGTCCCGAAGACCACCCAGCCGTCGGTTGGCTGGTCGGTCGTCCACTCGAGAACGGCCCAGGTCACACCGCGCGATGTCACGGCGACGCCGCCGATCATGGGCGCCGGCATCAGCGTCTCGAACGTCTCGTCGTCGGACCATTCGACGTTTCCGAAGCCGTCCTCGCTCCGAACCCGGAAGTGGTACGTACTCCCCTGCGCCAGACCGTCGAGTTCCGCTTCGTGTCCCAGAACCATCCGGCCATCAAGCGGTGTTGTCTGTCCGTATGCGGCCGTCGTCCCGTACTCCACCTGCGAGTCCGCCACGCGGTTCGTCCCCCATGAGATAGTAGCCGTGGAGACATCAGCGTCCGCGTTCACGTCGGCGATCAACAGCGGATCCACCCCCGTCTGGAACACGGTGTCAACCGAGTACGCAGGCTCACCTCCGGCGGCGCTCCTGGCGCGGAAGTGGTACGTCTGACCTGGTGTCAGTCCTCTGAGGGTGTCGCTGTGCTCCTCGACGAACGCCGTCTTCAGAGTGGTCTCCAACCCGTAGTCGTCGGTGAGGCCGTACTCGACCTTGGTATCCGACGGTTTGTTCGTCCTCCACGTGATGACCGCGGAGTCGATCTCCGCGGCGACAGCAACCTCAGAAACGACAAGTGGAATCACCGCCGTCGTGAACGTGGCGTCCGCAGACTGGGTCGAGTTCTGGTTAGCATCCACGCTCACGACGGCGTAATGATGGACGGTGTCTTCGCTGAGACCGGTGATGAGTACATCGTGCGTCGTCACGAGTTCCGGGTCGAACCCGCTGTCCTCGCCGTATGCCGCGGTCTCTCCGTAGAGCACCTGCGAGGAGGCCGGACGGTCGGTGTTCCACCGGATCCGGGCCGTGCTCCACGAGACGCTCGTCACGGCGACGTTGCTGATGACGAGATCCGCCGGCTCCGTCTCGAAGGTGTGTCCTCCCGACTCCGCGCTCCCCCCTCCGCCGTCCTCCGAGACGACACGGAAGTAGTACGGGGTTCCGGCGGCAAGCCCGGTCAACGACACACTGTGGCTCGTCACAGGCGCCGGATCGAGCGGGCTCGACGAGCCGTACGCGAGGGTCGTCCCGTACTCAACGAGGGACGATGCCGGCTGGTTCGTGCTCCAGGTGATCACGGCGCTCGATGTGCTTACTCCACTCGCGGTGACCCCGCCGATGACGAGGTCGCCGTTCTGAGAGATGATCACGGCGCTGCCGCCCGGTGGAAGACCGGCTTCATCGACCTCGAACGAGAGCAGGCCGGTCGAGCTTGAGGTGACCGGACTCCCCGGTACGGCCTCGCCCCCGACGGTGACGTCGAACGAGCTGACCGGCTCGACGCCGACGACGACGTGTGTCCCCGTCGCTCGCTCGCCGCCGGCCTGCGCTCCGGCCTCAGCCGCCACACAGAACAGCACGGCCAGCATCACTGCGGCCGTGCACGCGCGCGTCCACTGTCGTCTCTGTCGGTCCACGCTCAGAGCATCTCCTGTTGTCGTATCCGGGACCCGCGGAGCCGGAGGCGGGTGCATAGGGGGTAGCCAGTACGGTGAGGTACTGCGGCCGGCCCGTTGTGGGGGTCAGTAGACCGGCCAGTGCGACCGAGGCTTCTCGAGTGCCTGCTCGGCTCCCACGGATCCCTTGATGCTGCTCCTTTGCGCACGGACGAGGAGAGTGAAGTTGATGCGCACATTCATGGAATGCACAACCTGTGCCACATAGTAAGTAACAGCCGCATGTATCACCGTCCGCGATGAGGTGACCGTTCCTCACCCGGCTCTGCCAGTCTAAGTTCATGTTAGATATGCTCTTAGGCCGCTGCCGCCGCTACCGCCTCGGGGTCGCGACGGTCCGATTCCCTGCGTGTCCTCCGCCAACGCACCCTGATACAAAGAGACCCGCCCGTCACATCGACGGGCGGGTCCTTCAGCTCTGGCGGGTCCGGGTCTGCATGACCGGTACCCGCTCGCTGTGCTTGTGCCTTACGGCGTGGGCCTGGGCGAACCCGAGACCGCATTGGACGTGACACTGGCGCCGAACGAATCGACGACCGCCACCTCATACCAGTAGATGATCGACTCAATGAGCGACTCGTGCGTGTAGAAGGTCTCATCGATCGCCGTGATCCGGGCGACGAGGCGCTTGTCGCCCACCGCCGGCGGATCCGGCGGGATCTCCTCCCATGCGAAGAGTTCGTATGCCGCGAAGTCATCCTCGTCGGACTGCGTCCACGAGAGCATGATGGATGTCGTGTCGGGTGCCCACGGCTCGAAGAGCTCAACAGCGTCCGGCGGAACGTTCGCGAGCGTCGTCCCCGCCTCCTCGTTGCTCATCGCCGTCAGACCGATCTCATCCACGACGTAGACCGCGTAGAAGTAGGTTGTCGCCTCCTCGAGACCGTAGTCGCCGTACGTCGTCTCGCTCTGGCTCGAGATGTCCGCGATCAGTTCACGGTCGGCAGCCGTGTCAACGCCCGGCGTCTCGGAGCGGTAGAGCCGGTACCGGTCGAAGTCATAGTCGTTGCACCGCGACCACGACAGCGCGACCGCTCGCTCCGTCAGGGCCACAGGCGTTGCCAGCACCACGGCCGTCGGCGGTTCCTGGACGGTTATCGTCCCGACCGCCTGCAACGGCTCCGCGGCATTGCCGAGTTCGTCCGTGAAGCGCCCTATGACGACCGCCCCGATAATCTCCGAACCGGCCTCGATGGCGAAGTCACGTTCGTAGAGTCCGTCGCCGGCCGCGGCATCGCCGCCGGTCCCATCGTCGTTGAGTTCGATGCCGAGCGCGATCGTACCGATGTCGACGGACGCATAGCCGTCGGTCTCGTCCGCATCGAGTGTGAAGTGCACGGTGTCCCCGACAAACATCGTCGCGCCGCCGGTGTCCTCACTGACCGACAGAATGACGGCGGTCTGGTCGAGTTCGATGGCGTCGCTGACGACGAGCGACTCGTTGTCCTCGACGTCCCGGAATCGCGCGTAGACGGTCTTGTCACCGTCGCCGGTCGTGAGCTCCCAGCTCACGGCCGTCTGAAACGGCTGCCATTGGGCGCCGGACATGTCGGACGTGTTGGACAGCATCATCAGTTCCGTGGCGCCCGACGCGGACATCGTAACGACGACGTCCCGGTCGGATGTCCGGGCCTGTCCACCATTGATGGCGACGCTGAAGATCCGCGGTGTCGCCGACATCGGGTAGGACATCGCCCCCTCGAGACCGTGTCGGTTCACCGCCGAGACCTTGTACGAGTACTCGACGCCGTTTCTCACGCGCGCGTCGTCGTACTCCATCTCGTCGACTGTGGCGATCTCCTCGTACTCCTCGTCCTCCCCGCTCTGAAACTCCCAGCGGTAGACGATGTACTCGGCAATGCCCGTTGTGTCGCTGACACCCCAGGTCATCGCGATGAGTCGGTCGGAGACGACGGCAGCCAGACCGCTCGGCCGTGCGGGTTCGACGGAGTTCGTGCCCGGGTTGTCCGGGTCCGCGGGATTGGTATGTGTGGGCTCGGAGATGTCTCCAAGGCATCCAAACAGAAACGCCGCAGTGACGCCAACGAGCACCGTGAGGAGTGTGATCCTGGTCTTCATCATGGCACCTCCGGTATCACCGCTCTCAGAACGGTACGTTGACGCCGAACACGACGGCGTCCGGTTCAACACTCGCGAAAAAGCCGGGACTCTCGGTCATCGTTGCCGCGGCGAAGTACCCGTCTCCCGACTCCGGGAACAGGAAGACCGCGTCGGCGATGTTGGCGAGATAGATGATCCCGGCGACATATATCAGTCTCCGCCTCAGAAGATGCTCGTCCTCGAACTTCTCATACGCGTCGAGCATCTCGACATAGCTCGCCTCGATCTCATCGGTCTGCGTGGCGGCGAGATAGATGTCACGCGCATCCTCGTACTTGTCCTCCGCCTCGTTGCGCTCCGCGTCGGCCCAGAACGCGGCACCCACGGCCACGGCTTCCGCGATGAGAAACGCCGTGCCTTTCAGATTCTGCTCCGTGTGGAACTGACCCCACCCCGGGATGACGGCCGACCGCCAGCCCGCGCCGAGCGGCGTCTTCCGGGACAACCGTACGGATATCGAGTCCTGACGCGTGCTCGACAGCATCACCAGCCCTTCCCAGTCGTTGTAGCCGAGCTTGTACGCACGGACCCGGAACGGACCCGAGAGGCCGCGGTCGAGTCGCCACGGCGTGACGCCTCGCAGAACGTGCTCGCCCTCGAGCTCCACGATGGCCCCTGACGGCACAGACGTGATCACCACGCCCCCCGTCTGTCCCCAGGCCGGAAGGCTCGAGGCCACGACCATCGCGAGAGCGACCAGCAGCATGAGCATTCGTACAGGTCTCATTTCTCGCTCCTTCGGAAGACGCTTCCCATTGCGTCGTGATTCTTTCATTGCGCCGTGATTCTATGGCCGGTCCCCCCGGGTGTCAACAGACCCGACGGCCGCCCTATGTAGCATCCTTGAATTCGGCCGGGTCGACGCCGAACTTCCGCAGAAGATCGTACATCGTGGGCCGGCTGACGCCGATGGCGCGAGCGGCGCGACTGACATTGCCGGCGGTCCGGCGCAGCGCCTCGGTCACCATGTCGCGTTCGAGTTCGCTCCTGGCCTCGCCAAGCGTTCGGTCGGACAGCGCGGCCGCCGACAGGCCGAGATCGTCCGGCGTCACCTTGCCTCCTCGGCCGGTCGCCAGCGCGTGACGCACCCGGTTGATGAGTTCGGGGATGTTGCCGGGCCAGTCGTAGGTCATGAGCGCACGTACCGACGCCCGAGTGAACGCCGGTGCGGCCACCCTGCGCCCCCCCCGGCCCGATCTTCCTCGCTCGCTCGCGATGCGTCGCGCGAACTCCCCCGCCAGAAGCACAACATCGCGCCCGCGGTCGCGAAGCGGCGGAAGCGCAATGACATGACAGTCGACCGCGTCGCAAAGGCGCTCGGCGAGACTGCTGTCCCGCCGGGACCCTCCGCCTCCGGCGGCCGGAACGGCATCGGTGCACATGATGACGCGCACATCCGGAGCTGCAGAGTCACCATCGCCGGTCGCGCCTTCACGCAGATACCGTCCGAGTCCGTCCCTGGCGCCGTCGACCACCGACACGTCGGGCAGCAGCAGCGTGCCGCCCGCGGCTCGGGCGAGAGCCTCGGCCAGCGTACCGCCGACGGCGACCTCAAACGGCCCGCCGGTTCGCGGACTGATTCGATGAATAACGCCGGCGAGCGTCTCCCTTCCAACGCCCGGTTCACCCACGATGAGCACCGGGGCGGTCGACTCCGCGGCCCGACGAGCCTGTCCGAACACGGCCCGCATCGCCTCGCACTCGCCCACCATGCCCCCCAGAACGATCGCCTCCCCGCCTCCCGTCGGTCCTCCGTATCGCTCGATCTCCTGTACCTTAAACGCTCTGGCGATGAGGACCCGCAGCTCGTCGAGATCGATCGGTTTGACGTAGTAGTCGAAGGCCCCGAGCGCGAGCGCCCGCGATGCCCGGTTCATGTTGTCGCTTGCCGTCACGATGACGACCTTGAGGAACGGGTCCATCGCCTTGAGCGCCGGGAGTATCTCCAGCCCTTCCTCTCCCTCGCCGGGATGCCCGAGGAGCGAGAGATCGAGCGTGACGAGACCGGGCCGCTCGCGCTCGGCGAGCTCCAGAGCCTCAGCCGGCGACGCCGCGAGCGACACGTCGTACTCGCCGGACAGTGCCCATCGGAGCTGCGTGCGAATCGCGGCGTCGTCGTCGACGACGAGGATGCGCTTGACCTCATTCGATCGTCGCTCCATCAGATTCCCTCCGCAGGAACCCAGAGCTCGAAGCTGGCGCCGGTGTCGCTCGGCACGAGAGCGATACCGCCTCCGAGTTCCTCAAGCATGACCCGGCACTGGTAGAGACCGACACCAAGTCCCGACTCGGTTTCGGTACGAAACGGCGCGAAGAGCTCACCCGACTCGACCAGGTCGGGGGACACGCCCGGACCCGTGTCGCTCACCCGCAGGACGAGGCGCCTGCCGGCCGCGCCGCTGGCGCGGATATCGACCATCCCCGTGCCTGCCATCGCATCGACCGCGTTGCGCAGAAGATTCTCCAGAACGGTGCCGACCGTCCGAGCGCTTCCACACAACTCGTCGACGTCGTCCACCTCGACGTTGACTCGAACACCTGAGCCCGGAGCACCGACGCCGGCACGGCGGACCGCCGCGGCCACCACCGATCTCAGCGACACCCCCTCCTCAGCGCGGATGAGGCCGGCCGCATCCGCACTCGCGCCACCTGTGTGCCCGGAGACCCGATCAATGACCCGCTGGATACCACCGGCGGTCTCGGCGACCGACTCGATGAGGTCCCGCTGGAACGCCGGGTCGTCGATCAGCCTCTCGGCATTGCGGACCATCAGCGAGAGCCCCGCCACGGAGTTCTTAAGATCGTGAACCACGAACGACGAGACGCGGTGGAGCGACTCCATCTCGCGCGTCGCCGAAAGGTCGGCGGCCAGACGTGAGGCCATCAGCGTGCTCCCCGCCTGGCGGCCGACCATCTCGAGCAGCAGCAGGTCCTCGTGCGTGTACCGGGCGGGTCCACGACCGCCGCTGTGACTCACGAAGACAACGCCGATGAGCCCGCCGTTCGCGCCGAGCGGAACCGCGACCTCATAGCCGCCCGCCCCGAGCGCGGCGTCATGTCGCTCCCCCCAGTCACGAAGTACCGGGTCCATCGTCCCGCGTGCGATCCTGAGCGGTCCGGACTTCGCCTCGAGTGCTTCGACGAGGTCCGGGTCGGAGACCGCATCCACGAGACCGGGCGTGAGCCCGCGCCGCGCACGCACGCGCGGGTGGACTCCACCGCGCTCCAGGGTCGCACCGACCACCGGATCCGCATCGAGTGTCTCACGCATCAGCCCGAGCACGCGCTCCAGGATGTCCGACTCCCGCGTCACGCCGGCAAGGGCGAGCGACGTCCTGCTCCACTCCCGCCGGTAGTCGTATCGACTCACGTAGAAATTCGTGTCGATGAACCGCCTGATCGCCCGCCGTGTTCGCGTGGAGAACATGAAGACGACGAGAATGAGCACTGCGGCGAAGATGAGCGAGACGGTGGTAGCGAGCGTCGGCCCCCAGCCTTGCTCTCTGGCAACCCATCCGGCGGCGCCAAGCACGAGCAGGTATGCACCGGCGAGGAATGCCGTCAGCGATGTATAGAAGACCGGTCTGCCCACCGCCACGTGGGACTCGTCGAGTCTGCGACGCGCCATCGACCAGCCCACGAGAGCGAGCGCGGCCAGGATCGGAACGGCTCCTGCCGTCAGATGAGGAAGCCGCACAACGGAGTACAGCAGCGCCATCGAGAGCACGAACACGTGGTACACGATGGCCGCCGCGATCCCGATGAGCGCATGCTTCAGTGCGGCGAGCGTCGAAGGCGTGGAGGAGCGCGCCGTCACCTCGAGATTGAAGAGGCCCATCACGCAAACGCCGATCATGACGAGCGCAGCGTAGCGGCCCTGCGATGTCAGCGAGATGACGTATCCGCCGGCCTCCCGGTCGACGCCCTCGACGAGGATGTCATAGGCGCCGGCCCAACTCGCGAGGGCGGAGAGAACGACTGCTGCGGCGAGCAGTCCCCGGTGACGCTTCAGAAGCTCCGTCCCGCGCTGCCGCGCCAGCAGAAGCGTTGCGAACAGCCACGGGATCGGGACGAGCGGTGCGAGTGCTGCGGCCACGTTCACGCGGCCGTAAGCCACGTACGCCGTCGGGCTCACACGTACGGAACCGGCCGTGAAGAGCCATGTGGCGGTGAGCGCGGCGGCCACCGCGAACCACAGCCGGTCGGCTCGCCTGTGCCCCCGAGCGAGGGCAAGAACGGCCGCGGCCAGACACGCAACGCACACGATGAGTGTCAGGAACGAGAACCCGTCCATCTCCTCTTACTCCGTCATTGAATCCAGGATCTCACGCGCACGGTCGACCCCGTCGTGTTCGGGGTATCGTTCAACGACCGCCTGGAGCAGCTCTCTGGCAAGCTCAGGCCTGTCGAGTTCCTCCCGGTATATGTCGGCAGCCTGCAGCAGCATGCCGGCGGCGGCCTGCGCGTCCGGGAACTGCGCGGCCGTCTCCGACAGCAGCGCTGCGGCGTCGCCCCATGACTCCTGCCGCAGCCGTGTCTCGATCATGTAGTTCCGGGCGGCCATCTCCGCCGGCGTACCGCCATAGTCTCTGATGACGCGAGCGTAGACCTGGGCAGCGTCGTCGAGAGCTGTCACACCGGCCTCGGTCTCGCCTATCTCTCCGTACATGTCGACGATCCTCAGCGGCGCGGCCAGTCCGTACATCGTGGTCGGGAACTCCGCCGCGAGCGCCGAGTACTCGGCTACGGCCGAATCCCAGCGGCCCTCGAGCTCGTAGCTCGCCGCGCGGTGCTGCTTCGCCGTCGCGGCGATGGCCTCCTCGTCGCCGAATCGCTCGACCACCATGCTGAGTCGTTCTCTCGCCGCCTCATGGCGACCGTCCGAGATGTCCATAAGAGCAAGAGCCACATCGGCCGTCGCCCCGGCGGTCGTCTCTCCATACGATTCGGAGACGCGCTCGTAGTACGAGCGGGATGTCGCTCTGTCCCCAAGCCGCGAACCATGGATCTCGGCCAGCGAGAGCCAGATGCTGGGTCTGTTGTCGTCGTTGCCGTAGGTCTCGTCCAGCTTCCGATAGACGGCCACCGCGTCCGCCCAGCGAGCCTGTGCGGAGTACGTGTCAGCGTTCATGCGGAGCGCGGCCTCGCCGGTCCGGGTGCCGCTCCAGGTCTCGGACCACGTCGCGTACGTCTCACTCGCCTCGCCGAAGACACGCACCGCCTGGTCTGACATGCCGCGGACCGCGTACGACGTCGCCCGACGCAGCGGGAGACGCAGGATCCGGACGTCGGGCGCATCACCCTCCGCATCCATCGCCGGTCCCCATCGATCGAGCAGGTCCCCCATCTCATCGATCGCGCCGCTGAAGTCCCCCGTCAGTTCTCGGACGGATGCCAGTCTGAGCCCGGCGTCGATCGCGAGGTTCCGGTCGAACGAGTATCGGTCGCGAACGGACTCCAGAAGCTCGATCGACTCACCCACCGACGCCTCGGCGGTCTCGGGTGTCGCGCGTGCCACGAGCATCGACGCGAGCGCCAGACGGCTCGCCGCGGAGATCTTCGCGACATCGACGATCTCGGGCAGCGTTGTCTCATCGATCGTCTCGGGCGGCGGGAACCGGTCGATGATCTCGCGATGGCCGTCCATGACCCGCGCGATCATCTCATCGGTCGCGATCTCCGCATTCTCGGACATCGCCCGTTCCAGCGTCCGGACCTGCCATGCCATCCGCTCCGCGCGGTACCGTTCGGTGAGCTCCGCATTGCCGCATCCCGTGAGTCCCATGGCGAACGCCGCAAGGATGAGCATGACCGTGAGACGGCGGGCTGATGTGAAGTGTCTGCTCAGCATGTCACTCACCCCCGTTCTTGACCCGGCTCGGGTGAGCCGACCAGCCGACCGAACCCTCGTTCTGAGTGGCGTACAGGAAGAAGCGCGTCGCAGCGCCGAGCGTGAAGAAGGTCGTGTACAGGATCACAACGACCCACACAACGAGCACGACCGTCAGTCCCTCGGGAGCGAATCGATACGCGATCGTCGTGCCGTTCCTCGCCAGCCACGCGGGAAGAAGTTCGAGCGCTGTCGGGACCGCCACGATGAGGTACGTCGTAACCGGGTTCTTCAGGGCGAGCGCCACGCTGCCGCCGATCGCGCCGCCGATCCTTCGCCGCGCGAGCATGATGTAGGGAATGACGTAGATGAACAGGGCCTGCACCGCGAGTACCGCCGCGATCGCCAGCATCCGGATCAACCGGAACCTCGTCGGACGCGCGTCGGCGAGATGCCCCCAGAACGCCGTCGGGATCCTCGAGACCAGCTGGGCAAGCACCGTCGTCAGCAGAACGGCGATGACGACCGGCACGTATCGCCGGAACGCCTCTCGCCACCCCTCCGCGGCCTTTCCATCCCCACCCGTGTAGTACGAGGCGAACAGCCACACGGCCGCCGCCGTCGCCGCAGCGCCGAGGAACACCGAGAGCACGACATCGGCCTGCCCGAACGAGGCCCGGAGCGCGAGGAAGCACGTCGGATAGTGGAGCGCGGCCTCGCCGAGCCGCCAGCGAATGAGCGGAGCGACCGTCGACGCGAACGGGGGATACGCGAAGAACGTGATCATCGCGAGCACGGCGAGCTGCGCCGCCGCGTAGATGAGAAGCGGCGCGAGAGCGACGCGGCGCCTCAGCGCCGACAGCGTCTCCGACCAGCTCCAGATAAGCGCGTTGAACTGCTGAACCAGGTCCATTCCCTCCCCTTTCAGTCGATGCTAGGGCCGGCTGTCGTTGAAGAGATCCGACAGTCGCGGCTGAGCCTCCTCAGAGAATCCCTTGATGAGCGCAAGAGCCGCCTCGACGTCACCGTTCTCGACGGGCGTCGACACGCGGACGAACGCTCCGAATGTCACGTTCTCCCGGATTCCGGCCGACGCCATCCGCGCGAGGAACCGGTCCCGGTCGGCCGTCGCCAGATCTCCGGCCGTGTACCACCAGTAGGCGGCCAGACGCTCGCGCCCCGCCTCTCGGACGAGAGCCCAGTTCGCGTCGAAGCTCCCGTCGCCGCGCTCGAGCGTGAAGATCCCTGTTCGGTCGATGTCCCAACCCTGCGCGCGGTAACAGACCATCGGGTCGTGCGCACCGTACCGCTCGTTCTCATGGTAGATGATCACGAACCAGACGGGCGCGCCGCCATCACGCCGGTACTCCCGCACGAGCGTATCGTCCGCATCCAGCTCGTCGTAGACGACGCTGGCGAATCTCAGGTCGCTGCTCCGCCACTCCCCGACCTCGGTCGGGAACGCTGCGAGGCCCGCCTCCTCCAGGACCATTGCGCGCTCCGGTGCAAACTGGACGTACGCCGCGGTCGCGGCGAGGAGAAGAGCCGCTATGACGAGGGCGGCCCGTGAGCGCGGGCCGAGGCTCGGAGCAGCGGTCGCTTCGACCTCCGCACCCTTCATGCCGGGCTCAGCGCCACTCGCATCGGTCTCCGAGGCGAGGCCGCGGCCACACCGCAGGAGCCCCCGAAGCACGAACAGGCCTCCGAGCGCGATGAAGAAGAGAAGGAATCCGGAAAAATCGTGGAAGAAGCCGAGAGCCGCATCGATACCCCACACGTTCGCGACCGCGCAGAGCACGGCGATGCGGACGGTGTTCGCGATGGCGGCGAGCGGCACGGCCGCCAGCAGGAGCACGACCCGCTTCCATGTCCTCGCGCGGGTGAAGTAGGCGAACAGCGCGCCGAGCGCGACGAGCGCGATGAGCGACCGGAGTCCGCTGCACGGGTCTGCGATCCTCAGCGACCCGGCCGGGATGTGGATCGTCATCCCGGATCTGGCGAGCGGGATGCCCATCCTTACGGCGAGTGCGCTTCCGACCCGCGCCGCGAGAAGCTTGAGCCTGAAGCTCACCACGTTCATGAGAAACGGCGGCATCGGGAGCATGAACACGAGATAGCCGAGGGGGAACCAGAGAGAGCGCATCGCGCGCCCACCAAGCAGGACGAGCGCCAGCCCAAAGAGCAGCAGCACGAACGAGTACCCCTGCGTCATGAAGACGCCGGCTCGAATCGAGGTGATGTGCCCCAGGACCGCAAGCGCCACGAGGAGAAGCCCACCCACGATCCCCACTGTTCCCGGTCCGCCGCTGCTCCCCTCACGTGGCGTCATCGCATCGGTCACGCTTCGCCTCACGTACCAGAGCAGGAAGATCACGATCGGCGGAATGAGAGCCCCGTGCGAGTAGTTCGGATTCGTCTCCCACGTCCGCCAGAGCGTGGCGAACGTGTGGCGGTAGACGAGCACAACAAGAGCCGTGATGATGATTCCCGCCGCGATGGCCGCGGGGCGCGGCGCGCCTCTCTTCGTCGCGTTCGTGTCGTTCGTTGCTTTCATGTCTCTCGTCCCGGTCATGTCTTGCTCCTCCGCAGCGGCGCGGCCGCTACTCCGTGTCCGACAACACCGCTGCGGTGTTGATGAGGATTCGGATGTCGAGCACGAACGAGCAGTTGCGGACGTAGAACGCGTCGAGGCGCACCTTTTCGTCCATCGTGATGGAGTCGCGCCCGTTGATCTGCGCCCAGCCGGTGAGGCCCGGTCGCACCTGGTCTCCGAGCGTCTGCCGTCTGAGGTCAATGAGCTCGTACTGGTTGTAGAGCGCCGGTCGTGGTCCGACGAGACTCATGTCGCCGCGGACGACGTTCAGAAGATTCGGGAGCTCGTCGATCCCGGTTCGCCTGAGAACCCGGCCTATCCTCGTGGTGTAGTCGGTCTGCATCGGAGCGATGAGGTCGGTCGCCAGATCGGGGGTATCCTGCCTCATCGTCCGAAACTTGTAGATCGTGAACTCGTGCGAGAGAACGCCAATGCGCTGCTGCGTGAAGACCGAGCGCCCCGGCGAGTCGAGACGGATAAGCAGTGCAACGAGCGCGAAGATCGGAGAGCAGACGACGAGCGTGGTCAACGCGCCGATGAAGTCGAGTGTGTATTTCACGCCGAGATATCTGCGGAACGGAAGGTACGATGTCCCCAGCCCGGCTTCGGCCGCCGTCACGGACGACAGGACATTCTCCATCCTCTGAGCCAGTACGCGCCGCGAGCACCTCTTGCGGACGAACGCGCAGCCGCGTTCACCAAGTGAGCGTCTGCGCTCCGGGTCGTCGGCGAGACACACGAGCGCGTCCGCGAGCGCCCTGCCGTCGCCGGGCGCCACCACGATGCCGCCGCCGGAGTCCTCCACAACGCCACGACCGTCTCCATCCAGCGCGGCGACGACCGGCCTGGAGCAGGCCATGTAGTCGAAGATCTTCACGGGGATCGTCCCGCGGCTGAAGTCGGATCCGTCGGTGGTTGCGAGGCAGACGTCGGCCTCGCGCATCGTCGCAGCCAGGGCGTGCGGCGCCTGGCTCGAAAGGAACCTGACGTTCGCGATGCCCCGACGCTCCGCCTCCCCGATGAGTCGTTCCTTGTCGGATCCGTCCCCGACGAACAGGAAGTGGAGCCGGTGGTCTCCCTCCAGGTGCTCCGCCGCGTCGAGTATCACGTCCATGCCATGGACCAGACCGTGCGTTCCGCTGTAGAGCACGGTGATTCCGCCCGGGTCCTCGTCGTTGTCCGGATCCCCGTCTCCCGGCCCGAGTTCGCGTGCACCGACCGTCGAGCCGGCGTCACGATCGGCGGGGTCGCCTGAGGGGACCGCGTCGGCGTCACCTCCGAACACATCGGTGTCGGCACCGTTCGGTATGTAGATGATCTGGTGGTCCGGAATGCCGCGCTCGCGCATGAGCTTCACCATTCCCGGGGTGACCGCCACGATCTTCGCGGCGCGTCGATAGAGAAAACCCTCGAGCCTCTCGGCCATCGCTATCATGCGACGGCTCCGAAGCTGCCCGAGTGCGACCGCCGCATGCGGCCAGTAGTCCCGGACGTCCAGAACGTACGGCACGCCGCGCAGGATGGCCGTGAACCACCCGGAGAACCCGAGGAAGAGCGGCGGTGAACTGACGAGGATGATGTCCGGCCGTCCGATCCACGGACCACACAGGGCCGCGCACACGGCGAACGAGAGCTGATTGAGCATCCGTCTCACGAAGGTCCTCGTCGGACTCGCGAAGAGATACGCGCGCAGCACGCGCACGCCGTCCGCGTCCTCGCGCATGAACAGTCTGCGAGCATACCCGGCCGCCTTCACACCCGACGGATGGTTCGGCATACCCGTGAGGACGGTGACATCGTGACCCGCCCGCTTGAGCCCGCGCGCGAAGTGATACGCGCGGAGCGGGGCCGCACCCGTCTCCGGTGGGTAGTACTGTGTGAGGAAGAGAACTCTCACGCTCGGTCCCGGGCTCCGCCCGGCCTCCTCTGTTCCGCGGGCTTCATCCCCGCTACGAGTGCTTCAAACACCTGCTGGACGTACTCCACGACTTCATCGATGTCGTGCTCCGCGTGGACGACGCTCTGCGCCAGCCTGCCCATCATTCCGGCGCGTAACTCATCGCTGAGGATGTCGAGCACGGCGTCCGCCAGCGCGCCGGGGTCGCCCGGCTCGACGAGCCGACCCGTCTCGCCGTCGCGCACCATGTCCGGCACACCGCCGACGTTCGATGCGACGACCGGTACGCCGGCCGCCATCGCCTCGAGGATCACGTTCGGAGACCCCTCCGACAGCGACGAGAGCACGAACACGTCCATCAACCCGAGAACCTCGGGGATATCCTGGCGAACACCGACGAAGCGCACCGCCTCCGCAATGCCCAGCTCCGCGGTCAGCGACTCGAGGTCCGACCGGAGCGGCCCGTCGCCGACGACGAGGAAGACCACATCGTCGCGACGTTCCCTGATGCGGGCGGCCGCGCGCAGGAAGCGATCGTGTCCCTTGACGGGACTCAGCTTCGCCACGATACCGACCACGCGCGATGCTCCGAGCCCCAGTTCCCCACGCAACCCGTCGGATGAGACGGCCCCGTCGAAACGCGAGAGATCGACGCCGGGCGCCAGGCGCACGATCTTCTCTGGAGGCGTTCCGAACCGTGTCTCAAGCTCCGATGCGGCCGCGGATGAGTTCACCATGACGGCATCGACGAGGTGTCGGTTCACGAAGCGGTAGACTGCCTCTTTCGCCCCCCCCGCGAGCCAGTAGCTCAGGTTTCGCTGGTTGTTCACCACGACCGGCACGCCCGCCATTCGCCCCACGAACGGGCCGATGAGCGTGACAAGACCGAGCATGCAGCTCAGGATGTCGATCCGCTCGCGTCTGAGGAAGCTCGCCGCCGCCGCGACCTGTCTCATCGTCGCCGGACTCGTGAGGCTCGCGCCGGTCCCGAACTCGTGAACGTCTATCCCGAGCGCCTCGATCTCCGGGAGCAGCTCCCCCACTCTGAGTGTCGAGAGGACCACCGGTTCGAAGCGCGAACGGTCGATCCTCCGGAGGAGCTCCAACAGAAACTGCTGCGTCCCCGCCCGTTCGAACGACCCGGCCCAGAACGCGACCTTCAGGCGCGTCACCTCGCCAGTGCGGAGATTGGACGTTCTCTGTGAAGTCCGAGCCGTCACCTCCCCGTCTCCTCTCGAGCGACGCCGCGCCGGGGACCGTTCCGCTCGATGTCCGCGAGCGACGGTGACCGGGGCCGCGTCAGGCGTCCGTGCTGCAGGTTCGCGCCGAAGCTCCGCATGTCCGTCCGTCTGGCCGACACACCGACTCTCGGAATCCCGAACGGGGAGTGCGCGGGGCCGGCAGGACCGCTTATCGAGGTCGACGCGGAGAGATAACCGCACCTGGCGACCTCGGTGGCCACGCGCGCGTCGCAGTGTCGGTCCTTCCGTCCGTTGGGATACGCGAAGTGCTCGACGCACAGCCCGATCTCATCCTCCAGAAATGACTTCGCTCCCGACAGCTCGTCGGTGAGTTCTCCATCCTCCAGGAGCGGCAGGTTGTAGTGATGGACCGAATGCGCCCCGATCGTCATCCCGTTTTGCTCCATCTCGCGCAGTTCATCGGGAGTCATCATCACGCGATGAGACATCGGCTCGCAACCGGGGAGGCATGCGTCCATGATCTCGGCGAGCACGTCGTTCGCCTCGGTCCGACTGCAGTGCTTCACGAGTCCCGTCAAGAACCGAACGGCGCACTCCCGAGCGACCGGACTCGACAGTCCGATGGGGGCGGATGTGATCGACGGACACAGAATCTCCGTGTGCGTCGTCGTCATCACGGCGAATCTGAGCCGCACGGTCCAGAGGACCTCCGCGTCTGCAACACAATCCGTCGTCACGTAGAAGGTCGCAGGCATGTTGTGTTTTCTCAGCAGACGGTAGGCGAAGCGGTAGTTGTCCTCGTAGCCGTCGTCGAACGTGATCGCCACCCAGCGGGGATCCGGCATGCTGCCCGAGGTTATGGCACGCACGACGTGCGACAACGGTACGACCGTGTATCTCTCTCCGAGATACGTGAGCTGCTCGTCGAATTGCCGCGGACGCACGACGATACTCTGTGAGACATAGTCTCGGGCCCATTCGGGGTCGTCATTCACCGAATGATATCTGAGAACGGCGCAACCACCGCCGCGGAGGCCGGCAGCGAGACGTGATGAGTACGCGGAGGCCCACATACCGCGGGCCGCGCCCCAGGCTGTCGTGGCGATCCGGCTCAAACGTCCGCGGTCAGCGCTCATCGTCGCCTCCCTCGGTCGCGGTCGCCCACCTCGGTCGCGGTGTTGTCCGCGGTCGAACCAGCGGCGCCCGGCATCCCCGCTCTCGCCTTCCGGATCCTCGACCACTCGACAAGACCAGGGACTCTGCGATCGAGAAGGCGCTCGTACAGCCGGACCGTGTCGCCCACCATCCGGGCAGCCGTGAACCGGCGATCGATGCGAGCACGCCCTGCGCGTCCCATCCTCACGCGGAGCTCCTGGTTCTCGAGCAGCTGGATGATCCGATCAGCGACGGCCTTCGCATCGCCTGCGGGCACGATGAACCCCTCGACGCCATCGCGCACGAGTTCGCGATTCCCACCGACATCGGTCGCGACGATCGGGGTCCCCAGAGCCATCGACTCCAGAAGCGCGTTCGAGCAGCCCTCCCGGAGTGAGGTCAGCACCGAGACGTCGGCATCCACCAGAAGTCCGGGGACGTTCGACGTCTCGCCGACCAGCACGACGTGGTCCTGGAGACCGAGTTCTCGGACCATCCGTTCCAGCTTCCTCTGCAGTCTTCCCCCGCCGACAACAAGGAAGCGTGCATCCGGTATCTTCCGGATGACCAGTACGGCTGCCTCGAGGAACGTCGAATGGTCCTTCTTCGGCGTCAGGCTTGCGACCTTGACGACCGTCGGTCTGCGCCCGGGTTGCTCGACCACTCGAAGCTCATGATTCCGCACCGCGGCGTCGAGCCGCTCGTATCCGACACCGTTGTAGACGACGTGCACTCGACCGTCGTCTATCCAGTGCCGGTCCACCACGAATCGCCGGACGGCGTCCGCGTTGGCGATCACCTGATCGACGAAGATTCCCATGAAGCGGTCGAGCAACGTCATGACCAGACTCGGGTGGAAGTCCACGTTTCTGACCGATGAGATGATCACCGGCACGCGGAGCATCCGCCCAACGAGGAGACCGCGCCAGTTCGCCGAGAACAGATAGCTGTGAATGACCGCCGGCCTGAGCCTCCGAACGATCCTCACCAGTTCGAGAAGCGATGCGAGACCGATGCCCGGCAGCTTGTTGAGCGATACCACCTCCACACCTGCTCCTCGGATGACCTCGAACAGACCGCTGGGAGGCGCCAGACAGCAGACGACCGGCTCATAGCGCTCGTCGTCCATCCGTGAAGCCAACTCCGACAGCTGTCGCTCGGCCCCACCACGCCCCAGCTCCCCGATAAGGAGTAACACACGGATCCTGCCCGACGTGGCGAGATGGACGCCGCCCGACGCGCAGAGGTCGTAGATCCGCTCTGTCTCACGCGTCATGCACTCAGCAGAGAAACGCTCCAGGACGGCGACTCGCGCACGGGCGCCGAGGCGCACGCGCCGTTCGGGGGACGCCGCAAGGCGCAGGATCGCCTCGCCCAGTGCACGCGAGTCCTCCGGCGGGACGACGACGCCCGAGGGACCGCCGACCGTCAGCAGCTCCGCATTTCCACCGACATCCGTCGCCACGGTCGGAACGCCGGCAGCCATCGCCTCGAGGATCGAGACGGGGAGCCCTTCCCAAGAACTCGAGTTCACGAGAATGTCGCAGGCCGCAAGGATCGCCGGCACGTCCGCCCGCTCGCCCAGGAATCGCACCCCGTCCGCGAGACCGAGCTCCTCGGCCTTGGCGCGGAGCCCGGGCTCGAGCACGCCGGATCCGACGATCAGGAACACGACGTTGCTCGTGTCCCGAAGGACATGCGCAGCGGCGTGAAGCAGATTTGCGTAGTTCTTCTGTGGGGTCAGACTCCCGACCGCGAGCGCTACGACAGAGCCGTTCGCGATGCCGAGCCCGGCTCGCGTCGCGCTCCTGTCGCCGCCGTCCTTGAGACGCGCGGGGTCGATTCCGTTCCAGACGGTCACGCACCGATCGCCGGTCAGGTCCGAGAACGCAATGTGCGAACGTCGCACGGCCTCCGAAACGGCGATCTGCGCGCTCTCACGATGCTCGCTCAAGCGGCTCGCGACGCATCTCAGATGGGAGCGCCAGTGGACGACGTTGTGCTCCGTTCGCACCACGCAGGGGATGTCGGCGAGAATCGCGGCGGGCAGACCGAAGACGAGCGGGCCGAAGTTGTGGTAGTGAACCACGTCGAATCGACCGCGCCGCATCAGTCGGGCAAGCCGAAACAGCGCGCCGATATCCCGACGGCCCTTTCTGCCCAGCACGTGAACGGGTATGCCGCTCGACACGAGCGGTTCGGCGAGATGCCCGGCCTGCTCGAGACAGCACACCTCGGCCGAATAGTTCGCCGTATCGTGGTTGAGCGCATACTCGACCACGATCCGTTCTGCGCCGCCCGCTTCGAGCGACCTGATGATATGAAGCACCCGCCTCGGCATTCGTCCCCCACCGCCCGGCTTCACGCCGGACACCGCCCGGCTTCACGCCGGACACCATCCGCGGCTCGCATCGCGCGCCGCGGGAATCAGCACTACTCCGAACGCTCCCGCTGGTAGAGATTCGCCGTGGTCGCCTCTCCCCACTGGAGAGGAACGTCGGAGATGACTGTGCGGTACTTCCCCCGCCCGGTCCGCGGGATCGTCTCCGGAAACTCGAACGACAGGGTCACATCCTCACCGAAGCGTTCCCTGAGCCGAGTCCGGATCGTCCGCTCCCCGCGATCTCCGTACCCCGAGTTCGTCACAAGCCGAACCGTCAGGTGGTCCGCCACACGCTGCACGACCTGGATCTGGTCTATCCCAACGACCCCCTTGAACGCTCTGAGGAACGCGGTCGATGTCACCATCCGGCCGTCCGGCATCACAAGGATGTCCTCTGCCTTCGTGCTGACGCCGTCGAGCAGTCTGAGCCCCCGGCCACACGGACAGGGCTCTCCCGTGAAGGCCGCCGCGTCACCCACCTCGTAGCGCAGAAGAGGCATCGCGTAGTTATGGAGCCCCGTCGCGAGCACGCGGCCGACCGAACCGGTCGGTACCGGTTGTCCGTCGGAGTCGACGAGCTCAGTGATCCCGTACTCCTCATGCACGTGATGGCCCCGATGCTCCGAGCATTCGGCTGAGAACATCACGCGCTCCGCCTGTCCGTAGGCGTCGTATACGCCGCACCGGAACCGCTCCTCGATCGCTTCACGCTGGAAGTCGAGCAGCGGCTCCGATGTCGTGAACACGCAGGACAGCGGAAAGAAAGCACCCAGCTCTCGCATGAACTGCGCGAGCACGTACGCGGTCGACGGATACGCCTCGAGAGCCTCGACACCGCGCTCGCCCATCGCTTCGAGATACGAGGGGACGTTCCGCACAGACAGGTGCAGCGACGAGAGCAGAAGCTGATTCCAGGGGGCGTTCAGCCGCCAGAAGGGCGGCGAACTCTGTCGCTCCGGCACGACCGCATACACAAGGAGGCTCGCGTACGGACGTCCGAACTCGAACTGCGCCCAGCGCCTGCAGCGCCAGAGGCTGGCGTTGTTCATCGTCGTAACCCCATGATCCCAGTACACGGCCACGGGAAGCCCGGTGCTTCCCGAGGTATACGCCTTGTGCAGCCGTCTGCGGTCCGCGCCGGTCGAGATCAGGCGGTCTAGGTTGTGGCGGACATCGTGTTTGGTCAGCGGCGGCAGCTTCGACAGGTCCCCCTGTGTGGTGATATCGTCGGGCGAGAGCCCCTGCCCGCGCATGGCCTCGTGGTAGTACGGAACCGTGTCGAACGCGTGCTTCACCAGCGTGCGCAGACGCTCGTCCTGGTAGGCGCGAAGCTCCTCCCGGCTCCACCACTGGGAGACCTCGTAGAAAGCCATGGCCTTCTCGTAGTCCGAATCGAAGCGCTCGGACAGAATGCGGCTGCCGTACATCGAAACGAGCCGATTCTGAAGCGCCACCGGAAGGTTCGAGTAGAGTCTGCTCTTGAGATCCAAGACCGTTCGCCCCCCTATGTCCCGGTCCCGCCCGGGGCAACCCGCTCACCTGCTGCAACACGCTCGTAGACATCCAGAATGCGCGCGACGTTCTTCACGATGTCGGCACGCTCTTCGACGATCTCCCTGTTTCGCCTCGCCGCAGCCGAGACCAGTCCGGCGTCTCCGGCCGCGCTGAGGATCGCATCCGCGTACGCCCGTGGGTCCGCCTTCGGGACCAGCGATCCGTTCCCCCCGTCATCGATCCAGTACCTGTTCGCCTCATTCGCGGTGACGACGGGGAACGCGCCACAGGCCATTGCCTCCAGCAGAGAGGCCGAGACACCATCCGTCGGAACGGCAGACGCGTAGAACGCACTCTCCCTGAGCAGATCGGCCAGACGGTCGTTCTCCACCGCCCCGACGAATCGCACGGCATCGCCGACGCCGCGCTCATCGGTGAGCGCCCGGAGTTCCTGCTCGGCCTCTCCGAGTCCGGCGATGGTCAGCACCGCTTCCGGGCGCTGCCGGCGAACGAGAGCAAGCGCCTCGACGAGCACATCGGTCCGGTAGTGACGATTCAACCCGCGCGTCGAGATGATGCTCAGAGGTCCATCGTGCGTCGTCGTCCTCGGCGAGAAGCGCGCCAGATCGATCCCCCTCGGACACGTCAGGATCCGTTCAGGCGGCGCGCCCAGCTCGACGAGCCTCGCTGACATGTGAGGGGCCCACGACGTGATCAGATCCGCTCGGCCGAGAACGCGCCTCACCAGGACTCGCTTCATGGGTGCGCCCGGCGGACACACGACCCGCTGTCCCTGCGCGGCGACGACGAACGGACGAAAACCGGAGCGGTACGCCAGGTACCCGTAGCTCGCGACGCGGTATCCCACGACGATGTCGGGAGCGATCGCGTCCAGAATGCGCCGGACCCGGCGAGGCGAGGTCAGATAGGAGAACTTCCCCCGCACGCTTGCCGTTCCCCCGTCTTCACCGACCCTGTGGAGCGTGACCCGATCACTGAACGTGCCCCTTCGGCGCACGGTCACGACATGCACGTCCTGTCCGTGTACATCCGCCAGGTGATCGACCCAGCTCCTCGTGTTCACCGAACCCGCATCCGCGAGAAAACAGATCCTCATCACAGACCCTCCGCTCCGCTTCGGAGCGTGCCGCCGTGCGTTCCGACCGCTCTACTCATACATGTAATCGAGCGACTCGATGGTCGCGCCGCTGTCGCTGAAGAGAACGACATCGTCTCCGACCTGCACGCCAACGACGCCATCGGTATCGATGAGTCTTGTCGCAGGCATGCTCTGCACGCCGCTGTCGCAGACGTAGATCACATGCAGAAACAACGTCTCCTGCTGCGGACTGGTCGGCGATACCTCGATGCGCCACGCGCCGGCGTCGTCCGGAACATCGCCGGACGGTGCGTAGTTCGTGCCGTTGACGTCGAACTCGTGTCCCGACCCGCCGACCCTGTCGATGGAGACGGAGAGAGGGAGCATCGTCTTAACGAACATCTTGGAATCGCCCTGCACGACGACGGTCTGATTCGCCGAGACCGAGGGTTGGTTGATCGTGTGCAGCAGCCACTTCTTCTGGTAGCTCGCGGACGTAGCGCTTACTCTGTCGAGGATCACGAACGCGTCGGGCTTGAGGTGCACGATCTCGCGAACGACACCGTCGACCTTGTATGAGGCGTACGCCTTGGTCGCATCACCCCTGACATACACGTAGGCGTCTGAATCGTCGAACCCCGTGATCCCGCCGCGATCGTACGCAGGCGTCGACGCGTCTCCGCAGAACGTGCCGTGATCGTATGACGAGGGAGGTTTCTGACCACCGTCGTTGGACCGCGATCCGAAGGTTGATTCGCCGGCGTCGTACACGGTGACGCAGTTGTGAGCGATGGTCCGCTCGAAGTAGTTCATGTGATGGCTCGACACCGTGCTGTCGTATGCGCCGGAGTCGATCGCGAGCAGGTCGTTACCTCGGGCGATCACGAAGTGATTCTGATGTGCATGGGTGTGACCGGCCGGATACGCCTCGCAGCGGAAGACCGCGTACGTGTCATCACTCTGGTACGACATGTCCCAACCGGATCTGATGTAGAGGGTTCCGATCTTCTCAAAGAGCCTCGCGCCCGGCAGCCCGGTCGGCGCCAGAGGCACGATGGACGGGTCCTTTGCGATACAGAGCTTCCAACGATGGAAGCTGTTGATATACCCCATCCCCTGTTCGTCGATCTCGTCGCCCATCCACTGTGCGACCCGGTCGTTGTACCTGGCCGCGAGATTGTAGAGCGCGACGCGGGCGCCCCCGCCCGATGTCCCGTGAGAGTGCGAGTCTCCCTGCTTCGAGCCGATCAGAGAGGCGCTCCCGCTGGAGCTCTCGCGGCATCCGATCTCGTAGATGAGATACTCGGCCATATTCTGGAGATTCGTGCTGTCCTCGAACGGATTCTCGTCCGTCGCGGTCGCCCACACCTCGCAGCCCTCGCGGAACTTCGTCACCAGGCCGCTCATCGTGTACTCGCCCTGAAAGTATGCGCCGTCCCCGGCTATCTCGTTGAGTACGCAAAGCGTGTAGTCGGATCCGTAGGTGTGCTCTTCGAACATGTCGCAGAAGTCGCGCGCGGCCGAATCGTCCACACCGGCGCCGTAGAGCGCGGTACCCAGATACGCGAACTCTCGAAGACGAGAGATCTTCGAGTGGTAGTTGTTCATCATCTGCCAGTTCTCGGATGCGATGCGGGCCTCTCCTCCGTTGACGAGGGCGGACCCGAAGTACTGCCGCTCCGAGGGGCTGAGTTCGCTGTAGCACCAGTCGAAGAAGAGCGAGCCGGCGCAGAGGAACTCGATGCCGTTCGCCTGCCCCGCGCTGATCGCCGCGCTCGCGATCGCCTTCGCCCGGTCCGCGTAGCGGCTGTCCTGCTCGATGACCCACAGGAAGCTGTACGCAGGCAGGCAGCCCTCCATGTAGTACACCGAGAGCGGCAACGAATCGTTGATGTGGCTGTCACACCAGTTCTTCATGCTGTTGTAGTCACCGGAAAGAGGTCCGTTGCACCTCGACCTGAGCTCCGCCACGTCTCCGGAACGGAAGTAGAGCCTGGGATGGCCGGAGGTCACCGTATACGCGTTCGCCGCCGTTGCCAGGAGCGCAACGGCCGCCACGGCCAGCACCGCTGTGTTGAATCGTCTCATGCCGAATCTGTCCTTTCCTCGCCCCCGACGCGCTTCTCCTCGCGCGCCAGTGCGATACTCCTGTCGACGAATCCTGCCATGAAGAAGTAGGTCCCCGCGATGGAGACGTGGGTTAGTCGTTGTCCGAAAACGTTCGTGATCATCAGCGCGATCGTTGCGGCGAGGAAACCGATGGCCAGACGGCGTTCGAATCGTGTGCTCGCGGTCCGCATGAGTCGGTGCCCGCTCTTGAAGCACGACGCGAAGAGCCAGATCAGCGCGGCAACGCCGACGAGACCCATCTCCCCCATGGTCTCGACATACAGACTGTGGGCCGACCACGGTTTGTCCATCTGTTTGTACGTCAGATACGGGACCGCCCCGTACCCGTGACCGAGAATCGGCCGGCGGACCGACGCCGCGAGTGCCACACGCCAGATGTCCAGACGGACCGCCGCTGAGGGATCGAGGCTGTCCGTCGAATCACCGATGACCACGACCTCGACACTCTCGGCCCGCGTCTCCGCGATGCGGTCCAGCACTGACCCCGGGAGCCAGAACGGACTGGCGAACAGCAGGAGCAGCACGAGGATGAACAGGCGCCGATCGATGAGACGCGACAGATAGAGCACGGCCACTCCGATGCCCAGGTACGCTCCTCGAGACTTCGGAAGGAACGTGGCGACGGTCGAGCCGGCGGCTCCGGCCAGGACGACGATGTGTCTCCACCAGGCAAACGCCCCTCCTGTGAGCGCCATCGGGATGAGAAACGATCCGCAGACCGCGAAGTAGGCGGCGAGGTCGTTGACGTCTCCGAGCGCGCCGCTGATCCGCTTCGCGTCTCCGAACGCAGCGTACTGCCTGAACGCGATCATGCAGCTGATGAGCACGCCGACGGCGAGCGTGGTGACGAGCGAGCGCATCTCTCGCCGGTCTCTCACGGTGTTCGCCACGATATAGTAGACGGAGAACCCGAGCGCGCTCTGCCACACCGACTTGAGCATGGCCACCGGCTCGTAGCCGCTGCCGGGCGGGAAGACGGTCGCTCGCGCGACGGAGAGGAAGAGAAGCGCCACGAAGAGCCCGATCGGCGCGGAGAGCCGTGTCCGGCCGCCGATCCTCTCACCGTTCATGATGCGAGGGATGATCCAGCTTCCGAGCAACACGACGAACAGGAGGTTCGGGCCGTTCACACCGGGAATGCCGGTCGAGGGGAGCCACTCACCAACGGGCATGGCGAGGAGCCATGCATGGAGGGCGATCTTCGGGCGGAAGCCGGCGACGATCAGAACGGCGCCGCCGAGGAGCATCTTGAAGATCCTGTGTGGAGCCTGACCATAGCTGTAGTGCAGCTTATAGATGGCGAATGCGAAGACGAGCGCGACGAGTGCCCCGACGACGGGCAGCAGCCAGCCGTAGCTGTACTGCGGCACATCTGCGGGAGGCGTGATCTGCCGGCCCCGCGGCGGCTGGCTCGTGTGTCTTGCCTCGCTCATGCTCAGGATCCCTCCGCCGCGCTGGTCGAGTCGCGTCCCGGTCTGCCGCCGCGTCGAACAACGCGGTACACGTGGATCGCCGGATTGTGGAAACTCCGCCCACGTCCCCTGTCGATTACCGGCATCCTCGTCTCGTCCGCGAAGACGTTCACCGGCACGCAGTGTTCGCCGAGCCAGCCAAGGAACTCCTCGCCCGCCGGATTCCTCGGCGGCGCCGCGCCCACCATCGGACGCCACGGGGCGGCCTTGCTGCTCAGGATGAGGTACTCGATCCCGAGACTGTCGATGGCCGCCGCCAGGCGCCCCGGCTTGAGCGTGCTGGGAAGCATGAACGCATCCGACCCCCAGTCGACCCTGTGGACCTCATACTGTGGACTCCTCTCGGCACCGACGGACATCCGGATACGATTGAGATCCCGCTTCGGACCCTCCCAGGAGCCAACGGCCGTTGAGCCGAGCTCGAGTTCGACCTCGAGCTGCTCCGCGGTCGGATTCAGAACGGGACCGTAGTCCTCGACCGCAAGCCTCGTCCCCGGCGGGAGCTCGCTCTCAACCCACTCGAGCGCGCGCGTCCTCGTGTCGGGCGTCCCGAGCGCAGCGACGAACCGAACCGACGGATACGCGGCCGCGGCGACGACGAGCACGGTCGCCGCCAACGCGCGATATGGTCGCGTCGTGAGCCGCTCAAAGACCGCTCGCAGCCCGACCGCCGCAAGCAACGCCACCATCGGGAGCGCAGGCGTCAGATACGTGGCGCGCTTCACGGTCAGAAGCGATGCAAAGACCAGGGTGGCGACCGTGTACCAGATCGCGATCGCGCGGCCCGCGGAGGCGCCGACCAGCGTCGGCCTGTCGCGCTTCCCCGTCGAGCGTCGCCTGAGCGCGCCGCGCCAGAGCGTCAGCGGGAGCGCGGCTCCGAGAATTGCGAGAATGGTCACCGGCCAGCCCACTCCGCGCCCGAACGTCTTGAGAGCGATCTCGCCGAGACCCGCCGCGAACGACGTCGGCTCCTGCGCGACGCCCGACGTCGAGACCATGGTGAACTGCCGCACGACGTCACGCATGAACTCGTCCCGGGCGAAGAGCGCGTACGGGGTCCCGACGAGGAACCCGATGGGCACCGCCAGGACAATGACTAGCGTCTGGACGATGCCGACGCGGTTCCGGCGCCACAGGAGCACCAGACCGACGAGCGTTCCGACCGCAGCGATCCCGGCCGGATACTTCGCCGAGGCGGCGAGACCGGCCAGAAGCGCTGAGAGAACGAGCCTGCCCGCACGGCCCCGCGAGACGGCGGTGAGCGCGGCGAGCAGGCTCAGTGTTGCCAGGAGAGTGCTGAGGACATCCGGTGTCGCGTAATGCGAGTCACGGACGTGAAGGAGCGTCACTGCGAGAATGGCGGCCGCGGTCAGACCGACGGTCTTCCCGTAGGAACGTCGCCCGAAGACGTACGTCGCCCACACTGTGGCGACACCGGCCGCCGCCGAGAGCGCGCGCCCCATGTACCAGAACCACGAGAGGTCGGAGACGTAGTGCCGGACGAGGTCTGCCGGCGCGGAGTAGAGCCCGGCCAGCCTGCCGACGACGTAGAGCCCGCCGTAGGAGCCGAACATCACATACATCATCAGCGACGGCCACCGGAACCAGTGCGGGTTGAGGTCTCCGGTCCCGAACCCGAGCGAGTGGAAGAGGATCGAACCCTCGTCCGGGTGGTAAGGGAACGGCAGCCCCCAGTCCAGACCCCACAGACGGATGACGGCAGCGCCGGCGAGTATGGCGATGAGCGTGAAGGTCGCGCCTCGTGTCGACTCGTGCTTCACAGCATCAGGCTCCTAGCTTCTCGAGATGACGAGCACGCCCGCCACGATGATGACGAGCCCGGCCACGCGCATGGCGGAGATCTTCTCACCCAGGAGCAGCCACGACGCGAGGAACACGATGACGTATGCCAGACTCACCATCGGATACGCCAACGAGAGGTCCACGTTCGAGACCACGGCGATCCAGAGGACGGCACTGATCCCATAGCAGATGAATCCGATGAAGACCTGCGGGACCTTGAGGATGGGAAGGAGCTGCGACCACACCGATCCGGCCGACACCTCACCGTAGAGCATCATCCCCTTCTTCATGATGATCTGGCCCATTGCGCCAAGCAGAACGGCCAACAGGATCAGCGGGATCCCCTTCATGCCGCCACCCCTTTCCTCTGTCGTCGGATCGCCCGCCTCCCGGCGGCGATCATGGTGATGTATCGACTGATGGTATCCGTGATGTTCATCTTGCTCGCGCCGCCTTTCAGGTCGTAGCGAAGCACGAGCGGCACCTCGCCGACCTTCGCCGGAAGGTAGGCGCACTTGATGAGGATCTCGGCCGAGGAGACGAACCCCGCCTCCGTGATGAAGTCGTCCCCGTACGTCGTGAACGCGCGGGCGATGGTCCTGCCCGTGTACGCGCGGTAGCCGCACGAGTAGTCGCGCGCTCCCTTGACCGGCAGAAAGACCGAAAGGACGAAGCTCGCGCCGCGGCTGAGGAGCGCGCGGAACGGCGAGAGCCCGACCTCCTCACCGCCGGGCGCGTACCGCGAGGCGATGACGACGTCGTGCCCGTCCGCGAGCTTGTCGAGCATGCTCGGGATGGCGGCCGGGTCGTGCGTGTTGTCCGTGTCCATCACAACGAGCACATCGTCGGCCGTGAGGTGATCCCGCGCCCACGTGAACCCCGACTTGAGCGCTTCCCCGAGTCCGCGATTCACTCCGTGCTCGACAAGTGACAGAGGGATGCCCAGCCGCTCGCACTCACGGCGCGTGATAGCGATCGTGTCATCCGCACTCCCGTCGTCTACGAGCAGCACTCGACTCTCGCCCGGAAGCGCCTCGAGCACGGGCGCGATGCGAGCCAGAAGCGGCGTCACCGCCTCGGACTCGTTGTATGCGGGCAGCATCACGACCAGCATGGTCTGTCTCCCTTGTGCCGGCGGGCCTCCGCCGACGGTGGATCGGTCAGTTCCCGGATTCCGGAGTGAACGGTTCGAACGGCCCGGCACCCGGGACCTCGAACCACCGTGCGATGGCATCAGCCGTCCTCCGCGCGGCCAGTCCGTCACCGTACGGGTTGGCGGCCTCGGCCATCTCCGCGTACGCGCTCGGGTCGGTCAGCAGTCTCTGGATCTCACTGCGCACCGTCGCGGTGTCCGTCCCGACGATGCGAACGGTCCCCGCCTCGACCGCCTCAGGACGCTCGGTCTCGTTGCGGAGCACGAGGACAGGCTTGCCGAGAGACGGTGCCTCCTCCTGGATCCCGCCCGAGTCTGTCACGACCATGTGCGCGTCCTTCATCAGCCGGACGAGTACCGGATACGGCACCGGTTCGAGCAGATGAATGCGTTCGTGTCCACCGAGAACCTCGTGCGCGACCTGCTGGACGTTCGGGTTGAGATGCACCGGATAGACGATGCGCACGTCCTCGTGCGCATCGGCGACCTCGCGGAGCGCCCGACACGCGTTCGCAAGGGGCTCTCCGAAGTTCTCGCGGCGGTGCGCGGTGACGAGAATGAGTCTCCCGTCCTTCGGCACCGGCGAGTCCGGCAGCCGCGGGTCACCCGCGACGGCGATGAGCGCGTCGATCACGGTGTTGCCGGTGACGAACACGGAATCACGGGCAACCCCGGCGGCCAGAAGATTCGAGAGCGACGTCCCCGTGGGAGCGAAGTGCAGCGTCGAGATGTCGTCCGCCAGCACACGGTTCATTTCCTCCGGGAACGGGTAGTACATGTCGTTGGTCCTCAGCCCCGCCTCCACGTGTCCCACGGCGATCCGACGGTAGAAAGAGGCAAGTGCGGCCGCCATCGTCGTCGTGGTATCGCCGTGAACGAGCACGAGGTCGGGGCTCATCTCCTCGAGGATCGGGTCGAGTCCGCCGAGGACGTCTGATGTGATCTGTCCGAGCGTCTGACTCTGACGCATGATGTTCAGGTCGGCATCCGGCGAGATATCGAAGAACTCGAGCACCTGGTCGAGCATCTCGCGGTGCTGGGCCGTGACGCAGACGCGCGCATCGAAGATGTCGGAACGGCGACTGAGTTCCGCCACGACGGGCGCCATCTTGATGGCCTCGGGACGCGTCCCGAACACTGAGAGGACACGGATCATCCGTCGCGCTCTCCCCTCGCCTCCTCGGTGCTCGACCTGCTGTAACCGTAGTATTTGTAGTCGTAGTAGTACGGGAGCACGTGCTCGAAGTTATTGACGACGACTCCGATAACGTTGTCTCTCTCGTCGCGCTGGAGTTCGAGACCGCGAGTCACAACCTCGCGCGGCGTCACGCCGGCCTTGACGACCAGCACGACGGCGTCCGTGCGAGCGCCCACGAAGAGCGCGTCGGGTACGGCAACGTTCGGAGCGGAGTCGATGATGACGTGGTCGTACCGCGAGAGAAGCTCCGACATCAGCCTTGAATCGGGGAACGTCTCGACGAGCCGCGTCGGCTCATCTCGCTCGGACCCGGCCGGCAGCACGAAGAGATTGGGGAGCGCCGTGGCCTTCACGTCGCCCTCCTCGAGGTTGCCCCGGAGCAGCGCGTCGGACAGGCCGGTCGAGTTGTCGACCTCCATGACGCGGTGGATCCTCGGCTTCCGAAGATCGCAGTCGATGAGCACCGTCGTCCCGGCATGGTGCCTCGCCAGCGTGATGGCGAGACTCGCAGCGGTCGTCGTCTTGCCCTCACCGCGGTTCGTGCTCGTCACGAGGATCGATTTCGGAGCTCCGTGACCGCTTCTCGCTATCTTCCGCGTCAGACGACGGAACTCGAACGAGATCGGCGTCTCGCGGAGGAGATGCCTGAGGAGCTTCGGATTCCCATCGATCGGTCTGTTCCCCGTCTGGCGGCTCTTCTTCTCGTCCTTCGCGATCTCCGCGAATATGTCGGCGTTCGGTACGGTCGCAAGCGCCGACAGGCCGAGCACCGTCTCGACGTCCTCGACACTCTTGAACGACGAGTCGCCCTGCTCGGTCGCGAGGATGAGTCCCATCCCGATAACGAGTCCGCCGAGCAGAGACAGCCCGATGATCATGACCTTGTCGGGAGCCACCGGCGAGAGCGGCCGCGTCGGTGGTTCGATGACCTCGAACCTGCCACCGGCCCTCGCGGCCTCGAGCGCCTCGTTGATCTGACCGGCCGCCGACTGTTCGAGAAACGCCTCGTAGAGCGCCCGGTTGCTCTCGACCTCCTGCGTCAGGCGCGTCAGCTCGAGTTCCTCTTCGGGAGCATTGGCCACACCCTGCGTGTAGTTCCACATGAGCCGGTTGAGTGTCGAGCGCCTCGCCTCGATCATCTCGACCTCGGCCGCCGCGACGCGCATGTCTGCGAATGCGTCGATGGCGTTCTGCGATGCGCCCGGTGATGCACTCATCGCCGCGGACCTCGCCGCCGACCGAAGCTGGTCCTTCTTCTCGGCGATGCTCACGGAGAGCGAGCTGATCTCAGGACCGTTGGCCGACAGAACGAGCGCCGGGGCGACCTCCCGCTCGAGCAACGCAAGCTGATCGACCAGCGCGTCGAGTTCAGGGAACTCGCGTCCCATGAGGGTCGTGTAGGTCGTTGAGTCCATGTTGCGAAGATCGGTCCGCCAGCCGTCCAGACGCTGTTGTGCGTCTCCCTTCTCGACCATGGCCTGACTGATGAGCACATCGACGCGACCGACGTTGGCCGCGTTGACCGGGTTCTCGATGCGGCGCCCGGTGATCCTCGAAGACTGATATTCGTGGAGTCTCTGCTCGGCCTCATCGAGCTTCTGCCTGTAGATGACGAGCTGCCGCACGCTGAAATCGTGGACAGCCCGGATCTGTTCGAGCTGCTCGCGGTTCGAGGCTCCAACGAAGGCGTTGGTGATGTGCTGCGCAAGGAGCACCGCGCGGTCAGGGTCGAGATCGCGCACGATGACCTGGAACGCGTTGAGTGATGTCCTGACGACCGCGATCCTGGTCTCGAGGAACCCGACCATCCGCATCTCGGCATACTCCGCCACCGACGCGGCCGGGTCCTTCTCGTGCATTTCCTCAGCCCACTCCTGCACCCCCGGGTCATCCGCCATGTTGAGCGCGCGGACGAGCTCAACAAGGAAAGATGTGCTCTTCGCCTTCTCCTGAAGACGTGAGAGCTGCTCCTCGTGCGGCGACCGCCCAACGAGACGCGCGAGCGGCTCGGACAGCTGCTCCTCGCTCCTCATCACCACCGTACTGCTCGCCTCATAGACCGGGCTGAGCGATATCGAAATGAGATACCCCGCCACACCACCCACGAGCACGGGTATGAGAAGGAGCCACTTCCTTCTCAGCATGGCCCTCATGTAGGTTCTGAGGTCTACGCCTTTCGCTTCCTGTTCGTGCATGTGACCCCCTGTGTCGGCCCGCGGCGCACTCACGGCGGTCCGTGCGGATTGACCGCCGGTTCTCAGATTCCCTCGCTATTCGTTCTGCAGTTCCTCGAGCTCCTTCTGGAGCCTCCGGTCCTCGAGCGTGCTGTCGACCGACAGGTACAGCAGATACGACTGCAGCACGTCGCGCGCGGCGCCCAGGATCGAGCCCGCGCCCGTGAGAATGACCTCGCCGATGCTCGAGTCCTGCGGAGGCACCACGATCCGGTCGCCCGCCGAGACGTAGAACGGTGCAGCGGTCCCGCGTCTCGTGATGGCGGCGAGATCGACATTGGCCGCAACCTGGGACCCCCCCGCGTCCATGATGACGACGACATCCGACAGCGCGGCTTCGCGAGTCGGTCCACCCGACAGCGCCAGCGCCTGGATCACATCCATGCCCTCGCTCGCCGAGTACGCGCCCGGCATGTTCACCTCGCCGATGATGTAGATCATGCCCGGACCTCCGACACTCCCGCCGTAGATGGCGGGGAACTCGATCGTGTCTCCGGGGCGGAGCTCCGGCAGCGAGCGTCCCGCCTCACCGCGCATGTAGGACCCGAGATCGACCGGGACGACCTGCGGCCCCGAGGCCGTCGCCCGGATGATGGATACCGATGAAAGGTCGGCGGACGGCAGCGGACCGCCGGCCTGGCTCATCACCTGGAGAATGTCGGGGATGTGCTCGAAACTGTATCGTCCCGGCATCGCGATCTGCCCCGTGAGGAAGATCGCTCTGCTGTTGAACTGGTCCATCGTGACCGTGACCTGATTCGTCTCACGCGTGTAGTCGCGGAGACGCTGTGTCAGCTCGCGTCCGAGCGATATCGGGGTCAGTCCCTCGGCCATGATCTCGCCTACCGGCGGGAAGGTGATCAGTCCGTTCGAGCGGACCGTGACCGGCCGGTCGAGCTCCGGATGACGCCAGACCGAGATCGTCAGAAGGTCACCGGCGCCGATAATGTAGTCCGTCGTCTGTGTCTTCGCCACGCCCGACCACACCAGGACACTGCAGACCAGAACCATCCAGATAATTGCTCTTGCACGCATGGACCGATCCCCCTCGCCGCGGCGCCTCCGCGCCGGCTGCACCAGTTTGTATCGATATGCCATCGTCGTTCCCGGCCACGGCGTGCCTCAGAGGGCTTTCTGCACGGCAGAACGCCCGCATCGGCAGCGCCGGATATGCACAAAGCTACCAGCACGGCGAATGGCGGTCAACGGAGATAGCGCGAAAGTGTAAGGATTTCCGACATCAGAGAGCATATACGTATGCGTGACATCGACCTAAGCTGTTGTGTACAGGCCGATTACAGAGCTCATTGATGTCGGTGCGTGGTGTCGGACAGGTTGACAGCCCTGCCGGATGCCGCGCTCATCGCCGTCTCGGATGTCTGTAGATGCATCGGATGTGCCATGAACGGCGGCATTGCGGTGGGAACTGCGCGGGGATGGGACGTCCCGGACCGGTGACGAAGCCGCCGGCGCGCCGGTCAGAGAAGCGCCAGCCTGACGATCCTGTCCGTCAGTTCAGGGAAGGTCATCCCGGCGGCCGCCGCGGCCATCGGGACGAGACTCGTGGTCGTCATGCCCGGTACCGTGTTGACTTCGAGGCACGAGGGATCGCGCCCGTCGTCCAGGCGGAAATCGACCCGCGCATAGCCTGCGCACCCGAGCGAGGCGTAGGCGCGGAGCGCCAGTTCGGCGAGTCCCGCCGCGACATCGTCCGGAAGCTCCGCCGGACAGGTGTAGTCACTCCTCCCCGACGTGTACTTGCTCACGTAGTCGTAGAGGCCGCTGTGCGGCTCGATCTCGACGGCCGGCAGTGGCTCGCCGTCGAGAACAGCAACCGTCAGCTCCCTCCCCGGAATGAAGGTCTCAACGAGCACGTGTCGCGAGAACCGGGCCGCCAAAGCGATCGCGTCGGGAAGGCCCGACTCGTCCTGCACGACGGTGAGCCCCACGGTCGAGCCCTGATCGTTCGGTTTGACGACAACCGGGAAACCACCGAGTCCCGCCACGGCGGAGGCGGCTTCATCCTGCAGGAGGTCCGAGGGGAATGACGGAGCGCCCGGAACGATACAGTGCGTCTTCGAACAGCGTCCGGCACAGACGGAGCCTCCGGAGCTCTCGCCGCCGACAACCCTCCAGTCGGGCGTCGGGACTCCGGCTTCACGGAACATGAGCTTCGAGGCTCGCTTGTCCATGGCGATCGCGCACGCGCGTACTCCGGACCCCGTGTAGGGCTTCCCCGCCAGTTCAAGCAGCCCCTGGACCGTGCCGTCCTCGCCTGTCCCACCGTGGAGGGCGACGAACACCACATCGGCCTCGGTCACAGCTGCGCCTGCGACGGCTCTGAGCGCGCTCCCTGTCTCATCAGTCGGTTCGGGTGGCCTGCCGCCGATGGTCGCGGCTGCGATGGCCTCAGGCGCGCCGACCGGAGTGTCGCCGCGCGCCGGATCCACGAGCAGAACGTCGTGGCCGGCCTCGGTCAGTGCTCCCGCGACCGCTCGGCCGGTCGCGAGCGAGACATTCCGCTCGGTCGAGCTGCCGCCATAGAGAACCACGATCTTCATGCTTCCCCCATGTCTCCGCGCCAACCGCT
>Ga0180435_10000270_pt1 | contig 53534 bp, 44 predicted proteins | sample SS_ome_3_FD_132467 | JGI IMG/M metagenome (GOLD analysis project Ga0180435, IMG submission 132467) | Hypersaline lake sediment archaeal communities from the Salton Sea, California, USA - SS_3_S_1 metaG | ecosystem: Environmental > Aquatic > Non-marine Saline and Alkaline > Hypersaline >... | reverse complement strand
TTTACCACCGACCACGGGCACTTCTACGGGCAGCACGGGCTGATCGCCAAGGGTGCCTTCCACTACGAGGATATGGTGAAGATTCCCATGGTGGCGCGGTTCCCAGGGCGCATTCCGGCCGGCGAGCGCTCCGCAGCCTTGCAGACCCTGGTGGACTATGCCCCGACGTTCCTCACCGTTGCCGGGATCGACGTGCCGCGCTCGATGACAGGTCTGGATCAATCGCAGGTATGGTATGGAGAGGCGTCCGCCGCGCGGGATCACGTGATCGTCGAGAACCGCCATCAGCCGACGACGCTCCACGTCAAGACTTATGTGGACGAGCGCTACAAGCTCACCGTCTACTATGGGCGTGACTACGGCGAGCTCTTCGATCTCCAGGAGGATCCCGGAGAAGTCCGCAATCTGTGGGATAGTGAGGCACACATCGAGCTCAAGGCGTCGTTGGTGATGGCATTGCTGCAGGCCGAGATGGGCAAGGAGCCCGTCTGGATGCCCCGTGTGGCTGTCGCATAGAGTGGGACGCTTTTCCAAGGAGTCGGTTATGGCGGGCATAGCTTGTGTGGCGATCGTACAGCATCCGCCGGTCTACCTCAACCTCAACGCCAGTGTGGCCAAGGCTGTCGACCTCATCGCGGAGGCCGGTGAGAAGGGTGCCGAGGTCATCGCGTTCCCAGAGACCTGGCTGCCGGGGTATCCGGTCTGGCTCGATCTGGCCCCCGAGGTCGCGGCCTGGGATCACGGCCCCACAAAGGCGCTCTACCGCTTGCTGGTCGAGAACTCGGTGACGTTGGAGGGCGATGCCCTCGCTCAACTCAAGAGAGCCGCCGGTCGGGCCGGTGCCACCGTGGTGATGGGCGCCCACGAGCGGGTCGGCGGCACGCTCTACAACACGATGTTCTTCCTGGCGCCAGATGGCGACACGGTCCAGATCCATCGAAAGCTGATGCCCACCTACACAGAGCGTCTGGTGTGGGGTATGGGAGACGGGAGTACACTCACGGCGGTCGAGACGCCGTCCGGGACTCTGGGTGGCCTGATCTGCTGGGAGCACTGGATGCCGCTGGCGCGGGCCGCCATGCACGCAAAGGGTGAGATGGTGCATGTGGCACAGTGGCCCACGGTCCACGACCTGCACCAGCTCGCCAGCCGCCACTACGCCTTCGAGGGCCAGTGCTTTGTGCTGGCGGCCGGCACTTACCTGCGCCGCAGCGACATCCTCGACGGTTTCGCGTCGCTGGGTGTGCCCGACAGCCCGGCGCGCGAACTGCTCGAATCCATGCCGGGCAGCGACGACGAGATCATCCACTCCGGCGGCAGCGCCATCATCGCCCCCGACACCGGTTACGTCGCCGGCCCGCTTTCCGACGCCACCGGCATCCTTGCCGCGGACCTCGATCTGGGCCAGGTCACCGAGGGCCATCTCACCATCGACACCGACGGCCACTACGCCCGCCCCGACGTCTTCCGTCTGGAGGTGGATGCCCGTCCGCAGAAAGGTGTTGTGTGGAAGGACCAAGGTACCCCATGACCAACCGACCCAACGTCCTGATTCTACACGCCGACCAACAGCGCTACGACAGCCTGGGGTGCAACGGCAATCCGTATGCTCGGACGCCGAACCTGGACCGGTTGGCGGCGGAGGGCACGGTCTTCACACGCCACATCAGCAGCAACACGATTTGCATGCCGTCGCGCGCGAGTCTGCTCACAGGCCTCTACCCACCGGGACACAATGTCTGGACCAATGGCGTGGCGCTCAACCGGCTCGAGTACATGAACGTCGTCAGTTCGGGCCACGAGCAGCGCGTGCTGCTCCAGCCGCCGACCGCTGCCGATGTCTTCGCCGAGGCCGGGTATGACACCGCGGCCTTCGGCAAGCTCCATCTCACGCCCAACCTGGCGCCGGCGTCGTACGGCTACCCGGAGACCTGGGCGTGCTGGGAGGATGGGCGGTTCGACGACTGGCACGGGCCCTACTACGGATTCCGGCACGTCGAGGCGACGCAGGGCCACGGCGAGCACCCCTGCCGGCTGGGCCACTATGCCCGCTGGCTCAACGAGAGCCACCCCGATGTGGTCAAGGCGATGGAGGAGAACGCGCGCGATGCCGTGCGCCCCATCCCGACCCTGCGCGATCTCTACCCCTCCGCGGTGCCCGCCGAACTGCACAACACGCGGTGGCTGGCCGACCGCTTCAGCGCGTATCTGGACCGGCGCGAGGGCGATCACCCCTTCTTCGCCTTCGTTGGCTTCCCCGATCCGCATCACCCCTTCACGCCATCCTATGACGTGGTCCGCGAGTTCGAAGGTGCCGAGGTGCGGGAGCCGTTCGATCCGACTGGTGAGACCGTGGTCGGCACGCCCCTGGATGTCGCTGCCACTGACGTCTCGGGTCTGTCCCCCGAGGAGCGACGCATCGTTCGCCGCTACACCCAGGCGATGGTGCACCAGATTGATGACGCCGTCGGACGCATCGTCGACAGCCTCAAGCGGGCCGGCGAGTGGGAGAACACCATCGTCGTCTTCACCAGCGACCACGGCGACTTCCTCTGCGACCACGGACGACTTCGCAAGACAGTGGACGCGTCGGACAACCTGCTGCATCTGCCTTTCGTGATGCGCGTGCCGGGATCGAGCCTGCCTGGGCGCGTGGACACCCCGATGTCCAACGTCGACGTGCTGCCGACGCTGGCGGCGTTGGCGAGTGTGGTGGGACCAGAGTGGGTGCACGGCACCGATATGGCCCACGTGGTGCGCGAGGGTGAGGAGCACGTAGCGCTGGCCTATTGCTCGGGCGGACGGCCCGACACTGTGAATGTCACGGTCTACGACGATGACTACCGTTTCACAGTCTATCCGCACACCGGCTACGAGGCTCTCTACAATCACCGAGACGATCCCGGCGAATCGGTCAACCTGGCGGGCCTGGACCCGGCGAGGTCAGCCGCGATGCGGCGCATGATCGAATCGCAGCTACTGCTGCATCGCAACCCCATCGCGGCTCGTGTCTGTGCGTGGTGAGGGATAGGGACTGACTATGTCGGCAAGAGTCGGGAGACTGCGGTCGTGGTGGATGCGTCTGGATCCCTACGTCACCCGCAGCGTACCCAAGCGCTTCCGCGCCGGCATGCGCTACTTCTGGTGGTATGGCGTCTTCCTCTCGACCGCCGAGGCCTTCGTCGGATCCTACATAACGCTCTTCATCTTCGCACTGGGCGGCACCAGCTTGCAGGTGGGCACGCTGGCCTCTCTCTCCAGCCTCTTCGGCATGCTGCTGCCGATCCCCGGCGCGCGCTGGGCGGCCAAGTGGGGGCGCCTGAGGCCCGTTGTGCTGATCTCATTCTCGCTGCGCCAGGCGATGGTCCTGGGCGCATTCCTAGTGCCCTTCATCACGCGCGAGCCCGTTGCCGTCCTCCTGGTGATTGGCGTCTTCGCGCTGCGGGCGGCGTTCCTGCATCTGGGTAACTCACCTTGGACGACGTTCGCCGGTCAGATCATCCCCACCAAGGTGCGTGGGCGCTACTTCTCCTCCCGCAAGACGGTGATGGCGCTCTCCTCTCTGATCTGGGTTCCGCTGGCAGGGCAGCTGATCGGCCTCTTCGAGGGCGTGCTGGGCTATCAGATTGCGTTTGGCATCTCGGTGGCTGTCGCCGCGGTCGCATTGGCGCTCTATGGGCGTATCCCCGAGCCGGAGACGGAGGACGAGGCAGCTCGGGGTTCGAAGTCTCAGGGGCTTCGCGAGCTGTGGCACGGGCTGCGCTCGAACAAGGCCTTTTGGCGCTTCACCCTGATCAGCATGTTCTTCAACTTCGCCTGGCAGTTCGCCAGCCCCTACTTCGGAACGTACCAGGTCGAGGTCCTGGGCGCCACGTCCGAGGTTATCGGGTGGTTGGCGATGTCGTCCGCCCTGATGCGCATGGTCGGTCAGCAGCTATGGGGTCGGGCAGTGGACCGGCGCGGCGCACGATGGGCCTTCACTCTATGTATGGTCTTCATCCCGTTCTTGCCTTTCATCTGGCTGCCGCTCAACGCACCGTGGCAGGTCGTCTTTGTCTACATCCCCAGCGGGTTCCTGTGGGCCGGTCGAGCGGTCGCCAACTTCAACCTGCAGCTCGAACTCGCTGGTGAGGAGCGACAGACCGAGTCCATCGCCACCTACAACACCTTGCTGGCACTGGCCAATATCCTCGGACCTCTGTTGGGTGGCTGGATGGTGACGGCCTTCAGCTACCAGATCGTCTTTGTGTTGTCGGGTATTGGGCGGGGCGTCGCGGCGATCCTCTTCGTTCTGCTACTCAAGCCCTTTGACCTCACATCCCGATTTGACAGAAGACGTCGTTCTGCCCTATCATAGGCTTTAGGTCACTCCGTTCGACCGCACCCACGCTAAATATCGGAGGGAGGCAGGCGATGGGACCCGGCACCATCCAGAAGACCATTGGCCTCTTTGAGGCTGCTCTCCGTGGTCTTGGCAAGGACATTCCCCTGATCCAGCTCGAGACGCTGGGTATCCTCGTCCATGAGGCGATGACGGTCTGGGCTCGCAACTTCCACACGCCCGAGCATATCTTCGAGCTGTCGGATGCCTCAAATCCCATTCAGGCGCTGGCCGCGCTCTTCCATGACGTGGTCTACTACGAGATCGACCAGGGCTTCACGCCCGAGGTCGAGTCTGCCCTATCTCCCTATATCGAGGATGTGGACGGGGGGATTCGGCTCTCGACCGGCGTGCCGTCCGGCGATCTCTACTACTATCTGACCATGGATGTGTTCGGCTTCCGGGCCGGTCAGTCGCTTCAGCCGGCGGGGGGTCAGAATGAGTTCCTGAGCGCCCTGCTGATGATCGAGAAACTGAAGGGTATCGTGCGGCTGCGCGAGCTGGTCGAGATCACGGCGTGCATCGAGGCCACCATCCCCTTCCGCGGTCTCACGGAGGATGGTCGGACCCCTGCCGAGGCCCTGGAGCACCAGCTGCGCGACGTCAACCGCACCTACGGGCTGGGGATGACGGTGCAGGACGTGCAGACCAGTGTTCGGCAGGCCGTGGCCTTTGCCAACAAGGACGTGGAGAATTTCTCCGAGGAGGACACGGGGCGCTTCCTGGACAACACGTGGAAGCTCCTGCCGGAGTCGAACCCCTCGCTGCGCCTGCGCGGTATCTACTCGATCGGTAGCTACCGCAAGGCCCTGCAGAAGATGGAGGGGTTCCTGATGCAGCTGGACCCCGATACCATATACAGCCACTACCTGGATGAGCCACCGCTGGGCGAGTACGAGCGGATACGAGCCTTGGCGCATCGCAACGTCCACACGGCGCGACAGTACTTGGGGCTCAAGCTCCTGTCGATGGGTGTTCTGGAGGGGCTTGCGGCCATCTCCGGTGGGGATGCGCCGGTGGCACTCTTCATGGGCGCGCTGGACGAGACTGAGGAGGGCCGGCGGCTGAACGATTTCCTGCCGGACGTTTCATCGGTGCCGTCAGTGGACGAGCTCTCGACGCTCTTCGGCCTATTGGCCTTTGGCCGGGCCAGCTCCTCCAGCTTCGATATGCAGAACTCACCCCTGTCGCTCTTTCTCTTCAAGTTGCTGGGGTGGGACCAGGCACGCTTGCTGTTGATCGACGCCAAGGAGCTCTTCGCCGGCGATATCGACGCGCGCGAATTCCTTGGCAGGATGCCCACCGGCATGATCGTCTCCGTCGCCAACGCGTGCGCGGCCATGGCCAGTACGCGCCGCGCCTCGCTGCGCAGCTTCGCGGATGCGCGGCTGCGTGCCGGCGTGGAAGAGCAGAGCGAGTGAGCGAGAAGGCGACAGAGCGGGAAAGCGCTGGGGCGTTGATATGTATGATGCGGTAGGCCACTTCGAGAGGCTGTACAAGGGTGTTGAGGGGGCGTTCTCCTTCAAGGGGGAGACGTACCAGGAGTGGGAGCAATGGCAGGCGGCGTTCCGCCCCAGACTAAGGCAGGTGCTCGGTCTGGACAACATCGAGCGAGACCTTGCCGGATTTCAGCCGCACGCCGAACGGGTGGACGAGGTGGACAAGGGCGACTATGTCCGGCAGTCCTGGCATCTCTGGACCGAGCCCACGGTGCCGCTGCCCTTCTACTTGCTGCGCCCCAAGGGCGCGGATGGCCCTCTGCCGCTAGTCCTCACACCCCACGGGCACAACCGACCGCACGTCTACGTGGGGTTGGCGCGTGATGAGCACGAGCGTGAGTCCATTGAGGCCGGCGAGCGCGATATCGCGGTCCAGGCCGTGCGTGAGGGCTACCTGGCGGTCGCGCCGACCACGCGCGCCTTTGGCGAGACGCGGACGCCGCGCGACAAGGCCGAGGACACGGTCCACTCGTGTCGAACTCAGTTGATGCACGACCTGCTGGTAGGGCGAACGCCCATCGGTGACCGGGTATGGGACATGTCGCGCCTGATCGACTGGGCTCTGGAGACGCAGGGCGCCGATTCGCGGCGTATCGTCATCACGGGCAACTCCGGCGGCGGCACGGTCTCGCTCTTCGCCGCGGCCTGTGACACACGCATCACGGTAACGGTCCCCAGCAGCTACTTCTGTACCTTCGCGGGCAGCATTGGCGCGATACACCACTGCGACTGCAACTATGTCCCAGGGATGCTCCGCCTGGGCGAGATGTATGACGTGGCCGGGTTGACTGCGCCACGAGCCTTCTGCGCGATCTCCGGGAAGGACGATCCCATATTCCCCATCGACCACGCGCACTTCGCCTTCGAGCGACTTCAGCTCATCTACGCCGCCGCTGGTGTGCCCGATCGCTGCGAGCACTACATCGGCCACGCGGGCCACCGCTACTACAAGGACGGGGCGTGGGAGTTCGTGCGCAAGCACTTAGAGCGATCAGCCCCTTGATGTCAATTCTCATCCGCCCAGCACGTCACGCTGACATCCCCGCTATCCAGGCCCTGCTCGCGCAGGTGGACCGGCTCCACTGGGCGGGCCAACCCGATGTCTTCCAGCCGACGCCGGGGCCGGCTCGCGACGATGTCTATCTGCGGAGCCTGATCAGCGGTTGGCAGACCGTGGTCATTCTAGCCGAAGCCGACTCTCATCTCGTTGGGTGCCTGATTGCGCGACTCCAGGAGACGCCAGAGGTGCCCATGCTGGTCCCCCAGCAGTACCTGATGGTGGATACCCTCGTGGTGGACGCGGTACACCGGTCGTGTGGTATCGGGAGCGAGCTGATGGCGCACATCGAGGCGTGGGCGCAGGACCGTGATATCCACCGTGTCGAGCTCAATGTCTTCGAGTTCAACACCGAGGCACGCGGCTTCTATGAAAAACAGGGCTACACTACGCTGAGCCGCCGAATGGCGAAGCACATCAAGAAAGGGTGATTGATACCGTGGGACCTCTTGTTATCGATGTTCGGCCCGTGGCGGGTCGGGACCTGATCAGACTGGAGACTGAGCTGCCGTTCGGCATCCCTGAGAAGCACGCCGACCGTCTGGCGCGGCAGGCCCGTGGTCGGGTTGTCTATCTGATCGCGTGGCACGGTGGGACACCCGTCGGGCACGCGCTTCTCAAGTGGAAGGGCGCCACTGAGGAGGTCGTAGCGTCGGCGTTGAGGGCTACCTGTCCCGATGTCGAGGATGTCTATGTGGTGGAAGCACTTCGGTCCCGCGGTGTGGGGAGTAAGCTGCTCGCAGCGGCGGAGCAACTGGCTCGCGACCGAGGTTTCACGCAGATTGGCCTGAGCGTGGCGCAGGACAACGATAGAGCTCACGCGCTGTATGAGCGCCTGGGCTACGCTGACGCCGGGTTGGCACCGGTGGAGGAGCGCGGCGAGTACTGCGACGCATCCGGTCGGCGGCAGACGTGGTTCGAGACCTGCGTGTACATGACAAAATCCCTTATTCCATAGACTGGAGGCGATACTGTGGCTGAGGCATTCATATCCCCGCACTACCATAGTTTGGTTGACCGGCTGAATCGATTTCCCCAGGGCGCACCGTCCTCCGATAGCCTCTACCGAATCCTCGAGATCCTCTTCAGCGAGCGCGAGGCCGAGCTGGTCGCGCAGCTTCCCATCAAGCCGTTCACGGCGGAGAAGGCCGCGCGCATCTGGAAGCAGGACCTGACCACGGCCCGCAAGACCCTGGATGAACTGGCAAGCAGGGCCATCCTGGTTGATGTCGAGCGCCCCGACGGCAGGCTCACCTACACGCTGCCGCCGCCCATGGCCGGGTTCTTCGAGTTCTCGATGATGCGCGTGCGCGATGACGTCGACCAGCACATGCTGGCCAACCTCTACTACCAGTACTGTACGGTGGAGGAGGACTTCATGGACGCGCTGGTGGGCGATGGTGAGACGCAGTTGGGTCGTGTCTTTGTCAACGAGCCGGTCATCCCACCCAATGTCGAGGTGCTGGACTACGAGCGCGCCAGCGAGGTGATCCGTACGGCGACCCACCGTGGGATCAGCCGCTGCTACTGCCGGTACAAGCTGGACGAGGCCGATGATGCTCAGGCCTGTGACGCACCGCAGGACATCTGCATGACCTTCAACGGCGCCGGATCGGCGCTCATCAGGCACGGTTTCGCCCGCGAGGTCGACGTTGCTGAAGGGCTGGACCTGTTGGCAAAGGCTCAGGCGCATAACCTGGTCCAGTTCGGCGAGAACATCCGTGAGGGTGTCGGATTCATCTGCAATTGCTGTGGTTGTTGTTGCGAGGCGATGATCGCGGCGCGCCGGTTCGCGCTCGATCGGCCCATCAACACCACCCACTTCATGCCGGTGGTGAACACCGATACCTGCACCGGATGCGGTAAGTGCGTCGACGTCTGTCCCATCGAGGCGATGGGGTTGGTCTCGGCCAACGACGCCGCCCACGGGAGGGCCAAGATCGCCCGAGTGAACCCCGAGATCTGTCTCGGGTGCGGAGTCTGCGCGCGCGCTTGCCCCACGGGCAGTATCACGCTGGAGGAGCGCGAGACGCGCACCATCACGCCCTACGACGGCGTCCACCGCGCCGCGATGATGGCCATCGAGCGCGGTACCTTCCAGGACCTGATCTTTGACAACCGCGTCCTCTGGAGCCATCGGACCCTGGCTGCCCTTCTGGGCGCCGTCCTCAAGATGCCGCCCGTCAAGCAGATTATGGCGACGGAGCAGGTGCGGTCGCGCTATCTGGAGGCGCTGGTCAGACGCTTGAACGTCTAGCCAGGCAGGTACTGGGAGCTGGAGATTGGGGACTCGGGGACGCCTCCAGACGTCGGCCTGACGCCTGGTCTCCAATCAGCCAAGCACCAAGGAGTGACCATGCCCAAGAAGCCCCACATCCTTATCTTCAACCCCGATCAGTGGCGCGGCGACGTGATGGGCCACCTCGGGAATCCGGCGGCGGTGACGCCGAACCTCGACCACCTGGTGGAGACCGATGGGGTCTCGTTCCGCGTGGCCGCGTGTCAGAACACGGTCTGCACGCCCAGTCGCTGTAGCTTCATGACCGGCTGGTATCCTCACGTCCGCGGACACCGCACGATGCACCGCATGTTGCGCGATCGCGAGGGCGAGCCGAACTTGCTCCGCGTGCTTCGTGAGAACGGCTACTTCGTCTGGTGGGGTGGCAAGAACGACCTGATTCCCGGGCAGTTCGGGTACGAGAAGGACTGCGACGTCAAGTACGAGCCCGAGCGCAAGCCCAAGGCGCTGTGGACCATCGACCGTCAGGACGAGTGGCGCAAGGCACCCGGCAGTGACAGCTACTACTCATTCTACGTGGGTCGGCAGGACACCGGTGGGGAGGACATCTACTACGACGGGGACTGGGCCAACGTCCTGGGCGCCATAGACTTCGTCAGAAATGCGCCTGAGGATCAGCCGCTGTGCATCTTCCTTCCGCTGACCTACCCGCACCCGCCCTATGGCGTCGAGGACCCGTGGTATAGTCTCATCGACCGATCCATGGTGCCCGACCGTGCGCCGACGCCTGAGAACTGGGAGGCCAAGTCCTCGCTGCTAAAGGCGATCTACGACACCCAGAACCTGCAGGACTGGACCGAGGAGCGTTGGCGCGAACTTCGTGCCGTCTACTACGGCATGTGCGCGCGGCTCGATCACCAATTCGGCTTGCTGATGGATGCCCTCAAGGAATCCGGTATCTACGACGACACCGCTGTCTTCGTCTTCTCCGATCACGGCGACTACACGGGCGACTATGGCATCGTGGAGAAGACGCAGAATACCTTCGAGGACGCGCTGGCGCGGGTGCCCTTCGTCGTCAAGCCGCCCAAGGACGTCCCCGTGCAGCCGCGTGTCAGCGAGGCGTTGGTCGAGCTGGTCGACTTTCCCGCCACCGTTTACGACCTGGCAGGCATCGAGCCGGGCTACTGGCACTTCGGGCAATCGCTGCTGCCTGTCCTCGCCGGCGAGACCGACGAGCACCGCGATGCCATCTTCTGCGAGGGCGGGCGCCTGCTCGGGGAGACGCAGGCGATGGAGCGCCCATCGGTCACCAAGATGGATGACCCCACCACCAGCCTCTACTGGCCCAGGATCAAACATCAGGTCACCGACGAGCAGCCTTGGCACACCAAGGCCACGATGTGCCGGACGCACGACTTCAAGTACATCAAACGGCTCTACGAGCAGGACGAGCTCTATGACTTGCGAACCGATCCGCAGGAGACTGTCAATCTGATCGAGGACCCGGCCTACGCCGAGGTGCTCCTGCAGCTGAAGGAGCGTATGTTGACGTGGTACATGGCCACGGTGGATGTCGTCCCGCTGGAACTCGACCAGCGCAACTTCTGACCTAGCTGTCGGCGACCTGTACAAGTGCAGGTCCAGGCTGCCTTTTTCGGTCGCTCGAGCCGGTGAATGGATCGCAAATACAAGGTCTACGCCTACATCACCCACCACAATCGCTTGCTGGTCTTCGACCACGCGCACTTCCCGGACGCGGGGACGCAGGTGCCTGGCGGCACGCTGGAACCGGGCGAGGACCCGAACGCCGGCGTGATGCGTGAGGCGCGCGAGGAGACGGGCCTGCCGAGCCTGCGCATGGGCGCGTATCTGGGCGAGGTGGACCATGCGCTCCCCGAGCTCGGACAGGTGCACCATCGCCACTACTACCATCTCATCTGTGGTGCGGAGCCGCCGGAGCGGTGGCGTCACGACGAGATGGACCCATCGGACGGTGGCCCGGCGCCCATCACGTTCGAGCTGTACTGGGTGCTGCTGCCCGAAGGGGTGCCGGACCTGATCGTCGGCCTCGGCCAGATGCTGCCACGGCTGTGCGAGGAGCTTGGTATCTGATGAACCTGACCTTTGATGTGAGCCGTACCCCATTCAGCCGCTTGGGATCGTACTTCGCTGTTGCCTGGCGAGATCGCTCGGATCTCTCTTTGGGACTGGGTCTCTACCTGCGCTCGGTCCACGGGATGGGCGTGGCGGTGCCTGACCTCTTCCGCATCGAGTGGGCGGACGGGACACCTCTGACGCTGGACCAGGTCGAGGCAGACCCGGTTCACCTGACAATCCGGCATCCCAGCGGCGGTCACGCAGCCGTGTGCATCACAGACCCGACCACGGTACGGGTGCGCGGTCAGGACGTGCCCGGACTGCGCTTCTCGACGATTCCCGACGTGGGCCTGGTCGTGTATCCGGCCGAGGCCGGACGCTGGGTCGTCAACCGCCGCCGCAGCTATCGCCGCTATGGCTTCGAAGCGATCGCCGGCGGTCTGGCAGCGGATGCCCCCACCGAGCTTACTCGGCGCCACACCCTGGCACATCCCCACGCCGCGATGGTTGTGACCGGCGATGCGGAGGGCGGCTTCGACCTGGCCATCGACGAACTCACGGCGAGCTGGGACCTGAGGCCCCGTCCCCCCTTTGACGCCTGCCTCGTCCAGGTCCAGGCCGACTTCGACGCGTGGCTTGCCGGCATGCCCGCGGTCGCCCCCCAGTGGCAGCCTGCATTGGATTGGGCCGCCTACGTTGACTGGTCGTGCGTGGTTGAGCCCTGCGATCGCCTCAAGCGGCCGGCGATGTTCATGTCCAAGAACCACATGAACCAGGTCTGGAGCTGGGATCACTGCTTCAATGCTATGGCCCTGGTCTATGGCCACCCGGAGCTGGCCTACGATCAGCTGATGATGATGGCCGATCACCAGGATGCGCACGGGGCGTACCCGGATGGAGTCAATGACTTCGTTCTCCATTACAATTTCTCCAAGCCACCGGTCCATGGCTGGGCTTTGGGGCTCATGCGCGACCGTGCTCCCGCTCTGTTCACCGAGCAACGGTTGGCTGAGGCCTACGCTTCTTTCTCCCGGCTCGCGGCCTGGTGGTTGACCTACCGCGTCGCGCCGGGAAACCGGCTGCCCTACTACTTGCACGGCAACGACAGCGGATGGGACAACAGCACGATGTTTGACCAGGGCGTGCCGCTGATCGCGCCGGACTTGGCCGCCGTGCTTGCCGAACACTGCTTCCAGATCGCGGATGTGGCCGAGCAGCTCGCGCGTGGGGAGGACGCCCGGCGCTGGCGGGCCACTGCCCAACGCCTCGTGGACGACCTGCTGGCGACGCTGTGGCGCGAGGATCACTTTGTGGCGCTGCGACAGGTTGACGGCGCCGTGGTCGACTGCGAGAGTCTGGTCCCCTGCATCCCCATTGTGCTGGGCGAGCGGTTGCCGGTCGACGTGCGCCAGTCCTTGGTTGGTCGGATACGGCGATTCGTCACCGAACACGGTTTGGCCACCGAGCACCCTGACAGTCCACACTATGAGCCCGATGGCTATTGGCGTGGCCCTATCTGGGCACCGTCCACCTTGCTCATCGTCTCGGGGCTAGCGGCGGTGGGGGAACACGCCTTGGCCCGCACGATCAGCGAGCGCTTCTGCCGGACGTGTGCCCGTAGCGGGTTTGCAGAGAACTTCGATGCGCTTACCGGCGAGGGCCTGCGCGACCCAGCCTATACCTGGACCGCCAGCGTCTTCATTGTGCTGGCGCACGAGGTCGCGTCGTGAGGTGACCATGTCCGACAGACCGCCCAATATCCTTTTCATCACCACCGACGAGCACCGGTTCGACTGTCTGGGGTGCTACGGCAACCCGGTGATCCGGACGCCGAACCTGGACCGCATCGCCGAGGAGGGCGTGCGCTTCGAGCGGGGCTATGTGCAGAACCCGATGTGCATGCCGTCGCGGATGGCGATCATGCTGGGGCGTTACTGCTCCGAGCACGGCTGCAACATCAACTGCGTCGGGATTCCCGAGCACGAGCAGGCCAACACGTTCATCCAGGCGCTGCACGACGCCGGCTACCTGACCGCCGCCATCGGCAAGATGCACATGATGCCCAAGTGGGGCCCCTTCGGCTTCGCCTACCTGGACTTGGTCGAGGGCAAGGCTGACCTCAATAACCAGTACACTGACTACCTCAGGGCGCGCGGGCTCGACGGCAAGCAGCATGAGGGTAGGGGCGAGGGAGGTGCCGTGCCTGGCACACGCACCGCAGTCCTGCCCGCTGAGCACACCATCGACGCCTTTGTCGGACGGCGCGGCGCACAGTGGCTGGCCGATTGGGACGGCGACGAACCCTTCTTCCTTTGGCTCTCCTTCTCCAATCCGCACTTCCCCTTCGATCCGCCCGAGCCCTATGACACCATGTATGACCCCGATGAGGTGCCGGGGCCTGTCTGGCGCGAGGGCGAGATGGATGACAAACCCACCCAGCGGCAGCTTCAGCAGGAGCGGGGGTACGACCGGTATAGTGACGACGAGCTGCGTCAGGTCATCGCCCACTACTACGGCAACGTGACTCTGGTGGACGATCAAGTCGGTGAGGTGCTGGCGGTGTTGGAGGAGAAGGGGCTGATGGAAAACACCCTCATCGCCTTCACCAGCGACCACGGCGATCACCTGGGCGACCACCGCCTGCTCCACAAGAGCGGCGTCACCTTCTACGACATCAGCGTGCGTGTGCCCTTCTTGGTGCGCTATCCCGATCGCTTTCCGCAGGGCGCCGTCTGTGAGGAGCTGGTTGAGACCATCGATCTCTCCGCCACCTTCCTGGACATCGCCGGCGCCGAGGTCCCCGCGGGGATGCAGGGGCGCAGCCTGGTGGGGCTCGCCGAGGGCACGGTCGACGACTGGCGTGACGATGCCTTCTCTGAGATCGACCTGCACATCAACCCCCGGATGCACGGCCCCAACGACCCTGGGTCCCGCGACTACGTGGCGATGGTCTGCACCCGCGAGTGGAAGTACGTGCACTTCCCCAACCTGGGCATCGGCGAGCTCTACGACCTGGTGAACGATCCCCACGAGCTCACCAATCTCTTCTACGACGAGGCCTATGCTGACCAGCTCGCCGCGATGCGTCTCCGCCTGCTCAATCGCTACATGGGCAACCAGAGGCCCTACATCGGCGAGCGCACCGAGGGTTTCCGCGAGCACTACCTTGCCGACCACCGCCCCCCGTCTCCCATCCCAGGTGTGGTCTACGCACCCACCGACGTACCGTGATGAACTCTACATACCACGCGAGAAGCTCAGTCCCTATCTCATATTCCCTGGCACCTTAACGCTCTCAAGGAAGGATTCCTAATGGACCCAGTCAACCCCTTCAGCCTGGCCGGCCGTACAGCCCTCATCACTGGCTCCAGCCGCGGCATCGGCCGAGCCCTGGCCCTCGGCTTCGCCCAACACGGCGCCGATGTCGCCATCCACTGCCGTAGCACCATCGACCGAGCCCGCCAGGTCGCAGCCGATGTCGCTGCAGCTGGCACACGGTCGTGCGTCGTCGCCGCTGACCTTGCCGACGCGGATGCCCCTCAAGCACTCTTTGACGGCACCGTGACCCAGCTCGACCAGATCGACATCCTCGTCCTCAACGCCTCGCTCCAGATACGCAGGTCGTGGGACGCTATCACCCTGGACGACTTCGAGCTCCAGGTCAACGTCAACTGGCGCGCCTCCATGGCACTGATCCAATTGGCTTTGCCAGGCATGATCGAGCGCGGATGGGGGCGTATCCTCACCGTCGGCAGCGTCCAGCAGGCTGTGCCGCACCCGCAGATGCTGGTCTATGCGGGGACCAAGGCCGCGCAGGAGAACATGGCGCGCAATCTTGCCAAGCAGGTCGCCGGCACCGGCGTGACCGTCAACAACCTGGCGCCCGGCGTCATCGACACGGACCGCAACAAGGCCGTGCTCTCCGATCCCGCGTTCCGCAAGCGCGTGGAGGGGAGCATCCCGGTCAACTTCATCGGCGAATCTGAGGACTGTGTCGGCGCCGCCCTGCTGCTCTGCTCCGAGGCCGGACGCTACATCACCGGCGTCGATCTCCTCGTCGATGGCGGCATGGCCCTACCATGACGCGGTACACGCGCCCGACTTCACCATGCCCCTGCGTTGTCAACCCAATCCCGCCGGCGCGGGGCGCTTCGGGCACATATGACACGCCACTATCTGTCGTTCCGAGGTCCGCCGAGGAATCTAGTCGTCGGGCTAGACAGCTCCTGCGGGGTCATAGGTCCCTCATTGGCCAGTTGCTGTATTGCAGATGACTTGTCAGCCCAGCCGGGATGACATTGAGTGAAGGAGGAGATTGCATGATACTCGACGGACATATCCACATAGAACCAGGCACACCGGACCCCGACGATCTTGTCGCGCGCATGGCCGCCGCCGGCGTCGACGGAGGCCTTCTGATCTCACCGGAGCCGGCCTCGATGTCCGGGACTATCGGTGCGCCATCGCCCGAAGAGCGGCTGGACAGCGTCTTCGGTTGGGCGACTGGCAGCGAGCACCTCTATCCGGTTTACTGGATCGATCCCACGGAATCTGACGCCCTGAAGCAGGTCAACCTGGCGCTCACCCGAGGTATCACGGGCTTCAAGGTGATCTGCGACCATTTCTACCCCGGTGACGCTAGCGCCCTGCACACGTTCCACGCTATCGCCGAGGCGGGCAAGCCCATCCTCTTTCATTCCGGCATCCTCTGGGACGGCAAGCCCTCCTCCAACTACTCGCGCCCCGCCAACTTCGAGGCCCTGCTCCAAGTGAGCGGCATCCGCTTCGCGCTGGCGCACATCTCGTGGCCATGGATCGACGAATGCATCGCCGTCTACGGGAAGCTGGGAGCCGCGCGAGATAGGGGCGGCGCCGACATCGAGATGTTCATCGACACCACCCCGGGCACGCCCCGCATCTACCGGCGAGAGGCGTTGACCAAGGTCTTCACCGTCGGCTACCACGTGAGCGAGAACGTATTCTACGGCAGTGATACCCACGCCAACGCCTATGGTGGCGACTACGCCCGGATGTGGATCGACCGCGACAGCGCGATCCTGGCGGATCTGGCGCAGGGCGCCGGCGTGGTGGAGAACGTCTTTGCCGGAAACCTCCGACGCTTCCTCGGCAGGCCCTGATGGCGCCTTTGGGTGCCCCCACGGCCTTCGAGCGCGCTCTGGCACTCTGCCGGGGTGCGACCGGCATTGTCATCCCCGTCTACCTGCCCGAAGGTCCCGATCGCGTCGAGGGTGCGCAGCTTCTGCGTGACACCGTGATCTCGTGTCTTGCCCAGATCGATGATCCGACCACTGTCTGCCTAAGCGTGGACGGCGCGAAGAACGGCTCGGACGTCGTCCGCGCACTCGCGGCGGAGTTCGGCGTCGCCGAAGTCGTGACCCCCGTCAACCTGGGCAAGCTTCAGGGTGTCACGGAGGGGTTCCGGTCTCTCTTGCCACGGTCCGAGCTGGCTTACTTCGCCGTGCTCGATGCCGACAGCGACCACCACGGCAACGAGCTACTCAATTTCGTAAGGGCGGCGGATCACATTGTCGACCAGACCGCTGATCCGGGTGTCATGGTGCTTGGACGCCGCATCTCTCGCCATCATCCGATGGGGCTGCTACGTGGAGAGCTGGAGGAGCTGGCGGACCGGATGCTGCTCCACGCGCTCCACTATCACGCGGCGGTCACCGGCACGCCGGTCAAGCTGGCCTATGCTACCGTTATCGAGGCTGTGCCTGACTTTCACTCCGGCTACAAGCTCTTCAGTCGCGAGACGGCGGAGGCCATCTTCCTGGGCGATCCGGATTCGGCTGGACTCTCCCCGTCCGCCGTATACCGGCACGCGGTGGAGGCGGTGATGTCCGTGGAGGCCATCGTGGCCGGTGCACACCTTGGCGTGGTCAATCGTACCACCTACAACCGGCAGCCGGTGACCGCCTTCGGCAAGTTGGACCAGTCGGCCGTGACCGGCGACATGATCGCCTGGCCGTGCCGTCGACTGGGGGTGCCGTTGGACTTCGTCGCGCAGTGGCTGGCCGACATCGTGCCATCTCTGCTGTTGGGGACGCTGGTCCCCGAGGGTCGCGATCAGATCGACGCCGTCTGTACCCACGTGTTGGCGGCCTACGGGCAAGGCCCGGATCCCGATCTCCTCGCCCGCCGCCCCCTGTTTCTCTAGATCGGGCTATGTCGCTTGTGCTGGACATCCATCCAGCACTCCAGTGCCGGGCAGGGCCGCCGGACGGTTGTCCGGCTTGAGCGATGGACAAGCGTGGCTCAGGGGTCCCCGCCCCGGCGGACCGGAGTTTGCGCTGCGAGGCTTCCATCCGATGAATCGGGCTCCCAAGGCGAGCGTTGTCCGGTAGCCCCGTTCACGGGGCGGGAGCTCTGTAGCCCGGCGAATTCATCGCCGGGCGGGGCTGTAAACCGGTTGCCTGCCGCGACCCTACCCGCGCGGGGGCACACGGGAGTCGCCTACATCCGCCCCGACCGCACCACCCTCCCGGCGCCCCCTGTTTCTCTAGATCGGGCTAAGTCGCTTGTGCTGGACAACAGTCCAGCACTCTGGTGCCGGGCAGGGCCGCCGGACTGTTGTCCGGCTTGAGCGATGGACAAGCGTGGCTGAGAGGGCCCCGCCCCGGCTGACCAGGGTTTGCGCTACGAGGCTTCCGCCCGATGAATCGGGCTCCCAAGGCGAGCGTTGTCCAGGAGCCCCGTTCACGGGGCGGGAGCTCTGTAGCCCGGCGAATTCATCGCCGGGCGGGGCTGCGCACCGGTTGCCTGCTGGTACCCTACCCGCGCGGGCGCGCGGGAGTTGCCCCCCTACATCCGCCCCGACTGCACCACCCGCCCGGCTGCCAGTCCCAGCACGTGGGTCAGCCCCCTGGGGAACTCACTGGGCCGGTGGGTCACATAGACCATCGTCCGCCCAGGCGCCCGTGTGACCTCCGCCAGCGCCTCCAACACCTCGCCGATATGGGCGGCGTCCAACCCCTGACACGGCTCGTCCAGGATCAGCAGCTCCGGGTCCTTCACCAATGCTCGCGCGATAAGGGCCAGCCGCTGCTGCCCGCGTGTCAGCCCCCGGAACGGTGTGGCAGCCGCGGCGGCGATACCCAGTCTCGCCATCCAGGTGCGTGCCTCGGCCTGCTGCACATCACTGCATGCACGGTGCAGCCCAAGGGTGTCGAAGAACCCCGAGCAGACCGCGTCGAAGGCCGGCACCAGCGGCGGATGGTAGCGATGCAGCTCCGGCGACACCCAGCCGATGCGGCGCTTGATCTCCCAGATCGACTCGCCGCTCCCACGCGGGCGACCGAAGAGCGCGATGTTGTTGGCGTAGGCTTGCGGATGGTCGCCCAGGATCAGGCTGAGCAATGTCGACTTGCCGGCACCGTTGGGCCCGACCAGCGCCCACTTCTCGCCCTGGTTGACCGTCCAGCTCACGCCAGCCAGCACCCTCACGCCGCCGTGCACCACGTTGACGTCCCGCAGGGAGATCACGGGAGCCGCGCCGGACACAGACTCCGCGTCGCCGCTCGTGATGGCCTCCTCCGCCGGAACTTTCAGCTCTGTCTGTGCCAGAACCTCATCGCGTGGTCCCTGGGCAACGGCCCGCCCCTCATCCAATACCAACGTGTGGGTGCAGACATCCAGCGCTGCCGAGGGCGCCGCGATCAGCAGCACCAGCCCGATGCCTTCTCGGGACGCGGCCTCCAGCAGCGCCGGGCCGATCTCGCGCTGGAAGGCCCAGTCCTGTCCGGTCAGCGGATCGTCGAGGATGAGTAGCCGGGGTGCCTGGAGCAGGGCCCGCGCAAGCTGCACGCGGCGCCATTCGCCGTCGGAGAGCTGGTGCAGCCGTCGCGAAAGCAGCGGCGCGATCTTGAGGCGATACAGAATGCGCTCGCGACGCTCGCCAAAGGTGCCGCGAGCGGCCTCAGTCACCCCCTTGTCGTCTTCGTGCACCTCGAAAGGGTTCCGCTGCCAGATGCCTTCCACCGAGAGCACGCTTGCCACCTCGGGCGAGGCTGTGGCCAGATCGGCGTGCCAGCGAGCCTGGTGGAAGGTCGCTGCGCCATTCGGGCGCCCGCCGAAGGTGAGGTGCGCGATGAGCCGGCGCGCTGTTTGGGCGTCGGTCATCAGGTTGCCGGATCGGTCGGGGAGGCGGTATGCCACCTGGCCCCACGCCGGCTGCACATGACCTGCGAGGGCCTCCGCCAGCAGATCCTTTCCTGATCCCACTGGGCCGATGATCGCCCAGTGCTCGCCGGCGTTCAGCTCCCAGGTCAGCGGACCGATGTCCTGCCGGCCGTGGCGGGCCAGTACGACGTCGCGCAGTGTGATCAGAGCCGGGGACGGCGTCTCACGCATCATTTGTCACGGTCGAGGAACTCCCTGACCCGCTAGAGCAGCGGCGCCACCAGCTCGCAGACCGCGTCCAGGAACGCCTGGTCGTCGTCGATGAACGGGGCCAGGACGTGGGAGTCGATATCCAGCTCACCCGCGATCGCGCCGTTCTTGAAGACCGGCACCACGATCTCAGAGAGCACATGGGGGCTGCACGAGAGGTAATTGGTCTCCTGCGTGACATCTTGGATGATGAAGGTGGCTTCCGTCGCCGCCGCCTGTCCGCAGATGCCCTTGCCGAAGGGAATGCGCGTGTGCTCCGTCGGTGCGCCCACGTAGGGACCCAGGATCAACGCCTGGTCTGCGTCGGGGTCCACCAGGTAGAACCCCACCCAGTCATAGTGCGCCACGCGGTCCGCGAGCAGGGCGCAGACGCTCTGAAGGACGGCGTCGCGTCCATCAGCCTTGGTGCCGTCCACTGTCTCTCTGACGGCCTGCAGTAATTCATCGAAGTTGACCTTGTCGCTCACCTGTGTGCTCTCCTGGCGATCTCTGATGCAGAAAAAGTCCACACCCGGTACGCCGGGTGTGGACTCGCGCATATGAGGAATCGTGGTTGGGCCTAGTCGGTATAGGGCTCGAACCAATCCTTCTCGACGCCGCAGTCCGGGCAGCACCAATCATCTGGAAGATCCTCGAAGGCGGTTCCGGCGGCGACGCCATTGTCAGGATCGCCAACCGCGGGGTCGTAGATATAGCCACACACCGTGCACTCGTACTTCTGCATAAATCTACCTCCTCCATCAGCTATCGGGGATGGATAGTGTACACTGCGTTGATCAATGACGCCCCAAGGCGATGCCGCCTCAGGTTGCGCGCATTATACGGACCTCGATGGGTGTGTCAAGCAATGATCTGGAGGCGCCACCGGCCCTGCTTCCCGTCAATGTACGCCTGTCGTCGCGTGGCAAATGCCGCGTCGATGGCCGAGAGCGGCTTGGTCTCGTTGTCCACCAGGACCGGCGGATCGACGGCGCGGACCTTGGGCAGCGCCACGAGGTCATGGTCGTCGTCCTGCACGCGGACGAAGTCGACATCCCTGCGCAACAGGCCCAGCCACCGATCGACCTCCGGATCGTCGGCCTGTCGCAGCGCGGCCATCACATCGTGGTCTGTGCCCTCGAAGTCGGCCTCGCGGATGATCCCGCGTCCCAGCGCGACGCGCAGTGCCTCTGCCATCACCGCGTACCAGCCCACCTCCTGGGTCGAGCACCAGCAGACGTCGTCCACACGCATGAACTGCTCTCCCAGCCAGCGTGCTGCGTCGACGTCGTCCACCACGATGCGTCCGTCGTGGATTACCAAGTGTGCCACCAACGCCTGCGCGTCCGCCTGCGTGAACGTGCCCACATCCACCACGCCGTCGCGTAGGAAGTAATCTAGCCGATCCGCGCAAAGGACCGGCAACGGCTGCTCCAGCAGCTCGTAGTGCTCGCTCTCCGTCACATAACGCCAGTCCAGCCGATGCTTGCCGAGTACCTGGGGCAGGTCGGACGAGAGGACCATCCGGTCGCGATTGACCTCGTGGTAGTCGTGATTTCGGTTGGGGTAGACGAAGTCGACCACGTGAGAGAAGGCCGTGTGGGCCACGTCGTGGATCAGCCCCGCCGCCTGTTCCTCCACGCCGGCGCCCAAGATGCGCAGGAGCGCGGCAACCCCGCGTGAGTGATGCAGCCGTGTCGTCCCCCGCTCGGGCTTGATAAAGGCGGTGATGCCGCCCTGGTGGATGTCGCGCAGGCGTTGTACCGCGTCGCTGTGATAGAGATCGACTAACAAGGGCTCGGTGAAGCGCACCGGGCCATAGACAGGGTCGTCGAAGGCAACGGCGTCGACGGTCACGCAGTCCGTGCCAGGTCCAGATACTCGGCCTTCACCAGCGCGCTCTCCGGAACCCCCAGACTCCGCAGCAGGTCACCGATCAACGCAGCCTTGCGCTCGGCATCTTGGCGGGACCACGTGCGGCTCTTGATCTCGAAGAAGGCGCCGCCGTCATCTGGCTTCCGGATCTCATCGAAGTTGATGGCGAAGTCGGTGTCGCCGTAGCGGATGTGGAAGCGGCGGCGGTACTTGTGCACCTCGACCACGCGGTCCGGCCTGAAGTACTCCTGGTAGAACCGCAGGCTGCGCGAAGCGGAGGCGTCGAACCGCGAACGCGAGAGCAGCACCGAGTTGGCGAACTCACGCTCCTTTGCCGTTGTGGTGAGCGTCAGCCGGTAGATGATGTCGATGACCTTCTGTGTCTCCGGGTCGACGATCTCATCCTCCCGGTACCGGATGCGGCTGCCGTACTCATCGTCGAAGAGGAAATAGGTGTCATACTGCGACCTCGCGGAGTCGCGGACAAAGCGCACGTTATCCATCGTCCGAAGCTGCGCTTCCAGCGCAACAAGATCAACACCGTCGATCTTCACCTGCACTTCGAAGCTGCGCTCCTGGGCAACCCCGCCGATGGCGACCAGCCTGCTGAGGACCGACTCCTCACGGCGGATCAAGAAGTGGTCGACCTCCTTGGCCATGGCCCCGGCCTCTTCCTGCAGTGCCGGCACGTCGACGGTCAGCAGTTGCCGGTCCCGCATCAGCCACTTGCCGTTGACCATCACGTCGCGCACGTCCTCCTGGTGGGCTGCGTAGATGATGCGCGAATAGACGGTGTCCAGGTCCCGCATAAAGGCCGGCGTGTGACGCGCGTCATCCAGGCTCAGGGTGATCAGGTCCGCGCGCTTGCCTGGCTCCAGCGAGCCGGTGAGCCCGTCGATATGCAGGGCCCTTGCGCCCATGATCGTGGCCATCTCCAGCACCTGGCGGGCGGGCAGAGAGGTGGGATCCATCGTGGAGACCTTGCCCAGGAAACTGGCCAGACGAATCTCCTCAAGCATATCCAGGTCGTTGTTGCTGGCCACGCCGTCGGTGCCTATGCCCACATTGAGCCCCGCCTCCAGCATCCGTGCCACCGGCGCGATGCCGCTGGCCAGCTTCATGTTGCTACTGGGGCAGTGCCCGATGCCGACGTTGTGGTGCTGCAGTGTCTGGATTTCGCCAATGTCGACGTGTACGCAGTGCGCGGCGATGACCTTGGCCTCAAAGATGCCCAGCTTCTTGAGCCAGGGCACGGGGGGCATATTGTGCGCCTTGCGGTGGTCGACCACCTCCTGTGCCGTCTCCGCGATGTGGATCTGGAGCGGCACGTCGAATTCCAGCGCCAGCTCGGTCGCTTCCTCCAATAGCTCCGGCGTCACAGTGTAGGGCGCGTGGGGTGCCACGCCGGGCACGATAAGCGGATGGTCCTGCCACCGGATCACATAGTCCCGCGCGCGCGCCAGCGACTCTTCATAGCTGCCGGCATCGGGGGTGGGGAACTTGAGCACACTCTGTGTGCAGACGGCGCGTAGCCCCGCCTGCACGGCAGCGTCCGCGACGGCCTCCTCGTAGTAGTACATGTCGGTGAAGGTGGTGGTCCCCGATCGGATCATCTCTGCCGAGGCCAACTGCGTGCCCAGCCAGCTGAACCTGGGGGTGACAAAGGCCGCTTCGACCGGCATCATGTAGCCCATCAGCCAGACATCCAGGCGCAGGTCGTCGACCAGGGCGCGCACCAGCGTCATCGGCGCGTGGCCATGGGCGTTCACCAGACCTGGCATGATGACGGCGTTGCCGCAGTCGAGCCGTTCCGTGGCCGCGTAGCCGGCCACGATCTCGGCCTGGCGCCCCACCGCTACGATGGCGTCGTCCTTGACGGCTACCGCGCCGGGGCAGAAGACGTCGTAGTCCGCGTTCATGGTGATGACGAAGTCGGCTTTGAGGATGCTGTCCACCGCTGCCTTGCTCTGGGGTTCGGTCATGTTCAGCCTCCGCGTGTCTGGATGGTCAATCAAAGTCGATGCGCAGCCCGTCCTCGGTGACGCCATACGTCGCGTAGTTGAGGGGGCCTGGCGCGAGAATCCGTGGCAGCAGCACCGGTAGGTCCTCGACCAAGGGGAGAGAGTCCAGGTCGTCGCGATGCACCCAGGTCGGGACTCCTTCCTCGGATGCGATCAGGGGCACGTCTTCCGTGGTGCCGGTGTAGACGAAGAGCACAATACCCGGCGGCTCGGGCATCGTGATGTGGACGATGCCCCGGAGTTCCAGGTCCGCCGATGCGATACCGGTCTCTTCGCCGAGCTCACGCAGCGCTGCCGCGTGGGGTGACTCGCCGGGCTCCAAGTGGCCGCCGATGCCGTTGTACTTGCCGGCCCACAGTCGCTTGTGTGGGGCTCCCTTCAGCAGAAGCACCTCGTCCCCCCTCGTGAGGAAGACGAGCGTGCGGCAGCTGGTCGTGTAGTCGGGGCCTGGGCGCCGTTGGTCCTCAGGCTGCATAGATCTCGTCCCCGTGGAGGAGCATCAGCGCGTGGATCGCCTCAAAGGTGAGCCAGCGGCTGGGCTGGTTGATGCGCTCGTGGAAGAGCGCCGGCGTTGTCTTGGTTTTGATCCAGCGTCCGGAGGCGTCCTTGAGCGCCAGCATGCTCTCGGACAGCCCGCGGCTGACTGGGTGGTCGCGGTGCGCTGTGTGTGCCAGCAGGTGGGCCAGCTCGACCACGTCGGTCTCGTAGATACGAGGGAAGCGGGGCTGCAGCCAGTCGCTCTCCCTGCCGTCGAGGTCGTACTCGTGGGCCAGCAGATAGCGGCACACGATGCCGATAGTCTCGGCGTCATCCTTGCGTGGCTCGTCACCACCACGGTGGAGCAGGGCGCTCAACACCTTGGCGGCCGCAGCCACACCGCCTCGCTGCACCGACGGGATGCCCAGTGTGTCCGGGCTCGCGTGGATGACGTCCTCGAGGACCTGCCAGGCCCGCTGCGTGCGGACATCGTCGTCATAGCCAAAGTGCGTCAGCACCGTCAGCGCCATGCCCGTGGTTGCGGGCCAGGGTGCCGCCGTCTGCCCGGTCGGGGCGAACACGCCGTTGGGCAACGTCCCCCGGTCGAGCAGGTTCTCACAGACGGGCGCGATCTCGTCAAAGCGCGGCGCACCGACCTGGGCGAGGAGGAAGAGCGTGCCGAAGTTGCCCACCGGGCCGCCGTAGTAGGGATTGGCTGCCCGGCCCCAGTAGTTGGTGGGCACCCAGTGGCGACGCAGTGATGCAATCGGGGACCAGGCCAGGATGCGATCCTGCTCCGGCTCGAGCTCTGTGGGCGACTTCCCGAAGATATGCTTGAGCGTCAGAGTGCGCGCGGAGGGGTTGCCCGGGTCCAGCAACCAGGGCACCGGGTCCCTGCCGACGACGTCCACCCAGGACACGGTGTGCGCCCCGCTCTAGGCCTTGTACCCGATGGCGCGCAGGAGCCCCTTGCGCCAGGCGATGCCGGCGTCGTCCTCGATGCCCTTGGTGCGCGCGCCGTCGATCACGCCCAGGATACCGCGGCCCTGTTCCGTCTCGGCGATGATCACCTCGGTGGGATTCGCCGTAGCGCAGAAGACGCGTGCCACCTCCGGCACGGCCTTGATGGCGTTGAGCACGTTGATGGGGTAGAAACCCTCGGCGAGGAAGACGATGAAGCTGTGCCCGGCGCTCAGGGCTAGCGCGTTCGTCTTGGCCAGATCGATCATGGCCTCGTCGGTGCCGCTCCAGCGCACGAGCGTCTCGCCCGAGGCTTCGCAGAAAGCGAGTCCAAACTTGATTCCCGGCACGGAAGAGACCAGCGTCTCATGGACATCCTCGACGGTCTTGATGAAGTGCGATTGCCCGAGGATGAAGTTTACAGGCTCGGGTTTCTTGATGCGTACGACGGTCAGTTCCAGTGACATGGCTAGCTCCTCAGTGTTCCTGACTGATCCTAAGGCCGGACTGCGCCAGCTTCTCTTTCAGATCTCCGATCGCGGCGCCTGCGAGCTCTGTCGCCGCGGCCTGAGACGTCGCCCGTGCGATGGCCACGATCTTCAGACCCTCTCGCCCGGCGGAGGGGAAGGGCCGGGCCAGCGACTTGATGTAGACGTGCGGGTGACGCCGGCGGGCGGCCTCCAGCGGGGCTGCGATATCTGCCTCATCGTCTACGTGGACGCGTATTGCCTCCTCGGCGAAGGCGCCCACCTCGAACCGTGCCTGCAGTTCAGGGACCATGGCCTCCTCGAAGATAGCATTCAACTCCGCAGGCACCCCAGGCAGGATGTAGATATGTACCGTCCCAACCAGGAGGTGCACACCGGGTGCCGTGCCCAGGCTGTTGGGGAGCGGTCGGGCCCCCTGGGGCAGGCGCGCCATCTTGATCCGGGCAACCTCGGGGCCGCGCTGGTGCAGGTAACCACGCTCGATCAGGTCGTTGTACTGAGCTTCTACCATATCACGGGCCCCGGCGTGATCCACCAGGTCCAGATGTAGCGCGCCGGCGATGGCGCTGAGCGTCAGGTCATCGTCCGTTGGCCCCAGTCCCCCGCAGCAGACGACGACATCGGGGTCCTGAGCGAGAAGGAAGCGAAGGCCCTGCGCGATGCTCTCGTGCACGTCCGGCGCGACCACGGCCCCGTTCACGTTGAAGCCCAGCTGCGTGAGGCGGCGACCCAGGGTGTACAGGTTGAGGTCACGGACCTCTCCGTTGAGGACCTCGTTGCCGATCGCCAGGATGCTGCAGCGCGGCATACCCCGCTCCTTGTGAGTGGCTATTGGGTCTCGCCGCTGAGGGCTGCGTCGACCGCGTTGCGCAGGGTGGTGGGGCTGAAGGGTTTGGTGATGTAGAACTGGACCTGGGCGACGCGTTCTCCCAGGATTCGATAGATAGGCGTGTTCTGGGCAGTGACGATGATCACCGGTATGTCAGCGAGATCGGGGTCGTCCCGCATGACTTGGTAGATGTCCCATCCACCCATGTCCGGCAGCATCAGGTCCAGCAGGACCACGTCCGGGGGCGTCTGGTGCATCAGGTTGAGGCCGGTGACGCCGTCGCTGGCGCCGACCACGTCGAACCGGTTCTGGTCCAGCATCAGTGTGACCAGGTTGACCATGTCAGGATCGTCGTCGATGAAGACAACGCGTTGTCGACCACTGTCGGCCACGGCCTTGCTCCCTGGATCGCGGTGATATGGAGACGGCGCCGGAATGACGACTCATCCCAGCGCCGAAGCGGATCGGTTCTTGACGACAAACTGCGCGGTGAGGCCGCGCGCTGCGTGACCTAGGGCTGACCTAGATCTCGATGCTGAGCACCTTCTTCACGCTGGCGAGAAGCTCCTGCGGGCCGAACGGCTTGGTCACGTAATCGTCGACCTTGGCGATGTGCAGACCCAGAACCTTGTCAATGCTCTGTGCCTTGGCGGTCACCACGATCACCGGGATTTCGCTCAGGTCCTCGTCAGCCTTCATCTGCTGGTAGACTTCCCAGCCGTCCATGTCCGGCATCATCAGGTCAAGGAGCACGAGATCGGGCTTGACCTTGCGCACCGTGCCCAGCCCCTCACGTCCGCCTACGGCTCCGATGAGTTCGAAGTTGCGGCGTCCCAAGATGAGCTTGATCAGCTCAATCATCTCGGGCTCATCTTCAATGCAGACTACCCTCAAGGGGTCCTTGGTCTCAGCCACGCAGCACCTCCCGGCGGTGTAGAGCTTTCATCTAGTTTAGCATAGCCCATTGGGTTGTCAATGCCCACCGTCTATGCCTGGAAGTAAGGAAACTTAAGTTGCACGCGCTGCCTATACCACAGTATAGGACCATCCGCGGGCATTACAACAAGCGCTAGGGGAGTATAATCCCGGTAGGGCACTGATGGCAAGGCGCACACCTGGAGAGGGAAGGGGCAGTATGAGACACGTCACGTGGTTCCCCCGAAGCCTGTTCGCTATAGCCGTGGCGCTGCTGGTGGCGGCATCTCTCGGCGGCATGGTCGCGATCGCGCTTGCCGCTTCCGAGGCCCCCTCCTTTCCACGGACTCAAGTCTCGGCGAGCCTTTCGGCTGTCAACCCCGCAACGTCGCTGCCCTGGATCGACCCGGAGCTGACGGCTCACCTTGAGGCGCAGGACGACGCGCCGGTGAGGATCATCGTCGCGCTGGATACCCCCTCCGTAGACCCCGTGGAGCGGCTTTCGGTCGCATCCGCGGCCACCCTGGCGCAGGCCCGCACCACGTTCGTGGCTGAGAAGCAGGTCCGATTCACCCAAGCCGTCCGCGCGATCGAGCCGGTGTTCGACGCGGCACGTGAGCGTGACCTGCTGGGTGAGCGGCGTGATCTGTGGTTGGTCGACGCGGTGGCGTTGACCGCACATCCGGCGCTCGTCCGAGAGCTGGCGACGCTGCCCGGCGTCGCCGAAGTCCATCTGGACCACTACCGGCAGTACGTGGATCCCCCTACGGATCTCTTGGGTATGGACTTCGCGCGCGATATCGCGCCCGATCGCGGACGCCCCACCGGGGCGTCCCCACGCACGGTGGCGCAGGATGCTGAGGTCTACATGCTGGACGCTGGGGAGCGCCCGTGGGGATTGGACGAGGTCCGGGCGCCCGAGGTCTGGCACACGCTGGGGGTCAGCGGCACCGGCGCCGTGGTCGCTGTGGTCGATACCGGCGTCGATTGGCAGCATCCGGACTTGATCGACGGCTATCGCGGCAACGTCGGTAGCGGCATCTTTCTCCACGATGTCGCCTGGCACGATGCCGTCAACGATGGCGTCTACCCCTACGATGACCACGGCCACGGCACACACGTCATCGGCACCGCCGCCGGCGGCACGACGGGCGTGGCGCCTGGCGCGCAGTGGATCGGCGTCAAGGTGTTGTCGGGCGACGGGTATGGCTACGATTCGTGGATACTGGACGGCCTCCAATGGCTCCTGGCGCCCGGTGGCGACCCGGCCCTGGCCCCCGATATCGTCAACTGCTCCTGGTCCAGCAGCCTGAGCAGCGCCACTCCCTTCCTGTCGGCGATCCAGGCACTGGAGGCAGCCGGCGTCCTCCCTGTCTTCGCCACCGGCAACCTTGGTCCCGAGGCCGGCAGCGTGGGCTCGCCGGCGAGCAACCCCGGTGTCTTCGGCGTCGGTGCCGCCGATCCGGATCGTGATGTGCCCGGCTTCTCGGGCCGTGGTCCCTCGCCTTGGGACGAGGTCAAGCCCCTTGTGGTGGCGCCTGGCGTCAACGTCGTCTCTGCAGCGCCGGGAGGCACCTATCAGAGCAAGTCCGGCACCTCCATGGCGACACCCCACGTCGCCGGCCTCGGGGCATTGATGCGCGGCGTCAGCCCGACACTGCCGGTGGCAGAGATGGCCGCTATCATCACCCGGACGAGCCGCCCCCTCACCGCGCCGGTTCCCAACAATGATAGCGGCTGGGGGCTGATCGATGCCTTCGAGGCCATGGTCCTGCTGACGGATCCCGCGATGATCACCGGTACGGTCACCGATGCTCATGGACAGGGGTTGCCCGGGGCGACCGTCACGGCATGGCCCGAGGCGGCCGTGCCGGGCGTCGGTCCCGGGAGTGTGGTCGAGACCGATGCCCAGGGACGCTACACCCTGGCGCTGCCCTCGGGGCGATACGTGATGCAGGCGGGGGCCTTTGGCTATTGGCCGGCCACCGAGGCACCGGTGATCGCGATCTCTGGTGATCCGACGCGCGTCGACTTTGCCCTCACCGGGATCCCCACAGGACAGGTCAGCGGCAGTGTCACGGTGCTTGGTTCGACCCTGGCCCCCACGACTGAGGTGCGCGTCCGGGCGCTCGACACGTCGGTGGCGTCCGATGTTGGCAGCGGCACCTACAACCTGACGCTGCCTCAGGGAATCTACACGCTGGAGGTCCGGGGCTTGGGGTACCGGGTCGTCACGGGGACGGTGGAGATTGTAGCCGCCGGCATGCAGTCGAACGATTTCATCCTGGAGCCTGCGCCTACGCTGCTCCTGGTCGACGAGGGGGCCTGGTACTACGGCAGCCGGATCGGGTATTGGACCGACGCACTGGATGGCGCGCGGTACGCCTACGATCAGGTGCGCATCAAGACGCCGTTGGCGGACACACCGGTGAGCACCACCTTGATGGGTTACGATGTCGTCCTGTGGTCGTCGCCGCTGGGTTCGCCGGGGCTTGTCGGGGCCGGCTCGGCGCTCACGGACTACCTGGGCTACGGCGGGCGACTCCTGCTCAGCGGTCAGGATGTCGCATACCTTGATGGGGGCGGTCTGGCGTTTTGGGGCAGGATCGAGCCCTATCTCTGGGACCATATGAGTGTCGGCTTCGTCGCGGAACAGGGTGAACAGCCGGTCGCCATCGGGGAGGGCGTCTTCGAGGGGCTGACGGTGACCTTGGTGGGCGGTTCGGGTGCGGACAACCAGGTGGGGCCCGACGTGGTCGCGGTGCGCGATCCCGAGGCGGCGTCGGCTGTGTGGCGTTACGGCGGCGGCGAGGTCGGCGGTGTCGCCGCAGAGGTATGCACGCCGCACCGCTCACTGCACCTGGGGTTCGGGCTCGAGGGTGTGGCGGATGCCGCCGATCGCCGGAATGTCCTGAGCCGCGGCATCGACTGGCTGATCACCGAGCCGCCGACCACAGGGCTGCGGATATCCCGGCTCACCAATCTCAGCCAGGTCGGGAGCCCCGGTGAGACTGTGACCCACGTCGTCAGCCTCCGCCATATCGGGGCTCGCGGGGTAACCGAGACCATCGCCGTGGTCGCCGATGGTGCCGCGTGGCCGACTTTGGTCAGCCCGGCGGTGTTCACACTTTCCCCATGCACCTCTGTGTCCGTCACGGTGACCGTGAGTATCCCGCTTGGCACGGGGACGAACGAGGCCGATGCGATCACCTTCACGGCCACGTCTGACAAGAACACCACGCCCGTGACGGTCTCGTTGCTCTCCAAGACGCCGGCGCCGGTGCTCTTGGTCGACGACGACCGGTGGTATCCACAGGAGCAGCGGTACATCGATGCACTGACCGCCGCGGGCATTCCCTTCGACCTGTGGGATACAGGGTCGAGCCGCAGCCGGCCTGCGGATCGGTACTCGCCGGATGGCCCTACGCTCTCACGCTACCCCATTGTCGTCTGGTTCACCGGCTACGACTGGTATGCACCCCTGGTGGACATCGAGATCGAGCGGCTTCAGAGCTACCTGGACCAGGGTGGCAAGCTCCTGCTGTCGTCACAGGACTACGCCTATCACCACGAGGATAGCGCGCTGTCGGAGCGGCTGGGCATCCTGTTGGCGGATTGGACTGACGCCGTCACGGAGGCCCGTCCGGTCGCTGAGCACCCCGCTGGGGGTCTCTGGCCACCGGTGGCTTTGGAGTATCCCTTCTCCAACTGGTCTCACACGACGGAGCCCGCCCCTGGGGCTTCCCCGGTGATACGTGGTCAGCTTGGTCAGCCTGCCGGTATCGGTGTGGCGGCTGATCATGCGCCCGGTGGCAAGACGCTCTTCTACAGCTTCCCTTTGGAGGCGCTGCCTCTTGAGGCTCGCGGCGCCGCGCTGTCCAACGGCGTCGGGTGGTTGTCGCCGCTGGGAGGGAGCGACTGGTCCGTGACGCCCACGGTGGGCGCGCCGGGTGATCCGGTCACCTTCAACCTCATGCTCCGCAATAGTGAGCCTGCGACCATCACCGCCGCGTTCGCGCACGTGGTGCCGGCCGATTTTACCGTCGCGCCAGGCCAACTTCCCCCGGGTGTGGACTACAGCGCTGCAACCGGCGAGATCACGTGGCTTGGCCCGATCGAGCCGGAGGGAGAGATCGCGTTCGCCTGGCCGGCCGTCTGGCAGGGCGCCCCGCAGCCCACCGGCGCGCCCACCGTGACGCTCTCACTTCCGGCGTGGGGACTGCGCACATCGAGGACGGCGCCCTTCTATGGGCGGGGCCCGGACCTTGCTGCGAGCGCTTGGTTCACGGCAGGCTTGGCGGGGGCGCGTCCGGCTGAGACCATCTCTGTGACCTACGTGCTGCAAAACAACAGCGGGGTCACCGCCAGCGATGTGACGCTGTCGTACTGGATGATGCGGGGACTGGGGCCGATCACGGCGACAACGCCGCTCACAGGGGGAATAGAGTTCTCCGCCTGGCACGGGGACCTTCCACCCGGTGTGTGGATGCATGCCCTGGAGATGCAGGGCGAGGCGTGGGGCGTGCCGCTCCGTCTGGATGCGCTTGTGGAGGATGGTATGGGCCACAGGTGGGAGGAGGTCCTGTGGCTCACACTCGATCCCTGGCAGAGCTACCTGCCCGTGGTGACGAGGTCGTAGTAGGCCTAGGCCGCTACTGCAGCTGTCGGATCACCAGCACGACCTTGCCCTGCACCTGAACCTGGTCCGCCGGCACCATGATCGGGCCCATGGTCGGGTTGGCGGGCTGCAGGCGTATCTCCTGGCCTTCGTTGTAGACCTTCTTCAGCGTTGTGGATTCCTCATCGACCAGCCAGATCGCGGCCATCTGCCCGTTCTCGACACGATCCTGGTGCTTGAGCACCACGATATCGCCGTCGTTGACCAGCGCGTCGATCATCGAGTTTCCCTGAACCCTCAGCGCGTAGAGATCCGAGATGTCGCGCCCAAAGAGAGCTCGGTTGATCTCGATCGTCTCGCTGCCCGCCAAAGCCTCGACATTGATCGGCACACCAGCGGCGATGTAGCCCAGGAATGGCACGGGAAGCAACTCGTCGTCGCTGACCGTGATGGTGACTTGCTGTGTCGCGGTCTCCGTCAATTGGATCGCGCGCGACATCGACGGCTCGCGGATGATCAGCCCCTTCTCTTCGAGACGCTTGAGGTAGTAGGTGACCAGCGATGTTGAGTTCACGCCGATGCTGTTACCGATCTCGCGCACGGTGGGGGGGAAGCCGTGTTCGTCCCTGTACTGGGCGATGCAGTCGAGGACTTTCTGCTGTCGTTCTGGTAGTTTCTTGGCCATGTTCGCCTCCGGACTGGTCTGGTAGATGCTGTTGGATCTAGGCGATTCCCAATATCCCAATATCCCAACCCCATTGTACTCGATCATATGTTCTAAGTCAAGACCCAAATAGAACATCTGGTCAAATCACTCCGAAGGTGCAGGATTCCGCCCCTTATGCTACAATATGGTTGTAGGTATCTGAGTAATTGGCGTGTGCGAGGAGGCAGGCAATGAGCGAGTGTCTGACACACGTGTTAAAGCGAACGGGAGCGGTCGTGCCGTTCAACCGCGACCGCATCACCAACGCCATCTATCGAGCAGCCGTGGCGGTTGGTGGGCGTGACAGGGCTATCGCGGAATCCCTCACCGGTGAGGTGATGGGGATTCTGGAGCGCAACTGTGTCGAGGGGCGCATCCCCACGGTGGAGGAGATACAGGACATCGTCGAAAGCGTTCTGATCGAGAACGGTCACGCGCGGACGGCCAAGGCCTACATTCTCTATCGTAGCGAGCGCGCGATCCGCCGGGAGCGTCGCAGCGAGGGCAAGAGCCAGCGCGATCCCGAGAACATCCCCTACGGCAAGCTCTGGCAGGTACTCACCTGGGCCGTGGACCACAGCGTCCACAACGTCTTCAGGCTCAACGAGCGCATCGCCCGCGGTGAGTTTCCCGATATCGTGGCGGAGTCGGACATGGCCTACGAGCAGGACGTGGACGATGCCGCCGCCAAGATACTCAACCACCGGGAAGACATCCGCGTGGTCATCATCGCCGGGCCGTCGTCGTCAAACAAGACGACGACCACGGCAAAGATGGCCGAGCGGCTCGAGCGCGAGGGCGTGGGGCTCGTTGCGCTCAACGTGGATAACTACTTCTTCAACCTGGAGATGCACCCCAAGGATTAGTTCGGCGACTACGATTTCGAGACGCCGCAGGCCCTTGATCTGGAGCTTATCAACGAGCACCTACAGCGCCTGATTGCCGGTGACGAGGTGATGCTCCCCTACTACGACTTCAAGACCGGGAAGCGACGGGCCGCCGTGACGCCCATGCGCGTCCAGCCGGACCAGATGATCCTGATCGACAGCCTGCACGGTCTCTACGGGGGAATGACGTCGGCGATTCCGTCGTCACAGAAGTTCAAGCTCTACATCGAGACGCTGCTGCAGATGAAGGGTCCGGACAACCAGTACATCCGCTTCACGGACCTGCGCCTGATGCGGCGCATGATCCGCGACGCGCGCGAGCGTGCCTACGATCCGCGCCAGACGTTGGAGCACTGGCACTATGTGCGCAGCAGCGAGCTGCGCCATATCATCCCCTACGTCAACACGGCGGACTACGTCGTTAACAGTGCCACGCCCTACGAGTTACCCCTTATGCGGGCGCTGCTCTGCAGCAACTTCGCCGATTGGGTGCGTGAGTATAGGGACGATCCTAGGCGCGTCGACGCCTATCTGCGGGCCGACCGGGTCCACAATCTACTCCAGGCGATCATCCCCATCGAGGACGATTCACCGGTGCCCGCCACCTCGCACATCCGCGAGTTCATCGGCGGCTCGGCCTACCAACTCCACTAGCCGGAGGCAGGGATTGGGGAGTGGGTCACCCACTCCCCAATCCCTGGTCTCACCCCATTCCCAATGCTTCGTAGAGGAACCCCCACATGTCCGCGCGCTCCTCGATCTTCAGCGCCGTGGGCTTGTCTGCCCCGTGGCCCGTCTTGGTCTGGATGCGGATGAGCAGCGGTGCATCGCCTTGCTGTGCTGCCTGCATCGCGGCGGCGAACTTGAACGAGTGCGCCGGCATAACGCGGTCGTCGTGATCCCCTGTAGAGATCAAGGTCGGTGGATAGGCCGCGGGCCGCGCGTTGTGCAGCGGCGAGTAGGCCAGCAGCGTCTTGAACTGCTCTGAATCGTCGGCGCTACCGTAGTCGGCGATCCAGGACCATCCGATCGTGAACTTGTGGAAGCGCAGCATATCCATCACGCCGACCGTGGGCAGCGTTGCGCCGAAGAGCTCCGGTCGCTGCGTCATACATGCGCCGACCAGAAGTCCCCCGTTGGATCGCCCCTCGATGGCCAGCTTTGGCGTGGACGTGATCCCCGTGGCAATCAGGTGTTCGGCTGCGGCGATGAAGTCGTCGAAGACATTCTGTTTGTTGTGGACCATGCCGGCTTGATGCCATGCCTCCCCGAACTCGCCGCCGCCTCGTAGCGTCGCCACGGCGAGCACGCCGCCCATTTCCAGCCAGACCAGGCGCTCGACCATGAAGTTGGGCGTGATGGGGATGTTGAAGCCACCATATCCGTAGAGCAAGGTCGGATTCTGACTGTCTTTCACCAAGTCCTTGCGACGGACCAGGAAGATCGGGAACCGCGTCCCGTCCCTGCTGGTGGCCGTGATCTGTTCTGTGATATAGCTGTCCGTGTCGAAGTCGAGGGCCGGCGTCGAGATCGCCGTCGTCTCCCCAGTCTCGAAGTCGAAGCGGTAGGCCGTGGCAGGCACGGTGAAGGAGCTGAAGGCGAAGAAGAGCTCGCCATCCTGTCTACCCCCGTGGGGTGGCTCGATGGACCCGATGCCCGGCAGGGGTATCTCACCCAGCGCGGTGCCATCCAGCCCATACCGCTTGATCCGGTGGTAGGCGTTGTGCAGCGTGATTGCCACAAACTCATCGTGGACCATCGTCGCGTACTGAATCGCATCCGCACCCTCCGGAACCAGCGTCGTGCGGTCGCCGGTCGACGTGTCGATGGCCACGATGCTCCGGTTGGGAGCATCGAGATCACACTGGAAGTAGAACACCGTGCCCGTGTTGCCCACGAAGTGGTACTGGGCCTCGCCGATGGGGATCAGCTCGACGAACGCAGCCTCCTCCAGCCGGCGGTAGACGACACGGTTGCGGCGGTCCGCACTCTGGCGGACCTCGATGACGATGTACGCGCCGTCATCGGTCACGACCGGTGAGAAGAGTCGCTTGGGTTCATCGGGTCGTTCGTAGAGCACCTCATCGGCGCGCTGCGGTGTGTTCAGCTTGTGCAGGCAGACATGCTGGCCGAAGTTGGCGCTGTCGTACTCCGCGCCCTCCTCCGGTGCCGGATACCGACAGTAGACGAATCCGCTGCTGTCGGCCAACCACTCCACGCCCGAGAACTTGGCCCAGTCCAGTCGGTCGGCCAGGTCCTCGCCCGTCTCCACGTTGCGGACGTACCATGTCTTCCAGTCCGAGCCGCTCCCGCTGGTCGCATAGGCCATCCATCGGCCGTCCGGGCTGGCGCCTACGCTGGAGAGCGCCACGGTGCCGTCCTCCGAGAGCGTATTGGGGTCGATCAGGACATGGCCCTCGCCGTCATAGCTGTCCATCGTGTAGAGGACGTCCTGGTTCTGCAGGCCGGTGTTGCGGAACTGGAAGTAGCGTCCCTTCCGTTGGAAGGGCGCCCCCATCTTGGCGAAGTCCCACAGCTCGGTCAGGCGGGCCTCGATCCTGGCCCGCGCCGGAATGCCGGCCAGGTAGTCGGCCGTGACCGCGTTCTGCGCTGCGATCCAGTCCGCCGTCTCCTGCGAGTTCAGGTCCTCCAGCCACCGGTACGGGTCTGCCACCTGTGTCCCGTGGTAGTCATCCACGTGATCGCATCGCCGGCTCTTGGGATAGGTGATCTCGGCCATCTGGTCTCCTTTGGGGTGGGTATACGGTACCAGGGAATGGGGACCTTCAGTCTCTCTAGTCCCTTGGTGTCGCAGTACCTTATCCCTGCCGCCGTCAATTGACAAACACCCTCGCCGTGTTAACATTGCCGTTGCGCCCACCGCTCGCTACGGTGGGCGTTGTGCGGTGAGTACACGTTGTCTGGGGGCTAGGAATGTCGACTGAATCGGTGCCTGTTATCATCCTCTGCGGTGGTAAAGGGACGCGCATGGGGGGGCTGACGATGCCCAAACCCCTGGTCGAGATCGGCGAACGCCCCGTCCTCTGGCACGTGATGCAGATCTTCGCCGCTCAGGGCTTCACTGATTTCGTGCTGGCACTGGGCTATGGCGGCGATGACATCAAGCGCTACTTCCTCGAGTATGACTGGCGCAGCCGCGACTTTACGCTGGCTTTCGGCGACGGCGGCGAGCGTTTCTTGACCCCCAACGACATCGTGGGCTGGCGGATCACCTTCGCCGACACCGGTCTGGAGACGATGACCGGCGCGCGCGTTCGCAAGGCCATGCGCTATATCGAGCAGGACCGCTTCTTCGTGACCTACGCCGATGGCGTCGCCGACATCGATCTCCACGCGCTCGTGAAGCTACATCGGCAGCGCGGGCTGCTCTCCACGATCACGGGCGTGAAGGCTTTCACCCGCTTCGGCCTGATGGAAACCGACGATCAGGACCGCGTCACCGGCTACAAAGAGAAGCCTCAGGTGGATGCCCTGATCAACGGCGGCTTTATGCTCTTCGAGCGTGGTGTGTTGCCCTACCTCGACGGCGATGACGGCTTGGTCCTGGAACAGGAGCCACTGCGCAGACTGGCCGATGATCGTCAGCTAGGCGTCTATCATCACTCGGGCTTCTGGCGGGCGATGGATACCTTCAAGGAAGCACAGGAGCTCAATGCCCTATGGGGTCAGACCGCGCCGTGGAAGGTGTGGTGAAGTGGTCGCACAGACCCTGATCGATAGGGCCTTCTGGCACGAGCGTCCCGTCCTCGTGACGGGGTGCACGGGGCTTCTTGGCTCGTGGTTGACCGAAGCGCTGTGCGATGCCGGTGCCCTGGTCGTCGGCCTGATCCGCGACGAGGTCCCCCAGTCGTTGCTGGTGACCTCCGGAACCGTCGATCGCATCCGCGTCGTTCACGGAGATATCGCCGATTACGCGGCTGTGGAACGTGCCATCAACGAGTACGAGGTCGAGACCGTCTTCCACCTGGCAGCCCAGACCATTGTGGGGATTGCCAACCGCTCCCCGTTGTCGACCTTCGAGTCCAACATCCGCGGCACGTGGACCACGCTAGAGGCCGCGCGCCGGTCCCCCACGGTCCGCCGGATCGTCGTTGCCTCCAGCGACAAGGCCTATGGCACGCAGCCCGTATTGCCCTACACCGAGCAGATGCCGCTACAGGGGCTGCACCCCTACGACGCCTCGAAGAGCGCGGCAGACCTGATCGCCCAGGCCTACGCCAACACCTATGGGCTGCCCGTGGTCATCACGCGCTGCGCCAATCTCTACGGCGGCGGCGACCTCAACTGGAACCGCCTGATCCCCGGGACGATTCGCAGTGTGCTGCAGGGCGAGCGCCCCATCATCCGATCCGACGGCACACTCGTGCGCGACTACCTCTACGTCCGCGACGGGGTCGAGGCCTACATGACACTGGCGCAGTCCCTGGTCGAGGATGAGCTACACGGCGAGGCCTTCAACTGCGGCACCGACGCGCCGATGAGCGTGCTCGAGATGACGCGGACGATCATTTCTCTCTCCCCCAATCCCGGACTGAAACCCATCATCCTGGATGAGGCGCGCAACGAGATCAAGGACCAGTACCTCGACAGCGCCAAGGTCCGCGATTTGGTGGGCTGGTCGCCGGGACACTCGCGAGCCGCTGCGTTGCGTGAGACCATGGCCTGGTATGCTCGCTATCTGGGCGGTGGCCCCACCGGGGATGGCACGCTTTGACCGTGCCGGCACTTTGACTTGAATCGCCACGTCGACTTCCCCTCGCCGGTCTTCCTGACCGGGGCGACCGGCTTCATCGGACGCCCTCTTGTGCGTGCTCTGCTCGCCCGTGGATGCGAGGTCTCGGCCCTGGTCTTGCCTGCCGAGGCCGATCGTCTGCCGGGAGAGGTCCGCGCCTTTGTGGGTGACATCTCGGATGCCGAGGTCGTCGCGGGGGCAATTGCCGAGGCCGGGCCTGCCGTGATCTACCATCTGGCGGCGGTCGGTCTTACCAATCCAGGCCTGCCTATGGCGGATGCGCTGCGCGTCAATGTCGGCGGCACGATCAACGTCCTGGAGGGTGTTCGTGCGGCAGGGGATGTCGGACGCGTGGTCCTGGTCGGGTCCTCCTATGAGTACGGTGCGCGCCGCTCCGACGATGATCTGGACCCGTTCAATGCCTATGGCGCCTCCAAGTCGGCGGCCTGGGCGTTTGCGAGAGCGGCCCACAATGCCTGGTCGTCGCCCCTGGTGTGGGTGCGCCCGTTCCAGGTCTACGGCCCAGGACAACCGGCCAAGGCCCTGATGCCCGCGGCGATCCAGGCCGCGCTGTATGGCGACGACTTCGCCACCACCGGCGGGGAGCAGCAACGAGACTTCGTCTACGTCGGCGACGTCGTCGAGGGTCTCCTGGCAGCAGGCGTCGCGCCAGATGTCGAGGGTCGCGTCCTGGACCTGGGGACGGGCCGGCTCACTCGTGTGCGCGAGGTCATCGACCGCGTCTGGTCGCTCGCTGCGGCGGAGGGCCGGATCCTGGCGGGTGCCTTGCCCTACCGGCCCGGCGAGGTGGCGGCGATCCCTGCCAACGTGCGGCGCACGCGCTTGCTCACCGGTTGGGAGGCCGCGACATCCCTGGATGAGGGATTGGCTCTGACCATCGCAGCGCTTCGGAGGGAGGGCAAGCATGCCGAGTGACGCGGATCTCAACCGCCTCAGGCGCGAGATTCTGGAGAAGGTGGGCGAGTACTATCACCTTGCGCACCAGAGGGCGCCCTTTGTGCCCGGCGAGACCTTTGTCAACTACGGGGGACGCGTCTACGACGAGCGCGAGATGCAGAGCGCCGTGGATGCCGTCCTCGACTTCTGGCTCACCGATGGCCCGCGGGTCGAGGCGTTTTCGGGTGCCCTTGCCGGCTTCCTCGGTGTCAAGCACATCCTGACGGTCAACTCTGGCTCCTCAGGTAACCTGGTGGCGATGACGTCGCTCTGTTCACAGCGACTCGACCGGCCGCTCCGGCCCGGCGACGAGGTGATCACGCCGGCTGCCACTTTCCCCACCACGGTCGCGCCCATTATCCAGAACGGCCTGGTGCCCGCCTTTGTGGATACCAGGGTGGGGACCTACAACATCGACACGGCCCTACTGGACGCTGCGCTTTCAGCCAAAACCCGCGCGGTCTTTGTCCCGCACATCCTTGGCAATCCGGTCGAGATGGACGTCGTGATGGCCTTTGCAGCCGAACACGACCTCTACGTGATCGAGGACACATGCGATGCGCTGGGCAGCGTCTATGACGGCAAGCCGTGTGGGTCGTTTGGGGATTTCGCCACCTTCAGCTTCTACCCGGCGCACCACATCACCACCGGCGAGGGCGGCGCAGTCGCGACCAACAGCGCCCAACTCAACCGCATCGCGCACTCCGTTCGAGACTGGGGCCGCGATTGCTGGTGCAACCACACGAGTGGACGTCAGGGGGAGTGCGGGCGGCGATTCGGCTGGGAGATTCCCGGCCTGGATGAGCCCTATGACCACCGCTACTATTTCTCCGAGATCGGCTACAACCTGAAGATGACGGATGTGTTGGCCGCGATCGGGATTCCGCAAGTGGCCAAGCTCCCCGAGTTCACTGAGGCGCGCAAGCGCAACTTCGCCATGCTCTACGAGGGGCTGAAGCCCTTCGCTGAGCACCTCACCTTGCCGATCTGGAGCCCCAAGGCGGATCCCGCTTGGTTTGCCTTCACCCTGGCGGTGCGCGAGTCGTCACCGTTCACACGGCGGCAGCTCAACGAGTACCTGCGCGAGCACAAGGTCGAGACGCGGTATCTCTTCGCCGGCAACATCCTGCAGCAGCCCGGTTACCGTCACATCGAGCATCGGGTGGCAACGCCGTTGACCGAGACAGATCGCGTGCTCAAGACCGCCTTTTTCATCGGCGTCTATCCTGGCATGGACGAGGCGCACCTTGGCTACATGCTCCAGGTCTTCGAAGATTTCATGAAGGAGCACGCCTAATCCCCATGAAGCTGTCGCTCATCGTCTGCACCTACAACGAAAAGGACACGATCCTCACCGTGCTTGAGCGCGTCCACCAGGCGCCGCTTTTGCCCGGTTGGGAACGCGAGGTGGTCGTCGTCGACAACGCCTCCACCGACGGCACGCCGGACCTTCTGCGCACCATCGACTACGATGACACACGCGTGGTCTACCAGCCGCGCAACATGGGCAAGGGAACCTCGATCCGCACGGCAATCCCGCTGTGCACCGGTGACTACGCCCACATCCAGGACGCAGACCTCGAGTACGACCCCAACGACTATCATCTCTTCCTGGCGCGGGCGGAACAGGATCGGCCCGCCGCGATCTTTGGGTCTCGCACGCTGGGAGGGCGCGCGGTCTACGAGTACGCGGCCAACTACTGGGGGGTACGGTTCCTCACGTTGATGACGAACCTGCTCTATGGCGGTCATCTCACCGACGTCGCTACCGCCGCCAAGATGGTGCGCACCGATGTCCTCAACCGTCTGAACCTCACCGGCACCCATTTCGACCTGGACTTCGAACTGCCGAACAAGCTCCTGCGCGCCGGCTATGAGATCGTCGAGGTCCCCATACACTACGAGCCTCGCACAATCGAGGAGGGCAAGAAGATTCGCGCGACCGATGGGCTGGACGCCCTGCGCGTCATCGTGCGCGATCGGTTCCTGCCCATGAACAAGATTATCGTAGAGACTGAGAAAGGAAGCAGCACATGAATATCGTGGTCACGGGGTCGATTGCCTTCGATTACCTGATGAACTTTCCAGGTGACTTCCTGGAACACATCAAGCCGGAGCGACTGCAGAAGCTCAGCCTGAGTTTCCTGGTCGATGAGATGGTGAAGCAGTACGGGGGCTGCGCCCCCAACATCGCCTTCAGCCTGGCGCTTCTGGGCGAGCGTCCGGTCGTGATGGCGACGGCGGGACAGGACTTCGACTCGTACCGCGACTGGCTCCAGTCCCACGGCGTCGACACGTCGGCGATCAAGGTGATCCCTGGTCTCTTCACGGCCTCCTTCTTCTGCAACACCGATGCAGGGCAGAACCAGATCGCCAGCTTCTATACGGGCGCGATGGCCCACGCGCGCGACCTCTCGTTTGCCGACCTGGCGGACGCGGTGGACCTCACCATCATCTCGGCCAACGATCCCGACGCGATGGAGCGCTATGCCGAGGAGTGCCGCCGCGTGGGGATACACTTCATCTACGATCCAAGCCAGCAGGTGGTGCGCTCCACGCCCGAGTCGCTGGCCAAGAGCGTGGTCGGGGCCGACATCCTGATCGTCAACGACTACGAGTATGAGCTGCTCAAGGACCGTACCGGCATGGACGATGACGCGATCCGCTCGGCGGTGAAGCGTGCGGTAATCGTCACGTTAGGCGCGGATGGCGTGGCTATCTGGGCCGATGGCGAAGAGACACGGGTGCCCGCGCTCACGGTCGATCAGATCGTCGATCCCACCGGTGTCGGGGATGCATTCCGCGCCGGCCTGATGAAGGGTCTGGCGTTGGGGCTGCCGTGGCAGGCCTGCGGTCGGATGGGCAACGTCGCTGCCGCCTTTGTGTTGGAGACCCGAGGACCACAGACGCACAGCTACTCGCTGGCCGAGTACATCGACCGCTATGTGGCTGCCTTTGGTGAGGATGAAGCGACCTCGGCGCTGCGCGCCGAGATTGCATAGAGTATACTTAGGCTTACACAGAAAGTGGAAGGAGAGATGCGGATGAAGCATCACGTCAAGGATCTGGATCTGGCCCCGTCGGGGCGACTGCGGATGGAGTGGGCGGAGCGCGAGATGCCTGTGCTGCGCCAGATCGCTGAGCGGATGGCCAAGGAGAAGCCGCTCAAGGGTGTGCGTATGTCGGCGTGTCTGCACGTCACGACCGAGACGGGCAACCTGGCCCGAACGCTGGTCGCCGGCGGCGCGGACCTGGTGCTGGTCGCCAGCAACCCCCTCAGCACGCAGGACGATGTTGCCGCCGCCCTGGTCACGTATGATGAGATTCCCGTCTACGCGATCAAGGGTGAGGACAACGACACTTACTACGAGCATATCCACGCGGCCATCGATCACAAGCCGCACCTGACCATGGACGACGGCGCGGATGTGGTCAGCATCCTCCACAAGGATCGACGCGAGGTCCTCGGCAACGTCATCGGCGGCACCGAGGAGACCACCACAGGCGTCATCCGCCTGCGGGCGATGGCGGCCGAGGGCGCGCTGGAGTATCCCATCGTGGCCGTCAACGACGCCATGACCAAGCATCTCTTCGACAACCGCTACGGCACCGGTCAGTCCACGTTGGACGGCATCATCCGGGCCACCAACGTGCTGATCGCGGGCAAGACCGTGGTCGTCGGTGGGTACGGTTGGTGCAGCCGCGGCATCGCGATGCGCGCCAAGGGTCTTGGCGGCAACGTGATCGTGACCGAGATCGATCCCCTCAAGGCCCTTGAGGCCGTGATGGATGGCTTTCGCGTGATGCCGATGGTCGAGGCCGCGCCGATAGGCGACATCTTCGTCACCTCGACCGGCGATATCGACGTGGTGGATCGCCATCACTTCGAGGTCATGAAGGACGGGGCCATCGTCTGCAACTCCGGTCACTTCAACGTCGAGCTCAACCTCACGGCCCTGGCCGAGATGGCCGTGGGCGAGCCCCGCGTGATGCGCCCGTTCGTCAAGCAGTACGAACTGCCTGACGGTCGCGTGATAAACGTGTTGGCCGACGGGCGTCTGGTCAACCTGGGCGCCGCCGAGGGCCACCCCAGCGCGGTGATGGATATGTCCTTCGCCAACCAGGCACTGAGCGCGGAGTACATGCTGGCCCACGCCGATGAGCTGGCGCACACCGTCTACGCGGTGCCTGAGGCCATCGACCAGGCCATCGCGGCGATCAAGCTCAGCGCGATGGGTGTGGAGATTGACCGACTGACCGAGCGCCAGGAGAAGTACCTCACCTCCTGGACCGAGGGCACTTAGTCCACAGCACCTCACCAACTGGTCATCACCGAAGAACGCAGGGCCTATTGGGGCCCTGCGTTCCTCTTCCTCAATCCCTCAGTTTGGCCGACCTGTGCGTGCTATCGTCCTGCCCACGCACGCGTCCACGCGCGGGACTGGCTGACCGCCCGCGATGCGCTCCGCACCATCACGGTCTTTCCTTGTCCTTTCGTCGGTTGCGGCTAGAGTAGCCGGAGATTCCCGCCGGGACGGGCAGTCCCGAGCCGCCGGTCGAGGTGCTATCGGATGAATCAGAGGGCTGCTACCTGGGGCGATGTCCTGGACACTCGCCGTGGGTCGAGCTTTGTCGGACGTCGCAGCGAGCTCGAGGCGTTTCGCCTTAACTGTCTCTATGATGTGCCGCAACACCTGCTCTTCACCGTGCTGGGGCCCCCCGGCATCGGGAAGAGTACCCTCCTCGACCAGTATCGTGTTGTCGCCCGCGAGCATGGCATCGTGACCGCCGGCGTGGGCCAGTGGGACATCCGGCTCACGCGCGAGTTCGCCGCGATCCAGACCATGTCGGCGCTCGCCGGTCAGCTTCAGACGGCCGGCACCCCGCTCACGTCCTTCGGCGAGATGCTGCGCGACTACCAGAAGACGCTCCAGGCCATCGGTGAGGACGAGGATGCCCCCGGACAGGCGTGGAGTCTCCTCGGTGGCATCCTCGACGAGGACGCGTGGACTGCGAAGATGTGGGATGACTATCTCTTCCAGGCCATGCCGTCGCGCCGGTCTCAGCTCCTCCAGGACCCGGTCGCCGCGCTGACCGGACAGTTCGTCCACGACCTCAACGCGTGGGCCACTGTGCGCAAGGTCGTGCTCTTCTTCGATGACTGGGACGAGATGCCCCCCTATCTGGACACCTGGTTGCTCGATGTGCTTCGCGCCGGGAGTCTGTCGATGGACGTGTGGCTGGTCCTGTCGTCGACCAAGCCGCTGAGCCGGGGATGGGACGATGTGGGCTCCGCCACGGCGGTCCTGGACCTGGAGGCTCTGTCGTCCTCCGAGAGCCGTGTGCTGTTACTGAGGCGCGGTGTGGAGGAGAACCTGTCACTGGACCAACGTGTGGCTCTGGGACTGGGTCACCCGATGACACTGGAGTTGCTCGCAGCCACGCCGGGTGCGCTTTCGGGGAGCACCGGGCGATCCGTGGTGGATCGTTTTCTGGGCGCGATGCCTCTCGACCACCGGGATAACGTCTTGAGATGTGCGACTGCGCGCTATTTGGATGCCGGGGTGCTGTCGGCGCTCTTCACGGACGATGAGGGCGGCGATACCCCGCGCGACGGTGCGGATGCGCCGCACGTCAGGGCCAAGACCGAGGCGATGACCGCGTGGTTGATGCGATCCCCCCTGGTCGCGCCGGACGGCGATGGCTGGCGATTCCGCCCGGGCATCTACGGCGACCTGGCTCGCTGGGCTCGCACGCACGCGCCCTACACGTGGCGCACCGCGCACCGTGCTCTCTACGCCTACTATCGCCAGCAGCTCGAGCTGAGCCAGCCGGCTTCGCCCTACCTTGACGGTGCGTGGCAGCATAGCCAGTCGGAGGCGCTATACCACGCCATGGTCGCCGACGACGGGGTGGCGGCCATGAATGCGGCGTACCTGGGCCTGACGGAGGTGATGGGTCACTTCTACCCGTGGGCGGGTACCGTGGTCCGTGTGATGCGACAGGCCACCAGGTTCGGTGTGACGGATCGGCGTCTGGTGGGCTGGACCGACACCGCCGGCGCGGTGTTGGATGCGCTGACGGCCCGCGACTATGAGGAGGCCGTGCCCCTGTTGGATGGCGTCCTAGCCCCGGGCATCTGGCAGCCGGAGGTTAAGCAGGCGCTCAGGGGCATCCGACAACAGGCCATAGCGCGCCTGGGCGTGGCGCCGGAGACCGAGGTCGCCGTGACATTGGTGGACGAAGGTGCGCCCCAGCCGGTAGACGATAGTGGTGAGATGGGCCAAGAACCCGTGATCGCCGTCAGTCCTGAGTCCTCTGGTGAGCCCCCAGCGAGCTCCGACACAACCCACGAACCCGCGCCTGTTATCGCAGCGGACGGTGGATCTCGGCAGGATGACGCTTCGGATGCCGCCTCGGCCGCGACGCCACCCGTCGCGGGTGCCGTCGAGCACTGCAGGTATGGCAATGAACAGCTGGCGACCGGCGCATATGAGGCCGCGATCGAGGCGTACGATCAGTCGCTGGCGTTGGATTCCGACTATGTTGCCGCGCTCTACAACCGCGGGCTTGCCTACGCGCGGGTTGGCGCCCTCGACAGTGCCATGCGCGATTTCACACGTGTCGTCGACCTGCAGGATGGCCAGTGGCGAGCCTATCATCAGCGTGGCTTGGTCCACGCCCGCAGAGGGGCCTTTGATCGAGCGGTCGCGGACTATGATCGCGCCCTGGCGGTGCAGCCCGATGCCGCCGCGCTGATCTATGACCGGGCGAATGCGTGCTTCCGCCTCCACGCCTACGAGCGTGCCATCGAGGACTACACGCGGGTGCTCAGCGAGATGCCGGACCGCGTCGATGCCTATCTCAACCTGGGGTTGGCCCACGCGGCGCTGAAAGACTACCCCGAGGCGCTGCGTAGCTACAATCAGGCCATCGCGCGGGACCCCGACCGAGCGGTTGCGTACACACATCGCGGGCAGGCCTACGTGCGCCTACAGCGCTTCGCCGAGGCGCTCGCCGACTACGAGCGGGCGCTGGAGATCAATCCGCGGGACGCTGCCGTGCACAACAGCCGGGGTCTGCTATACGCGCGGATCGAGGCCTACGAGCAGGCGGCGGAGTCGTACCGACAGGCGATGGCGCTGCGCCCCGACTGGGCGACGCCCTACTACAACGCGGCGTGCGCTGCGGCGCTGGCCGGGGATGCGGCGCAGGCCCGCGTCTGGCTCTCCCGAGCCGTGGGGCTGCGTGAGCGGTACCGGGGTATGGCCTCCAACGACGCCGACTTTGCCGCGATCCGCGACGATCCCAGCTTCCGCGCGATCGTCAACGGCGGCTAGATTCGTCCCCGTCAGTTCCCGGTTCTGTCAGGCACGGGGATCGTGATCGTGTCCGTCCCGTCTGCGAGCGATAGCCTTCCCTCGTCGGTATAGAGGCCGATCCGCAGCTCACACCCCAGACACTTCCCTCCAGCTACGTCCAGGAAGAATCGGTCGCGCATCTCGGTGCCCGCGCGCCACTGATCCGTTGGGTACGCGTCGGCGCCGGCAATGTGGTCGTGTTGCGACACGATCTCGCCACGTGCGTCGACCAGGTGCACGAAGACGCGCAGGACCTCGTCGATCTCGCCGGTGGTGCGCCACCACAGATCTACCTCCCAGGTCTCATCAGGGCGGATCAGCCTGTAGCCTTCGAGGCGGATCGGGGCCGCGAACGCGATGCCTATCGGCACTTGGGGTTTGACCAGTCGGTCCAGGGGACGGCAATCCTCCAGCGAGAAGAGCAGCAGCCCGACGTTGGTGAAGTTGCCCCCGACCGGCAACCGATGACACGTCTCCACGAGCGCGCTCTGCACCAGACCAGTCGGGTCTATCGTCCGGTCTTGCCACAGGACGAGCCACAGCCGTTCTGCCGCACCGGCCTCCTCCGCCAGCACAGTCAGCGCGCGCAGGTCCAGCGTCTCCCGCGTGTCGAGAACCCGTGTGTCGGGCGGCAGCCCGAACAGGTGCGCGGTGCCGTCGTAGTAGGCCTCGATCGCGACGGCGGCATACCCGCCCACCACCACGATAGCATCGCCATCCTCGTCGTGGGCCTCGATATGGCGGCTCACGCCGCGGAAGTCGGGTCGCGGGTGCCACTCGTCCTGCAACGCCAGGGCCCAGGTGCCCTCCGCCTGGCGGACGATGGCGGGTGTGGCCAGGGCAACCCAGGCACCCAGGAGCAGCGCACCCACGGCACGGCCGCCCAAGCGTCTGCCGCGCGGTCGGCGTCTGCGCAGTCGGCCCGGTTGACCGATCAGCAGCTGCTCCCATCCGTTGCCGATGGCGACGACCAGCGCGATGCCCCATGAAGCCAGTAGATAGCGTTCGCTCCACTTGGCCTTCACCGATGTCACTAGAAAGAGGACGGCGATGGGCAACGTGAGTGAGATCGCGAGCCAGAGCGCGCCGGCGAACCGTCGGGTCCTGAGAGCACCGATGACCCCGGCCAGCGCTGCCGCCGCCGCGCACGCGGTGAAGAGCGCGGCCCAGGGCTGCGTCATATACTGATCGATGCCGAAGAGAATGGGTATCCAGCGCAGCGCGTCTGTGGGGATGGCCGAGACGCCGGTCGCGTCCGCGCCGACTCGCCAAAGCGCCCAGGCGGCTAGGGGAATCGCGCACACCGCCAGGAGGGCATTTGCCCACCACCAGCGTCTCTGCGTGTAGGTAGAGCGGAGGGATACCAGCGTGCCCCACACACCCACGCTCAACCACGCCAGCCCCGCGAACAGGTGCGCCGTCATCATCAGCGACCCCAGAGCGACATAGGCCGCCACTAGCCCGCGTCGGCGACGTCTGCCCCGTGCCCGCACCAGGCGCCACCCTACCCACGCAAATGCCGCAGCCAGCGCCATCGCCGGCGCATACATCCGCACCTCCTGGCCGTAGTACACCAGAATGGGCAGCGTCGCATAGGCGATCCCCGCGCCCAACCCCGAGACTCTCCTGCGTCCCCCCACCGCGCGCGCCAGCCGGATCACCAACGGCGTGCCGATCGTGCTCAACAACACCGACAGATACCGCGCCGCGAACTCGCCCTCTCCGGCCACCCTGATCCACACTGCCAGCAACAGCCCGTGTAGCGGCAGGGCATTGTCCTCACGGAAGAGACCGACCACGGCCTCCACGATGCCCTCTCGGGCGTGGGCCAGCATAAAGGCCTCGTCGTACCACAGCGATGTCCCGTTGAGGTTCCACAGGCGTGCGGCATAGGCCGCTAGCACGGCGAGGGCGCCGAGGATGAGGGTTCCGGCAGGGGAAACGCGCTTCCGGGCGGTCACGCGCCCATTATACCCGCCGCCATGGCTACTCAAAGCCCTAGATTATCATATACTTATTGTACTTTTGCTGAAGGAGGCTCACGATGGATGTTGATGCTGCACCAGATGGGGACACACTGCTGATCCGCGGCGGGATGCTGGTCACGCCGGAACGGCTCGTCGATGCCGATCTATTGCTGGCAGACGGTAAGATACAGGCGATTGGGACGGACCTGTCCGTGCCGCCCGGGTGTGCGACGGTGGATGCCGGCGGCTTGCTCGTACTGCCCGGTATCATCGATGCGCACACACATCTGAAGCTGGACACCGGTGCCTTCAAGACCGCCGACACCTGGCTGGAGGGCAGCCGTGCTGCCGCACATGGTGGCATCACGACCGTCGTCGACTTCGCCACGCAGTTCCCCGGCCAGAGCTTCGAGCAGGCCCTGGCTGATCGTCTGGCCGAGACGGCGTCCTCTGCCATCGACTACGCCCTCCACATGATGGTGACCGACCTCCCACCCGGTCAGGAGGACGAGCTGGGCGTCCTGCCGGAGCTGGGCATCCAGTCCATCAAGATGTACACCACCTATCGTCCCACATACTACGCCGACGACGCCAAGCTGGTGCGTTGGCTGGAGGCCGCGGGGCGGTATGGGTTGCTCAGTCTGATCCACTGCGAGAACGACGCCATCGTCGCGGAACATACGTCAGCCCTGATCGAATCCGGGCGGACAGGATGGGCCTACCACGGCATGGCGCGGCCCGCGCTCGCCGAACGCGAGGCCGTGGCCCGCGTGCTCTTCCTCGCCAAGGAGGTCGGCGCGCCCGTGGTCATCGTACATAACTCCACCGCCTCGGCCGCGGAGCAGGTCGCGGCGGCCCGGCGGGCGGGTCAGGTGGCCTTCTGTGAGACGGGGCCACAGTATCTGCTCTTGGACGATGCCGTTTATGCCGGCACCGAGCCCTGGCGCTATATCCTGCAACCGCCGATCCGCGGGCCCCGGGAGGCCGAGGGCCTGTGGGCGGCGATTGTCGACAAGCAGATGGACATGCTTATCACCGATCACTGCGACTATCCCCGGGCGGCCAAGGTGGCCTACGATGACTTCACCAAGACGCCGGGGGGACTGCCCGGGACCGAGACGCTGCTGCCTCTGATGGCCTCGTACGGCGTGGCCGCCGGGCGAATCGCGTGGACCGACCTGGTGCGGATGATGGCGTACAATCCGGCCAGAATCTACAATCTGTGGCCGCGCAAGGGCGCGCTGACACCCGGTGCGGATGCCGACGTGGTGCTGTTTGACCCGACCTACGAGGGCACCATCTCCGCGACCGACCTCCACTATGTGGCCGGCTACACGCCCTTCGAGGGGATGCCGGTCAAGGGGCGCGTCGCAAGCACGCTGCGGCGGGGTCGATTCCTGGTCCGCGATGGGGCTTTTGTTGGCGAGGCGGGCAGTGGACAGTACGTGCCTCGTGAGCCCAGGTACTGGAACTGATCCGGTCTGCATGGACATCATCTGGGTTCTGTTGGGCATCGGCATCGGGATCGTCGCCACGATTGCGCTCGTGGTCGGTCGTGATCGCATCGACCGCGACGCGATCCGCGCTGAGGTCGCCGCATCGTACGATGCCCGTGCGACTGCTGAGAACGCGCGTATCGTGCGCGCCTATGAGGGTCGCATCCAGCAGCTGCGCGAGCGTCACCTGACCGAGATCAACAGCGCCCGGCAGAGCAGCGTGGATCGCAGTCGCGCCGTGCTCAAGGGCAAGATGGCCGAGCAGGTCGCCCCACTGCTGCCGGGGTTCACCTACTGGCCGGCCGACGCTAGGTTTCTGGGCGACCCGGTGGACTATGTGATCTTCGACGGCTATAGTGCCACCAGGGATCTGGAGGTCGATGACCTGGACCTCGAGGTCGTCATCCTCGACATCAAGCAGGGCCGATCGACCCTCTCCCGCGCGCAGCGCCGGGTGGCCGAGGCGGTCGCGGCAGGCAGAGTGCGGTTCGAGGTAATGCGGGTGTTGCCCGATGGCACGATTCGCTCCAAGCGCTGGGGCTACGGGGCCGATTCCGATAGTGCTGATGGCGGGGCGGGCGCGTGAGCCCGTCTGATGGGAGAATCCCATGAGGGATATCGTTGATGACTTGAGACGGTGGCGCGATGCCGGCAGGGATGACATTGCCGTCGCCACGATTTTGGAGACCAAGGGGTCGTCGCTGCGTCCCGCCGGGACGCGGATGGCTGTGACGTCCGACGGTGGGGTCACGGGCTCCGTCAGCAGCGGCTGTGTGGACGGGGATGTCATCGCCGAGATGGAGGCCGTCCTGGGCGGGACATTCGCGATCCGCACGCCCGCCTACGGCATCAGTGACGAGGAGGCCTGGTCGGTGGGTCTCTCCTGTGGCGGAGCGATCGATGTGCTGGTCGAGCGATGGAGCGAATTGTACGACACGCTGCTGAACGATGTCGAGGCGCAACGCACCGTGGCCTTTGCTTCCCGCACCGACCGCCCACAGCACCTGCTCCACCGTGATGGCGGGGCGACGTTGGGTACACTGGGCGACACGGACCTGGATGGCCAGGTCCTGATGGACATCGCCGAGGCCTGGCCGGGTCCCCACGCAAGGGTACACGTCTATGGTCAGACGCGCGTCCTCATCGAGGTGATCCCGCCGCCGCCGGTGCTCCTGATCTTTGGGGCGACCGACATCGGCATCGCGCTCGCGGAGATCGGTCGTGTGACCGGCTTCCGCGTTCTTGTCAGTGACGCCCGGCGCGCTTTCCTCCAGGAGGAACGCTTCCCTGGTGCCGAGACCAGGTTGGGATGGCCGCAGGATGTGTTCACGTCCGATGAGTTGGGCCCGAGTTGGGCGGTCGTGGTCCTCTTCCATGACCCCAAGTTCGATATCCCCTCCCTCTCTATCGCGCTGAAGAGCGAGGCCTTCTACATTGGCTTTCTGGGGAGCCGCACCACCCAGGCCGATCGTCGCGACGACCTTGTCCAGGCCGGCTTCGGCGATCGCGATCTGGCTCGAATCCACGGGCCGGTTGGCCTGGACATCGGCGGCAGGTCTCCGTCGATGATCGCGCTGTCGATCATGGCCGAGATCGCCGCCGTGATGCATCGTCGCCAGGGCGGTATGTTGAAGAAGAAAGCAAAGACCTGAGGGGAGCGTGCACGTGGCAGACGATCAGCGATGGGAGCCGGAGCCGGTGACCGAGGAAAAGTTCTTCTCGGGTGAGGGTGACGTGAATATCAACCGTGCCCCCCTCGATGCGGTCTCCGGCGTGGTCTACAAACGATCAGCCGCTACCAAGAGCGTGCGGCTGGCGATCCCCGAGCCGGACGCCGGGGCGCCGCATCCGTGGCAAGGTCGTGGGACGGCGGTTCTGCGGTGGCTCTTCAGTGAGCACCCCGGCACGGCTGAGGGGCTGCTTGTTGGACGGACTTTCGCATTCCTGCAGGAGCTCACTGTGACGGTGGGCTCGTCGACGGCCGAGCGGGCGCAACCTGACGTGGACGTCGCCTTGATCGTGGTGAGCGGTGTCGCGCGCCTCTACCATCGGCCCACAGCCGGCAGCCCCGTCATCACGCGCCCCCTGCGGGTGGGCGATGCCGCGCTGGTGCGAGCGGGCGAGCGCTACAGCATTGCCGGCGAGGGTGAGGCGGATGATGCCTGCCTGATTGTGTTGGGTCTCCAGACGACGAATCACAGGATTACCGGGGGTGTGGATGGCTAAGCGTGTCGTCGTGGTGGGGGCAGGGGCAGGTGGGCTGATCGCAGCCGGTCGTGCCGCCGAGCTGGGTGCGGACGTAGTCCTGCTGGAGAAAATGGATCAGGCAGGCAAGAAGATTCTCGTGAGCGGCAAGTCGCGCTGCAACATCACAAATGCGGCGCCATTGGCCGAGTTCCTCACTCACTACGGTCGCAATGGTCGTTTCCTGATGAACGCCTACCATCGTTTCTTCCGCGACGAGCTGTTGGCACTGCTGGCACGCCATCGAGTCGGCACACAAACCGAGCGCGGCGGGCGCATCTTCCCCGTCTCCGGCGAGGCCGGCGATGTGCGTGACGCGCTGCTGCGCTATTGCACCAACAACGGCGTGGATGTGCGCTACCGTTCAGAGGTGAGTGAGATCGTCGTGCAGAACGGGCGTGTCAAGGGGATTCGCTTGGCCAACGCCAGCCGTGTGACCACCGGCACCGTGATCCTGGCAACCGGCGGGGCCTCCTGGCCCGATACCGGCTCCACCGGACAGGGGTATCTGATGGCCCAATCTCTCGGCCACACCATCAAGCCGCTGCGTCCCGCCCTCGTCCCGCTCACCTGTGTGGAGCGGGCGATGGCCAAACGGCTGCAGGGCGTCAGCCTGCGGAACGTCCGCTGCACCTTCTTCACTGAGAATGCCAAGGGCAAGGTCCGCGAGATGCGGATTCCCTATCCCGTGCCCCAGACGGGCGAGATGCTCTTCACGCACTTCGGTGTATCCGGACCGCTGATCCTCACGGCCTCCGGTGCTGTGGTGGACGTGCTCCGCCGTGGGCAGACCGTGAGCCTTTCCATCGACCTCAAGCCCGGCATGGACGAGGCCGCTATCCACAGCCGTCTCCAGCGCGAGTTCGAGGAGCACTCCCATCAGAGGCTGGCTACGCTTCTGCGAGGGTGGGTGCCAGCCTCTCTGGCCGAGGTCCTGGCCGATCTCAGCGGCATTGAGGCCGACCGCCACGTCCATCGCATTCGTGCCGAGGAGCGCGAGGGTGTCGTCCGGCTGCTCAAGGACTTCCGCTGGTCCATCTCCGGCTCACTGCCCCTGGTCGCCGGCATGGTCACCGCGGGTGGGGTGGCGCTCAACGAGGTCGATCCGCTCACCTTCGCCTCTAAGAAAGTCGATGGCCTCTACATTGTGGGCGAGCTCCTCGATCTCGCCGCCGACACCGGCGGCTACAACCTCCAAGCCGCCTTCACCACCGGCTACCTCGCCGGCTCCGCCGCCATCGGGGACGTCTAGCCGGCATCGACCGCTGGTCCATTCCCGGGAGTGTAGTTGGTCACCGTGACGGGGCCTCGCG
>Ga0180435_10000268_pt1 | contig 53666 bp, 41 predicted proteins | sample SS_ome_3_FD_132467 | JGI IMG/M metagenome (GOLD analysis project Ga0180435, IMG submission 132467) | Hypersaline lake sediment archaeal communities from the Salton Sea, California, USA - SS_3_S_1 metaG | ecosystem: Environmental > Aquatic > Non-marine Saline and Alkaline > Hypersaline >... | reverse complement strand
CGCAGACTTTAACGGCGATGGGACCAATGATATCGGAATATTCCGCCCCTCATCCGGCTTATGGGCAGTCAGAGGAGTCACCCGAGTCTACTTCGGTTCATCCACCGACGAGACAGTTCCCGGAGACTACAACGGCGACGGAACAACCGAGATAGGAATCTTCCGGGAAACCTCTGGGCTTTGGGCAATTCGGGGCACCACCCGAGCTTACTTCGGAAGTAGTATCGATCTACCAGAACCAGGAGATTACAATGGAGATGGGACCGCGGACATTGGCATCTTCCGATATAATTCAGGTCTCTGGGCCATCAAAGGAATTACAAGAGTCTACTTCGGTGGCTCATCAGACTCTCCAGCACCCGGTTACTACGATGGTGACGCGACAAAAGACATCGGGATATTCAGGGGATCATCAGGGTTATGGGCTATCCGAGGGATTAGCCGAGTCTACTTCGGCGGCGGCTCCGACTCTGTTGCCCAGGGGGACTACGATGGTGACGGCACCTTCGAAGTGGGGATATTCAGGAGATTCACCGGGTTGTGGGGCATCCGAGGCGTGACAAGAACATACTTTGGAGGGTCATCGGACAACCCGGTCCCCGCCGATTTCGACGGGGATGGTGCTGATGATATTGCCATCTTCCGCGATACCTCAGGTCTCTGGGCGATCTGGGAAATTTCAAGGTTGTATTTCGGCTCCGCCGGAGATGTGGCAATTAATTCGAATTCAGGTGCACCTGTTGCCACCATGAATTTGCCGACAGGGGTGGAATGCCGGATGATTCCCGGTGGGGTGTTCACCATGGGGAGCGACAACCTGGCGATGGGGTCGCCTGACCAACAAGCAGCCGCCCCCGAGCATCAAGTCACCCTCAGTCCATATTGGATGACCGAAGCAGAGATCACGAATGTACAATACTGTGAGTTCCTGAATGCGGCCTATGAGCAGGGCTTGATAAGCATCGTGACCGGAACCGCAGGGCCAGATAACGGTAAGCGATTGGTCCAAGGGACGGCTTTGTCGAGCTATGAGGGCAAAACTTTGTATACATTGGACGGAACCAGGGTGCTGAAAGATCATGACGATGCGGACGGTGACGAAAACGCCTTTACCGGTAACGTGGAACCTGAGAACCCTCTCAATATCTCGATGATTGGTTTCGACTCTCAGCAAGAGCTCTTCTATATCAAGGACCCCTATGATCCGACGGACTTTCACTGGCAAAACATCTGCGCCTACCAGGACTACGGGACGGTCGCAGGAGAGGAGACAGGGCCGGTCTTGAACGATTTTGACGACTGGGCGGGTGCTGGTGCCAACTTTTCTGATGAACTGCAGGGATGGACTGAAACCAACCCGACCGGTGCGACTAACCTGCCGACCCAGGAAGAGGTATCAGGATGGCCGGTAAACTTTATTCGCTGGTGGGGGGCGAAGGCATTTGCAGAATTCTATGGGGGTTCCCTTCCTACGGAGGCTCAGTGGGAATTTGCAGCCAAGGGAGGACAGCAATTTGAATGGGCTGTCTACGATGGACAAGACCGGTCCGACGCAAACTGGAACACTTTGGGGATGGATACCTACGCCAAGGGGCACGTACGCAGTGCGATAAGCGGCAATACCAATCCTTTTGGTCTCTACAATCTGGGCGGCAACTGTTGGGAGTGGATAGAGGACAATTATGTCGCACCTTACGATACAAATCCAGTGGAGGACCCTTTAGTGGAGGTGGTCGATTCGACGATCAGGTGCTGGCGTGGCGGATCTTGGAATTACCATGAAGCAACGCTTCAGGCTGCTATAAGATTCTACGACGAGGAAGACCGTGGCAATGACCATTTCGGATTCAGGATCGTGTGCCCTATATCGAAACTGAGAGTTACACAGTGACCTACAGTGGCAACGGTCATGATGGCGGCGACGTTCCCGTCGATGCCAACAATCCCTATATGAATGGAGGCACTATCAACGTGCTCGGGTCCAGTACACTATCTTTAATCGGCAAAAAGCAATTTCTTATCAATTATTCGTGACCTCACTCGCTTTCGCTATCTAAAGCTCCCTATACTCAAGGGCTAAAAGAATTGGATTAAGATATGCCTTTTGCTGTTTCTCTATGGGCACCAACGAGATACAGTGCTCGCTGGAGGTTCCTCGGGATGGGAATATCGGAAACTCAACCTCAAAGAAAATTCGTCTGGGAGTGACGCTCGGGGAGTTTTACGATACTCCCGCACGAATCAGGGATGATTAATACTCTGGTTCACGCGGGTTTTTCTTTCCGGGGAATGTTCCCCGTTACCTGGTCACCGGTACATTGCCAGAGGTGCCGAAGTACACCCGACTCACACCACGTATTGTCCGCAGTCCTGAAGTCCCTCTGAAGATGCCGATATCATCCCCTCCATCACCACTATAATCCGCCGGCACCGGATCGTCTGCACTCCCGCCGAAGTACGCCCTGGTCAACGAAGGCGACGTGATCAAACGCATCCTCCGCCACCTGGGACTATGGGCGCCCTCTGTCCGAGCGGTCCCTGCCCGGGATCCCCCCCAGTCCTTCCGTTATGGTTTTCCGGTTGCCTTCCGGGCGGGTTTCAGCGATAATGACCTCCGTAACACCTTCTTGACCTCGTAATCGGGGCGGACGTCGGAAACCGGCAAAAAGCAATTCCTTATCAATTTACTCGCCACCACGAACGGCACGAACATAGTAATCGTCGGTCTTATTGTTGGTACTCACGGGGCCGCTGTAGAAATTGACGCCCCAGGCGTAGTAGGTATTGTAATCGAACGTAGTCGAGGACCAGTAGAAGTTCGACTTGGTGTAGATGAAGTACGTGGTATCAATTGCAGGGCCCCATGTTCCGTAGTCGACTATGGACTGGAGTTCTTTCACGTTCGGGAGCCTCCAGTCATCATAGCCGGCAAAGTCGAGATTATTGCACCAATCAATCGCCGAATCCCAATCGGTCTGCTGGCCCCAGTTACAGCCCTCTTCGTCTCCATCCCGGGCCCACATCAGGCCGGTCTTGCCATCAACGACAACAGAATCAAAAGAAGGAGCGATATATTGCACTTGGTACTGGAAGGGCCACCCGGCTTGATAATCTCCATCGTCTCCATATCGGTACTGCGTAGTCTGTCCGGTAGGAGGTAGTCCCCCTCCTCCCCCGGAAGCGCCGGCTTTACCCGGAGGAATGGCCGTGTCGGCGGAGCTCCCGAAGTAAGCCCGGGTGACGCCACGGGCCGCCCAGAGACCGGAGGAAGCGCGGAAGATCCCCGCGTCGAACTTCCCGTCGCCGTTATAATCCCCCGGCATCGCCGCGTCGCTGGACCCACCGAAGTACATCCTGGTGACTCCCCGTACGGCCCAGAGGCCGGTCGCCCCTCGGAAGATGGCCGGCTGGTCAGTCCCGCTACCGCTGTAATCGCCGGGGACGACGCTGTCGCCGCTGCTCCCGAAGTAGATCCGGGTCACCCCCCGGATCGCCCAGAGGCCGGAGTTCGCTCGGAAGATTGCGAGATCCCCCGTCCCGTCCCCGTCGAAGTCCGCCGCTGAAACCCACAAACACCAGACAGGAAGCATTACCGCTATCAATAAAGCCGCTTTCTTCATCTCTTTCCTCCTTTTTCTTACGCTCTGGGCCTCACGCCCATCGCCTTTACTTTATATATACTAACCCGGAGAATATGCCGAGCTTGATCCGGATTTCCACCAGGAAACTTTTGAAAACACCCCCCAAGCAATGCGGGTTGTACCACGACACCCGCCGACATCTAAGGATTATGGACAAGAAAACGCTCTCCCGCTTTCATTTCCATGCATCTCTGGAATCTCAGGCGGCGGTGTATGAAAAAACCCGGACGGGAATAATCCATCCGGGTCAAAGGCATCTTTAGAATAGACTGCACAAGAGAAATAATGAGAGCAATCGCCGTTCGCCATCCGATTCCTCCTTTAGGGCTAACCTGCAACTCAATCCCAATATATATCCCCTCTTCTTTTTCGTCAATAAAACCTCATTTTTTGATAATTATTTGTCAACCAATTATTAGGGCGCTCATTCCCGGGAAATCATCAACGGCGCGGGATTCGTTAATCAATCTTCTCTTCTTTCCCGGCAGGGATGACCTGCCCCCCTATAACTGTACCACTTTTAAAGTTAGTTACTAAGAATCATTCCTAGAGATTTTCCCTTCCGAGTTTCAGGTGCCGGTGGTATATACCCCAGCGAACTATGTGGTCGGAACTCATTATATTCTCTCTTCCACCATTCTACAAGTGTTTTTGCCTCCAGCAGAGTTTCAAAGATCTCCCTGTTTAGCGGCTCATCATCGCTATATTCAGAGGAGGATCGGGCCTCTGGGCGGTGGAGGGGACAACCCGGGTTTACTACGGGAATATGGACGACCTGCCGGTGACGAGATAGACTCTCATATATTCTGAGGAGGTAAGGAGCGGTTCCCCGGATTTGGGGAGCCCTCTTTCTCTTCAGGTTGAGAAAAAGCAAGCAGATTCCGTAGTTCGCGTTCTATGATCTTCTGACAAAAAAGGGGATCCCCCATCTGGATAACCGAAGCCTGGATTTCTCTGTCATCAGTTGCGGATTATCTTCCAGGGATAATCCACAAATCCTCTGAAAAATATTCTTCGAAGCATAAGATGATCCAGAGTTGGCGAGGTGCAGGTCAGCCGGTCAAACACAAATCAGCGCAGAGGTCCCGGCCGGAAAATCCCTTCTCTTATTCGTGCGGGATTGTTCTGGATTTATATACGTAATGTGCTATATTAAAACCTCGTAACCGGGGTGACCGACGGAAAACCGCGAAAAGCGATTTCTTATCAATTTCAAATGCATAAATACTGTTTCAGAAATACAATGCCCATTGCAGAACGGCAACAGTTTCCGAGTACGTATCCCCCCGGCTCACACGGGCAATATTTGATTATATATTCCGATACAATAAGTTACAGAAATATATTTCCCCGATAGTGTTCTCGCACAATATTTGCTTTACTGTCGCTCACGTAGTAATGAGATATATCAGGATTTTTTCATCAAACACCCAGCATGTTACAGGAGACTTCTGATGAAATATTGGATGATGTTTGCCATTATGGCGGTACTATCATGCGGTATAGATCGACAGGCACTGCCCGATCATTTGACACTGGAGTATTCAACCTATCTGGGAGGAGAGAAACAGGACCGTGCTTGGGATATAGCGGTGGACAGCGAAGGGTGTGCATATCTGACGGGTGAGACTCATTCTACCGATTTCCCGGTGACCAAAGATGTTCTCTTCCCTTTTTTCGAGGGAAATTGGGATGGATTTGTCACCAAGGTGTCTTCAACCGGATCTGATCTCATCTATTCTACCTATTTGGGAGGAAGCCATGGTGATGTGTCTTACGGCATCGCCGTCGATTCTCTGGGGTGTATGTATGTGGGCGGTTCAACGCTTTCGACTGATTTTCCGACCATAGGTTGCGAGGCTGGTGAATACGCAGGCGGTATATGGGATGGGGATGTTTTTGTAACCAAGTTCACGTCGGACGGTTCCGGGCTGTGCTATTCACGGTATTTAGGGGGAACAGACGATGATTGGGCGATTGGGGGTGTTGCTGTGGATAGTGGATGCTACCTCTATGTTGCGGGGAAAACGTCTTCAGCAGATTTTCCTACATTATTGCCTTACCAGTCCAGCCTTGCAGCCGGCGGTGATGCCTTTGTAGCCAGGTTTGCCAGCAACGGGTGTTTAAAATATTCGACCTATCTGGGAGGGGCAGGGGGTTCTTCGCAAGCGAACGGTATTGCCGCCGATACGGAACAGTGCGCATGGATCACCGGCAGGACCGGGAGTAGTAACTACCCTTCGATGAACGCGTATCAGGCCTCCTACAGCGGCGAAGGGGATGCCTTCCTCAGCCGGTTGTCATACGTCGGCAGCGAGCTTCTTTACTCGTCGTATTTTGGCGGCTCCGGAAATGACAATAGCAGCGGAATCGCCATTGACAGCTCCAAATGTATTTACATTACCGGAAATACGGACTCGGATAATTTCCCGACAATGGAACCGTATCAACCATCCTGTGCCGGAAATAATGATATCTTCCTGGCCAGGTTTGATCACAATTCGGTCTCACTCGATTATTCCACCTACCTCGGTGGAACGGGCAGTGATATCGGAGAAGATATCGGTACCTTGGACGATTGTGCGTATGTCCTGGGGGATACCTATTCAAGAGATTTTCCCACTGTCAACCCGTATCAACTACGCGATCCGTCTGCTACTGCAAAAGACTTCGTTATCTGCAAAATGACCAGTTCGGGGACCTCCTTAGTATATTCCACGTTTCTTGGAAGCCCGGAGGCTGGGAGTGATGCAGCAGGTGCAGTCTGCGTGGATGTTGAAGGCGCCGCTTATGTGACCGGAATAACCACTTCTGAAGCTTTTCCCACCGTCAACCCATATCAGCCATCACTAAACACCGATTCGGCAACATGGCTTGACCACCTGGACATTGTCGTTGCCAAGATGGTTTTTGAGTTCAGCCGCCGGGACTCCGAGCCCGTTATCTTCCGTCCTGAGACCGGCCTCTGGGCTGTCAAGGATTTCACCCGTCAATACTTCGGGAAGGACGGGGATGAGCCTGTCTTCAAGGATTTCAATGGAGACGGAACCCGGGACATCGCGGTCTTCCGATCGAGCAGCGGCCTCTGGTCGATCCGGGGCATTACCCGGACATACTTCGGGTCTGCCGGCGATGATCCCGTACCCGGAGATTATGACGGTGATCGAACCAGCGAGATCGGTATATTCCGGGGAGGTCAGGGAGTCTGGGCGATTCGTGACTGTTCACGATTCTATTTCGGTCAGGCCGGTGACGAGCCTGTTGTTGCCGACTTTAACGGTGATTATGCTGCCGATGCCGGTGTCTTCAGGGGGTCGTCCGGCCTCTGGGCGATTCGGGGTGTCAGCCGGTTCTACTTCGGAACCTCCGGTGACTGGGTGGTCCCGGCGCACTACACCGGATCCATGACCGCCTCAGCGGCAATCTTCCGGGATTCATCCGGTCTCTGGGCGATCAAAGATATCTCCCGGGCCTACTTCGGGAACAGCGGCGACTGGCCGGTCCCCGGAGACTACAACGGTGACTCGACTGAAGATATAACGATCTTCCGGGACACCGGCAGTCTCTGGGCAATCCGGGATATATCCAGGGTATACTTTGGAACGACGGGTGATATTCCGCCTCTCAGATGACCATGGTAGCACCTGCGGGCGCGGTGACCATCAGCCGGGTGCTGGCCGAGTTAAGGTAGAAGGCAAATCAACGCGACCGTCCCGGCGCGTCCATAACTCCTGAGTCGCATGCCACTGCCGCTCGGTGATGTAGACGGTCAGTATCGGCCCAAGAGGAGCCGGACCTCCAAGGTTTTCTCTCCGCCGGTGATCCCGAAAGCATGCCGGGCATACTTCTCGGCGTTGAAGCCATTGTGTGCAGCCGGCGGTTTCTATGGTTTCTCTATGGGCTTCAACGAGATACGCTGCTCACCGCGGCATTTTCGATAGGGAGAAATAGGAAACTCAACCTCAAAGAAAATTCGTCTGGGAGTGACGCCCGGGGAGTTTACAGAAAAAGGGGCCCAAATGGGCCCCTTTTTCTGTAAACACTCCTGTTAACGACTCAACATAGTGAGCTTGTCCTGAACAAACGAAGTGAGCGAAGGAAGTCCTACCCTGGAAGCTGGAAAAAAGGGAGCCAGTAAGCTCCTCCCCATTTTAGTAAATTGCTACCTCCCGAGAAGGGAATATCAGTTGTGGCCCTTCTCAATCTTGCTGACTAAGATAATATATTTATCCAATCTCTCCCGTCCTTTAGCCCCCCCCTTGCCCACCTCGACTTTCAACTGCTTTATATATCCATAGATAGTCATGGGCGTTCCTTTCTTGAACTCGGCTATGAGTTTCTCGTTCGCCGAGTTCCTGAGCATAAAACACCGCATCCCGGACTGCGATGCCCCGAAAGCGATGTACTTCTTGAGGGTGTACCCCGCCTTGGTATAGTCCCTGCCAAGGCTTGAACGGAGATTGATATACTTATCCTGAATCTTGGCGTAGGAGTTTTTGAAGGAATTTGGTTTAATCTTGAGTTCACCCGGATCCACGATTCTTTGGGCCCGGACCGACGTGGACATAAGAAAGATCAGAAGAATCGCCCACCCAGCAAACGTTTTTTTCATAATAACCTCCTTTTTAGCTAACACAAATAAAACGTCTTCTTCATAGAAAAGGTTTGAAATTAAAGTAAAAATTTTCTGAGATTGGCCTTACCCCCAATAATCGGTCCAGTTAAATATGTTAGATTTTTGAAAGCTAATCATCTATCAACCAACATTCTCCTCAGCCTTATCTTTGTGGCTTTTTCCTTACCACTCAAGATATTTTCCTTCACTTCGGCCTCCATCGCTTCCGCCCACTCCCGGGCCGGAAAGAATGGGATGCGGTAAGTCCGGATCGGCTTTATCCTCCCCATCCGCCGACGGTCCGCCTCAAAGATATAGTCGAAGACGTCCCAAACGAGGATTCGCTCCGCCATCGGACTGGGGAGTTTTTAAACGGGGAGGCCCTTTCGGGGGCCTCCCCGCTTGATATTCGACCTGTGGGTCGCAGAGGCGCGATGCGGGGAAGTTCATTCTGAGCGAGAGATGCAACGATATTTGCAGCAATAACAGTTACTTTTCAAACGATTCGAAATCAAAATGAGCGGCCAGTGACCAGTTGAGATCGAAACTGGTGCTTCTGCCGCCGCCAGGTCTTTTTACCAGTATCCCCTTGGTAACCAGATCGCCTATGTCCCGTTTGGCTGTTTCCCGGGTTGTTTTCGTAATCCCCCGGTATTTCCTATTGGTCATCCCTCCCTCAAAGCCACTGGGGCCGGATTCAAGAAGCCGGTTTACGACTTTTCGCTGGCGTTCATTGAGACCAAGATGAGCTATCTTTTCCCAGAAACGAGCTTTATTCTGGACCTTCCGAATCTCTGAATCAGAACGTCGAATCGCTCGTTTAAGGCATCCCAGGAACCAGACGATCCACTCGGTGATGTCGCCGCTGGCTTTCTGAGTCCGCTCCAGAAGATCGTAATAATCGTCACGGTCGGCTCTGATCTGGGCGGACATGCTGTACAGCCTGTAATCCATATTCTCGTCCTGAGCGAGCGCCATGTCGGCTATAGCCCGTGCGACGCGGCCATTGCCATCCTCAAATGGATGGATGGTGACAAACCGGAGATGCGCGATCGCGGAACGAACCAATCCATCCAGTTCCTCCGATGAGGATCGGAACCAGGTTAGAAATTTCTTAACTTCCCCATCCACCATCTCTGACGGGGGCGCCTCGTAATGAACCGTCTCCTGCCCCATCGGACCGGAGACTACCTGCATCGGCTCTTTCCCGCGCCGCCAAGCGCCAACGACGATCTGTCTCATACCGGAATACCCGGTAGGAAACAGGGCCGCTTGCCAGCCCTTAAGCCTCGATATCGTTAAAGGTTTTTCATGATAGCGAGTCGCATCAATAAGCATCTCGACCAGGCCGTCCACACTCCTCTCCGCGGCGGGTAAACCCGCTGTCGGCAGACCAAGACGCCGGGCGACCGATGAACGCACCGAGTCGCGGTTGAGCACCTCTCCTTCGATCGCCGCCGTGGTGATAGCTTCCTCAGTAAGTACTTCTGCCTGGATCTCCAACCCGAAGTATTCAGACTTAGCAATGAGTTCTCCCTGGCTCTGTCGGGCCATTCCCAGGGGCCGTAACAATGCGGTACTGTCCCAGCCAAACTCAGGCCACGAAGGCAATTGCCAGATATAATTAACCATTGCAAGCTCCTAAATGGAATATTCCATGACCCGATTACCTTATTATACGGGTCAAATTATGACCCCATTATGGTTGAACACCAAGTTGATGTCCATAAAAAAGTTCTAAGGCTGCGATGATTCCATAACCGGGATCAAAGTATTTCCCTAAGCTTGATCTTCTGTTGCTCCTCCGGGAGATTGACGATAGGCCGGAGCTTCCGCTTGGTAACCTTCCGGGAATACAGAGGATCCCCGAGTACTTCCAGCTCATATTGAACCGCACGGCAAAGCCTGAGGAGACCCAGCACCCGGGAGACCCGGGCGTGGGAGAGCCCGATCGCCCGGGCGAACGACCTTTGAGAGCGGAAATTCACAGCCTCCATCGCCTCCGCCCACTCCCTGGCCAGGAAGATAGGGTTCCGGTAGGTCCGGACCGGCTTTATCCACCCCATCCTCCGGCGGTCAGCCTCGAAGATATAGTCAAAAACATACCAGATAAGGGTTCGCTCCGCCATCGGACTGGGGAGCCAGTCCGATGGCGCAGAGCGCATTGCGTTCTGCGCCATCACTCTTTTTCCAGATCCATTGCTGTAATTGGTGCCTCAAATCTCATTTCTGGGCCCTCATACTATCCCGAAGCTTCTCCGTGAACCTCTATTCGGGCAACTCGAATTAACTCAATCCCGGGCTATATTTTCTTCCTCCCCGATGTCCTTTCGGAAATAGACTTCTGGCAATTCAAGCGCTGAAAGGCGGACAGTTTTGGAAAAAGGAACTCCTGAAAACTAAAAGAGTTCATCTTCTTTGCAGTAAAAGAATCTCCCCACCATAAATCCCATTGCCAGCAGGGAATAAAAACTTACGGCCGTGGAAGCGAAACTAGCCAGTAGCCTGATCCCGGCGCCCTGATCCTTTAATACCACCTTAATAGTATGATTTGCCACCGTGATCCCGGCCAGAGACAATATACACAGCATAAAGACCAGCAGGTATGGAAAAAAAACGCTGGAAACAACCTGCAAAACCGTGAGTGGATTGAGAGCCTTGATAAAACTTCCGCTGATGGAGCCGACCAATAACATGGTCGGCAGAGAAAAAGCGCCAGCCAGCAACAAAAGAATAAAGACCACCGGCATCCATCCGGCATGAGCTGAAACCAATCCATTTTCTGTCAATCGCAGATCGACCGAGGAGATTAGCAGTACAATGGCCGGCAGGAAGGCAGCGATAACTATTCCGACGAATTTCAGACCTTGAAAAACATCACCCCATAAATCCTCTACTTTCCATGGTGGAAGACTATCTCTCCCGTGGGAGGCAAACGCGATGACCTGCATGACATAGGAATAGACAAGCAGCAACAATACTGTCCCGATCAAACCGAGCACAGAACCGATACGTATCAATACCGCCCCGATAATCAGGACAGATAATCCCCGCCCGGTCAGGGGAGCAACAAAAGCCCTGGACAAACCGGTGAGCTCGCGGCTCGGCTCTGCTTCCTTCCTTCTCAGCTGTTTAGCCAGCACCTCTTTCCATCTCATATCCTCCGCGTTTTGATCTTGCTCGGGCCTTCGATCCTCCATGATGATCCTCCCTGGTCTTTTAATGTGAAGGAGTTAAATGTTATGGTTCTCTTCTATATTGTGTGGGTTGTATTGATAATTATAATCATAAAAAATTATAAAGTAAGACAATATTTTTGGGAATGGGGAATAGGGAATGGCCGCTATTCTCTATTCCCCAATCCCCATTCCCTCTTTAACCGTTACAAAATTTGTGTCCCCAGAGTTTATAAATCTTCTTACCCACACAAAATGGAAGAGAACCAATATTATTAACTTCGCTACCACATTATTAGCTAAAATCAGCTACTATTAAAGAAAAAAGAGAGAGATGACAAGAATCATCGGGCATGCTATAATGTTAGTGTGTTTTTGGGGAATATAAATCTTAACAATGGAGGATTGAGATGAAGAGATTGGCAATCTACATGATTATTTTACTTGGTTTTACTCTCACATTGATCTCTTATGCCGCGGATTTCAACGGAGATGGAACCGGAGATATCGCTATCTTCCGCCAAAGCGCCGGCCTATGGTCGGTCCGCGGGATAACCAGGGTATATTTCGGACGAACCGGTGATAATCCTGTTCCCGGTGATTACGACGGTACAGGTACCGATAGTGTAACCATTTTCAGATCTACCAGCGGGCTCTGGGCTGTACGTGGTATAACTCGGGTATATTTTGGTAGTAGCAGCGATGAAGCAAGGGGAGGAGATTACAACGGTGATGGTACTGAAGATATCGGGATCTTCCGGACCACTTCCGGACTGTGGGCAGCCCGAGGAGTTACAAGAGTATATTACGGAACTTCCGGGGATACAGCAATTGCTCCGGGGAAAGCTAAAGTCCAGAATTATCTCACTGTTTCTGGACAGAACTGGTCAGTTCAATCCGGAGATGATGGGGATTATCAGGCCGGCTTGAGCTGGAACCTGCAGACAGACCGGTTGGTTGGAGCTGACATTACTATAGACCATAACACCGGTTTAATGTGGGCGTCTAATGGCAGCAATTACGGCTGTAACTGGGGACAAGGGACCGATTGGCAGTCAGCTATTATCTTCTGCGATAATCTCGACTTTGCCGGCTATACGGACTGGAGACTCCCTAATTTCAAAGAATTAGCCTCCTTGCTTGATTTTGGAGAGTTTACACCCCAGGCAGTAATAAATCCCATCTACTTTCCTAATACAAATATCTCCGGTGGTGGTTATTACTGGTCATCGACCACGATGTATGTGAATTCTAGCGCCGCGTATGTTATGGACTTCTCCAACCTCTATGGCACTCAGGGGCAATTCAAGGTAGATTCTTACTATCTACGGCCAGTCCGGGGCGGGATATTTCAGCAGTAATTCAGTCCGCGGAGATATCTCTCCGGCATATTGAGAGTTTCGGGGTGAGCCTGATTTTCCAGACCGGAATTAATATATCCCTTCCATGAATAATATCTCTCTTCTCTCCTGGTACATTTACATCGTCCGCTGCCGGGACGGCACGCTGTATACAGGCATAACCACCGATCTTGATCGGCGAATCAAAGACCATAACCGGGGCACCGGCAGTAAATACACCGCCTCTCGCCGCCCGGTCAAGCTGGTCTACTCCGAACCGCATCCTGACCGATCTTCAGCATTAAAACGGGAAGCTCAAATCAAACGATTCACCCGTCGGGAAAAAGAGAATTTAATCAAAGGATAAAAAAATAAATTACTAAATGAAAATGCTCAAAGGAGGATATAGCGATGAGATATTGGATAGGAATAGCATTAAGTTTGGCGATGATTATCGGATTTATCATACCGGCAGAGGCGCGCCAATCTAGAGGTACCAAACAGATTGAGAGAATGGATACCGATAAGGACGGTAAAGTATCCAGGGATGAATGGAGCGCGTATTACAGCGAGAAGTTCACCGAGAAAGATACTGATGGGGACGGTTTTGTGACTTCCAAGGAAATGGAGTCTTCACGTGGTTCGCGGTCCGGGAAGAGAGGGGATCGGGATGATAAAGACTGATCAGAGATATTGTGGGAGATATAGTAATGAATATTGAGCCTTATTGGGGAGTAATCATAGGGGGGGCAGGGGGTGTAATTATCAAGCTGATTTTATCTTCCCGTTGATTTCATCCAGATTGGCTATAGACTGTCATATTCAATCCTTAATGTTAATTCACCGCAGGATTCTAAGAGAAAAGACGTCATACTTCATAAGGCAGTCTACTCTTATGGTCAATACAGATAATAACTCGTTAATTCATGAACTTAAATCAGGGAGTACGGGTGCGTTTAAAGATCTCGTTGAACTCCACCAGGATCTGGTTCTGAATATCTGCTACCGTTTCCTCCGCAACCGCCAGGACGCGGAAGATATGGCTCAGGAAGTCTTTATTCAAGCATACCGTTCGATCTCCCGATTCCGGGGAGACGCGAAACTCTCCACCTGGCTCTATCGGATCGCCGTCTCCAAGTCCCTGGATTTCATCAGGAAGAAGAATCGGAAGAAGAGGTTCAGTTCTATTAAGAATGCCCTGGAAATCAGTGGCCACGCGGAGGATATCCCCGCCGCCGACGGAACTAATCCCCACATAGTGGCGGAGAGAAAAGAGCGCATTCAGATTTTACAGGAGGCACTGAATACCCTGCCAGAAAACCAGAGGATCGCCATTACCCTGAGCAAATATGAAGGCTTCAGCCAGCAGGCGATCGCCGGAGTTCTGGGGACGACCATATCGGCTGTGGAGTCACTGGTCCACCGTGCAAAACAGAACCTGAAGAAAAAGTTAACCCGGTATTATGAAAAATATTAAATGATCGCAGGATTTTACAGCCAATGTCGTCAGATTAAGTGACGGAAAATATGGAGAGAATAAAGATATGACCGAGAATAAAGAAAGAATAAAACAGGAGGTCGACCGGACTCTGGAATACATGGAAGAGATCGACACCATTGATCCTTCGCCCTTCTTTTACAACCGGATAATGGCTCACCTGGAAAGTCCCGCCTCAAGCGAGAAGAATTTTTTCAGCCGATTTTTCAGCCTGAGCGCGCTCCAGCCGGCGCTGATCGCGTGCTTTATTATTATTAACATCTGCACGCTTACTCTCTTCTCTAATGGGACCTCAGCCAGATCGGTCAGCAGGGAGGAAAACCTGGCGGCCCTGGCTGAAGAATTCCAGCTAATTCAAACAGATAATCAAATCAAGGAATTATTTGAGTGACATCATGGACTACTTCGCGAAACAAAAGATCATAGTCGGGGCAATCGTAGTTCTTCTCCTCCTGAACCTCGGGACACTGGCTACCCTGTGGATCGGCCACTTCCGGGGTCCGGAGAAGATAATTTCTCACGGCCCCGGGGCTCACCCGGACCACGTCAGCCATTTTCTAACCCGGGAACTGAACTTCGACGCGGCTCAAAAGAAAGAATTTCAAAGACTCCAGTCCCGGCAGATCGCGCAGATGGACAAATTCCAGGAGGAGGTAAATACCTGCAAACGTCGGATGATGGATGAACTCCTGAAATCTTCACCCGATCCGGCCCGGGTGAAAGAACTGGCCGCGGAGGTGGGAGAGAAAGAAGGACTGAAGGCGAGGCTGGTCTTCACGCACCTGGAAGAGATCAAGGCTATCTGCCGCCCGGAGCAGAAGAAAAAGTTCGATAGTATTGTCAGCGAACTCCTCTCTGTAATGAAACCACCGGAGCCTCCCGGGGAAGCGGGAGGCAGAGAAAAAGGTCCCCCTCCGCCTCCGGGAAAAAGGCCGGTCCATCCGATGAGACAAACCGGAGACCGGATGGATCTCAACGATGACGGAAAGGTCTCGCAAGAGGAATGGGCCGAACATCACCGGGAGATATTCAGGAGAGAGATCGACCGCGACCAGGATGGATACGCTTCCGAAAGGGAATGGGAAACCCACCATAGAAGGTAGTATAGAGCCTCCGGCGCTAACGTTGAAAGTTCCGGGGACACAATACTTAATTCAGTGCTTTTACTTCAGTATCTGAAGCTACGCTAGTTATACAATTCTATTACTCTGTTTAGGACCCGGTTTTTGGCGCTGTAATGTACGGCCCAGCTTCCACTCGAGTTCCTCCACAAAGCCTTCATTCCCCAATGGTCTTCCGGTCCTTGAATGGAGCCGTATCTTCATCACTTCGTCATCGGTTAAACTCTTTGACAAGAATTTCGCCCAATCCCCTACCATCTCTAATAAAGGGGTTACTCCTACCAGGGCATCGTTTTCGCCTTTCAGGTGAGCTGAGGCGCTGCTCCATCGATAGGCTCCTGGGGCATTTATCATGCGCGCACGCACGGGGTTGAGTTCTATGTATCTGGCGGCGGCCAGCAGATGTTTTTTATCCATAGGAAAAGACCCGAAGCGCCCCTGCCAGAGATAGCCTCTCCAGTTCTCCCGAAAATTGATATATCTGGTATACCTCCGATGAGCTTCGCCGATCGCTCGTCGAAGCCCCTCCCTGCTTGAAGGAACAGCGATCAGATGCACGTGATTAGGCATCAGGCAGTAGGCCCATATATCGACTTCCCAAATTGAACACCATTCCACCATCAGATCGATATAGGTTTGATAGTCTTCATTACAGAAGAAAGTCCTTTGTCGACGATTCCCACGTTGAGTAACGTGATGAGGCACCCCTGGAACAACTACTCGTGCCAATCGAGCCATTTGCAACCTCCATAATTTAGATGAACTGATAATCTGTTTAATATAATAGTCGTAACTGGAATGAAATTATTCCCAGAAATACTCACAATTAAGTATTGTGTCCCCGGAATTAATAAAATTGTCCGCAGGATTTTTTAACTAATATCGTCAGATTCATTGACAGACAAAATTGGTTGATCGTCGACGCGGACCAAAAGTCATAATTAAAACCCTTGAGAGACTGGATCTCTCATAAAAATGGAGATAATAGAATGAAGAGTTGGAAAGCGATAGCGGCAGGTTTGATAGTGTTAACAATTTCAGTAACACCTCTCCTGGCCCAGCCGGGACCAGGAGGCCGGGGGCATTTTCAGGAACTGGATACCGACGGGGACAACCAGATCTCTCAGGAGGAATGGGTAAGCCACCAAGCCGAACGGTTTACCGAGATCGACGCTGACGGGGACGGCTTCGCCAGTGAGGAAGAGATGGAGGCGCATCACAAATCGATGCAGCGTGGGCGGCAACGGAGCCGTCGCGGCGGAGAGGAGAATTAACAATGAAATTCGGAATTTCGGCAGGGCTGCTGACTACAGTCATAGCTTTAGCGTGGTTGCTGGAGACCAGCGCCGCGACGGGGGCCTACGTCGTGGTGGATACCAACCAGAGCACCTGCTTCGGCGATTCCCAATCGATAACCTGCCCCGGAACGACGGAGAGTTACTACGGCCAGGACGCGCAGTATACGGGAAATCCACCCGGGTACGTCGACAACGGCGACGGGACTATCACCGATCTCAATACCGGATTAATGTGGCAGCAGGACCCCGGTGAGAAGATGACCTATGACGCGGCGGTGGCGGGAGCCTCATCATTCAGCCTGGCCGGCTATTCGGACTGGCGGCTGCCCACGATTAAGGAGCTCTACTCCTTGATCCAGTTTAGCGGGACCGACCCCAGCGGATTGGATAGTGCGGGCAGCGCTATCCCCTTCATGGATACCGATTACTTCGAGTTCGAGTACGGCGATACGGATGCCGGTGAGCGGATTATCGACTCCCAGATGGCGACCAGCACCCTCTATGTCAGTACCACCATGGGCGGGAACGAAACCATGTTTGGCGTCAACTTCGCGGACGGCCGGATCAAGGGTTACCCGAAGGATGGGAAGACGTATTTCGTATACTACGTCCGGGGTGGTACGGATTATGGGTCGAATAACTTTACGGATAACGGAGACGGCACCATTTCGGACGAAGCGACCGGTTTGATCTGGATGGAGGTGGACAGCGGCGACTTCGACGCCGGACCATATGGTGACGGAAGCCTTAACTGGGAGGAGGCCCTGGCCTGGGCTGAAGACCTCGACTACGCCGGGTACGACGACTGGCGTCTCCCCGATGCCAAGGAGCTGCAGAGCATCGTCGATTACACCCGGTCCCCCGACACCACCGGTTCGGCCGCCATCGATCCGGTCTTTTCAGCGACGGCGATTATCAACGAGGGCGGGGAGGTTGATTATCCCTTCTATTGGACAGGTACCACCCATAAGGCCGACCGGACGCCCTCCGGCGCCAGCGCGGCATATGTCATATTCGGAAGGGGATTGGGTTACATGAACGGCGAGTGGCAGGATGTCCATGGCGCCGGGGCGCAGCGAAGCGACCCAAAGAGCGGCGACCCGGCGGATTACCCTACCGGTCACGGCCCCCAGGGCGACGCAGTCCGGATCTATAACTACGTTCGGTGTGTCCGGTCCGGGGGGGGGAGCGCCGAACCGACACCGACTCCCGCACCCCCGGTCCTGGAGTCGGGTGACTACGACGGGGATGGGCTCGATGACATCGCCGTATTTCGGGCATCAAGCGGCCTCTGGGCGATCCGGGGAATAAGCCGGGTTTACTTCGGTGCTTCAGGTTATGAGCCCGTTTCCGGTGACTACGATGGTGATGGGACCACGGAGATCGGCATCTACCGGGGGAGCTCCGGCCTCTGGGCGGTGAAGGATCTCTCCCGGATATATTTCGGCTCGTCCTCCGACATACCGGTCCCCGGTGACTATAACGGGGACGGCTCCTGTGACGTGGGAATCTTTCGGGAAAGCAGCGGCCTCTGGGCGATCCGGGGTTTGAGCCGGGCCTACTTCGGTACCAATGGCGAACGGCCTATCCCTGGAGATTATGATGGAAACGGGACAGATATGATCGGGGTATTTCGGGAGAGTTCAGGCAGATGGGCAATAAGAGGGACAAGCCGTTTTTACTTTGGGAGCAGCGGAGATGAAGCGGTTCCCGGCGACTACGATGGTGATGGCGCGTGGGAAGCGGGAATCTTCCGTTCCACCTCCGGACTCTGGGCGATAAGGGGTGTGAGCCGGGTCTACTATGGCGGTGAATCAACGGATGTGCCAGTCCCGGCCGATTATAACGGGGATGGAAACGACGATATATGCGTGTTTCGGGAAAGTTCAGGTCTCTGGGCGATAGAGGGAGTAACCAGAGTTTATTATGGGACGTCGGGTGACTTGCCCGTTACCCGGTAAAAGAGGAGTGGATTCTGATGAAGACTATGTTCTTGAATCTAAGCGTTCTGATGGTAGTGCTGTTGCTTACTTTTTCCGTCGAAGCCCAGGACATTTCCATTGAACAGGCCATATCCGATGAAGCCCAGATGAAGACGATAGCCTTTGACGGTCTCGCTTTTCTGACCGGCGATCTCTGCTCGGACACCTTTTTCCCGCCCGGAAAGGTATCCGATTTTTTTGGGTTCCAGTACGCACGGGATATTGCGCCCAACGGCTTCGGCCATAACACGGAATTTGCCGGACGGGTTTCGGACAGTGTCCTGTCAATCCTAACCGACGGACAGGTTCAGGCTCTGGTGGCGCTGGCCAATACGCAAGCAGACCAGATTTATGCATATGGGTATAAACGTTTCGTCCTGATGAAGGCATTTCGGCGGCTTCTGGAGAACGATATGCCTGCCGGCGCGAAGGGATTGGATAAAAGCGCTGTGATGAATTTCTCGGCGGACCTGTATGAGATTGACGGAGAGATCAGCTACGGACGGGCGGAGATTATCGGCGGCATCGTGGCCGGGTTGACCACAGGCCAGGCGACGGCGCTGGCGGACCTGAAGGCCGAGTTCGACGCGCTCTTCGAGGCGGCCGGCCAGGGTGGCACCATAGCCGACGAGGACTGGCCGGCGTCAACCCCGGTGGACCTATCCGATCTTGAAGTGGAAGACGGGCGAGTACTGGTAAGTACCTACGCGGGTCAATTGTACAGTTGGTACCTGGGGTCGGTCGAGGGAGATACCTACTTTTGTCCGGAACGCCACGGCACTTATTTCGGCTCGTTTTACATGAAGGATATCCCGCCGTTCACCGCTTCGGAGGGCGTAACCATCGACGAAGGCGTGACCGCGGAGATGGGGGAAGCTTTTCTCAATGCCATGGACGACACCCAGGAGGAGCTGGTGACGGGCCTGGTCGATATCCAGAGGACCGCCTTGTACGCTATCGTTTCAAAGCGGGAGGAGATAGCCGAAAAACTACGTTTGTTTATGGCCGGTGTCACCGTAGAGGAAGATGAGGTGCTGAATCTGGTTAGGCAATATGGGGAATACGACGGTGAGATTGTCTATAACTACGCGACCAACTTTGTGGCAGTGGGAGATACCCTGACGGATACCCAGGAGGAGACACTGATGGGACTCCGGATCGATTATTATGAGAGATTTCCCGCGTATCAGGAAAACCCCAACGCATACGACTGCACCGGAGCCTGGCTGTACTCATCGCCGGTCGAGATGCCCGAGATTGAGAATACGGATTTCCTCTTTGACAGTACCGGCTCCGAGGATCATCTTCTGGGGTCGGGTGACTACAACGGCAATGGCACCTCCGACATAGCCGTCTTCAGAGAAAGCTCCGGTCTGTGGGCAGTGCGGGGGATCACCCGGGCCTACTTCGGTTCTTCCTCCGATGCCCCGGTCTCCGGCGATTACAACGGTGACGGGACTACGGAGATCGCCCTTTACCGAGGATCTTCCGGCCTCTGGGCGGTGAAAGATATCTCCCGCGCCTACTTCGGCTCCTCATCCGACACGCCCGTCCCCGGCGACTACGACGGTGACGGAACCTGTGATATGGGAATCTTTCGGGATAGCAGCGGCCTCTGGGCGATAAGGGGCGTGAGTCGTAGCTACTTCGGGAACTCCGGTGACCTGCCTGTCCCGGGGGATTACGACGGCGAGGGATCGGCCGTACCGGTGATCTTCCGGGAAAGTTCAGGGCTCTGGGCGATGAAAGATACCAGCCGTTTCTACTTCGGTACCGATGGGGATGAACCGGTCCCCGACGACTATGACGGTGACGATATCCGGGAGGTGGGTATCTTCCGGTCTTCATCCGGCCTCTGGGCGATCCGGAATGTGAGTCGCATGTACTTCGGCGGTTCCTCGGATCAACCGGTTCCCGCCGACTACGACGGGGACGGTGCTGATGAGATCGGTATCTTCCGGGAGAGCACCGGTCTCTGGGCGGTCAAGGGAGTGAGCCGGGTTTATTTCGGCAGCTCTGGTGATATGCCGGTAACGCGATAGCCAGGTGCCTTTGCTGCTTACCGTTTACTGATTACTGCTTACTGGTTTTATACCCGGATTTACTTCGGCAGCCCAGGTGATGTCCCGGCAACACGATAGCCAGTTTCCATTACTGCTTACAGTCGCGAAAATAAATCTCTGTTCTCATGTAACCTTTTGGATCTCCCGACCGTTTAATATCCACAACAAAGAGGATTCTCTGTCATTTTGTGTAGGTTACAAATTGAATTGTCATTGCGATCCCGATGAATATCGGGAGAAGCAATCTCATTATATCCATCTCACTTAATATTAAGCGGAGGGAAAATATTTTTGATTACACAAGAGATTGCTTCGTCGCGTTGCTCCTCGCAATGACTCGGTTAAGGAATTACCCACAGATAATGAATGAGAACCATAAAGAGTAATTATGAAAGTTAAGTTTTTAATTCCGAGTTCTCTGATCGTTGCCGTGGTATTCCTGCTATCCGGTCCTAACGCGCCGGCGGAGCGGACTATCGGTCTGATCCGAAACGACCCCGGCACGTATCCGGGATACACGCTCTTCGCGCCTTTAATGTCAACCACTACCTATCTGATCAATAACAGCGGGGTGGCTGTTCATTCTTGGGAGAGCGTATATCAGCCGGGAAACGCGGTCTATCTGCTGGAAAATGGAGATCTGCTCCGCACGACCAGCGTCGGGAATTCAAACTTCCAAGCCGGAGGATCCGGAGGCGGAGTCCAGGAGATCGAATGGGGCGGCACCGTCACCTGGGAGTATATGTACTCCAGCAGTCAATACTGCCAGCATCATGATATAGAGATGCTTCCCAGCGGCAATCTCCTGATGATTGCCTGGGAGAAGAAAAGTTATGCCGAGTGCATCGCCGCCGGACGCGACCCCAGCCTGCTTGATGACAATGAGCTCTGGCCGGACAGCATCATCGAAGTTGAACCGACCGGCCCGACAACAGGCGATATAGTCTGGGAATGGCATGTCTGGGATCATCTGGTCCAGGATTACGACCCGTCAAAAGACAACTATGGGATTGTGGAAGATCACCCTGAACTGATTGACTTGAATTATGTCGATAACCCGTCAAGGGCGATCGCGGACTGGAACCATACCAACTCGGTTGCCTACAGTGAAGAACTGGATCAGATCCTCCTCAGCATCCACAACTTTGACGAAATCTGGATAATCGACCACAGTACCACAACCTCGGAAGCTGCCGGACACACCGGGGGAAACAGCGGCAGGGGCGGCGATCTTCTCTATCGCTGGGGAAACCCCAGGACCTATGGCGCCGGCGGGATTGATGACCAGAAGTTTTTCGGCCAGCATGACGCGGTCTGGATCGAAGATGGTTTCCCCGGCGAGGAAAATATCCTTCTTTACAACAATGGCATGGGACGCCCCGAAGGTCCATATTCTTCGGTGGAAGAGATTACCCCTCCCCTGAACGAGGGCGGAACCTACGATCTTATCCCCGGATCGGCCTACGGCCCTGATGAACAAGCCTGGATCTACACGGATCAAGTTCCGACTGACTTCTATTCATCCAATATCTCAGGTTCCCAGCGGTTGGCAAATGGAAATACCCTGATCTGTGAAGGGTCTTCCGGCGCTCTCTTCGAGATCGATGACGGCGGAGATACAATCTGGGAGTTCATCAACCCGGTCAATAGATTCGGCCCTCAGAACCAGGGAACGGAGATCACCAACAACCCGGTCTTTAAATGCCGCCGGTACGATCCCGACTATGCCGGACTGACCGGGCGGGATCTAACGGTTCAGTCCACAATCGAAATCTATGACTTCCCATACAGCCGGAACACCGATTTTAACGGTGATGGGACGGCCGATATCGCCATCTTCAGGGAGAGTTCCGGATTATGGGCTATACGGGATCTCTCCCGAATCTATTTCGGGGCCTTGGACGATCAGCCCGTCCCGCGGGATTATAATGGGGACGGGACATCTGAGATCGGCATCTTCCGGTCAAGCTCCGGGCTCTGGGCGATCAAAGAAATTACTCGGGCCTACTTCGGATCTTCCGGAGATCAACCGGTTCCCGCCGATTACTCGGGTGACGGTTCATGCCAGATGGGAATATTCCGGGAGAGCAACGGACTCTGGTCAGTTCGTAATAATACCCGCACCTACTTCGGACAATCCGGAGATGAGCCGGTTCCGGCCGACTTTGATGGAAATCATATCTATGAGGTCGGACTCTTCCGGCCGGATACCGGCCTCTGGGCGATAAGAAATTTGAGCCGGATGTATTTCGGTTCATCTGAGGACGAGGCGGTTCAGGCAGATTACGACGGCGACGGCATCTGCGACGTTGGGATCTTCCGCCCCACGACCGGCCTCTGGGCGATCCGGGATCTGACCAGGAGTTACTTCGGAGGGAGCACCGATGATCCGATCCCCTCCGATTACAATGGTGACGGCGCCGAAGATATTGGTATCTTTCGGGCGTCATCGGGACTATGGGCGATAAGCGGATTTACCCGCGTTTATTTCGGGACGGTTGGCGATATACCGGTGACAAGGTAGGAAGGATGGGCAGAATTCGTCGACGGTAACGGTTAAAATTCAAATAATCCGCGGAAATACTTTTACTTTCTGTTGACATTTCACTGACACGATTTCTTTCCGAATATCGGATATTTACGGGAAGAATATCGGACGCATCCGGGCAGAGAAGGGGAAATAATAGAACCCCTTTCCGGATCGCGGCCCTCAAACAGGGAGGAACAGTGAAATGAATCGTATTAATCTGATCGCGTCTGCCGCCTTATTCGTTACTGTCTCAATCATACCCAATCCGGCGTTATCTGCCCGGCAGCGCCCGGCCGGCCCCTATGAGATCGGCCTCCATTCCCGCCGCTTCACGCCTGATCCGGGACTGAGCCGTGAAGCTGGCAAAGCACTCTCTGAACAGAGTCGGAAGCTGGCCCAAGACGGACGGAACCGGATTCACACTCTGATTCAGCTCAACCAGATACCCACCCGGGAAGAGCGACGACGACTGGAGCGCCAGGGGATCAAGCTTCTGACCTATATACCCGACCGGGCCTGGCTGGCCTCGATCCCCATGTCCCGGTCGGCGGAAGTCTCCGCCGACCGAAGTGTGCGCTGGCTGGGAAACCTGCAAACGGCTGACAAACTGTCGGCGGGAATCAGGAAGAACAGCCTGGGACGCTGGTCATACGATTCCTCAAGCGGGCGGGCAGTCATTCTTGTCCGTCTCTTTGCCGACGTTGATTTGAGCGACGGGGAGGAGATCGTCGCCTCGACCGGAGGAGAGGTGCTCGACCGGGCGGATGTCATCAACACCCTGGTAGTAAAGATCGCCGCCAACCGGATCAGTGATCTCGCGGACGAAGATATCGTGGAATGGATCGAACAGCCCCTGCCGCCTTTGAAGGAGACAAACGCGGAGAACCGGGAGCGGGTGGGAGCCGACACGCTTCAGAATCCTCCGTACGATCTCGACGGCACCGGCGTTGATGTCCTGGTCTACGACGGCGGGGTCGTTTTTTCCCACCCTGATCTCGATTCCCGTCGCCTCTGGGGAGACAGCGACTGGCCATCCGTTCACGCCACCCACGTCGCCGGCACGATCTGCGGCGACGGAACTGTCGATTCCCGGTACCGGGGAATGGCGCCGGCCGCCAACCTTCTTTCCATGGGATTTGAACACGATGATTCCGGCGTCTTTCTCTACACCAACCCCGGCGATCTCGAGGATGATCTCTACTACGCCCGGGTGGAGTGGGAGCAGTCCGCCGATCTGTTCAACGCGTCCATCGGTACCAACACCGCCTGGAACAACTTCCCCTGTTCCTATGAGGGTAACTACGGGCTTACCTCCCTCCTGCTCGACGCGATCGTCCGGGGTGAACTCGGCAAGCCATTCATCGCCGCCTGGGCCGCCGGCAACGAGCGGGGGGGGCCATGCGGGAGTTCGTATTATACAACCGCCCCCCCTGCCACCGCCAAGAACCCGATCCAGTCCGGGGCGACCGAAGCCGGGGATGACTCTATGTCATCATTCTCCAGCTGGGGTCCAACCGATGACGGACGCCTCAAGCCGGTGGTCTGCGCTCCCGGTGTCGCTGTCACCTCCTGCAACGCTTACGACAGCTACGCCGAAAAGAGCGGAACCTCTATGGCGTCGCCCACGACCGCCGGCGTAATCGCCCTCATGCTCCAGCAGTATCGCGATACTTATTTTGCCGGATCGACCGACGTCGAGTTCCTCCCATCATCTGCCAAGGCTCTTCTAATCCATACCGCAGAAGACCTCGGAAACCCTGGCCCCGACTTTCAGTTTGGCTACGGGCGGATCGACGGTCAAACGGCGGTGGACGCGATCATCGCCGGGCAGATGGGGGAATTCTGTTTCGGCGCCCAGAGTGAAATCCATGACTATACGGTTGCGGTCGTAGAGGGGACCTCCGAGCTCAAGGCCAGTCTCGCCTGGGACGACCCGCCTGGGAGTCTCGCGGCGGTCACGAAATTGGTCAATGATCTGGACCTTGAACTTATCTCCCCGGACACCACCGTCTATTATCCCTGGATTCTTGATCCCGGAGTACCCGAAGACGTCGCGGTACCGGGTGTCGATAGACTCAATAACCAGGAGCAGGTTCTGATCGAGAATCCCGCCGCCGGGGATTGGACAGTCCGGGTCATCGCCTCCACCCTCCCCGAATCTCCCCAGACCTATTCACTCGTCTTCCCCGGGGCCGGCTCAGTGGCGACGACACCGACGCCGGTGCCGGCATCATCCCCCCCGCCGACGCCTACGCCGGGGTACTGTTTTGAATCGCTCGACAACGGGGATTTTGAGAGCGGCGATTCCGCCTGGGAAAACTATGGTTCATTTGCGGTGAGCACGGATTACGCCTATTCGGGCACCCAGGCTGCCCGGCTCGGAGGAACTGAAGACGGTTACTTCTACCAGGAGATTACTATCCCGGACGAGGCGCTCTCAGCGCGGCTCAGCTGCGCGGTACGGATGGAAACCGACGATACCTCCTACCGGGATTTCTTCGATCTCGAAATCCGCGATGGGATTGGGGGCATCCTGACCACGCTACTGTCTCTCTGCAATACCGATGCCGACTACGAAAGCGTCTGGACGGATGAAAATTTCTGGCTGCCCGCCGACTACGCTGGACAGACGATCCGGGTCCAGTTCCGGGCCAACGGGGACAACCGGGACGACACCTTCTGGTATGTTGACGATGTCAGCCTGGAATTCTGCTACCTGGAAGGCGTGCCCACACCCATCCCGGTCCCGTCGGCCTTCCCCACGCCGTCGCCTCTACCCGAATCCCTTCCTTTCACTGAGGATTTTGAGGGGGCATGGTCGAACGGGGCGCCGGTCGGCTGGCAGAGTGAGTACGTCTCCGGACTCAATCAATGGGTCCCCAGCGTCTCCGGCGCCAATGGACATCCATCCGCCGCGCACGGGGGAAGCTATCTTGCCTTCTTTTTCGAACGTTACGGCGGGGAGACGCGTCTTATCTCCCCCCCGCTCGATCTCGGAAGCGGTCTCGCTACGCCACGGCTGGCGTTCTGGCACGCCCAGGCGGAGTGGTACGGGAATATCGACACCCTGACGGTTCTCTACCGGCCTTCAGCCGGCGGTACGTGGACTGATCTCACCACCTATGAGACCTCCGTCTCCGGCTGGACGAAACGGGTTCTTGATCTTCCCAACCCGAGCGCTGATTATTATCTCGCTTTCCAGGCCCGGGGCAATCTGGGGTTCGGTGTCTGTATCGATGATATCTTCGTTTTCAGCGGAACAACACCAACACCCACCGTAACACCCGCTCCGACCGCGACGCCCGCTGGGTTTCTTGCTCCCACGCCCACGCCGAACTATCTCGTCTGCGCCCTGGACCTTGAGTACTCGACATATCTGGGAGGGAGTTCCACGGCCATCGCCATGGGGATCGTCGCAGACGATTCCGGCAGCGCTTATGTTACCGGCTACAGCCTGGCGGATGATTTCCCCACCGTGGATCCCTATCAGGCGGAGCGCGAAGGCAGTTACGATATTTTTATTGCCAAAATGTCGTCTTCCGGATCAACGCTCACCTTCTCAACCTATCTGGGGGGATCAACCTATGATTATGGATACGGTATCGCGGTGGATGGAGAGGGGTGTGCCCATATCGTCGGGAAGACGGAGTCGGAAGATTTTCCGACCGCGAATCCGTACCAGCCGGCGCTGGCCAGTAACTACGACGGGTTTGTAACTAAACTAGACTCCTCGGGCTCGGAGCTGGTCTACTCGACTTTTCTGGGCGGCACTTACGATGACGCGGCGTACGGGCTCGATATCGACAGTGGTGGTTGCCTCTACGTCACGGGCCTCGTGGACTCCTATAATTTTCCCACCCTGAATCCGTATCAGGCAAGCAAGGCCGGTTACGCCGACGACATCTTCGTAACCCGTTTTTCCTCGTCCGGTTCTTCCCTCATCTTTTCAACATTCCTGGGCGGCTCCAACGACGACTACGCCCTCGGTCTCGCCCTCAATCCGTCCGGGACAATCTGTCTCGGAGGTGTGACCGATTCATATGATTTTCCGATCGAGGATTCTTATCAGGAGGAGTTTGGCGGCGGCAGTTCTGATGCCTTCGTCAGCGCGCTCTCCTCAACCGGTTCCTCACTTGTATTCTCCACCTACCTGGGCGGAGAATACGGAGACGGCTGCAACCGGATTGCCTGCGCCCAGGACGGGGGTATTTTTGTCGGCGGCTATACGGCCTCCGATGCCTTCCCTACTGCCGATGCCTATCAGCCGAGCTTCGGCGGCGGCGATGTGGACGCCTTCGTCTCGAAATTCTCTTCCACCGGGTCCACCGTCATCTATTCCACCTATCTCGGCGGTGACGATCAGGACGTGGCGTACGGCATTGCCGTCGGTTCGGGGGACATTCTCTACATCACCGGGTATACCCAATCCGATGACTTTCCCACCCGTCATCCGTATCAGTCGAGCCGGAATAGTAATGCTCTTGACGCCTATCTGACCGGATTTGACGCCGAGGACGGTTCTCTGGTTTTTTCGTCCTTCTGGGGCGGGAGCGAGAACGACGCCGCCCACGTGGTCAGCCTCGATTCCGACTCCCGTATCTATCTGGCCGGAAAGACCGCTTCTTCCGACTTTCCCACCAGCAACCCCTATCAGCCCGGATCCGGGGGAGCAAGCACCTCATCTTTCGTCAGTTCGTTCCGCTGGCGGTATTATTTTACCGGACCGACGGCGTCGCCGACCGCTTCCCCTACCCCGACTTCCACGGCAACCCTCACCCCTTTTCCGACCTCGACCGCAACGCCGGACGGCACTCCCCGGCCTTCGCCGTCACCTTCGGCCACACCGGCCCCGATACCCTCATCAACCGTGACCACCGCGCCATCGCCAATTCCAACCGCTCCGTTTGTCCTCGGTTCCGGTGACTATGATGGAGACGGGACCGACGACATCGCGATCTTCCGTGAAAACACCGGCCTCTGGGCACTCCGGGGTATCTCCCGGGCATACTTTGGCGGGACCGGTGATATGCCTGCTTCCGGCGATTACGACGGGGACGGCACCGTCGAGATTGGGATCTTCCGCCCCGCCATCAGTCTCTGGGCGATCCGGGGACTGACCCGCGATTATTTCGGCCACTCCACGGACATTGTAGTTCCCGGGGACTTTACCGGCGACGGTGTCAGCGTCCCCGCAATCTTCCGCCCGTCCATTGGTCTCTGGGCGATTCGGGGGGAGACAAGAACTTATTTCGGGATGTCGGACGATCGGCCTATCCCCGGCGACTACTACGGTGACGGGACCAGGGAGATCGGTATCTTCCGGGGCTCATCCGGCCTCTGGGCGATTAGATATCTAACCCGGTTATATTTCGGTGCCTCGTCAGACACCGCGGTCCCCGGAGATTACGACGGGAACGGATTCTGGGAGGTGGGGATCTTCCGCCCCACGACCGGCCTCTGGGCGATCCGGGGGATAACCAGAATCTACTACGGGGCATCATCAGATCAGCCGATTCCTGCCGATTACAAAGGAGACGGAACCGATGATATCAGTATATTCAGGGACAGTTCCGGTCTGTGGGCCGCCAAAAGTTTGACCAGACTTTATTATGGAACCGCCGGCGATATCCCCGTTACCCGTTGACGATTAGAATATTTCTCCCATCTTCCGGGCGAGAGAAACGAACCATCATCCCTCGGACTTTCCGGCAACCAGATAGGCAGGACTGATCGAGAAGGTTTGGGAAGCAGTTTCTTCGGGCTCAGGGAGTTCACCCTTGAATTACTTTATTCAGAATTTGACTCAGTTCTTCTATCCGGTAAGGCTTAATCAGGGCCGCGGAAAAGCCGAATTTCTTGAAATTGGACATGATCGGATCGGTGGAGTAGCCGCTGGAGGCGATGATTTTAGCGCTCCGGTCAAGCTCACGGATTTTAGCGGCCGCCTCTTTCCCTCCCATCCCGCCCGGCATTGTTAAATCCAGGAGAACGGCGTCAAAGGGACAACCTTTTTTCAGGGCAGACTCATACAGCTCTATTCCTTTCTTCCCTCCAGCTGCCACCTCCGGTTGATAACCGAGGAGTTTCACGATCCTCTCCGCCACATCCCTGACCACATGTTCGTCATCCACTATCAATACGCGGCCGGTCTGTGGAGAAAATTCTATCTCGCCGGATTTTTCTTTTTTGACAACCGGCATTGTGGAAGCGGGGAGATAAATGGAAAAGGTCGTCCCCCGGTGCAATTCGGAATCGACGGTGATCACACCGTCATGGTTCTTTACAATGGAATATGCCGAGGTCAGTCCCAGCCCGCTCCCCTTCTGTTTGGTCGTGAAAAAAGGATCAAATACTTTGGGAAGATGGTCCGCCTTGATGCCGATGCCGGTGTCGCTCACCGATAGTTTAACGTATTTCCCTTTTACCAGGGGAAGATGAGACGGTTCGGCAACCTCGAAGTTTTGAGCCTCTACCGCGATGATTCCTCCTTCGGGCATGGCCTGGACAGCGTTGATAATCAGGTTATCGATTACCTGCCTGATCTGCCCGATGTCGGCGGCTATAGGCTGGAGGGTATCCGGAATGGCAAGTTTGCAGGTGACGTTAGAACCGCTTAAAGCAAAATCGATCGTTTCCTTCAGGAAATCGGCGACCGAAGCGGTTATTTTGACCGGGGTTCCCCCCTTGGAGAATGTCAGTAACTGCTGGGTCAGATTCCTGGCCCGCATAGTCGCTTTTTCGGCGGCCTTCAGGCGATCCATGGCCTTGCCCTCAGGTTCCGAATCCATCCGGGCGAGAGAAATATTACCCAGTATGCCGGTCAGGATGTTATTGAAGTCGTGGGCGATACCACCGGCCATAATCCCCAGGGATTCCAGTTTGCTGGCTTTAATAAGTTCCGCCGCCATCTTCTTTCGCTCGGTAATGTCTCTGACGAATACCAGGTCCGCAGGTTTTCCCTGGTAGGTGATTATGCCCGCGTTCACTTCCGCGTTCACGCTATTCCCGTCTTTACGCTTGAGAATCGTCTCGTATATCGGCTCTACATCTTCCCCGGTCAGACGCCGGCGATAGTGTTCGGCCACTTTAGCAACTTCCCCGGGATAAACATAATCAGTAAAGAGAGCCCCGGTAAGACTCTCGACGGTAGAACCGGACATTTCCGCCAGACGCGGATTTGCATATTTGATTATGCCATCCTGTATAATAAGAATGCCATCATTGGCCCTCTCCACAAATATACGGTATTTCTCCTCGCTCTCCCGCAACTCATCCTGAGCCTGTTTCAAATCCGTGATGTCCGTTACTATTCCCAGGATAGCCGGCGCGCCATTGTAGTGGATTAATTTTGTCGCTATTATCGATTCGATTCGCCGGCCTGGCCTGGTAATGAGGGCATACTCATACGGCTTTACCTCCTCTCCCCGCTGATGTTTTTTAAATGCCGCCGCCGCCACTGATTGATACTCGGGTGAAATCAAAGTCTGGAAATTGAAATCGCGGGCGTAAAAATCATGGCGCCGGTAACCCATGAGTTCTTCGCATCTCTTATTGGCATAGACTACCCGGCCGGCCTGGTTCACGAAGATCATATTGGGCGATTTTTCCGCCAGCATCCGGAATCGCTCTTCCGACTCGCTCAGGGCTTCTTCCGCCAGCTTGCGCTCGGTAATATCGACTATGGAGACCAATATCTTCGACCAGGTTTCGCCATAACCGGGGGGGACGTTGACTGTTATTCTGATGTGCTTCTCATCCCCTTTCAGGGTTCGATTAATGGTTTCCGTTTCGAAGGCGGTCTTTCCTTCCGCCAGGGCAGTGAGTTCTTCTTTGAATGCTTCATAGGATTCCCTGGTAAATACTTTTGACAGTCCCTGGCGAAAATCATCTATATTTTTAGCCTTATACATATTCAAAGTCGCCTGATTAACGTCAATAATCTTTACTTTCTTAGCGCATTCGGCGACCGTCTTCGGGTTCATATCAAAATATTCTCGATAAGCGGTGGGTTTTCTCCGGGTCAGGTTATCGAGATAGATTTTCACCTCGGAGAAATCTTCTTCCCAGAGAGAGATAGGGGAGTCTTCAAAAAGACTTCGATACCGGGCTTCACTCGCCAGCAATGCCGCCTGGTCCTGCTTGCGTTCCGTTATATCGCGGCAGGTGCCGATCATGCCGATGGGCGTTCCATCATCATCCCGGAGGAACGAGTTGTGCATCATGGAGGGAAACTTCGTTCCATCACGTCGGGTATGCTGGATTTCCCCGTTAAACTCGCCAGTCTCTCTGAGCCTTTTATTGGCCGCCCTCACCGCCGGCATCTGATCGCCGGAGTGAAATACGGAGAGATGCTTCCCCTGCAATTCTTTGGGTTTAAAACCATGCATGGCCGCGAAGGCCCGGTTCACAAACAACAGATTGCCATCCAGATCAACGATAGCTATGCCTTCGGTGCTCTGCTCGGCGATCGAAGACTGAAACCGCAGTTGTTCCTCTCTCTGCTTCTTCAGAGTGATGTCCGTATCCGCGCCCCGGTATCCGATTAAATCGCCATCTGCGTCGGTAAGCGGCACCCCGCTGGTGGAGAGCCACACTGTCCGTCCGTTCTTATGAATATTGCGGTTCGGGAATTCCAGGAAAGACTTTTTCAGAGCGAATACTTCGGATGCTTCCTGTTTCAGTCGGCGTTTATCAACGGGATGAAAAAAGTCATAGTAATGCTTTTTTCCCACGATCTCTTCCGGCCTGTATCCGAGAATCTTTTTTGCCATCGGGCTGGCATAAGTATACAACCCGTTGGCGTCCATTTCCCAGATCCACTCCTGGGCGTTTTCCGCGATCTGTTTGAAACGCTCTTCCGACTCCTTCAATGCCTCCTCTACCTGCCGGCGCTCCGATATTTCCCTCCGGGACTTCTGATAGGCGAGGCAGCCTTCCAGCGAGACGGCAAATTTAGAGATTACCGGGCCGAGCTGGCTGAGTTCTTTTTCCGTAAACCGCTCTTTCCGGGTGGAAGAAAATAGTTTTACCACCCCGATATCATCCAGGGAGAAGATAGCGAATGTTCCCCGGCGGATCCCCTTTTCGCTAATGATTTTCCTGTATCCGGGATCGGTGGAAGTTCGAGAAAGATATTGTTTTCTCCGGAGCGACCGGAAGAGGGGGTGATTCAGGGACAGGCGGGTCTCTCTTGCCCGGTAGTCGGGGTGGGCGTAAACCAGCGAGGCGCCATTTTTATTTACTTCTCCGGGCAGGTACTTGTTCTTGATCCAGACTGAGGCGAAGGCCAGATTTTTGCGGGCCAGCAGTATTTTCAGGAATGCGGCACAGTTCGATGTTAAATCAAGCGAACCGCCGATGGAGAGGGCGAGTTCATAAAGGAGTGAGATATCGCTGACGGTATTCCCGTATTCCTTATTATCACTCATTAAAGACGCCTACTACAATAGTCTTATTGAAAAATTCAAGATAAGCTTCGCCGTGAGACGCTATTTCTCCTATTGATAATATACCATAAGGAATACAGGAACTGATCACATTTTTTACTATTTTTAATTCTTCCCGGAACGCGTCCCCCAGGAAAAGGCCGCGGGAGACGCAGTCCACTACCAGGCAGTACTTGATTGCTTTCCTTTTTTGCTTCAGACAATCTTGAGCTGCCTGTCCGGCGGCATTGAGCAGGGAATCTTTTTCTCCATACAAGATATAGAGCGCGGTATTCTCCGGAACCTCGCCCACACAGGTGAATTCGCCTTCATCATTGACCGCGATCGGCTCCCGGACAACATCTTCAGTACCTTCTTTAGATATCCCGAAGGGGTATTTCATGCTGGCCCGGGGAAAATTTTCAGCGGTTATCTTACTGCCATAATGTGGTTCCACACTGCCGCGATAGACTTCAAGCGGCTCGGCCCAGTTCAGTTCACCGATGGTATGGTTGCGTGTATTGGTTGCCATGATCGGTCCGGCGATCCTCTTCCAGCCGTGGCGGACTCCCAGTGTACTTTCCAGGGAAGTGAATATAATCAGGCCGGCGGAGCTGAATTCCCCCTCCGGGGTGAAGATACAGGGTTCCCTTTCTGATCCGAGAGAGCCCGCGCCCCCGCCGAAATAACGGAAGGAATTCCCCAGCTGATTAAAGATTTCGGAGAGGAAACTCGATACATAAGAAGCCCATCCGTCTACAAGGATAATCGCCGTATGCTTTTTGCGGGGAGGCCGCTTGATCTTCGGGCCGAATTTCGGAAGAACAAATCCAGGATTATCCAGCCCTTCGATCAGGATCGGTCTTTCCAGAGCCGGAAGAATAACTATCACGGCGCCCTCGTCAGAGATCTTATCTCCGTGTATGACACCCGGAAAGACTCCTCCGCAGAAGTTGATCCCCTTCTTATTAAGTCCCCGGATCAGTCCGGGGATCTCCGCCCGGCTCTTTTCGGCCAGTAGAATCAGAACCACTGATTCAGAATCTAAACCCCGGTTTCCGATCGCCCGGACAATAGAATCCACATCCGGATTGGCAACATACATACATCTCCTCCCGATTCTTATCTTCTCTCCTGTCTTATAAAGATATTTTCCAGACTTCACCTATCCGGAAATATATCTTGTATATCAAATATACACCGATATGGAAAAAACGGCAATAGAAATATTTTTCAGAGATATACTTTTATGTCAACCAATATAACCCGGCAGTATGATCGATAAATATACAAGTAACCAATTTTGTTATATATTTCAATCGAGAAAAGTAATTATACTGGAAGGTTAGATAAAAGCGGGTTTTATTGTCTGTTAATCCAATTAGTATCTGAATGGCCTGGATTTCGTGGGTTTTATTCAGGCATTAATTACATACCATAAGGAGAAAAATGAAAAAGGACGTTCTTTTAGTGCTTGTAAATATGAGGGAAAAATCCGCCGGGAAGGTGCAAAAAATACTTACGGGCTGGGGGTGTCTGATCAGAACGCGACTGGGCCTCCATGCCGGAACTCTGGAAAATTGTTCCGACTCGGGCCTTATCTTTATTGAGTTGGTCGGAGAGAAAGAACAACACCTGGAACTCTGCCGCAAACTCGATCTTCTGCCCGGTGTGAACGCCAAACTGGTCGAACTGGAAGTGGAAGACAGATAGAGAACTTAGCTTCGCAACTGATTAAACCGCGAATCTCGCGAATCTTCACGAATTTATTGAAATTCCGAAGCAGGAACTTAGCGCTTCGCGCTAACTTTTGGTAGCCGTACCCTTTAGGGTGCGCAATAAACGCAGGCTAAAGCCTGCGGCTCCTTCGGGAATCCATAATGTTGCACCCCGTTGGGGTGCGGGGGGATTTGAGGGGGAATGATTTATTCCCCCGGGTTAAAACCCGGGGCTGAGATGTGTGACCCCTTTGGGGTCTTAAAAACACCCTGAAGGGGTATCCCGTTTAAGACCGGGGAAAATCCCCGGGAAATACATCCGGCCCCCAAAACACCATAAAAAAGAACCCCAACGGGGTTCAACATGTAAGCCCGGGGAGAATCCCCGGGAAACATATTCGACCCTCAAAACACCCCAAAAGAATCCCAACGGGGTTCAACATATAAGCCCGGGGAGAATCCCCGGGTTCAAGGTGAGAATCCCCGGGGTCTTATTATTTCCTATTCCTCCTCGTACTCGGTAACCACCTCATAGGTCTTCCCATCGGTCAGGACCGTGATATGTCCCTGGTAGTCGGTTCGGTAGATATCGGCTCCGGTCTCGCGGAAGATTTTCATCGGCTCCCAACTGGGGTGATCGAATTTGTTTCTCTTCCCGGCCGAGATGGTTACGACCTCCGGATCGGACATATAGTAGAAGAGGGCCCCGCTGGCCGTCTTAGATCCATGGTGGCCCGCCTTGAGGATGGTGGCTTTGATCCGGGCGCCGGATGATAAGATGACGTCTTCCTCTTCATGCTCACAGTCCCCGGTGAAGAGAAATGAAACATCCCCATACTCCATCCGAATTACGATCGAGTTATTGTTGAGATTCATATGTCCCCGGCGTTCCGGCGGACCCAGGGGAGCGAGTACCTGGGCCTGAACCGACGGCCCCCAGTCGAGTATATCCCCGGCATCGGGGATAATCAGGGGAATCTTCTTTCCGTCAATCGCTTTCATATATTTTTTATAGGTGCCGGTCGTGTGAACAATGCCGCAATCGAGCACCATTCCAATCTGGAAATGGCTGTTCAGAACCGCGATCAGTCCCCCGGTGTGATCGTAATCGGGGTGAGTGGCGACCACCACATCGATCTTCTTCACCCCCTGGCTCTCCAGATAGGGGATTACCACTTCTTTCCCCGCGTCAAAGGGGGAGTAACGGGTCGCTGACTGCCCTCCGTCGATGAGGATGACTTTCCCGTCCGGAGTCCGGATAACCTGGGAGTCGCCCTGGCGGATATTCAGGAATGTCACTTTGAGAATACCTTTCTCCAGACTCTCCCCCCATCCGAACGGGGAGAAGATGAGAGCGGCTAGGAGAAGAAGAGAAATAGAAAGTATAGTAAGAGATATGCTTCGGTGGTATGTCATGCTGTTTCCTCCGATAATCTGACTAAACTCCTTCGGTACAACTTCGTATTGTCAGCCTCTGGGCTGACAATAGTCGCGACCTGAAGAGTCTGTCCGATAAAGCCGATTTCTGCCTTTATTCAGGTCATTGCGAGGAGCAAAGCGACGAAGCAATTGTGTAAGATAAAATAGATTGCTTCGCCCTTCGGGCTCGCAATGACATGAAATTTGAATTATCTGACAGCCTCTGAAGGTCGACGCTACGAGAATGACGGGAGCGCAGTTTTATTTTCAGATAGATTCAGTATTATAAAATATACACGACTAAATGTATATAGGCAACCTTGCCTCTCCGGCTACTTGGCCTGACGGGCCTTGGCTTTCCGCTCGTTCTCGTGCAGATAGCGCTTGCGGAGGCGGATATGCTTGGGCGTAATCTCGAAGAGTTCGTCATCGGCGATAAATTCCAGGGCGAATTCCAGTGTCAGTTCCCGGGGCGGGATCAGTTTGATCGCGTCATCGGCCCCCGAGGCCCGCATATTGGTCAGCTTCTTCTCTTTTATGGCGTTAACAACCAGGTCCTTGCCTTTATTATTGACCCCGATGATCATCCCCTCATATATCTCATCACCCGGACGGATGAAGATCTCTCCCCGATCCTGCAGACCATCGAGAGCGAAGGCTACCGCCTTTCCACGGCTCTTCGAGATCATCACTCCAACCTGGCGCGAGGGTAGATCCCCCATGTATTTTTGATACCTGTAAAAGTTCTGGTACATGATACCCGTACCCCGGGTCATTTTGAGCAGATCGCTCCGAAATCCGAATAATCCCCGGGTCGGGACAATGAAACTCATCCTGATAGTTCCGATAGAGGTTTTATTCATATCATTCATCGTCCCCTTTCTCCCTCCCAATGCTTCCATAACCACACCCTGGTAACCCTCATCAACCTCAACTATCACCTCTTCCATCGGCTCCAATGTCTGCTTCCCCATCTTCATCAAAATTACCTGCGGGGAAGAGACTTCCATCTCATAGCCTTCCCGCCGCATGGTCTCAATCAGAATTGAGAGATGAAGTTCACCGCGTCCGGAGACCTTGAACCCCTCTCCCCCCGGAGCCGGTTCAACCTTGATCCCCACATTGGTCAGAGCTTCACGCTCCAGGCGCTCCATAAGATGGCGCGAAGTTAAAAATCGTCCCCCATCACGGCCGGAGAGAGGGCTGGTATTGTGTGAAAAGACCATAGAGATGGTTGGTTCATCAATCTTTATCCTGGGAAGGGGTTTGGGGTCTTCACCCGTAGCCAGGGTGTTTCCCACCTTGACATCGTCAATCCCCGCCAGTGAGACAATATCCCCGGCCTGCGCGTATTCAACCTCCACTCTCTTCAGTCCCCGATACTTCAATATCTTGGTCACCCGACCAGTTTCAATATTTCCATCATTTTTGATCAGAGATATACAATCCCCTTTTCGTACCTCACCATGAAAGATCCGCCCTACCGAGATCTGACCAACATAGGAGTCATAGTCCAGAAGAGTAACCAGCATCTGGAAGGGCTTATCGGGATCGGCCAACGGGGGCAGAACCCGGCGAAGAATCATATCGAGAAGGGGTTTCATATCCCGTCGGGGCTCATCCAGATCCAGCACGGCTGAACCGTATTTTCCCGAGGCATATATAATGGGAAAATCCATCTGCTCATCGGTGGCATTGAGCTCGCAGAAGAGATCGAAGGTGGAATCCGCGGCTTTATAGGGCTGGGAATTGGGGCGGTCGATTTTATTGATCACCAGGATGGGTTTGAGATGAAGCTCCAGAGATTTCTTCAGAACAAACTTGGTCTGAGGCATCGGTCCCTCGAAGGCATCCACCAATAAAAGCACCCCGTCAACCATTTCAAGGATACGTTCGACTTCGCTTCCAAAATCTGCGTGTCCCGGCGTATCAACGATATTGAATTGTACCCCTTTATATACGAAGGACGCATTCTTGGAGAAGATAGTTATCCCCCGTTCCTGCTCCAGGGGATTTGAGTCCATTATAGTGCTCTCACCATCCTTGAACTCATGGGCTCCCGTCTGTTTCAGCAGAGCATCGACCAGAGTCGTCTTCCCGTGATCGACATGCGCGATGATGGCAATATTTCTTACATCTTTGCGGCGTTTCTGATTGTGCATGATTCTGATATTCCTTGATGTTATTAGTCTCTTAATAAGTCCCACTTAAAATAAAATCCCGATCCTTAAGCAGGATCGGGATAATAAGCGCTACATTTTTTCCGTCGGTCCAGTTACAATGCGTTTGATATAACCAATTCCCCCGAGAGTCAAGTACTAATTATATTGAAAGCTGGCCGGGGGCCAAACCGGCGAGAGCTCGTAGTGCAGGACTTCAGTCCTGCCTCCGTGGGGCAAACCGGAGAGAGCTCGTAGTGCAGGACTTCAGTCCTGCCTCCGTGGGGCAAACCGGAGAGAGCTCGTAGTGCAGGACTTCAGTCCTGCCTCCGTGGGGCAGAGCTGAAGCTCTGCACTACGAACTTATCATCAAAGTAGCCCCCCGGTTTACCGAATATTTACGATCTTACTATATAAGAGATTTTGTAATTTTATGGTAGGAATATATATCAGCAAAACAGAGGTAAGAGTGATAAGCTGATATCTCCAACATGAAAACTCAGATTACAAATAAGGGTACATATAAACAAGGGCAACTGGGAGCCTGGTTCGGTATTGCCGGGAATATCTTTTTGAGCCTGATAAAATTCCTGGCCGGTATCTTCGGCCATAGCGCGGCGATGGTGGCTGATGCTATCCATAGCTTATCCGACATCCTGAGTTCCGCAATTGTTCTGATAGGTCTGAAGGTTGCCCGGAAACGTCCCGATAGAGAACATCCTTACGGCCACAGTAAGGCGGAGAGTGTGGCGGCCCAGATTGTATCTACCTTCATGGTGTTTTTGGGTGGAATGATTTTTTTCAATTCCTGGAAAAATATTTTCAATTCGAATTACGAAACACCATCTCACTATGTATTGTTAGTCGCGGTTATATCTATAGTTGTGAAAGAAGGGCTTTTTCAATATAAAAACCGGCTGGGGAAGAAGATTCATTCCAGTTCATTGATAGCTGATGCATGGCACCATCGCTCTGACGCGTTATCGTCAATCGCTGTGTTAATAGGTGTATCTCTGGTTATATTCGGCGGCGCCAGGTTTCATATCGCTGACCAGATCGCGGCGATGGCCGTGGCTCTGATCATCTGTTACACCGGGATCACGATGCTGCTGAAGACAAGTTCGGAGTTGATGGACCAGGTACTGACCGGTCCTCCCGCGGATGAGATCAAAAGATTAGCTCTTGAGATAGCAGGTGTTGAAGCCGTGGAAAAACTCTTCATACGCAAATCCGGTATGGATCTGATAATAGATATTCATATTGAAGTTGATCCCAACCTTTCCGTGGTCGAAGGCCATGCCATTGCCGGAAAGGTGAAGGCAAAGCTGATGGGAGAGATGGAATCATTAAGAGGCGTGATGGTCCACGTCGAACCCTATATAGAACTTAGCCCGTCGCTTCGCTCCGGGCAACGTTCTAAAGTGCCTAAAGTGCCTTAAGTGCGCTTAAGTGCCTAAAGTTAAAAGATTCGCCTCGCTAACGGAGATGGGCATTAAATTGTTTAATTTTTATAACGAGCAGACATCGCTACGACATGGAGAGGCGCGATGAGATAAGAGATTGCTAATCTCAACGCGCTAAAGTATTACAAGATAAAATATTTTATTTTAGGCGTTGCCAAAATGGGTGCCTATGGTACTATATAGATGAAACTCGATATAGTGTAAAAATCTATGAGACGAATGGAAAAAATATTTAAGGCCCTGGGGGACCGGAACCGAATTCGGATTCTCAAGATGCTGGAGGTGAAGCCGATGTGCGTCTGTGAAATAACACAGATCCTGGGCATAGCTCAATCAAGCGTATCCCGGCATCTGGCAATCTTGAGAGATTCCGGTTTCATCAATGATAAGAAAGAAGGTTTGTGGGTAAACTACGCGCTTGTTGCGGGGACGGATGACATCGTCGCTACTCTTATGACCGGGCTGAGACGATGGGGAAATGAAGACCGCCGGATCGTTGCAGACAGAGAAGAAGCTTATGTGGTCAGCCGGGCCGAGATTTGCATGACAGCATAGTTGAGGGCTCTCTTTTTTTTCGGGCAAATACATAGGTATATCTTTATATATAGATATAGATAAATTTATGAAACAGTGGTCAAAATTTTTCCTAATCCTAATCGTCTTTCTGCTGGCCTATTTCATTCCGTTCGACCAGCTCCCTTTCGGCGGTCCGATCATGGAAGCATTGCTCATGCTTCAGGAATACGCCCGGCAGCATGTTCTGCTCTGCCTGGTGCCGGCATTTTTCATCGCTGGAGGAATCTCGGTCTTCGTCAATCAGCAGGCGGTAATCAAGTATTTCGGAGCCAGGGCGAACAAGGTCCTCGCCTACAGCGTAGCCTCGATCTCGGGAACAATCCTGGCTGTCTGTTCCTGCACTGTCTTGCCCATCTTCTCGGGTATCTATAAAAGAGGTGCCGGGATCGGGCCGGCAACGGCGTTTCTCTATTCCGGACCGGCGATCAACGTCCTGGCCATCATACTCACCGCCCGAGTTCTGGGGATGGAACTCGGGATTGCCCGGGCGGTCGGAGCCATCATCTTCAGCGTTGTCATCGGTTTGATGATGCACTTCATCTTTCTCAAAGAGGAACGTGAGAAAGCGGCCAACGCGGTGGAGATGGCCATAGGCGGAGAGGAGGACGAGCGGCCGCTCTGGAAGAACACGCTCTACTTCGCCGCCATGGTGGGGATTCTGGTCTTCGCCAACTGGAGCGGCGCGGCAAAGGGAGAAGGCGGCTTCTGGGAATATATATTCAAGATTAAGTGGATCCTGACCGGGCTCTTTCTTGCTTCTCTGATCTGGATGCTGATCGCCTGGTTTAAAAAGGACGAGTTGAAAGACTGGACCGCTTCCACCTGGACGTTTGCCAAGCAGATTCTGCCGCTCCTCTTCATCGGTGTCCTGGTCGCGGGTGTGCTTCTGGGACGCCCCGGCCATGAGGGTTTGATTCCTTCTCGCTGGGTGGCAAGCATGGTCGGAGGGAATTCGCTCTTCTCTAACTTCTTCGCTTCATTTGCCGGGGCGCTGATGTACTTCGCCACCCTGACCGAGGTCCCTATTCTTCAGGGGCTGATCGGAGCGGGAATGGGAAAAGGTCCGGCGCTGGCCCTGCTGCTGGCGGGGCCGGCCTTGAGCCTGCCGAATATGCTGGTAATCAGGAGCGTGATGGGGACAAAGAAGACACTGGTATTCATAACGCTGGTTGTGGTCATGGCGACTGGCTCAGGCTATATCTTCGGATCAATCTGGGGTTAAATAAACCGCTGATTAAGCGGATTGAACGGATTGTTTCACTTTTTATCCGCATAATCCGCTAAATCCGCGGTTAAACAAGTTGTAGAGCTAAGTTATTAAGGAGAATATCCATGAAAATTGAAGTTCTGGGAATGGGATGTCCAAAATGTCATAAAACAACTGAGAATATCAAGACAGCTCTCTCGGAGACCGGGAGAGAAGCCGAGGTTATCGAGGTTAAAGACCTCGCGGCAATCGCCGACTACGGGGTGATGTTGACACCGGCGGTGGTAGTGGATGGAGAAGTGAAGGTAGTCGGAAAGGTTCCTCCGGTGGATGCGATTAAGAAGCTGCTCGGGTAATAATATGATTCATAGATTAAACCTCACTCTGCTGGCGGCGATCCTCGGATTAATGCTCCAATTCTTCTCCGGCTTCGCCGATGCGGGAGATCAGCTCCCGAAGCTGCTCGACCTCGGCGCGGACAAGTGTATCCCGTGCAAAAAGATGGCCCCGATACTGGAAGAGATTAAGACCGAATATCAGGGGGTCCTCGAAGTTGAATTCATCGATGTCTGGAAGAATCCGCAGGACGCCCAAAATTATAATATTCAACTGATCCCTACCCAGATCTTCTACGATGCCGCCGGCAAGGAGTTGACCCGCCACCAGGGCTTCCTCAGCAAAGAAGGAATAATAGATACCTTTAACCGGTTCGGGGTTAAACTGGCAAGACCATCCGAGGACGGCGCGAAGGCGGGAATTTTTTCCATCCTGTCACGGGCTGTCGAGGCTAAGTCACCGGGGGCGCTGGCGGCGGCATTTATCTGGGGGATTGTTAGTATAATCCTCAGCCCCTGCCCCCTGGCCAGCATCCCTCTCATTGTCGGTTTTATCGACGAGCAGGGACGCATATCCACGCGGCGGGCGTTTATTCTATCCCTCCTCTTCGCTGTGGGAATCCTGGTAACTATCGGGATAATCGGAGCGTTAACCGCAGCTGCCGGGAGAATGATCGGTGATGTGGGGAGATTCGGAAACTATTTTGTCGCCCTGATCTTCCTCGTGATCGGCCTCCATCTTCTTAATATCATACCGATGCCGTGGTCCGGGCCGGGACAAGTAGGAATAAAACGGAAGGGACTTTTAGCCGCCTTCATCCTCGGGCTGGTCTTCGGCATCGCCCTCGGCCCCTGCACCTTCGCCTACATGGCCCCCATGCTGGCCGTGACTTTCAAACTGGCGTCATCAAATCCGGCATACGGCATCTCCCTTCTTCTTCTCTATGGTATCGGCCACTGCTCGATCATAGTCGGAGCCGGAACCTTTACCGAAGTAGTCCAGCGATACCTGAACTGGACAGATCGGTCCCGGGGAGCCACTATTCTGAAAAAAGTATGCGGACTGCTGGTCATTGCGGGGGGCTTTTACCTGATTTATCTCGCGCGCTGAGAAAAGACTGTAAATAGGATCTGAATATCCAATATTCAACAAGTAATCCAATGAACAGGTCCCGTCCTGATAGAGGTTGTCACAAATAAAGAACATCCCCTCGGGGTTTATCCCCGGGGAATGCAAGTTCAATAAGCTAATCAAATGACGCCATCTCCAAAAACGGCCCCTGCCGCCCCGAAATGCTTCGGGATGCGAGCACTTTATGCGGCAGGGGAGAAAGTTCATGGCTAAATAAATTATGCCAACCCAGCCTTCCTGATAAGGAAAACAGCAATCAGCCTATGAACTTATTCACCCGTGACACAAGGTCACGGGGGCCTTTTGGGGTTAGAGGAATTAGATGTTAGCAATGAATTGATTCACCTGCCGGACAAGCCGGCAGGGATCTTTTCTTGTCCCATAATTTCGAATCAACCATAATTTAAAATTTCTCGAAGAGAAATTTTAAGGAGGAAGAAAAATGAGACTTATAGCTGAATTTTTTCCGGAGTTCGCCGGGAAGTTCGACGAGATCGACGCACTCTACCGGGAGAAGCGGAGTATCGACGAGAAGACCTATCAGTTTATCTGCCTGGCCCTCTCGATCAAGAACCGTTCCGCCCCCTGTGTGAAGAAACACTTTAGGGGAGCCCTGGAGGCGGGTGCGACTTTGAAAGAGATCGCCTATATCATGGCCCTCACCTTCCGCGAAAGTGCCGGATCTGACGACTGCTGGGTGCACGACGTAGTTGGTGATTACAAGAAGCTGATCCAGGATAATATTCACTGCTGCCCGAAATGATTACTAGAATTCCGGTAATTCCGGGTACATAATTTTAAACAGGGTAATAATCTCCAATATCGCAGGGCTGATAAAATCTACATATTGCAAAAGATATAACACCTGAAAGATCACGAAAAAGGAGTCTATAAAAAATTTCCCTTGGTATATTATGATATCATTTGATATGATGCACCTTCTTGAAAAATTAAGCCACCAAAAATAACCGGCGAGTCGAAATCAATGAAAAACAGTGACTATCTTACCTTAAAGGAAGTGGCGGAATATTTCCGGGTCCAACCTCTTACGGTTCGCCGCTGGGCATTAGCCGGCCAGATCCCCTCTCATAAAGCTGGAGAACAATGGCGTTTTTCCCTTGAGGAGATCACTGCCTGGGCGGCACGGGAGGGAAGGCGCGGAGCTACTAAGGAGATACTAATTGTTGATGATGACAAAGAGATTCGCAATCTTTTTCGGCGCGTTCTAAAGGCAGAAGGATTTCTGGTTCGAGAGGCCGGAAATGGGCAGGAGGCGCTGGACTTGATCGAGAAAAAGCTTCCCTCCCTGATCATTCTTGACCTGGATATGCCGGTTCTGGATGGCCCGGATACCCTGGCCATGCTCCAGGCTAGCCATCCGGATATCCCCGTCATAGTGGTGACATCTTTCGGCGAAACCGTCCTGATGGAGAGAGCCCTGCAGTATTCCCCGTTCACGGTAATAAACAAACCGTGCAATAATGCCCAACTGGCAGCGACAGTGAAGAACCTGCTGTCTGTTAAGTGAGCAGCCAATCCCTGTTCTGAAACTCACGGCGCGGGAGTAAAGGCCCGCTTCCGGTTTCAAGATGGATCTATTGACCGTTGCTGCGACGACTAATCAGATCGGTTATCCTTCCAGAACCTTTCGGAAATGAAAGCCATAGATCGCGAAGGTTATCGCCATCGGGAATAGCTTCGGGCGGCTGAAGAGCGACCAGAAGAACAGTTTCCAGTAATGCCTTCTCTTCTTCCCTATAATTCCCAGCCGGAGAATCGACTTCAGCAACGCTCCTACTTCATTGATTTTAATCGGCGCGGATCTACGGGGAGCGGGCTTGTACTGCCTGAGGAGGATCCTGATTCGTTTATAGTAATCCTCCGAAGAGTAGATAGCATTGACAATGGATTTGTATCCATCGATAAGCGTCTCCCGGTTCATCCGGGGAATGAAATTCAGGCTCATGTCGGTATTATTTCCGGTGATGTTTTCGATGATCCTCCCCTCCTTCTCCAGACGTATATATAGTTTGGTTTCAAGCGGGGCGTTCAATATACCAACCATAGCGGTTACTATCCCGCTCTCCTGGATAAAGGCGATCATGCGATTGAAGATAGATGGGGTGTCACTGTCAAAACCCACGATAAACCCGCCCGTAACCACCAATCCAAATTTCTGGATTTTCTTGACGCAGGCCACCAGATCTCGATCCTGATTCTGAAATTTACTGCATTCCGCCAGCCCCTTTTCATCCGGAGTTTCAATCCCGATAAAAACCGCGTCAAAACCGGCCGTGGTCATCATAATCATCAATTCCTCATCATCGGCCAGATTAATCGATGCCTCGGTGTTGAAAACAAACGGATGATTTCTCTGCTCCATCCATCCGGTAATGGCGGGAAGTATCTCTCGTTTCAATTTATTTTTGTTGCCGATGAAATTATCATCGACCATGAACACCCCCCCCTTCCAGCCTCGGGAGTAAAGAGCATCCAGTTCCGCCAGCATCTGCTCCGGATTCTTGGTCCGCACCCGGTTACCATAAAGCACCCCGATGTCGCAGAAATCACAGTCAAATGGGCACCCCCGGGAGTACTGAATATTCATAGTTGAATAGTGCTTCATATCGATCAGATCCCAGAGGGGGGGCGGGGTTTCTTTCATCCCCGGGCGTTCTTTCGTCGAGTAAATATGACGCGCGCGGTCGTCTATCAAATCATTTAAAAAGATGGGAAGTGTAACTTCCGCCTCGTTAAGTACGAGATGATCAACATCTGAAAAATCCGCGTGACTGGCGGTAAAGAGCGGCCCACCTGCGACGGTCTTCACTCCCAGGTTCCGGCAGCGGGAAATCACTTTTTCCGCGGATTCACGCTGGATCGCCATGGCGCTGATAAAGACATAATCAGCCCATTTGATATCTTTATCATCTAAAGAGGATACATTCATATCTATCAGCTGTTTCGTAAACTCTTTGGGGAGCAGTGCTGCAACTGTAAGGAGCCCCAGAGGAGGTGACATCGCCTTCTTGGAGACAAACTTCAACGCGTGCTTAAAACTCCAGAACGTTACCGGATATTCCGGATAAACCAGTAATATTTTCATATATCTATTCCTATTTATTTTTTTGGTTTATTCGTGCTGTTTATGATTTGGGAAGAATAGAACCCGGACCTATTCCGTTCGGGGCGATCAGCCAGACCGCGTGTTCTACCGTTCCATATTCCGCGAAATCATTGGCCAGAAAAATACCATCGGGAGATTTTCCGGGTTTCCCGGCTCCATTCCAGATCAGGATAACCGCCAGATCTCCCGAATAGAGCGCGTGAATGAGCAGGAAGGCGTCTTCGATCCCGGCCTTTTGCCTCAGAGTCGTCATTACGCCTGGAAGTTCGCTATTGAGGTAGGCAATTCCGGCAGCCGAAGAACGAACTCTAATCATTTCCACCCATCTCATCAATTTTTCCTTTGCTTAAATATTTCCCTGTCTTTCATTACTAGCTATATAGAGCACATTGCATGCCAGGTGGAATAACGCGATCATTACAGGTTGTTTATCCTTTGCCTTTCTGGTAATATGTGATATATAACAATCATATGTGTGATATATCGCTAGCATGCGACATATCACGAAGCTCATGGGGGGGGCAGTAACAGTAATAAAATGAAAAATATCGATCGAAATAAATTTTTCCGGGAGGTAGCTCTTACGCTCAGCAGCAGTCTGGAGATCGGGACGGCGCTTTCCCGATTAATGAAGTATCTGAAAAAATATATGCCCGTAGATAATATCGGACTTTACTACCTGACCGGCGATTTCATGTATATCACCGCCCTGGCCGGAGTCTGGGACAGCCTCTCCTCCCCCGAACAAGACGGAGGACTGAGGCGGATGCGGATTACCGGTGATATACGCCGTGAGATCGAGTCAACCAAAGCAGAGACTAAACCGGTTCAGATTTATAATGATCCCGCTAAAGCCCCTTCCCTGGTCCGTCATTACTTTCCCGATTTAAAGGACTGTTCCTTGATTGCTCTCTCCCTGATAATTGAAGGGGAGACGGTCGGAGGCATGGGGATATCGGCTCATGGTCCGGACCGCTTCTTACCCGCTCATGCCGATCTCCTCGATCTGGTCAGAGAACCGATCGCGATGGCGATGAGCAATGCCCGGCGCTACCAGGAGACGGTTCGCCTGAAAAACCTGCTGGCCGATGACAACCGCGCCCTCTTCCGGGAACTGGAAGAAGTCTCGGGAACACAGGTCGTGGGGGCGGAGTTCGGACTGCGGGGGGTAATGGAGATGGTCCGGATGGTGGCCCAATCCAGCAGCCCGGTACTTCTGGTGGGAGATACCGGGACCGGAAAAGAAGTAATCGCCAACACCATTCACCTGACCTCTTCCCGGCATAACGGGCCCATGATCCGGGTCCAGTGCGGGGCGATCCCGGAGACACTTTTAGACAGCGAGCTCTTCGGGCATGAGAAAGGGGCGTTTACGGGGGCGATCGCGCGGCGGCGGGGCCGGTTCGAACGGGCGGACAAGGGGACAATCTTTCTTGATGAAATCGCCGAACTGACACCGGAGGCCCAGGTCAAGTTGCTCCGGGTCCTGCAGGAGAAAGAGTTTGAGCGGGTAGGAGGGTCCGAGACCATCGAGGTTGATGTCCGGGTTATTGCGGCCACCCATCGAAATCTGGAGGCGATGGTACGGGAGGGGCGTTTCCGGGAAGATCTCTGGTTCAGGCTTAATGTCTTTCCAATCCATATTCCTCCCCTCCGTCAACGGCGCGAGGATATCCCTTCCCTGGTGCAGTATTTTGTCGAGAGGAAATCTCGGGAGATGAATCTTAAGGAAATCCCTCTGGTAGAGCCGAAGATGCTCGAGCGGCTCCGGGAGTACAACTGGCCCGGCAATATTCGGGAGCTGCAGAATCTGATCGAGCGGGCCCTGATTCTTAACCGGGGGGAGTTTCTCTCTTTCCCGGAATTAAAAATGCATCCTTTCCAGGAGAACGCAGGACCGGATAATATTTCAGTCTCTTCCAATCGTCCGCATAGAACCCTTGATGAGATGGAGACTGAATATATAAAAACCACATTATTAGAATTAAACGGAAAAATTTCCGGACCCGGCGGAGCCGCCGAGCGCCTCGGGATCAATCCCAGCACACTTCGTTCACGGATAAAGAAGCTGGGAATTAAAATGCAAAATCGGATTTTGCCTTAACTGCTTGCAGTTAGATGGGATACAACCCATAGTGGTCATATTCTGACGATCGTCAGAATATGACCACTACTTTTACAAGCGCTTATGACTCAATCCGTGAAAGTCGGGTTAGAGGTCCAGTTTTAGGGGTAAAACTGGACCGCTAAGCCCTGCGGCTACGCTAAAAATATACATTACATGTTACTTTCCAGTATGTTGCGCAGGTCCGACCCTGCCTCCCCCCATCATTTCTTGAAGAGATCGGAGTGAGTGCCCATGCGCTCGAAGATCAGATAATCACCATCGATTCTATATATCAGCACCCAATCGGACTCAATGTGACAGTCACGACGACCGGCGAGGTTCCCTGTAAGTTTGTGATCACGATAGATCACATCCAATACATCCCCGGCAAGTAAGGTTCGGGCAAGAATCTTGAATTTCTCAAGATTCTTCCCGCGACGGATGCAGCGCTTGGTGTCCTTCTGAAACTGCCTGGTGTAGACGGGCGTATACATCAGATCCCGAGCTTCCGGAACATGTCGTCTGCATCCTCACATACAACCAGGTCGCGGCCGGCTTCCGACGCCTCGAAAGTGCGCTTTGTGGTAACTGTAGGAACGACGACGTCGAAGGGCAAGCCGTCACGAAGCTCAACCTGCTTGTAGAATATAGTTATGGCCTGTGTGGCATTCAGACCCAATCTATGGAAAATGTTCTCGGCATGATCCTTCAGGTCGGGCTCCACTCTCGCCCGAACCATTGCTGTCTTACTCATAATGTCACCTCCAGTATTCAGGACCAATGTAGCACATATGGGATACGCCTACAAGTCATATCTTCGGGGCGGAACGTTGGAATAATCAATCTCCGAATCAGATATTTCCTTCAGTCGGGTCCAATCAGTACGCGACTCTCTTGTGGTATTCTTTGATTCGATGATTGTATAAGGGACTTCTGATTCTCTCCTTACAGGGAACAATACAACCTTTCAGCGCGCGGCTAAAGACTGGACCGGAAGAAGGAGGTTCGAAAGAAAGTGTAAAAAGGAAGATCCCCGCTGCTTTATGCGGCAGGTGAATCAATTCATCGGCTAACCCCGGCACCTATCCCCCACTGCTTACTGCTTAACGAGCAGCGCCGACCGATTACTGACATGTTTCCCCGGAGTGTCGGCGGAAACGGGTGAAGAAGCGGCCGATATCTTCCCGGATCAGGCAGAGGGACGGGACCAGAAGAAGCGTGATCGCGGTGGAGAAGAGAATCCCGTACCCGAGTGAGATCGCCATCGGAATCATGAAGCGGGCCTGGCGGGAGGACTCGAATATCATCGGCGCCAATCCCCCGAATGTGGTCAGGGTGGTAAGGAGGATCGGGCGGAACCTCCGGACACCGGCAGCGTGGATCGCTTCGGTAGCCGGCATCCCTTCGGCTGTTTTATTATTGATGAAGTCGATCAGGATCAGGGCGTCATTGACTACCACCCCGGAGAGTGCGACTATTCCCATCAGGCTCATGATGCTCAGACTATACCCCATGATGATATGCCCGATCACCGCCCCGATCACCCCGAAGGGGATCGCGACCATCACGATCAGGGGCTGAGTATAGTTTCGAAAAGGAATGGCAAGGAGTACGTAAATCATCAGAAGCGCGATGATAAAACCCGTTCCCAGCGCCGAGTTACTCTCCCGAAACGCCTCCTGCCGTCCGGAAAATCCCCAGGAAAGACCGGGGTACTTCTCCATCAGTTCGGGGAGGATGTTTTTCGTTGTTTCACCAACAATCCGTTCAGCTTCGGAGGGCGGGGAGACGTTGGCGGAGACCGTAATTGTCCGACGGCCATCCGTTCGTTCGATGGTGGTGTAGGCGCGTCCCCGGGTGACCCGGGCAACCTCATTAAGGGGAACGTCTATTCCGTCCGGTGTCCGGATCAGGAGCCGTTCCAGATCGTATTCGGAATCGCGCTCATCTTCGGGAAGCCGGACTTTTACTTTTACTTCATTGCGTCCACGCTGCTGCCGGAGCGCTTCAGTGCCATAATATGATCCCCGGACCTGCGCGGCGAGTTCGGAAGCGGTTAAATCCAGATTGACACCCTGGGGGAGGAGGGAAAAGTCCAGCTGGACCTTCCCGTCGGCGAAACCGTCGTCAATATCGCTGACTACCGGGAAGAGGGCCAGCGTTTCGGCCAGTTCAGTCCCGGCCCGATCTAAAGTGCCGGTATTGGAGTGGGAAAGCTCCAGAGTTATACCGCGACCGCCACCGGGGCCGCCACGGTCGGATTCAAAGACCAGGGCTTGAAGTCCCGGCATCTTTCCCACTGCCTGACGCCAGAGTCGGGCGAATTCACCGGTCCCGATCGGGCGGGTATCGGCATCGGTTAAATAGCACCTGACTTCAACCACATGCCCCCCGGAGACTCCGTTATATGAAGTTCCGATCTCGGCGTAGATTCCCTCCAGCAGTTTTGGGTCTCTATATTCACTGCCGACCTCTTCCCCGGCTAAGACCATCCTATCCCGGATTGCCATAGTCCGTTCTACCGGAGAGCCGTAAGGCAGGACCGCCGTGGCCACCGCGTAGTCCGATTCTACCCGGGGCATCAACTCCGTCCCGATCCTTTTCCCGAAGACATAACCCCCGACCAGGATCAGGATGGCGATGGCACCGGCCACAACCAGGTAGCGGAATCGGAGGATCCGCTCAAGGAAGGGCGAATAACGGGAACGGATAAGCCGGTAGAACCAGTCGCTGAAGATCGCCTGCCGGCGGGAGATCGGCCCCAGGAGAAGACCCAGAATTCCTTTGTGAGAGAGGTGCGAGGGGAGAACCAGGAGACATTCAATCAGTGATATTCCGAAGACGGAAATAACCACGATCGGAATCACTCTCCAGATCTTACCGATAAACCCGGGTACGAAGAGGAGCGGGCAGAATGCCACGATATTCGTCAGGACGCTGAAGATAACCGGGCTGGCCATTTCTTTCGCTCCCAAAATCGCGGCCCGGACGGGGGGGACATTCCGCTTGAGATAACCGTGGATATTTTCAGCCACCACAATAGCGTCATCGACCACGATTCCCATCGCGATAATAAAAGCGAACATAGATATCATGTTGAGAGATACATCCGCCTGTGGAAGGAATAGAAAGGCGCCGAGAAACGATATCGGAATTCCCATCATCACCCAGAAGGCCAGCCGGGGCTGAAGAAAGAGTCCGAGGAGAATCAGGACCAAAGCCAGGCCGGTGAAGCCGTTTTTGAGGAGCAGATTGGCCCGCTGGCGGTAAATTTCGGAGCGGTCACGGAGGACGCTTAACGTGACTCCGGGAGGATATGTCTCATTCAGTTCCTCCATCACCTTACGGGCCGCGTCGGCGACACGGATCGGGGTCTGCTCCCCGACCCGGTAAACTTCCAGGATAATGCATGGCTCCCCATTATAGGTCGCGAAACGGTCTGTATCCTCGAATCCGTCGGTTATATCGGCAATATCTCCGAGCAGAACCTGCCCTCCCTCCACACCCCCGATAATCGGGATATCGGCAAACTCATGTCCGTAATCACGTCGATCCTGGAGCCGGACCAGAATCTCCCCTCCATCGGTTTTAAGCCCGCCGCCGGCCTGCTCCAGAGCCGCTGTTTTGATTCGCCGGGCGATTTCGGGTATGGTCAGACCGTATTCCCTGAGCCGGGAGCCGGCAATCGCGATCTCGATCTCATAATCCCGGGCGCCCTCCAGTTCAACCAGGGTAATCTCAGGGTTCTGGAGAAGCAGGTCCCGGGTTCGTTCCGCCAGCGCGCGCAGGGTCGATTCTGGCAGGTCGCCATGGAGAGCCAGGGTGATTACACCACGTTTACGGGCGACCAGAACCACATTCGGCTCTTCCGCTTCCTCGGGAAATGTACGGATCCTGTCCACTTCCTGCTGGATCTCCTGGTAGACTTTCTGCTGATCTACTCCCGACAAAAGTTCAACAGTTACAGCCCCCGCTCCTTCCCGGGCGGTCGAGCTGACTTTATCGACCCCTTCCAGACCGCGCACAGCCTCTTCCACTGAGAGAATAATCCCCTGCTCGATCTCTTCTGGGCTGGAACCCGGGTAGGATACGCTGATGCTGACCATATCCATATCAAAGTCCGGGAAAACTTCCTGCTTGATCGATGACGCGCTGATCAGTCCGCCGATAAGCAGGGTCAGCATGAGAAGAGTTGAGGCGACCCGATGACGGACCATCCAGGCGATCGGCCCTTTGCGCTTGTCAAGCTGCGGAGAACCGTTCACTATTCACCCTCCCCACCGGCGGAGATTACCTTGAGGAGCATCCCATCCACCGGGGCCGCTAAATCACTGATGATCACACTCCCCCCAACCTCCAGGCCGTCGCGGACTAAAACCCGGTCCAGACCGGACCAGATGATCTCTACCGGGCGTAGTTCCAGCCGGCCATCCGGATTAACCAGCCAGACTTCATTCGATCCCCGGAGCGCGCGACGGGGTATGGAAAAGACTCCGGGAACGGATTTACCCTGGATCTTCGCGGTGACATACATACCCAGAAGCAATGGTTGATCGGAATTATCGAGAGGGCCGGTAACCGAGACAATGATCTGAGCCAGCCGCCCATTTTCATCAAGATCGGCCTGTTTTCTGATTACCCGGCCTTCCCAGCTGATATTTTCTTTATTCTGCCCGGTCGGGGTCAAAATTACCCGGGAACCTTCGTCATCCGGACCGGCCGAAAACCAGCCCAGGTCCGGGACCGGAAGGGTAAGACGGACCCAGAATTCGTCGGTGCCGGCCAGACTGCCGATAACAGTTGATGATGAGACCTGGGCGCCCAGTTCAACATCCTTGCTGATTACCACCGAATTGAACGGTGCGGTAACCGATGTCCGGGCCAGATCCAATTCTGCCTGACGAAGAGAAGCGCGGGCGGAGGCTAAATCCGCCTCTGCTTGCTTCAGCTGCGGCTGCCGGAGGGCGAGATCGCGGTCCAATTCAGTTGCTTCACTCTGGTCATTCAATAGCGACCACTCATGAAGGGCAATATCCTGGCGGCCCGCTTCGATCCTGTATTCCTGCTCGGCCCGGATAACCTCCGCCCGTTGCCGTTCAACTGCTAATTCGTAATCCTGTGGATCGATCTTGACCACTTCTTCCCCTAATGCAAGCCTGCCGCCTGGAATAAATGATTGATTAATTCCTACCACCTCGCCGGAGACCCGGGTCTGAAGATCAACCTGACGGGCCGGAATAACCTCGCCAGACGATTCTATAACAACATCCTCCTCACTAACCCGCAGCAAACTGACCTCAACCAGACTTGCCTGTTCCTGACGGGGCCGCACCTTCGGACTCGGCGCGGTCTTTATCAACCACGCCGCTATTCCCACGGCAATAATCACAACCAGCAGGGAGAGCAGCAGGATCTTTATCACCGACGGTTTGCCGGTTTTTTTTGTTGGTATATTATCCATAATTAATCTCCGTTAATATTAATAAATTAGCTCACTTCGTTCGCAACTTTATGTAGGATCACTTCCCGACTCTGTCGGGAAAGTTTGTAGTATCGGCTTCGCCTTGTGGGAAATGTAGTATCGCCCCCCGGATTCATCCGGGGGACTTGTACACCTGGTTTCACCTTCTTTAGCGTTTAAAAGCCGGATATTCAAGCGCAGCGATACAACAACTCCTACAAAGAATGCCGAAGGCATTCTGATCCTACAAGTCCCGCACACAAGATTTGTGTG